>Ga0224723_1000182_pt1 | contig 43493 bp, 36 predicted proteins | sample Balambano_FR2_Me_FD_161647 | JGI IMG/M metagenome (GOLD analysis project Ga0224723, IMG submission 161647) | Freshwater sediment microbial communities from Lake Towuti, South Sulawesi, Indonesia - Balambano_FR2_MetaG | ecosystem: Environmental > Aquatic > Freshwater > Lake > Sediment | place... | reverse complement strand
ACTTAATATTACATCATTCTTCCCCTGCCCCCTCTACTTCCCCTACTTCCTCTGCTCCTTCTGCTTCCTCTACTTCCTCTGCTTCCTCTGGAGGAGTTAAAGAACCTTCTGGTACAAGCTCAACAGAAGAATTAGCCAAGAGCCAGTCAAAAACTTTATCTGTTAGTAATTGGTTTTCGACCATTGAAACTAGTCTATCTTCGTCAATATCTTCTTCTGAGTATTCTTCCAAAAGTTCTGTAACTCTTGCTTGGACTTCTTCTGGTGTCACTTCAATAGACTCACGTTTACCAACTTCTCGTAACGCAAGACTACGTTTGATACGCTCAATTGCGTCTGGACGAGAGCGATCGCGTAACTGAGGGATAAGTTCTTGAGTGAACAATTGCTTAACATCCAACCCTTGTTCTTGTAAACGCATAGCAGTTTGAGTGAGCATAGCATCTACTTCTTGCTCAATGATGGATGCTGGCGGGTCTACCTCAATGTAGTTCACCAATTCTTTTAATAAAGCTTCCTGCTGATTTGCTCTAGTTTTATCTGAAGCTTCCTTTTGATACCGCTCTTCTAAAGAATTACGTAATTCCGCTAATGTATCAAAATCACTAACTTCTTGGGCAAAATCATCGTTTAATTCTGGTAACTCTTTTTCCTTCAGTTCCTTGAGCGTTACAGTAAAAGTTGCTGCTTTACCTGCTAATTCTTCATTAGCGTAGGGTTCGGGAAATTGTGCGGAAATTTCTCTAGTTTCTCCAACATTCATCCCAATCATCCCGGACACAAAACCAGGAATAAATCTATCTTCCTGTAACTCTACCTGAAAATCAGTGGCTTCACCTCCTGGAATTGGTTGTGGTTCTTCACCAATTGATATGGTGACACCTTTAAAATCAACCACAGCTACATCTCCAATGGAAGCTGCACCTTCTTCTTTGGGAATTAAAGTCGCCATTTGTTGACGTTCTGAGTCTATTACCTTGTCTACACGCTCTGGATCATACTTGACTTCTTCAGCTTTCACCGCTAAACCAGTGTAAGTAGTTAGGTTTACCTCTGGTGGTACATCTACCGCGATAGAAAATGTTAGAGCTTTTCCCGGTTCATAATTATTAATCAGTTCCTCAAAGGAAGAGCGTAGCTCTGGTTGTCCGATCGCCTGAATTTTTTCTTGCTTGATCGCAGTTTCAATACCTTGCTGGATTAATTCTTCGATTGCTGCTGCTTTTAGTCGAGTTACACCTAAACGCTGTATTAATACTTGTCGAGGTACCTTGCCCTTACGAAACCCAGGAATGTTTAATGTACTAGCATAATTCTGAATCACCTGCTCGTAACTATGCTTAGTCATTTCTGGGGTAATCTCAATTTCCAACCCAATCTGGCTTTGGGGGAGTTTCTCCTGGGTAACTTTCATGCTCTATCTCTGTTTGTTGATATTTTTACTGGTAAGTATACAGACACCTGTATCTAATAACGTGGAGTTACAGTTAATGCGTCTGGATCCCCCTAGCCCCCTTTCAAAGAAGGCTGACACCGTGATATCCTGATTCTCAACTGGTAGTTTTAACTTTGTAGTCGTAAAATTAGGAGTTTTCTTGCTTGGCAAGGAGAAAGTGAGCCATGTCTCCTACCACAGTTGGGTTTAATCCTTTTGAATAATAGTACATTAACATTCCAAACTACACATCATATCGTTAAAGTAATGATAATAAAGAATAAATATTTTTTTCAGTCAATAGTGTTTTCTTCTATAATATAAATTTTGAAATTAATTGAAAAATAATAGTAAACTGTTGTAAACTTCATGATTACTATCACCTTATAAAAAAATAAATGTACTAAATTTAAGAAACACGTTCAATTGAAAAAAATAGAATTATATTAAAAATCATTTACTGTAAATTTTTATGTTGACACAGATAAAAAGGAGGAAGTAGATTTGTCAAAATCCTATCGGGTAGCAATTTTGGGTGCAACAGGTGCTGTTGGCAAGGAGTTACTGGAACTACTAGAAAGCCGTAATTTTCCTGCTAGCGACTTAAAGTTGTTAGCATCAGAGCGCAGTGCAGGGCAAAAGCTAACGTTCAAAGGGGAAAATATCTTAGTAGAGACAGTCACAAAGGATGCTTTTAATAATTTAGATTTAGTACTGGCAAGTGCAGGTGGTTCCACATCCAAAAAATGGGCGTCGTCAGCAGTTGAACAAGGTGCAGTAGTAATAGATAACTCTAGTGCCTTTCGGATGGATCCAGAAGTACCCTTAGTAGTACCAGAGGTTAATCCCCAAGCACTGGCAAACCATAAAGGTATTATTGCCAACCCCAACTGTACAACAATTTTGATGGCAATGGCAGTTTTTCCGTTGCATCAAGTAAAACCAGTACAAAGAATTATTGCTGCGACCTATCAATCTGCTAGTGGTGCTGGTGCAAAAGCGATGGCGGAAGTTAAAAGCCAAGCTAGTGCTATTCTCCAAAATCAAGAACCACCATTAGAAGTATTTCCTTACCCATTAGCATTTAATTTGTTTCCACATAATACCCCAATTAACGATATGGGTTATTGTGAAGAAGAGATGAAAATGGTCAACGAAACCCGGAAAATTTTTGGTAGCCAAAATATCAGAATTAGTGCAACTTGTGTACGGGTTCCCGTACTGCGTGCCCACTCAGAGGCAATTAATCTAGAATTTGAGACTCCTTTTAGTCCAGATGAAGCCAGAGAAATACTTAGTAGAGCTTCTGGTGTCAAATTAGTAGAAAACTGGACTAGTAATTATTTTCCAATGCCGATTGAAGCAACAGGAAAAGATGAAGTTTTAGTAGGAAGAATTCGTCAAGATATTTCCCATCCATGCGGGTTAGAATTATGGCTTTGCGGCGACCAAATACGTAAAGGAGCAGCATTAAACGCTGTACAAATCGCTGAATTATTAGTAGAAAAAAACTTATTAAAACCTTTAGCAGCTTGCGCTTGAAGGAGAAGGAAGCATTGGGAAATTAAACAAATGATCAATAGTTGACTTGAAAGTAGTTTATATATAGGTTATGACAGTAGAGAACCACCAAAGTACAAAAATTAAAAAAAGATTTAGGAGTGAGTTATAGGTGGTAGATTTTGGAAAAGTTTTAACCGCGATGGTTACACCGTTTGCAGAAGACGGTAGTGTCAATTACGATGTAGCAGCAGAACTGGCAGTACATCTGGTTGGAAATGGTACGGATACTTTAGTAGTATGTGGAACAACAGGAGAATCACCAACTTTAAGTTGGGAAGAGGAATACCAGTTGTTCAGTGTAGTATTACAAGCAGTAGCGGGAAAAGCGTTGGTTATGGCAGGATGTGGATCGAATTCTACCAAAGAAGCGATCGCATCCACTCAAAAAGCAGCTACAATAGGAGTACATGGAGTATTGCAAGTAGTTCCTTACTACAATAAGCCACCGCAAGCGAGTTTATACCAACACTTTCAGGCAATAGCCCAAGCCTGTGGTGGTCTACCGTTATTATTATATAATGTACCTAGTCGTACCAGTCAGAACCTGCAACCCCAAACAGTTGCCCGGTTAGCTGAGATTAAAAATATAGTTGGGGTGAAGGAAGCTAGCGGAAATTTAGACCAAGTAAGCGAAATTTGCCGCTTGACACCAAAAGAATTTCAGATTTATTCTGGTGATGATTCTTTGACTTTGCCAATGCTTGCAATTGGAGCAAAGGGTGTGGTAAGTGTAGCCTCTCATCTGGTAGGAAAGCAACTACAGCAGATGATTCAAGCCTTTAGTTCAGGTCAAAATCAGATAGCATCTGAGATTCATCACCGACTTTTCCCGCTATTTAAAGCTTTATTTACAACTACAAATCCTATCCCAATTAAATGTGCCTTAAACCTTCAAGGGTGGAAAGTTGGGTCAACTCGTCTACCATTATACGAACCTGATTTCAACGTCAGTCAGTTAGAAGTGACTCTTAAGGAACTAAATTTAATTTAGGCAGTAACTCAGATATATAGTTGGAAGAAGTATTATAAAGAACATGAATCTGTCAGTAGTAAAACTAGCTTATTAAAATTTATGTGCTACGACAGAGAGATAGCGAATGTGTAGAAACGTACTGAAAAATCAATAATAAAAAGTTTGTTGTTTTCATTACTGAACAGGTAGTTCTGATTACCCGTTCCATAAAACCGTCGAATGTTAATTTAACGAAGAATCATCTAAGGAGAAAATGGCTAAAAACGAAATGGACTCCGCCCTTAAAATAATCCCATTGGGCGGACTGCATGAAATTGGCAAAAATACCTGTGTTTTTGAGTACGATGATGAAATTGTACTATTAGATGCTGGATTAGCTTTTCCTACAGACGGAATGCATGGTGTAAATATTGTGCTACCGGATACAACCTATCTACGGGAAAATCGTCATAAAATTAAAGGAATGATTGTCACCCACGGTCATGAAGACCATATTGGTGGAATCGCCTTTCATTTAAAGCAATTTGAGATTCCTGTAATTTATGGTCCTCGTCTAGCAATGGCAATGCTAGAAGGAAAACTCGAAGAAGCAGGAGTGCGCGATCGCACAGAGTTAAGAAAAGTTCTTCCCCGTGATGTAGTTAGAATCGGCAAATCTTTTTTAGTAGAATATATCCGCAACACCCACTCCATAGCCGATAGCTTCACTGTGGCTATTCATACACCGATAGGAGTACTAATTCATACAGGCGATTTTAAATTTGACCACACACCAGTAGATGGCGAAAATTTTGATATTCAAAGATTAGCTGAACACGGTGAGAAAGGTGTACTGTGCTTGATGAGTGACTCAACAAACTCAGAAGTACCAGGATTTACCCCTAGTGAGCGCTCAGTTTACCCGAATCTTGACCGGATATTTGCTCAAACTGAAGGGCGATTATTTATTACCACCTTCGCATCCAGCGTCCACAGAATCAACATGGTTTTGCAGTTAGCGAAGCAGCACAACCGTGTTGTTACAGTAGTTGGACGGTCGATGTTAAACTTGATTGCTCATGCCCGTAATTTAGGTTACATCAAGTGCGATGATGATTTGTTGCAACCCCTGAATGTTGCTCGCAACTTACCGGATGAGAAAGTACTAATTTTGACTACAGGTTCTCAAGGGGAACCAATGTCAGCAATGACCCGGATTGCCAACAAAGAGCATCCGCATATTAGAATTCGGGAAGGAGATACGGTAGTATTTTCTGCTAACCCAATCCCCGGAAACACAATTGCAGTCGTTACCATCATTGACAAATTAATGATGCAGGGAGCGAATGTCGTATATGGTAGAGAGAAAGGTGTACACGTTTCTGGTCATGGCTGTCAAGAAGACCAAAAACTGATGATTGCTTTGACCCGTCCGAAATTCTTCTTACCTGTTCACGGTGAACACCGGATGTTGGTCAAACACTCCCAGACTGCTCAAAGTATGGGAATTCCTGCTGAACATATGGTAATTATTCAGAATGGAGATGTTGTAGAATTAACAGAAAATTCTATCACTGCTGTAAGTACAGTGCCAGCAGGTTTAGAATTAGTAGATACATCTAGTTCTGGGATGGTAAGTGCTAGAGTATTGCAAGAAAGACAACGTATGGCAGAAGAAGGTATTGTCACTATTGCTTGTGCCATTGATTGGAGTGGTAAACTATTGGCAAAACCAGAAATTCACCTGCGAGGGGTAGTAACAACTATCGAGCGAGCTTTACTACAAAGTTGGGTAAAACAACGCATTGAAGAAATACTCAGTGTTCGTTGGACAGAATTTGCACAAAATGATAGCGAACAACTCCAAGTAGATTGGGGTGGATTGCAAGAAGTTTTGGAGCGAGAATTAGCGCGATCGCTCAAACGAGAACTGCATTGTCAACCATCGGTGACATTATTGATGCAAGCTCCCGATGAACCACCCGTCAAACCTGGTACTACCACTACTGTAACTGATGGTAGAAGAAGACGTACACGTACAACGGCTCAAGTAGCATCCTGAAGGAAAAAGGTAAAAGGAAGAAGGTAAAAGTAACAGAAATTTTACCTTCTACCTTCTACCCTATCCACCAATAAACAAGCATTAACGGTAATCTAAACCGTAAATGCTCCCAGAATGTTAGTTTATAACCAAATTCGGCAGTCGGTTCAATAACGATTAAATTAGCGACTGAACCGAATAAAGTTAAATTTACTGCTAAATAAGTTACAGCTCCTTACTAGGCTGTTGACTCTGTGGGTTTTTAGGGCTTTTCATTTCATGCAGGATATTTGCCCTCTCCCCTGCCCCTCTACCAACTTGGGAGAGGGGCAGGGGAGAGGGTTATAAAAGTGCGTGAATATAGAACGCTCTTATTCCATCAAAGTCAACAGCCTAGTTCCTTACCCTAATGTAGTGTACAAGGCGATGATAATTAAGGGGATTATTGGGACTACAATTTATTACACCTGATCTTCTGTATGTGGCAACTTTTGTAATAAAAATTTAGTCATTAGTTATGGGTAGTATCTAACAACCATTAATCACCGTACGGACAGGTTTAGCAACCAAATTATTGGTTGAACCAAAAGACTTACCTATCAAGTATCTGTACCTATCAGAAATACTGATAGAAAATTACTACCGAAAATCTTTATAAGTGTTACAGTAAAACCTGTCCTAGGATAGATGTCTTTACTAGACTTTTAACTAGGTCAAGTTATTAACAAGATAGTACTTTTACGCTTCCGATTCAGGGCAGTTTAGGGTTAACTTGACGTAGTAATGAAGAAAGTTCTGATTTCAAATAGTAGCTTTGTAATCAGATTGCATCTCAGTCAACAGATGATTATTCCGGGACAGGTAATTGCCACTTTGTATATTTTCAACGGACAGGTAAGACCCTGATTAACATACAGGAGCATAGAATGAAGGTATTTCATCATACCACACCAAAGATTTTTCTTGCTAGTTGGGTATTAATAAATAATACAGAAGCTAGCGTAAATAGCAACAACCTTCAAAAGCCTCCTGCCAAGCCTCATTGTGATATTCTCTACCCTATACGGCAGTGGATAAATAGTATTCAAGTTAGCGATCGCCAATTAGCTCACCGTTTATGTGAAGTAATTCCTTCTCAGTGTCCTTTTGAGCGGGATGTAAATTTATTTGGTAAAACTTTGTTTCATATTCCCCCGTTGTGTAAGCTTAACCCCTTATATGACGAAGTTGTAGCGTTGCGTTTTCGGGCGCTGTGTTATCTTGCTGATGACTGTGGCGAAGACGTATCTCAGTATTGTTGAGAGAGGGAGTAGGGAGTAGGGAGTAGGGAACAGGGAGTAGGGAACAGGGAACAGGGAGTAGGGAACAGGGAATAGCTTACTGTTTCATGCACTCAGCACTCAGCACTCAGCACCCCGCACTCAGCACCCCGCACTCAGCACTCAGCACCCAGCACCCAGCACCCCTACTTCTGCCATTTTTGAATAGCATTTCTGGCTTTGCTGTAAGCACTAGTACCTTCTGGGACAAGATTTGCGGTTGCGATCGCCGCTTTGAGATCCCCAGAGGAAGCGCGAGTTGTGGCTATTTGGAAAATTCTTTCACTCCATTTATTGATAGATTTTTCTGCTAAATCAGAACCTGGTTCACCAGGTGGGACTCTTTTAGCAACTTCAATGGCACGATTGTAGCTAGAGGCTTGTCTGGGATCAATTAAACCATTAGCTGCATCTAAAACAGTTTTATTACCTACATACTGTTTTGCATCTAATCGCCACTGTTTAATCGCTCCTTGTGCTTGGGTGTAAAGTGGCTCATCTGATTTGATTAATGTAGCAGTAGCGATCGCTGATTGGTACTGTCCTTGTTGGGCACGACTTTCGGCTAAGTTAAACATTGTACTGCTCAAGGTCTGAATATTTTGCTGAGCTTCTGTGTACAGTGGTTCTGTCGGCTGAATTTGCTTCAGAGTAGCGATCGCTTGACTCAAACTTGTAGCTTGATTAGCTTTAACAGATTTTTTTGCTGATTCTAGTAGCTTTTGATTTTGCTGCTGTAACTTGGAATCATTTGCTGTTTGGGAATCTAATTGTCTTGGTGGTGCAGCTGGCTCAACTTGTGGTAATGGTGGAGCATCAGGTAAAGCTGTAGTCATCGTTGTGTCATCAGTATCTTGTTGTGATGTTGGCGGATCCACTCTAAATCCCGCCTGATTCCGTAGAAAAACTATCACAACTAAACTTAATAACAGAATGGTACTGCCACCCCAGACTATTAGTTGCTGTCCAAACAGTGGTTTTGCTGGCTTCTCTTCACGACTATCGGATGCAGAATCATCTTGAGGTGTGGTTATTAACGGTGGAAACGATGGTGGAAAAGAAATAGGCGCTTCCTTGATCCCCACATTTGCTTCCCAGATATCTTGGTTTTTTGAGGTATTTGCACTGAGTTTTTCAGGTGCTTCGGATGGAGGTGTAGTTCTGGGTTGCTCTAACTTGGGTGCAGCCAAATCACCCCCTCTCTTCCCCTCTTCCCCTTTGGTAGTTCTGGGTTGCTCTAACTTGGGTGCAGCTAGGCTCGTAAAAGACTCACTTGGCTGGGGTTGTGGAGCTATAGGAGTCACTGATGGTAGTAGTATGTCCTTTGATGCCATTACAGCTACAGGATTTTGGGCAGGACGCCAATAGTGTTGACATAATTCCGGAACACGAACCCCAAGATAAGTTTGTAAGTCAGCTAAATTACTGCTACGTCCACTACGTAATGCTTCTAGCAGTGCAGCTGTAAAAAATCCGTTACCTAGCTCGCTACTTTCCCGGGAGAATTGTTCTGGCTGACAAGAAATTATGGTGGGAATTTGTAACTCTCTAGCCAGTTCAATAGTTTCTTGACCAACGGGAGCATCCGCTTGGCTACCAAAAGCACGGTTAATATCAAGCAGTACTAAAACATTTAAAGCAGCAACTTGTAGAGTTTGTAGAAGACTGCGTAATTCTATGCCAGTTTCCATGACGCGCTCAGGGTTGCCTTCAATGGGCATTAAGTAATCTTGCCCTTTGTAGTTAACACCGTAACCGCTAAAAAACAACCATAACCTGTCTTGAGGTTGCCAACAAGCAGCCGCCAAATCTTCAAATAACAGCAGGATATTATCTTTTGTGGGATAGGTAGCTCTATCGCCAAAAAGCGGTGAAGTGTCTGTCATTAAGAGACTGTGTTGGGGTAAAAAACCTGCTTCCGTCACCAAATAATTGTTGAGCGCCTCTGCATCTGCTTGGGCGCACCCTAGAGGTTGAAAAAACTGATATTGATTGATGCCAATAGCGATCGCCCAATTTTTTGCCATGGCGTTGTTAGTTACCTGTTGTGTACTTACCGTTGGATTGCGGTTGGCTTTGTGAAAAAAACAAGGCTAACCTATGTCTAATAGTCTAGGTGATTCTGCTCTCAAGACTATACGTTATTTTTATTACTTTCTTTCTCCAAGAAAATACCTTCTAAAAATTCAGGAGCTAAGCATTTATGACTAGAGGTGGGATTTATAAAGGATTCACCATTATTCCTTTGGCGGTTGAAAGTCCTTTACAAACCTTTATTAAACTTATGCTGTTAATTAATAATCAAATCCGGATAGCTGCTGGGATTTTGCTCTTCACAACAGTGCCTACATGGTTTACGGTAGAAGCGATTGCACCGCAAGTTGTACAGGCTTATACAGCAAGAGCCGATTTAAAAATTGACCGTCTACCAGAAGAAAACTACGAAACCTTGATTATTAGAGCATTATCAGCCGCTAGAGCCGCTGCCCAACGGAGTTTTGATGGTGATATTTTAGTCACAGATGTATCTGTGATGGTTTCAGTACAAAATTATGGAGCGATCGCACCAGTTTTAGAATTAGCAGTAACTCGTTCTCAATGGCGAACAATTCCCGATCCCCAACGTTGGGCAAGATATTTTTTATCTGCGCGATCGCTGTTATTCTTTGGTCAAACAGCGACTACCAACGCAGTTCCGACTCCAACAATTACAGCACCATCGGGAGCTACCCAACCAAGTTTACCGAACTCTAAACCAGCACCATCAGGAGCTACCCAACCAAGTTTACCGAACTTTGAACCACCTAAAAGTCCAACAGGCAATCCTAACGCTAAACGACAACCTATTTAGTAGTGCGGAGTACTGAGTGCTGAGTGCTGAGTGCGGAGTGCGGAGTGCGGGGTGTGTAAGAGTGCGGGGTGCTGACGAGTAGTTTTGTAATTAATGGCTTAGAATAAAAAGGTTGTCAAAAATTGCAGAATTCGTCATGGCTGTTCCAAAGAAGAAAACATCTAAGTCCAAAAGAGATAAGCGTCGTGCTACTTGGCGACATAAAGCTTCGGTAGAAGCTCAAAAGGCGCTTTCTCTGGGTAAGTCAATATTATCTGGACGTTCTACATTTGTTTATCCATCTGCTGAAGAAGAGGAAGAAGAATAATTCGGAGTGCGGGGTACTCCAACATATAGTTTATGGTCTAAAAATCTAGATTCATTAATATAATTTCATCCCACACCCCGCACCCCGCACTCTTTGCTAAGCGGCAAACTGTCTTAAAATAAAAGTAGCTCCAAAGAACTAGTTTTTTGTTGGTTCTTAATTCTAATTATGTTAGGAAAATTTTTTCAGAAACCTGATATAGAAGAAAGCGACAGGGTTCCTCCTGGTCAATACTTAACCAAAGGTTTTCCAGTACTAACTTATGGTGCGACTCCCCAAGTTAGCACGGAAGAATGGGAATTCCGCGTTTGGGGGTTAGTACAACCCAAAACATTTTCTTGGAATGACTTTATGTCACTTCCCCATCACGAATTTAGTGCCGACTTTCACTGTGTTACCCGTTGGTCTAAACTTGATGTTAAGTGGACTGGCATTAAGGTGACAGATTTCATGAAACAAATTGAAGTTGAACCCAAAGCAGCCCACGTTATGGAACACTGCTACGGTGGTTACACTACTAACATCGCCTTAGAAGATTTTGCCAGGGAAGAAAACTTCTTTGCTTTTAAAGTATTTGATGAACCGTTATCCACAGAACACGGTGGTCCTTTACGCTTAGTTGTTCCTCACCTCTACGCTTGGAAGAGTGCTAAGTGGATAAACGGTTTAGAGTTTATAGAAAAAGAAGAACTAGGTTTTTGGGAACGCAATGGTTATCATCGTCGTGGTGAACCTTTTGCGGAGGAGCGGTATAGTAGTTTTTAACGCTCACCCTAGCAATCGCTTTAGTAAAGGTAATTTTCCTTCATAGGGAGCGTAACGCCATTTCAAGTCTAGCCAAATAGGGTTTTGTAAGACACTTTTATAATGAGAAAATGTCTCAAAACTGGCTTTGCCATGGTAACGACCGATACCACTATCACCGACACCACCGAATGGTAAAGATGAGACTCCAACTTGCATCACTGTGTCGTTAATACAGACACCACCAGATGAAGTTTGTTGCAAAATCTGTTTTTGTAGGTCTTTATCGTTGGAAAATAAGTATAAAGCTAAAGGTTTAGGTCGAGAGTTAATTTCAGCGATCGCTTGATTAATGTCTGTATATTCCAATATAGGAAGAATTGGGCCAAAGATTTCATCTTCCATTACTGGATCATCCCAGGAAACATTATCCAGAACAGTGGGAGCGATATAACGGTCATCAGAGTTAGTTGTCTCGGGTGCAGTATCCCGATTGTTGAGAAAATTACTTAATCTCTGAAAATGCTTTTGACTAATAATTCTACCGTAATCAGGACTAATGGCAGGATTATCGCCATAAAACTCCTTGATACATTTTTGAATATTTTCTAATAAATCAGTTTTAATCTTTTGATTAACAAGAAGATAGTCTGGTGCAATACAAGTTTGTCCCGCATTCATAAACTTACCCCAAGTAATGCGTCTTGCGGTGCGTTCCAAATTAATATCAGTATCGACTATACAAGGACTTTTGCCACCTAATTCTAAAGTCACTGGTGTGAGATGCTTTGCTGCTGCTTCCATTACAATTTTACCTACAGCAGTACCACCAGTAAAAAAGATATGGTCAAACTTCTGAGCTAATAATTCTTGACTTGTTTCCACACCTCCTTCTAGCACTGCGATATATTCAGGAGGAAAACTTTGAGAAATTACTTTATTAACTAGCCTAGAAGTATGTGGTGCAAGTTCAGAAGGTTTAAGAATAGCACAGTTACCAGCAGCGATCGCACCAACTAATGGTGTCAGAATCAATTGAAACGGGTAATTCCAAGGCCCAATAATTAACACTATCCCCAAAGGTTCTGGATAAATCTTTCCAGAAGCAGGAAAAAATTGTACAGGTACATTTACTTTCTGTGGCTGACTCCAATTTCTCAGATGTTTGCTAATATAATCAATTTCTTGGAAAATTAACATCATTTCTGAGCCAAAAGTTTCAAATTCCGGCTTATTTAAATCAGCCTTTATTGCTTCAGAAATTTCCGACTCATATATTTTTACAGTTTCTTTTAACTTCTTTAACTGCGTCAAACGAAAATCAATATTCTTAGTTTTCCCAGTAGAAAAAAACTCCCGTTGGTTGCGGATAATCTGATTAATCATCTTCCCTTCTTTACGACAAATACGTGAATTAACTACTGTATAATTGGTAAATCAACAGTAAAACTACTACCTTGATTAATTTGCGAATTTACTTGAATACTACCTTGATGAGCTTCAACAATACGGCGAGAAAGATATAAACCTAAACCACTACCAGAACGCTTATGACTTCCAGGACGAAATCTTTCAAATAAATTAGTTAATTCCTCTTCTGGAATACCTTGTCCAGTGTCTGCAACTTCCAAAGTCAGACAATCATCCTTCTCTGATTTATGCAAACGAATAGTGACTACTCCTTGGTCAGTGAATTTAATCGCATTGCCAACAAGGTTAGTAAATAAACGATGTAACTCTAAGCGATCGCCTACTATTATAGTATTATTTAAGTCATCGGCAAAATCAAGATTTACCGCTAGCCCTTTGGGTTCAGCTAGAGGAGTAAGTTCACCAGCGACTTCTTGAGATAACTGACGTAAATCCACTGGTTGAAAAGCTAATGTTTTACGACCAGCTTCAAAACGATACACTTCCAATAAAGTATTTACCATTGCTAGTAAATTGCTGTTACTACGAGCCATGATGGTAATTACTTCTAGCATTTGCGGTGATAACTCACCCAAAGCACCCTCTTGAAATAACATCAACATTCGATCTGCTGCTACCAATGGGGTGCGTAAATCGTGGGTGAGACGAGAGACAAAATCTTGTCGTTGTAGAGCAATTTCATCTCGTTCATCAATACTGTGCTTTAAACGCAATAAAGAACGAACCCGTGCTAATAACTCGTCCACAGTTACTGGTTTACGGATGAAATCATCCGCACCCAAGTCTAAACCATGAGCCACGTTTGGTGAGTCATGAGCAGTAATTAATAGTACAGGAATAAAAGGTAAATCTGTATTTTCACGTATGCGCCTTGTAACTTCATAACCGTCCATTCCCGGCATCATCAAGTCTAGCAGTACTAAATCAACAGGTAGTGTTTTTAACTTTTCTAAAGCTAAAGCACCATTTTCAGCTGTACTAACTGTATAGCCAACTTCCTCCAAAATGGTTTTGATTAAAAACACATTATCAGGAGAATCATCTACAACTAAAATTTTGTCAGATTGAGAAGGGGATGAACTCATTGAGGAAAAATTTCTCCAGAAAAAAGTAAAATTATTTTAAATTCACTATGTTTTACCAATTTTTTACCTCCTTATCTCAGTTAACCTCATACCTAAGGAGGATTATTTTAATATAAATTTGTATCACTCTACCATTGATTTATCTCAAGCTTATAGTTAAAAATTAATGTAATATTTTTTACTAGCATCAACTGGCAAATAGCAATTAATATGGCTCGTAAATTAATAGAGATGTATACGTACAATGGTGATACGCTATTGTTAGCTGTAGATGTACCAGATGAGGCAATACATCAAGTAGGCAATACAGAAATACCGATTGAGAAAGTAGATAAAGCTTTTGATACAGTTAAAGACTTGATTCTTCAGGGTTGTCGTCCATTGACTGAAGCTTTTCATATACTACGTCAAGAAAGTCAAGCCGCTGAAGCAGAAGTTGAGTTTGGTATCAACTTTACAGCAAAAGGTAATCTTTATCTAGCAGAATCTTCAGAACAAGGATTGTTAAAGGTGAAAGTCACTTGGAGACTGCAACCAGAACTTAGAAATCCATAAGCACTTTGAAGATTTAGTCTTTCATCTACATCACAATTTAATTTATAAGAAATTGCCGTATTTAGATGTCGAACTTATTAAATAAGTAATAAGATTTAGTAGGGTGTGTTACGGCTAGAAAAACATTTCGGGTTGTTTAAAATATGTTCTAAGCCATAACGCACTGAATAGATGGTGCGTTTCGCTTCGCTTTAACGCACCCTACTTGAAATTTGCTGTATATAAAATCTGGAACAGATGAAAGATCCGTTCCACAAGCAAATAATTATGTGAAATATACATTACTCTTCTGGATTAATTCCTGCATCCCTTAGTTGTTGTGCTAACCTTTGTGCGCGATCGCGTTCTTGTTCAGCACGTTGACGTTCTTGTTCAGCACGTTGACGTTCTTGTTCAGCACGTTGACGTTCTTGTTCAGCACGTTGACGTTCCTGCAACATTGCTTCTGAACCCCAGAGCAATAATTCATGATTTTCGTCCCACCAACGTAACCAATACCCTGTGCGATTTTCTTTGATACCTTCCCAAATACCAAGAAAAAGGTTCATTTCTGTAATCCAGTAACGGTTATTAGCATCGGAGGTTTGAATTTGATATTGTCCAGAATTATCCAATCGATACATTTCAAGCGCTCCGGTACTAGGCTCAAAAATAGCATAGTTAGGAACTTTTAAAACTTGCTCATAAAAAAACCATTTTCCTGGAGGATAAGTGGGTTTACTAGAATATTCAGTACCTCCGTTATCAGAAATAAATTCCATAACAATTACTGGAATATCTCCTTGGAGTTGTGGGGTATAGCTGCGTATTACATCTTCTCGCGGAACTCGAATTGATCGGACATATCCCCAATCTGGTGCTTTCAATACAATTTTATCATTTAAGGTGGCGCAGATCCCGTAATTAGTTGTTGTTAAAGCATTGGTTGGTAACTTTTCAGCGACTACTAAACTTTCAGTTAAAGCAGCAGCGAGGGATGGTTGGTTAATATTGTCCACAGGTTCGTCATCTAAAACAAAATCGTCTGGTAACTTTTCCCAAGTCACCTCATAAGTAGTTGAATGGGCTAACATTTTTGGAATCTACCTTGATTATTGTTTAAAGTAATTTATTTTAGCGCATTGTGAAATTAGACCGATGTTGGTCATAAATTAAAATAAGAAATATCGCTGAGCCATTGGTAAAACTGTAGCTGGTTCGCAAGTTAATAATTCTCCATCTGCTCGGACTTCATAGGTTTCGGGATTTACTTCAATATAAGGTAGAGCGTCATTTAGTTTCATATCTCGCTTATTCAACTGACGTACTCCCGAAACTGCAACTGCTGTTTTAGCTAAGCCTAACTGTGTTTTAATGTCTCTATCTAAAGCTACTTGAGAAACAAAAGTTAATGATGTGCTGTGACGCGCTCCTGCAAAACTACCAAACATCGGACGCATATGCACTGGTTGGGGTGTGGGAATGCTCGCATTTGCATCACCCATCTGTCCCCAAGCGATCGCTCCACCTTTAATGACGATCTCCGGTTTGATACCAAAAAATGCTGGACGCCACAAGCATAAATCTGCCAATTTGCCAACTTCCACTGAACCTACATACTGAGAAATACCGTGAGTAATTGCTGGATTTATCGTATATTTAGCAACGTAACGTTTGGCGCGAAAATTATCTATTTCTGAGTTATTTCCCCGTTGCACTCTCATTTTATGTGCTGTTTGCCATGTTCTAATAATCACCTCTCCCACTCGTCCCATAGCTTGAGAGTCGGAGGAAATCATACTGAATGCTCCCAAATCGTGGAGAATATCTTCAGCAGCAATAGTTTCCCGACGAATACGGGACTCGGCAAAAGCAACGTCTTCAGCAATACTCGGATCCAAGTGATGACACACCATGAGCATATCTAGATGTTCATCAAGGGTATTTACCGTGTAAGGACGTGTGGGATTAGTAGAAGATGGTAGTACATTAGCTTGTCCACACACTTTAATAATATCCGGTGCGTGTCCGCCACCCGCACCTTCAGTGTGGTAAGTATGAATAACACGATTCTTAAAAGCGGCGATAGTATCTTCAACAAACCCAGCTTCATTGAGAGTATCAGTGTGAATAGCTACTTGCACATCATATTCATCAGCAACTTCCAGACAAGTATCGATTGTTGCAGGTGTTGTACCCCAATCTTCGTGTAATTTTAACCCCATCGCTCCAGCTAATACTTGCTCTACAAGTCCTTGGGGTTGACTAGCATTACCTTTACCGAGAAATCCTAAATTAACAGGAAATGCATCCGCAGCTTGGAGCATTCGGTAAATATTCCAGGAACCTGGAGTACAAGTTGTAGCATTGGTGCCAGTAGCAGGGCCAGTACCACCCCCAATCATCGTAGTAATTCCAGAAGCGATCGCCACTTCTATCTGTTGTGGACAAATAAAATGAATATGACTATCAATCCCCCCAGCAGTGAGAATCATTCCTTCTCCTGCTAAAGCTTCAGTACCAGGGCCAATAATAATATCTACATTATCTTGAATAAAAGGATTTCCCGCTTTCCCAATCTTAAATATTTTGCCATCTTTAATACCAATATCAGCTTTAACTATTCCCCACCAATCGAGAATTAAAGCATTGGTAATCACTAAATCGACAGCACCATCAGCATTAGAAATTGGAGATTGTCCCATCCCATCTCTAATAACTTTACCACCACCAAATTTTACTTCATCACCATAGGTTGTGAAATCTTGTTCAACTTCAATGAATAATTCTGTATCTGCAAGACGAACGCGATCGCCTACAGTTGGGCCAAAAGTTTCCGCATAAGCGCGACGCGACATTCTGTAGCTCATAATGCACCCTTGTAAAAGCTTTGAGAAAATTTAGTTAAGCTAAACTGTAATTATAATTTTTTCCACCAAGCAGTTATGAAGATTAATGTAACACTTGACTGTGATGAAGATGGAGTTTGGCTCGTAAAATGTCCCTCTATTCCTGGTTGTGTGAGCCAAGGTAAAAACAAGGAAGAAGTTCTGACCAATATTCAGGATGCTATTGCGGCTTGTCTTCAAGTTATAGCTGAGCATAGTCATAATTAAGTTTATAAACCAATTTTTATGCAAAAGGTTTAAGGTTTTCCCAATTAACAATTTGTAATTCATTCCCATTACGAAACATTCGTTTTTGCAATCGTGGAAAATCTGCAATATCCAAATTTTTTCTTTCACCACCAAGTAAATAAACTAATTCCTCATCAAAAGGATTGCGGAGATGATGAGCTACAGAAGGAGTGGGAAAACCCATAAAATCGCCAGCACCGACCTGAAACTCTTCCTCATCAATTTCTGCAATTCCGCGTCCAGAAAGAATATAAATAAATTCTTCTTCAAATTGATGCGAATGATAAATAAAAGACTCTTTACCTGGCGATATTTTTGCTATGGTAATTCCAATTCTTTCCAAACCCACTTGTGAGCCAAGAAATACACCACGAATCTCTGACAGAGGATTCTAAGGATGAGAAAAAGAATTTTCCGGTAACTGCTTTATCGCATCTACCTTAATTAATGGGTGAGGGTTTTTTTCAGTCATACGAGAAAATATTACAATTGTCCATTCACTCTGTTATTAAAACCATAAACTTGACGACTACCAACCAAAGCAACTAAAGTCACTTCTTTTTCATCTCCTGGTTCAAAGCGAACAGCAGTACCAGCAGGAATATCCAACCGCATTCCCCACGCTTGTTCTCTCTCAAAAATCAAAGCTGAATTCACCTCAAAAAAGTGAAAATGCGAACCAACTTGAATCGGTCGATCGCCACTATTAGCCACCCGTAACTTCACAGTCGGACGACCAGCATTCAACTCCAAATCCCCTTCAAGCGTAATAACTTCCCCTGGAACCATAACTTTTTGCCTAATGGGTTTCTATTATCTAATCGGATGATGTACAGTCACCAACTTTGTCCCATCAGGAAAAGTTGCCTCAACCTGCACTTCATGTATCATTTCAGATACACCTTCCATTACATCATCTTGCGTCAATAAAGTCATTCCATAACTCATCAACTCAGCCACCGTGTGACCATCTCGCGCACCTTCTAAAATTGCCGCTGAAATATAGGCGATCGCTTCTGGATAATTCAGCTTCAAACCTCGTTGTTTACGTCTTTCTGCCACCAATGCAGCAGTAAAAATTAATAATTTGTCCTTTTCCTGCGGTGTCAGTTGCATTTCCCCCCCTTTACCACACCCTTGGTAAACAGTTACCACGCTGCAAAAAAGACATCCGCATTAACTGCCACACAGATGTAAACCAGTTTCTCACCTCAGAAGTAGAACAGCCACGATATCTACACAAAAATCCATGTTCCAACCGAGTCACACCAATTTCCGCATCAGAAATAATTTCCCCCATCCGTGCTTGCTTTATTATTTCTGTTGATACAGGACTTCCCAACCAAACTAAAGTACCAACAATTGGTTGTCCTGCCAAACAATGAGGACTGTGAAAAACTTCTTCACTCCCAGGTAAATACTGTCTATCGATCCACAAAGGAACATTTTCTCGCCAAACTTCCGTATAACTGCGCCATTTTCCCTGAACAAATTTCTCACCTCTCGCAGTACGCCCAAACCTAGTAATTTCCCACCCTAACCAAGTTGCATTTGCTGCTAACTCAACTTGTAAATTCTGTCGATAATTAGCACCATTAAACACAATTGTTTCTTGTGGCAACCACTCCAAACAAGCATTATCATCAACTTTTATCTGAATATTTTGTTCAGATTCTTTACCATTACTAAGGTAAATTTTACTAGCTGTAGCCGTAGTGATTAACACTTGCGCCTGGGCTTGTAAGTGAATATGAGAAGTTAAGCGATCGCCTTCCACAACACCACCAGCAGTATGTAAAATCACACTATGACAAACCTGTGATCCTTCCGGATAAAACGGACGCTGTACCTTCAACGGAGCTTGCTGATAATTTCCCCTCAGCACCGTCCCATTTTGGCAATAATCATAAACCAAATCAAGCCTACCATGCCAACCAACTTCATCCATGTTCCTTAGCGTCTAATGCTATGAGTGCGTGAGATATCCTATTCTACTGGATCCCCAAGATGTACACTGGTACAATAAGCCATATAAACAAAACCATCCTGATCACAAAATTGTTGATATAGTTTTTCCAAATCAGCAATAAATTGCTCATATAAAGCACCTTCACGGGGAAGATAAGAAGCACTCCTAGCCCGACCAATCAACCCCTTCAAACTTAACTTTTGTATATAACTGAACTCATATTCACGAATATTTACAAAATGTTGACTTTCTAACAGAGGTTTTACCCTTATCATCCGGGATTCACCTGGATGATTATCTGATACTACACGTATTAAACGACTATACTCAGCAGTAAAAGCATCTTCTTGATCCCGGTTATTCCATACCACCGCTAAACGCCCATAAGACTTCAGAATGCGACGAAACTCCCGTAAACTAGAGTGGGGATCAAACCAATGGAAAGCTTGAAAACAAGTTACTAAATCTACAGAATTTTCTGGTAATTTTGTAAATTCTGCTGTTCCATCACGAAATTCGAGTTTCGGATGAGGTTCCCCAGCTTCTCGCATTGCGACATTTGGCTCAATAGCAATCACATTCACTTTCCGTTTTGCTAATAACCGTGAAGAAATTCCTGTACCTGCACCAATATCTGCTGCTATCAGTTGCGATTTTTTACCTAACCCTTGGAGGATAATATCAATCGCTTCCTCAGGGTAGCTAGGGCGATATTTTACATAATCCTCCGCTCTGTTGGAGAACCGAGTTAGAGGGTTAAGAGTATGTAAGGGGGGTTCGGAGTTATTTTGCTTCATGGACGATGACAAGCAGGTAGCAAAGAAAGTGCTAATTACTCTAATCTAGAAAAACGTTATGATAATAGCAATTTAAGTGACTAAAAAACTAACACCTAGATACAAAAATGGAAAGATTACTCAACATTCATATTGAAAAATTACCAGAAGGTGTTTACTTAGCAACATCTAATGAACTTCAAGGTCTAGTTGCCCAAGGAAGGACGCTTGCTGAGACTTTAGAGATTGCTCGTGATGTAGCGCGTAAGTTATTAGAAGCGCAGTCTCAAGAAATAGAACCATATTTTTTACAACCATTAGCTGAACAGTTTAACTATCCATTAGTTGTAGGCCAATAGTAAATGGGTAGGTTAGCAGGGTTTAGTTACAGACAGATTATTAGAATTTTGAAATCCTTTGGCTTTGTTTTCTATCGCCAAGCCGCAGGAAGTCATGAAATCTGGTTTAATCCTGAGACTAATCGTTATACCACTATTCCCAATCATTCTGGTGATATGCCTGAGGGAACATTACGCTCTATTTTAAAGCAAACAGGAATTGAGCCAGAAGAGTTCCTTGAGCGTTCTTAATAAAAAAACAGCCGTCTCTTGTTGGAGACGGCTGTTGCAAATAGGGGTTAACAAATCTTAGTAGTCAAAATCTCCACCCATACCAGCACCAGCACCAGCAGGAGCATTATCCTTAGGTTCTGGTTTGTCAACAACAATACATTCAGTTGTTAACACCATACCGGCAATGGAAGCAGCGTTTTGTAGTGCAGAGCGAGTTACTTTGGCGGGATCAACGATACCAGCACCAAACATATCTACGAATTCGTTTGTTGCAGCGTTGAAACCAACATTAAATTCTTTCTCTTTCACACGCTCAGCGATAACCGCGCCATTTTGACCAGCGTTTTCGGCAATTCTCTTGAGAGGAGCAGCTAAAGCGCGAGTTACAATCATCGCACCAATTAACTCTTCATCTTTGAGGTTGCTGCTTGCCCAAGTTTCTAACTCAGGAGAAAGGTGAGCTAAAGTTGTACCACCACCAGGAACGATACCTTCTTCCACAGCAGCTTTGGTAGCGTTGATTGCGTCTTCTAAGCGCAACTTCTTATCTTTCATTTCGGTTTCAGTTGCTGCACCAACTTTCACAACTGCTACACCACCAGCTAATTTAGCTAGACGCTCTTGGAGTTTTTCTTTGTCGTAGCTGGATTCTGTTTCATCCATCTGGCGACGGATTTGTTCGCAACGAGCTTTCACTGCGACTTCGTTACCTTCAGCAACAATTGTCGTGTTGTCTTTGGTGATGGTGATGCGGCGAGCTTTACCTAGCATATCTAGCTTGGTGTTATCTAACTTCAAGCCAGCATCTTCAGTAATTAATTGACCACCAGTGAGAACTGCGATATCTTCCAACATCGCTTTGCGGCGATCGCCAAATCCAGGAGCTTTGACAGCAGCCACGTTCAGTACACCACGCAGACGGTTGACAACCAGAGTTGCTAAAGCTTCTTTTTCAATATCTTCAGCAATGATTACCAAAGGACGACCAGCGCGAGCTACTTGCTCTAGTACAGGTACTAAATCTTGTACCAAAGCGATTTTCTTGTCTGTTAACAGCAAGAAAGGCTCATCAAATATAGCTTCCATGCGCTCAGCGTCGGTTGCGAAGTAAGGGGAGATGTAACCCTTATCAAAGCGCATACCTTCGGTAATTTCCAATTCGGTAGTCATGGATTTTCCTTCTTCCAAGGAAATCACACCTTCTTTACCGACTTTTTCCATCGCTTGGGCAATCATCTGACCGACTTCATCATCGTTACCGGCAGAAATTGCACCAACTTGAGCGATGGATTTGGAATCTTCTACTTGACGGGCATGAGACGCAATCTTCTCTACCAGAAAACTAGTAGCTTTGTCAATACCACGCTTCAACAAAATCGCGTTAGCACCAGCTGCAACGTTCCGCAAGCCTTCTTTAACCATGGCGTGGGCCAACACAGTAGCGGTGGTTGTACCATCACCAGCAGCATCATTGGTTTTGGAAGCAGCTTGACGAATCAATGCTACACCAGTGTTTTCAACGTGGTCTTCTAACTCGATTTCTTTGGCAATAGTTACACCATCATTAATGATTTGAGGTGCGCCAAATTTTTTCTCTAGTACTACGTTACGACCTTTAGGACCAAGGGTAACAGCTACAGCCTCAGCCAGAATGTCCATACCACGCTCAAGAGCGCGACGGGCGTTTTCGTTGTAAATAATCCGCTTTGCCATAATTCGTTACTTGTTAATCGATATCTGTTTAAGAAAGGGAGTAGGGAGTAGGGAGTAGGGAGTAGGGAACAGCTTACTGTTTCATGCACTCAGCACTCAGCACCCCACACCCCGCACTAACTAACTACTGCTAAAATGTCCTTTTCAGAAAGCAATACGTATTCGTCAGTACCGAGCTTGATGTCGGTTCCGGCGTACTTGGAGTAGAGAACTTTGTCCCCTACTTTTACATCCATACCCTGACGTGAACCATCATCTTTGATTTTGCCGTCACCCACAGCAACTACTTCCCCAACTTGGGGCTTTTCTTTTGCAGTGTCGGGCAAGTATAGACCACCTGCGGTCTTTTCTTCGGACGCGCTCACTTTTACGAAAACGCGATCGCCTAATGGTTTAACGGTAGAAACGCTTAGAGATACAGCTGCCATACTAAATTCTCCAGAGTTAGCACTCTCAACTCTTGAGTGCTAATTTACCCAACTATGGCACAAAATGGCAACAAATTACTATGTACGGGTTTCCGCACTTGAATACGAGTAAAACCGCTTAAGTATAAATACTTAATTATATCTTCCTGGTTTTGTTTTTCAGGTTACGAATAGTTTTATATAGTCAAGTTTATTTGCGAAGCTTGGAAATTGATATAGAAATTTAATCAGGAAGCCGCTATATGAGTAACAATGCAGTTACGCTAGTCTTGGGTTATCAATACAAAAAATACTCTAAAACAAGAGAGTACAGTTAAAAATAAATGTGTAGAAACATTCTTATGCTGGAGAAATTGAGCGCAATTATTTTAATTTATGCTGACGAGACTGTTAAATCTTGCTCAAAAGAAGCTAGTCTGGAATCATGGGAATACTTGAAAAGGCAACTCAAAGAGTAAAAACTCGGTCTTCCACAAGAACATCTTCCCTGTTGGATATTTCAAAGAAAACCGAATTGCTTGCGAGTTTGTTGCAGTGGATCCATAATAGTGGTCTACCCCGACGGTGTGTGCTATCGGTAGGCAACTTGTAAAAGTAATTAAGTAGATCATCACGCTCTCAGTTAATTGGCAATAAAAAGGTAGTAAAATACTCTTTTTTCGCCAATTATGAAACTAAAACCATCTGTGATGAACCAAAAACTCACCAGGACTTAACATTTATAAGGATATGGAACAGCAGTAAAATCTAGAAAAGAGCGGGTTGAATTTTTATTTAGGGTGTATCGTGACCCCACATTTAAATGTGAATCTAAAGGATTATTATTTATTCAGTGTTTTTTTCACCCGCAACTTTCAAAGCGATATATAATAGCGCATTATAATACTACTGCTCTACGTATCCTTACTGGATTGCGTGCTTTTGTCTATAAGTTTCTTAAATTATCGGCATTTAGGAAACCTGGACGAAAGCAAAGGCAAGTTAAGTGGGAAAAAGGACAACATCTCAATAATCCACCATAGAGGATAACTATTCAAGACCTGATGGAAAGAAGCGCGACTAGTGCCACTGCTATGAAAGAACCCAGCATGAAAGATCACAAACGACTTTTACTAATTGATGATGACCCTAACCTCATCTTGCTGGTGAAGGATTACTTAGAATTCCGGGGGTATGAAGTCATCACCGCCGAAAATGGTCGAGAAGCTCTGGATATTTTGGAGCAGGATATTCCAGACATGATCATTTGTGATGTGATGATGCCGGAAATGGATGGATATACTTTTGTGGAGCAAGTCCGACAAACTGAGCGCACAAGCTGGATTCCCGTTCTTTTCCTTTCCGCCAAAGGACAAAGTGCAGACCGAGTTAAAGGTTTAAATAAAGGCGCTGATGTTTATATGGTCAAGCCTTTTGAACCTGAGGAACTGGTTGCACAAGTAGAATCTTCCCTCAAGCAAACCATTCGTTGGAAAGAACACCAAGCAAAAGGAGGCGAAAACGGTTCTCGGATTCAAGTTCCTTTTGATGTACAACTAACGCCAACTGAACTTAAGGTAGTGCAATTTGTGGCTAGAGGCTTAGCTAACCGCGAAATCGCTGAAGAACTAAATGTTAGTCAGCGGACAGTTGAAAGCCACGTCTCTAATATGTTAGGCAAAACCAATCTCCACAACCGCACTGAGTTAGCGCGGTGGGCGATTGAAAATCAAATGGCGTAAGTGTTAGTGGTTAACTAAATAGTTAATAGCTAACTACTAATAGTCATAGATTACCAGCCATCCTCCTCTGGGATGGCTTTATGCCAGACTTCTAAATTCAGTTCATCTAGGTAGGAAAGGGCGCTTTCTACCTGGGTGACTGTTCCCGTGAGTTCCAATTCCAGCCAACCATACTCGGACACATTTGTGTCAATTTGAGCAGCAACAATATTTACAGTTACACCATAGTAAGCAACCATTCTAGAAATCACTGGTTGGTCTTGCAAATCCTTGGAAACGCCCACCCAAATACGCGCTCGATTATGCCTACTATAGCGAGAATAAGTAGTGGATTTTACCCTGTTATGGGGAGTTAGCATTATCATTATTCCTATTCCACTTCATTGGCTTTTAAGTTAGGGAAGTTAGCACCATTTACTTCTACACTAACGCTTTTGGACTAATAACAACTGAAGCAGGAATAGCAAAAACACAGATTTTTTGCTAGAAAAATAATAATTGGAATCTTAGGAGTGGCGGTTATATTTTTTACCAGTTATGATGGACACACTCAAAAGTAATTGTCCTAGGAGTAAAAAATGAATAAGGCAGAATATGTGGCGATCGCCAGAGATTACATTAACAATATGCCTTATGGTGTGATGGATTTTCGTGGCGAAGAAATAATTGTCTTACCTACAGTATTTCCTCCTGATTTAGATACTCCTAATTTTTGTGAAGTAATCGAAACATTTGTTCGTAAATATTTAGAAAAAAACGAAAAATGTCGTTTTTTTGAGATGGGGACAGGTCCTGGAGCAACACTGGTAACAATTGCAAAAATTCCGGGAGTCATAGCTACAGCATCAGACATTGCTCCCATGGCTGTATTAAATGCCAAAGCCAATGCTTTATGGCGGGGTGTGAAATGCGATATTTATCAAGGTAATTTATTTGAAAATGTACCAGCAGGAAAATTTGACTTTATTTCTTGGAATCTTCCTTTTCTGCCATATGATCCGGGTAATATTGAAGACGTAAAATTTAGAATTGCTTTTGATCCCGATTACCAATGTTTAAAGCAATTTTTAGTTGATGTTGATTATAGATTGGCAGAAGGTGGGCAGATTTTATTATGTACGGATTATGATATGTGTGATTTTGACACTATCATAGAGTTAATAGATAAAGCTGGTTTTCGTTCTGAAGTTGTGAAAGAACCGAAAGTTCTGTGGAGAGGAATGCAATTTAATCTTGCTTTTTTATTAGTTAATCGCTAATTATAAATCAGGGTGGGGGCGGGTTTGAATGGAGATTTGGCGTTTGTTTATGGTATGGTGGCAAAACCCGCCCGTACAATAAATTCGGGTGGGGGCGGGTTTGAATGGAGATTTGGCGTTTGTTTATGATATGGTCGCAAAACCCGCCCGTACATCTTTCATTTTAAATTGAGGAATATTTATGCATCATTAATACAGCGGTTTTCAACTTGGTGAGGTACATTAACCACAATGGTGAAACCAATAAATAATATAATGTAGGGGCACGGCGTCCGAAATATTCTGGGTGAATGAAAAATCCTACTAGTGCCGTGCCCTTACGAGGTTAATGTAAATGTACCTTATAAACCTGCAATATGCTGTATGATGATCATTTCCGCCGATTGTAGAGATGTTCTACCAGAATGTCTCCTAGCGCGAATTAGCCAGTAACGCACTAGGCTGTTGATTCTGTGGGTTTTTAGGGCTTTTCATTTCATGCAGGATATTTACCCTCTCCCCTGCCCCTCTCCCAACTTGGGAGAGGGGTGTCGAAGGCGGGGTGAGGGTTATAAAAGTGCGTGAATATAGAACGCTCTTATTCCATCAAAGTCAACAGCCTAGTAACGCACCATTAACAGTTTGTGGTGCGTTAGGGTAAATAGTTTTAGTTCGCTTTGTGTTTGAGTTTGGGTCATAAGTTACCACCTCCACATACAGTGGTTTTCAACTTAGTGAGGTACAGTGGTAGGGGCACGGCGTCCAAAATATTACAGGTGAATAAAAAATCTTACTAGTGCCGTGCCCCCATGAGGTAATATAAATGTACCATATAAACCTACAATGTCCTGTATATTTGACTTTATCATCCCAATAAGCTTTCATATTTTTTCAGTATTATTACTACTCTCAAAGTATAAATCGCTAATTAATAATTGTATCACTGAGGTCAAACGAGGCAAGTTCAATCGATAGGCTCCTACATTCAGATTTTAGGATTGGTGGCTTTAGTATTTCATGCCACTAGATTGTATCTGCTTAAAGGTATTTGAGTAGGTAAATCGGGGTGGATTCCTGTAGGAAATGCAACTACCGCTCAAATACTAAGGAAATGGCACAGAAGTCAAAGTTTTTTCCTAGCTGTTTACCTCATTTCACAAATTACTTTCACTTTAAAGAGGCTTTTTTATGTTACGTCGTTCTTTGTTAATCTCCGCTGTAATTTTGACAGGTTCTTTTGGTTTTGCTTCTACTGCGAAAGCGCAAACTGTTGATTATCCCCAAGATGTAACTTTCACAGCTAAGGTTAATCCTGACTGCGAGTTAACCGCTCCTAGTGGAGGTACAAGTGGTCTTAACGGAGAATTGATTGCTGATGGTACTGGTAAGGGTTTTAACACAAGCACGCCTGCAATGATTGGTGTAGATTGCTCTACTGGAACTTTAAAAATCGGTGCGCCTGTTCCAGATGCTGGTAATGCAACTCAGACTACCGTTCATGCAGCTACACTCACAACCGCAGGTGGTAAGACAGTGGATAATACACAAACTAGTGGTATTAGTTTAGATGATACTGACAGTGGAGATGCAGAAGTATCGATGACTGCAAGCGGTACAGATGATCTAGCTGCTGATGATTATGTTTACACCGTAACAATTACGGCTACTCTCTAATCCTACAATATAAGGGCGAACAAACGTTCGCCCCTACATAACCGGAATTAAACAAATTTATATATAAGAAGCAAATACTGTAATTATACGGTTATTGATTATTAAAAATGTTGCTACAAAGGAAACGCTAGTGTAAATCAGTGAGACGGGTTATCTCTAATTTCTATGCAGTTGGAAAAAGTCAAAATGTTCTTTTTTGCTGAGGGAAAGAAAGCTTCTGTACCTCTTGGTAGTCGTTTGTGTTTGATTTCTGGAATTTTGTCTGCTGCGTTGCTAACACCGATCGCATCTTTGGCGCAAATAAATCTTTCACCGATGAAGATTGAGGTGAAAGCAAGTCGCAATCAAGCCCAAGGTGTAATTAATATCACCAATACAACCAAAGAAACATTTCGTGCCCGTGTTTATGCTGAGTCTTTTACCTACAAGCGAGATTCCGGCTTTGAAACTGTACCCTCTCATGCTTCTGATTTAACACCCTATCTGCAATTTTCCCCACGGGAACTGATTGTACCACCAGGAACTGTCAGAAGAGTGCGTTTGAATGCTCGTTTGGCTCCTAATATGCCGAATGGCGAATATCGCACTATTATTTTTACTGAACCGTTGAAGGAAAATGTGATTAAAAATGGTGGAAACACGACGAAGATTATTACTCGTGTGGGTACAGCATTTTTTGTCCGCAAAGGAGATATCAAACCTAGTTTGTTAGTGGATACTGCTAGGTGGAATAGTCAAACTCAAAAGATGCTGTTGTTGGTACGCAATAATGGTAAAGCATCTGCCTTTCCATCTGTAAAATGGACTCTTAAGCAAGCGGGAAAAGTGGTGAAAACTGGAGAAGCACCAGCTGCGGGAATTGTTCCTGAGAGTGAGCGAAATTTGATATTGAATACTTCTAGAAATACAGTAGCTGTAAACCCTGGTAAGTACCAACTCAGTGGTGAGTTGATGTGGGGTGAGGGTAAGAATAAAAATAAATTACCTTTCCAACTAGATTTGACTGTTCCTCAGGTGAGGGGAAGGTAAAAATCTAGTGAAAAAATTTGTTTATCTTTCAATCGCTGGTTGGCTTTATTGTATAGCACCAGTTAAAGCAACTGCTGTCAATAGTAAAGTGACACCAGTTTATAAAAATGAGCTTTATACAGTAAATTTCGGTGAGTTAGTGGGAGGTTCGGGTAAACACGAGCGAAATTTCCGCTATCGTGCTGTTCATACTAGTTCATTCTCACGAAAAAAAGCTGTCAGTTCCAAATCTGTGTTAGCAGTTAGTCAGACGAGTTCTCTATCTTTACTGGAAAGATTAAGAAATTTTAGGGATAGTCGTTCGCAATTACTGCAAAAACTGCTGCAATATCAGAAATTATCTTCATCTGATAATGAAAATCCGCAAGATAAAACATCTAATATTCTTGCCCAACCATCTGCAAATATCACCACTGAATTACAAAAAAAATCTAAGGGGTTTGGTCTATTTCCCGTTGGTTTGAGTGTCGGTAAGCGAACTGTCAACCCTAGTGTGATTATCCGGGGTGAAGAAGATGGAGCCAGAGCAGTTAATTTTGAGAATTGGCTCATACCTTTTGATGATGTTGTCCAAGCACTGAATTTGAACCTGAAAAATTTGCCCGATGGTCAAATTGAAGTGCGATCGCCTGGTTTAGTAATTCGCATCGATCCTCAGAAAATTCGCACTGATCCTGAGTTAGGGTTGGTATTTTCCATCAAGGATTTGGAAACTTTATTTGGGATTCAAGCTAAATTTGATACTTTTGATTATGCTATTGAGTTAAGTGTACCTTGGCTGAATCAATCAATTGCTCGTGGACAAACCCAAATACCTATCCAACTAGCAGGTTTACCTTTGATTAAACCTGGTAATTTTAGTTTGACTGCCATTGAACAGAAACTAAACGCTAGTGGTGGAGAAAATTTATCGAATAATTACAGAGGTGATTTTATTGCTGTTGGTAGTGCTTTTGGAGGTAGTTGGTTTTTACGTACAGACCAACGAGACTTTCAAGATACAACCAGCTGGAGAATTGCGGAAGCACAATTTCTCCGTCAGGGAGACCAAACAGATTACATCATTGGTTCTCAACCTACTTTTTGGCGGAGTTTGAGTAATAATGATTACTGGGGTGTTACGTATATTCAACGCCAAGGATTTGTTCCACCGCGAATTTTTGGTGGTTTTTTAGACCCGCGACAACGGTTACAAGCAGCTCAGGTAGGACGGACAATTACCGGAACAACAGAACCAGGTACTTTGGTACGATTAGTAGAAACCTTTGGCGATCGCGTTCTTGGTGAAGTGTTGGTTGATTCTTCTGGTGTTTACCGTTTTGAAAATGTCAAGAGCGATAATCAATATTTATCAAGTAGTTATCGAGTATTACTTTACCCAGAAGGTAGATTAACCGCTCCACCAATTGTTAGAGAGGCAACTTATTCTACTGTACCAGGACAAATACCAGCCGGAGCTTCAGCGTTGGTATTTTCTGGAGGGTTACGACGCAATAACAATCAAAACTTTTTAGGAGAATTCGACGATTTTCGTGGTGGTGTTGCCCAAAGATGGGGTTTATCAGAAAATATCACTGTTGGTTTAGGGGGAATATACGACGATTCAGCTAGAGGATTGGCAGAATTATTTTATCGTCCCACAAATTTACCATTACAAATTGCTGTTTCTGCCCTCAGTGGCAGTAAATGGGATGTAAATGCAGATGTTCGCTACAATCCACTAAGAAATCTCAGTGCTGCTTATACACGCGATCGCTTTTCCAGTCGTTTTAATTTAGATTGGCGAGTAATCCCTAGTTTAAGTCTTTTTGCCACCACCGATAGTCGCAGCGCCACAGCAGGAGGGTTGCAACTTAACTTTAGTGGTCGAAATGCGTTTACCTTTGCGCGAATTAGCTTAGACACTGAAAGTAACTTACGTTGGTCTTGGTTGCAACGTCTTGGTAAATTAGAATTAAACCAACGCGGTAATGAAATCGGTACTTTATCAGAACTGAGCTATAACTTTTCTAGAGACAGTAGCTTTCTCAACTTAGGAAACTCTCTACTACTAAGTTATGAAACTCGGGCGGCAAATAATGGTAATGATTTATTAACAATGGGTTGGCGTTATCGTTCTCCACAACGAGCTAGTGATGGTAATTATCTTTGGGAAGCCCAATTAGGTTATGGTATTGGTAGTCAAGGTAGTGGGCCTGTTGCCACATTATCTACCACAGTGTTACCAGGAATATTACTGAGAGGTAGATATCAAAGTATATCAGTAACTAATGACCAGGCAAGTTTTAGCATTGATTTAATTTCCAGCCTGGGTTTACAAGGTAGAATTACGCCTGGAGATAGACGCACTAACTACTTCCGTACTCAAGGTGGTTTATCGATTCAGCCATTCTTTGACCGTAATAATAATGGGAAACACGATATTAACGAAGAATTTTATACGGAAAACCCAGATACGTTACTGCAACTCAACAATCGACCGATTAGATCATTACAACCAAATATTTTAGGCGATCGCGTTTTAGTGAAATTACATCCAGGTAGATATCGCTTAGATTTAGATCCAGCAGGTTTCCCGGAAGATTGGCAAGTTGCCAATGATGCTTATGCGGTAGATGTAATAGCTGGTTCTCACACTCCTGTATTATTACCTTTAACTCGTTCCTATACACTTTCTGGAGTAATTACGGATAACAAAGGTCAACCTCTCAGTGGTGTCAGGATAGAAGCTATATCTGAATCTCAAACCCGTTTAGTTTCTGTAACTAATACTGCCGGAGTTTACTATTTAGAAAGAATGCAACAAGGTAATTATAATTTGTTGGTAGATGGGAAAAAAGTAGATAATCATGTAGTCAAGCTAGAAGATTCCCCAGCTTTTGTAGAACTGAATATTCAGCAATTAGAAAATTTCCAATATCAGGCGATCGGTTCTGGTGCTGCACCCGCTTCTGTAAAGGAATAATAGAACACACAAGGAAAAGTATAATATGAGGACTGGCGATCGCAAAACTAATCATTAAGGAGAGATGATATTCTCAGAATTCGTGAAGTGATTATTTTATCCAGGTGTGGCATTTTCATCTTGACGAATTGGCGCTAGTAATTTCTCAACCCACTGTCGGTTTGTCTCTGATAATGCAGGAGGTGGAATAGGTTGACTGTAATCAATCCGTGTTGCATAACGAGCGCGATCGTACACTCCATTAAATAGCTCTTGTAAATGTACTAAAGGTTCTTCTTCATTCGGCTTTAAGGGAACTGAAAAAGTCGGTAACTGCTGAAGCAGAGTAATATTGTACAAATCAGCCACAGGACGTTGATGAGAGCGACTGATCAAAATACGATATTCACTCTTGTATTTTACTCCCAGAATTGCCATGGGTTTGTGCCCGCGCAACAAATCTACTTCTACTAAATGTGTAGTACTACCTAATATTGCCCGTCGCTTTTTCTCATAAGCAGTTCGACCATCTCCTGAACGCTTATTATTTGGAGATAACAATTCAATTACAGTAATTACCTCATCCGTTCTGATTGAACGCACTTCTAAATAGCGCTCCTTAATTTCTAAAGGCATAGGTACGCTAACTTGTTCAGGACGAGCCTGAGTTACAATGGTCATAGGGTAAGTGAGGATTGTATCACTTGGTGACAATTGCTCGCCTGTTGTCACATCTGATTGGGTGGAAAATACAATAGCGTCTGGAATGCCGATTAATACCTCCTCACTCTCATCACTCTGATAAGTTCTGGTTTCTACTTCTACATAGTATTGGGAGCTTAGTTGCGGTTCAATTGCATCAGCAAGAGCGACTATCAGTCGGCTATGAAATGAAGACCAAAAAGCAGACTGTTCTAAATAAGGATCCATGCCCGGAAATGGTGAGGGCATTTGTCAGACTTCCATTTTAAAGTTTATTTTATAATACAACAGTATTTATCGCTTGTTTTAAAACTATAAAGCCCTCACCCCCTCCCCTCTCCCAAGTTTGGGAGAGGGGTGTCCGGAGGACGAGGTGAGGGTCTTTTTCAAGCGATATAGCTTGTCTTATTCGCTCTGTAGACTTTTTCAGCAAGCCCTAATTAACCGGAGATGATATGACGCATCATTTTAAGCTTGCCACGCCACTACGTTTATTTTACAAGCTCCAAGAGCGTGCTTGATTACTGAAATCACCCTCAATTTTGTCGTATCCTGTTAGAGGTTCAAACAGGTTATCAGGTGTATTTTCTGATTTTGGTTCATTCGTATATTGCGAGTCAAAACCAGTACGCAGCAAGTAAGCATCTACAAGACTTGGCGCAAGACGTTGTAACAAGAGAAGTATTTTACCAACATCACCAACAACAACATCACGTTTTGGACGTTCTGCTGCTTTAACGATAGCTTTTGCCACTAAGCTAGGCTGATATATAGGAGGTGTTGGCATTGGTTTAACACCTAGTTTAGTACGGGCTTTATTAAATAAAGGTGTATTAATACCAGCAGGCATAATATTTGTAACACTAATATCAAGCTTCTCATGCTTCAACTCAACGCGCAAAGCTTCTAAAAAGCCATCAACACCATGCTTTGAAGCTGCATAAGCACTTTGTAAAGGTATACTACGTTTAGCTTCAACCGAAGAAACGTGAATTAAGGCGCCACGTCCAGTACGCTTGATATGGGGAAGCGCTACCATTGCACCATATGCTTGACCTAATAAATTAACTTCAATAATGCGCTTAAATTCTTCAGGTGTTGTTACCTCAAAAGCTGCATATAATTCCACGGCAGCATTATGTACCCAAGTATCAAGGCGTCCATATGTATCAACAGCAGTCTGAGCAATAGCTTTTACCTGTTCAAAATCAGTTACATCAGCAACTACTGCTGTGGCATCTCCACCTAAAGAACGAATTTCCTCTACCAAAGATTCTAAACCAGGTTGACTACGAGCCGCGACAACTACTTTGGCGCCACGACTTCCAAATTGTAATGCAGCATTTCGTCCAATACCACTTGAGGCGCCGACTACTGCAACAACCTGTTGATTAATAGGCTTTAATTGCATTTACTTTACTCCTAAACTTATAGCTAATTCCTATTAGTAAAGTTACTTAAATGTAATAAAACTTCATCACTCGCAAGTTGTAATGACACATAAATCGGCATGACCGTAGGGTAGAGTGTTATTTAGGACTATTGCAGCCCTAAAATCTAAGCGAAAAATAAAATTCCAGACGTGCATCAAATTTGTCAAAAATCTGATTTAAGCAGTTAAAACAGACGGAAATTATTAGCATTATTCAAACTGGCGATACTCATATTTTTGACGATCGCCAAATCTTGATTTCTGATTCCATCTCTAATCAAGGTATCGGCTCCTTGTTGTGTAAAACTCAACATTCCATATCTCAAACCACCTGAACAACCAAGCACATCTTCACCCACCTTAAAATCTTCAATAGTATCTATTCCTTGACCTCTGGCAATTACAAAGGTATCTTTTCCAGCACCACCATTGAGAATATCATTACCATTACCACCCCAAATTTCATCATCACCATCACCACCCCAAATAAAATCATTGCCATCATCGCCGTAAAGTTTATCATTACCAGCGTTACCGTAAATTAAATCATCACCAGAACCGCCGGAAATAATATCATTCATCGGGAAGTTGACACCATAAGCAGGTATAATTTCCCAATCACCGTAGAGAATATCGTTTCCATTACCCCCGAATATGCGATCGCTACCTAATCCACCATAAATAATGTCATTTCCATCTAATCCATTAATCCGGTCTACGTTATCAGTCCCTTTGATAATTTCAGCTGCTAAACCACCATCTATAAAGTTACTGCTTGTATTATTGACGGTGATTTTAAAAGTCTGAGCTTGGGAAGTATCAACACCACCACCGTTATCTTGAACTTTGACTCTAATTTCTGCGGTCTTACTATTCGTAATTGTACTAATCGGTGTGTAAATCAAACTACCCTGATTATTAATTATCGGCCCACCACCAGCAGCAAAAATATCTGAGTTATTCAGCACTTCAACTATATATTGTTGAACACTTTGTCCTGTTTCATTAGCAGCACCCGCAGAAAAAGTTGACCAATTAGCAATCGTCTGCTGTCCTGCACCTGCTCTAATACTTTGGTCTCCACCCATAAGGAAGGTGGGAGCGTCATTCACAGGATTAACGGTAATAGTAGCTTTTGTACTCCTTGCACTAAAGGAAGTTGTACCACCATTATTTGTAGCATTTGTAACATTACCATTAGCCGCTCCATTAGTGGTATCCCAAGCGCGGAATGTGATATCGGATATTCCGTTATAGTTAGCATTTGGTACAAAACGAACTCGCGTGTCAGTTTGTACAGCAATCTGTTTGAGGTTAAATGCTCCGGAAGCGGAGGATGTATTATCACCCAAGTAAATAAAGTTGGCACTTTCGTAAGGGTCGATAGTATTAGTGAATGCTCTGTAATCTCGTAGTGGGCCAGTGAGAATTTCTATGTCATTGGCAAACAAACGATACTTATCACCTTGTACTGATAACGTATAGTTTGTTGCTAAATTAGTATTGAAAGATACTTCTTCAGCAGCTAGAAATAAACCTTTAGTTTGTCCACCTGGGTTTGGTGTTATGCCATCTCCTTGAGCAAAGATTTTACCAGTTGTGGAAGAAAGTTGCTGGAAACCTAATTCAATACCAAAAGTGCGATCGCTACTAATAGCAACTACACTAAATCCAGCCCGATTTGGATTAGTGCGAGATTCACTAAGTAGCTGCATATTGAAAGATAAACTGTAACCACTGGTGCGATCGAGAGTGGGGAAATTGGGATTTACTAAGGTGGTTGCATTGAATGAATTATAGTTGCTATAGCCTGAGTAGAGGTTATTGCCAAAGGTAGTACTTATTATTGCGCCGTTTGGAGTTACAGTATGAGTCCCCCCAGCATTAACAAATGCTAACCAATTTTGACTGGCTGGAGTGCTACCATTAGCAGTGTACAAAGGAATTGCACCTAGTACAACCGCAGAGCTATCGGAAACTGGGCCAAAATCTTTCCAAGTTGTACCCCCATTAGTTGAAAATTGCCATTTACCGTTAGCATTGTTCACTCCTGTAACAGCTATTGCTTTTGCAGCTCCATCGACATCGGTAATTAAATCTTTAACTAAATCGGAAACTTTTGTTCCAATATTGGCTGTATTAGAGATATCTTCGTCAATTGCTGTAAGTGTGGGATTAATACCATTTTTCAGTATGGGAGCATCGTTTACACCAATCACATTAATAGATTGAGTAATGACATTACTAATACCCCCATCTCCATCTGTCAAAGTAAAACGAACCCCTGCTGTTGGTGTGTTACCAGGGTTGGGATTAGACATTGTGTTGGGATTTTCCGAAACACTTTGATAAGTGATGTTTGCTAGTAAAGTGTTAACTGCTGCTAGGGTAGCTTTATCATTAAAGGTGATTTCTAAAGGAGTAGTACCAACTCCACCAACGTAAGTACCAATTACAATTCCTTGGTATTTAACATTTGCACCATCCAATCCTATTTGGTTAACACCATTCCCTTGATTGCGAATTCCTAAACGGTCATCTGTTGTACCAGCATTGACAAAATTTACCGTTAATTTGCCAGTGTCAAAGTTAGGCGAATCAATATCATATACTGTAGGATTAGCACTGATAACTATAGGAGCGGCGTTTTCTATGTAAGTTGGAGTTATATTAGGCAAGAAAATCGAGGGACTATCATTCACAGGATTAACGGTAATGTTAATCCTGTCATTGTCAGACAAAGCTCCCCCAACACCTGTATTACCTTGGTCACTGGTAACAATATTGATAGAAGCATTACCATTGAAATCAGATATAGGATGAAAGCGCAATCCATTCAATGCAGCGTTAATGTTAGCAATAGTACCTGTAAAGGTCATGATAGGATCACTAGTTCCATCACCATTGCTGAAAGACAATCCAGTAGTTCTAGATAATGTCAACATACCTTTATCAGCATACAGAGCGACTTGCAGTGGTTGATTTCCCGCATCTGGATCGCTGACAGCAATGAGATTATTATTAGCTGTCGAGAATATAAGGGGAGTATCTTCATTAGTGTTCTGAAGATTCGGTACTGTATTGACTGGTGCTTTGTTCAATGCCAAAACATTCAAAGTGACAGTAGCTGTGTTGGAATTAGCAAGACCATCACTAGCTTGGTAAGTAAAACTATCTAAACCTGCAAAACCTTGATTAGGGGTATATCTAAAAGAACCATCAGAGTTGAATATTAGTGTACCGTTTTTAGGCCCTGTTACCAACGCAGCAGTCAACGGAGTACTTTCTGCATCTGTATCATTAACTAATACACCAGGACGTTGATTATCAGGAGTTGCATTATATTGAATTCGACCACGCAACCAACCTGTATCACTATCACCACGTTCTTCAAAGCTAGCATCCAAACTAGCAATTGTATCGTTAGCACCGTAGATGATTTGATTGATCGTAAACTGTCCTTCCAGATTATTGTAACCCCGTCCTTCACCAAACACACTTAAACCCGGTACACTGTTACTTTGGAATGGGAAACGTGTTGCTCCTGTGTATTTTGTACCTGCGATAAATGGTGCGTTCGATGGAGCTGCAAATGATAAGTCCCAGTATTTACCACTAGCTTCATTATAAGTAGCTCGGATGGCATTATTGCTGCTAGGATTAGTTGGATAAGCACGGAAAGCGTTGTAAGTACCACTTGTTGCACTGAAATTGTAATTCTTTCCTTGTCCAACGTAGTTCCCTGATTCGCTATTCATTACCAAGGATGTCAGCGATGTAGTTATGCTACGGGTGGTAGTTAAGCTAGTACCTTCTATTAGAGCGTAAGTATCACCGATTGCTGAAGGAGCAATATTGGGGTCACTAGCATCGATGGTAACTGTCCCTGTGTTGATGTTGCTATCAACAACATAATTAGAATCATTTAGCAGATTTAGCTTTAGGGTTTCTGCTGGTTCGCTCAGAGTATCGTCAACTGGAGTCAGGGTAAGATTAATGAAAGCAACTCCATCAGGAATTGTGACTGTAATTGTAGAGCCGGAGATGTTGACAGTACTAGAAGAAGTTATAGTATAGTCAGATGCGCTAGCTGTGCTACTAGCATCAATTGCCAGCTTAACTGTTAAGGCTCCATTTGTCTGAGTACGAGTAATGGAATAAGTACCTGTATCGTTGGCTGGTGTAGATTCACTTGCAGTTGCGTCTATGGCTCGTAAACTAACTACAGGAGTAGGGATAACTGTGATTGCAGCAATATCCGTACCATTACTAAAAGCTGTAGCACCACCAGAGGGAGAAGTATTGAAAGTACCTCCGTTACTACCGCTAGTTTGATCCCATGCACGAAAGGCGATCGCATTACTTACAGTACCATTAAAATTCGCGTTTGGCTGGAAGTAAAGGCGGGTATTTGCATCGGAAGCTAACAACCGAGCATTATTGTTAGACACCTCACCTAAAGGATTCCAATTTGTGCCATTATTGGTAGTGTACCACCAAGTACCATTGGTAGTGTTAGCGGTGGTAATGGCAATGCCAGTCACTGCTCCAGTATTAGAATCAATAACGTTACGACTGAAACTGACTAGAGAAGATACTAAAGTACCTACATTGCCAATAGGTGTACTAGCATTTTGGTTAACTGAATTGAGAGTAACTACAGTGTCTGCAAGGATGGGTGCTGCGTTAGTAGGAGTGGAAACTATTTCGTTAGAAGTTCCTATATAGCGTGCGACAGCAAATTCGTTGTAAGAATTTCCTTTACCAACCAGAACAATTTTACCATCCGCTTGGGTTGCAACAACACTATTTTCATCGTAATGACTTTCGATAGTGGTAATAACTTGACCACCTGCACCAAAGCTGCTATCCAAACTACCATCAGGATTGTAAGCTAATAAAACAGAGGTACGCTCAAGGGAAGTTCCTCCTTCTTGGATATAACCAGCGACAACAATTTTGCCATTCGGTTGGATTGTGATACCTGTAACGCGGTCGTCTGTACTAGCACTTAGAGGCGTAATTACTCTACCATTATTACCAAAGCTATTATCTAAAGTCCCATCAGCATTGAAACGAGCGATAGCCAAGTCTTCTTGATTAGAACCATTCCATACATTCCATACATATCCACCAACAACCATCTTACCATCTGGTTGAACAACTATGGTTTGAATTCTTTCATAGGAAATCCCTACAGGAGCAAGAACTCTTCCAGCATTACCAAAAGTAGTATCTAAACTACCATTAGAGTTATAACGCGCCAAAGCAAAATCATTATCATTGCCATTTGATGCTGCTCCAGCAACAATAATTTTGCCATTTGGCATAATTACAGCAGCATGACCATTTGTACCGTTAACTTTACCACCAGTGCCAAAGCTAGTGTCTAGACTACCGTTAGAGTTGTAGCGTACTAAGACATAATCTGCATTACCGTTGCCAATATACCCCGTCAAGATAATTTTACCGTCTGACTGAATCAAGACATTTTTACCAAAGTCTTGACCAAAGTTGGTAATAACCTTACCTCCATTACCAAAAGTAGTATCTAAACTACCATTAGTGTTGTACCGTGCCAAAGCAAAATCAGGTTGGTTAGGTTGGTTCACATCCCAATGGTACCCACCAACAATAATTTTACCATCAGATTGGAGAGTAACACTATATCCATCTCCTCCACCAGAACCTATGGAAGTGTTAACTACACCACCACTACCAAAACTCGTATCTAAACTACCATCGATATTGTAGCGAGCAATACTAAACGCACCGAAACCTCCTACCACAATCACTTTACCATCTGGTTGAATAGCCACACTACGAGCGTAATTATTTGAAGTAGATATTGCTACACCCCCGTTTCCGAAAGTGGGGTCAAGATCACCAGGAATCAGAGCAAGTTTAACAGCTATTTGTTCATCGATGCTAGTATCTATACCATCGCTAACGCTAACGTTGAGGTTAATATGGGGATTACTTTCAGCGTTAAAGTCATCGATATCGTTAATTGTAATTTCTCCAGTACTTGGATTAATGCTTAGGGCTGCATTTCCATCACCATCAAGGTCAATGTTCCCACTCTTAATTTTCCAATTGAAGAAAGTAGTATTTGTATCTATATCTGTAGCGATCGCAGTACCAATAACTGTGCCATTCGTGGGATTTGGAGGAACATAAAAAATTTGATTACGGGTAATTACAGGAATATCGTTTACAGAATTGACTGTAATTGCAGCAGTATCTGTTGTACTGCTAAAAGCGCTGAAACTACTTGTAGAAGTTGTGTTACCAACACCACCGTTAGTACCACTGGTTTGATCCCAAGCACGGAAGGTAATACCATTGTTTATAGTACCGTGGAAGTTCGGATTTGGTTGGAAGTAAATCCGAGTATTAGCATCTGCTGCTAATAGACGAGCCATATCTGCATACACAGTACCCAAAACATTCCAACTTGTACCATTATTTGTACTGTACCACCATGTACCATTACTTGTATTTGCAGCAGTAATGGCAATACCTGTAACCGCTCCAGCACTGTCACTAACATTCCTACCCAAACTTACTAAAGAAGATACTAATGTACCTACTGCACCAATAGGTGTTTTAGCATCTTCATTTACGGAGTTTAATGTCACAACTGTATCAATGAGTACAGGTGGAGTGTTACCACCAGAAGTACCTCCACCAAGTGAGTAGTTTAAGGTGACATTACCTGTATTACTACTAAAACCATCAACAGCAATGTGATAAGTAGTTCCAGCTGTAGCTGTAAATCTTACCTGACTAGTTCTGTTACCTCCACTATCATCATCCTGAGCTAATAAAGTCAAACTATTAACAGAATTACCCGTGAAAACAGACAAATAGGTATCAAAGTTACTACCTTTAGTATCAAAAGTAACTGTACCTGAAGATGGTGCAGTCCAACTCCACCAAATGGAATTGGTCGTACCTGACTGTGTTGGTTCACCGACTTCACTCGTCGCTCCGACATTAGTACCAGTGGTGCTACCAGAATTACCATTCAGTACAATTCTATTAGCAAAGTTATCATTTAAGGGACTCATAGTTTTTTAAATTAATTTAATAAAGTTAGTTTTATATATAGGACTACTATTTGATTTTTGAACACAATTAGGTACTGTAGTAAGCGTAACGCACCGAGATATGTTAGGACGGTGCGTTAGCCTTCGGCATAACACACCCTACGTATGTTTCAATAATCAAACCGGATTCCTATAGCAGTTCTAAATCTTTTGTGAAAAATTAGATCCCTTATTTCTTAAAGAAGTCCGGGATCTCAAATATAGTAATGCTATATATGCATAAACTCTAGTTCAAGCAACTAGGATTAATAAATGATTCTTAAAACATTTTCATTATCAACTTTTTAAATAACTACTACATCAGTAGTGACACTATCTTTTTTATAAAGACTTAAGTAAGATAATGCATTAAAATTAAACATTTGAAATAGCTATAAAAAATAGCTATAAAAATAAGAGAATTTTCTCCGCGTAAGATAATCTGATATTTTTAAGTAAAAATATCTCAAGTTTAAAAAATGAATAAAAAAACATATAATACTTATACAACATCAGTATTTACACATATACAGCGGTTTTCAACTTGGTAAGGTACAGTAACCACAATGATAAAACCAGCAAACAATATAGTGTAGGGAACAACCGAAATACTGCGGGTGGATGAAAAATCCTACTAGTGCCGTGCCCTTACGAGGTAATATAACTGTACCTCATAAACCTGGAATATGCTGTAAAAAGTTAGCTCTCCGACTTCTTGAAGAAGTTGGGGATCTGAACATCGAGATTTCACATAAATCAAATAGGATTGCTATCGCTTACAAATTTACAATAATTTCATTGAAATAATGTTTTCAGCGTGCGATAGTGCAAAAACAATTGACTTTTAATTTGACGAGTTTCCACAAGTTCTAAATGAGGAGCATTACTAGGAATAAAACCCTCTCCCTCTACAGGACTTGGTGCTTTCTTTCCTCCATAAATAACAGGCCAAATAGTTAACCACCAATCATCAACTCGTTCTGCTTCCACCAAAGCAGCTGTTAAAGAACCACCTCCCAAAGCCACAACCTTCTTAATACCCCGCTCTGACATTATGGTATAAGCTCGATCCCAATCCAAGTCTGTCTCACCCAATTCAATTAAATCAGCCTGCTTTTGCAGAATCGCGGCTTCATCTGTGCGTTCAATACCAGTTCTGGTCGTAAATATCCATCGTTCAACATCTTGATCAAAAAAAGGCAGGTCAGAGGGTAGGTCAAGGGAACCTGAAACAACGCAAGTAATCGGCTGAGGAGACTGACCCCGGACATTACGTGCTGCTAATAGTTCTTGATTGCGAATTGTATAGGTCGTTCCCTCCGCTCGAATTGTCCCTGCTCCCACCAAGATTAAATCTGCGAAGGATACTTGGTATTCTAGGTGTGCTTGGTCGGCTGGATCGGAATCACGAGATGCCTTAGGGTCTACAGCACTAATTTTTCCGTCAGCAGTCATAGCAAGAACTACGGTTGTTTGGATGACTGTCATGGTCAAATTCTAAGGGTTGTATAAAGTTTCAATTTATTATGGCACTTTATTTTAAGTATTTGAAGAAATTACTAACTGAGTTAAGCGTTTTAAAATACGAAGAACATCGTACAATTCATTCCCAGGGTTACGGATTTCAAACACTTTAGAAGTAGCATATTGTAGAGTTTCTCTTTTTACCAATTTAATAAATATGAAACTTGCACCCGTTGTAATCATACCAAAATTTGGTTTATTAGGATAAGGATTAGCTAACATATAAGTCAGAATCTGTGCTAACCCTCGCTCTATTGAATAGGCGGCTTGTTTGGACTCAATTACCATGACCCAAAATTGGTCTTTTAAGATTAATGTATCTATTTTGCCTTTAATAATAACTCCTTCATCCTCGTTAAAAATTTGTATTTCTTTTTCAGCTTTAATATGAAAAGGAGTTGAATAAAAATCGCCAATAAAAAGTATGGGATCTACAATTGTAATTCTAACAATATCTTCAAGTAAGGGTGGATAGTTGATAAGATTGAAATATCCTGTTTTAACTTTATCTAAAAGGTGTTTATCTAAATCTGTAAGTTGTGGTAAATCATCTTGCCATTCACGAAAAAACTGGTCATCAAATACTAACTGAATACCAAAGTTATCAATTAAATAACGTAAGTCTATGTCTTTTGCTTGTATGACTTGTACCATAATTATTAAGATATATGAAAACTACAATACATAGGTACTATAATAATGGTACTTCTGTTAAGTGTCCACTATAAAACTGTTGTGCATTTACTGTAGTTTATTTATATCGCAACTAGTGCTATGCTAAGACAAAAATTTCTTTTTTCGCTTTAGCGATCGCTGAATATCTCAAGCAACGTCAATCACTACCTACCACTCAATCATTGCATTGGTAGAATATATCTCTTGTGCTATAAATTCTCAGCAGAAATTAGACATCACGCCCTTTAAAAAAATTGTAGACAGCAAGAGCGATCGCTATAAGTAAAACTGCATGAATTAGGTTGCCTGCAATATTCAGCGCTAATCCCAATGCCCAAAAAGCAATCAGTAAAACTACAATACCCCAAAGTATACTCAACATAATTTTTACTTATAGTTGTAATGTTTTTTGTAACTTAGGTATTGTATAAGCATACTGAATATAAATTCCATTCACCTAAATATAGATTTTTAAGTTACAAAATATCTTCCTGTGGTTAGAGAATGTCCAATCTAAGAGCTAGGTATTAGTGAGCAAATAATATAGCGGTTCTCTAGCCCTCACCCCCTAACCCCTCTCCCAAGTTTGGGAGAGGGGCAGATAAA
>Ga0224723_1000181_pt1 | contig 43494 bp, 26 predicted proteins | sample Balambano_FR2_Me_FD_161647 | JGI IMG/M metagenome (GOLD analysis project Ga0224723, IMG submission 161647) | Freshwater sediment microbial communities from Lake Towuti, South Sulawesi, Indonesia - Balambano_FR2_MetaG | ecosystem: Environmental > Aquatic > Freshwater > Lake > Sediment | place... | reverse complement strand
CTCACCGGACTGAGCAGGTGATCAAACTCGGACTCGGCAGTCCTCCCCAGCCCCAACCTGGTGTAGAGATCACGCTCCGCCTGCCCTTGTGCTTTCAGCCCTTTGTCCAGTCCCAGGAAGATTTCCCCTGCCAGACAAGTCAGCGAAGGCGGGAAATAGGTGGATTGTGAGCTATTGGGAAACTGATTGGGCCAGGCTGCCGGACTTGCCTGCACTAGTAACAAAGCCCATTTGCCTGCGGTTAGATTGGTTCGCAGAGTTTCCTCAGACAAATGCTCTACCGCTGCGGCCAGCGGCGGGTTCTCCATTCGCCACTCATACCTCTCTGATTCACCCAAACGAACGACAACCTGCCGCACAATCGCCAGCACAATCATCGTACCCGGTAACAAGCTGTTGGATTGCCCCAAGCGATCGCGAGGCGTAAGGTCAACAAACAGGGTGCGAAATGCCCAGTTCTGTTCGGGATCGCCCAATTTCAAAATATCGATCTGAGCCGACCAAAGGGGCCCGGTGAGGGTAACGTTTTGCATAGCGGCATCGGGAATGCGAGGCATGGCAGAGACTCCTTGGACGAAAACTAGCTAAGTGGATGGGGAAGAATGGAAACCAAATCGCTGGGTTTAGCGCTGCCGCGACGAGACATGACGCGCAGTTCACCGCTTTGTAAGCTCTGGGTTAAACTGGCGTTGAATAGCCGCTGGAGCATAATATTGTCGTTGATGATAGGACGGAGTTCTGCAACTTCAGCCATCGTCATCAAACCGTGATAGCGCAGAACGGTGCCACCATGTCCCAAACTCAGGCGCGATCGCACGTTATCTAACACAGGCAGGTTGAGATCTGGAGATGTTCCCTGAGCAAAAATCACTGTGGTTAACGACACATCAGAGTTTTCCTCTGAGCGCGGTACTTGTTGCAGCAGTTTAGCCACTGCATCGTTCTGGTTGGGGTCAGTCAATTGAGATTGCCACCCTTGCAGAACTTTTCGTTCTTCCTGACTCAGCGGGCCTTGCCAGATCAGGACGTACTCCTCTGTTGCAGGCAGAGGTACGGCTTCTAGCTTGGCTTGTAGGGAGGCTGATAATCCCGCCAAATTTACCGATGCGGGAACGAAACCCTGAACCAACCAGCGCTGATAGAGGCGATCGATGGCAGTTTTATCCTGCAAGTCAAGCAACAGTCGCTTCAATGAATTCTCAGTTAGTTGATGACCTGGTTGTTCAGCAAAGCGTTGAAGTAGTTGCTGCTGCTCTTGTTCGTTGAGCGATCGCGAGGCTTGCAACAACCGTCCCCGAATTATCAACTGGGTTCGCAAGCTTTCTGGTAAATCTGCCTGGAGAGGGCGATAGTCAAAGGTAAAAGGAGTGGATTCAATCGCATCCACTAACCCATTCAAAGCGACTAAGAAGATTTGTACGGCTCGTGAATCGCCATCGGGATTGAGGACCTGCTGCACCTGTGCTTGCAAGTCACGGGCATCCAGACTGTCTAGATTCTGCCAGTTCAAGTTGCCAACATCAGTGGGAATAGTCAGGCGATTGAGCCATGCCGCTGCCTGCGATTGTCCAGCCTCTTGCAGACGGCTCTGGAGCAACGGCACAGTTACCAGCCAAATAACCGTTTTGCTGTATGTCGTTTCTGGAAAGTTGGCAACGGGATTGGCAAGAATATCACTGGCTGCTTCGGCTGCAAGTAACGATTCAAAGGCAGAGAACGCAGCGTTGAGCTTCTCTTGAGCGGCATCAAGTTTTGCTTGCGCTGCCTCTAGCTCTTGCTGCGTTGATCTTTGCTGTGTTCGGAGAGCAGCCCTCTGAGTCTCTAATTGTCTCCTTTCAGCCTCTAATTGGGTTTTCTGTTCCAAGGGCATTTGAGGATTGCTTAACCCCGTGTTGATGCTGCTGATACGTGTCTCTACTCTAAGAATTTGCACTTGCAATCTTTGCAGTTGTGATGTCAGATCCGCAACTGGTTGCCTCAGTTCCTCAACATAACCCTTTTGCCCAGCTAAGACTTGTCGGAATAGAGCGATCGCGTTAGCTCGATAACTGTCAACATCTATCAGTCCGTAAATCTGCCGAATGTTTTCATCAGTCAGTTCTCCTGTCCACTGCAACGTCCACTGTTCAGCACGATTAACAGTAATGACAAATGAGCTAAGGGATTCTGGGATCTCTGGCACTGGCGGTGGTGCAGGTGGTGGGGTATACGGATAACTAACCTGAGCATCCTGTAACCGGGTGCGGAGACGAGTCACGGCGGCATCAAACAACAATCCCTGCATGGTCTCTGCCTGGGCAGGACTCAATGAGCCAAGCCAGGTTAGTTCCGACCGTACAGCATTCACCTGAATTTTGGCATCGGGTAAATCGGGTAAATCGGTCTGGGTCAGTAAAGGCACAGCAGCAACCGCAAACTTGTCTTGAGCGTTACGAATGATTGCAACTCCCGCAACTGTGTCACCCCGCAAGGCTAACAAGGCGTTTTTGAGTTTCCAATCGCAATCGTTCGCCAGCGTTTCTATCTCCTGACGATTAACGCTTTCAGTGTCAAGCAACAGGAGCGTGAATGGCACATTGACATTAACATAGCTAAGTCCGGGAAGATTGGGTAATGGCACAGGTTGATCTATAAACGCGATCGCGTCACTCCCGACTAAACGACTGGCAAACCAGCGCTCTAAGATTTCCTGCTTATTGGCGTTAGTCAGTGCATCATCAGGTGGAATGATTCCTATCACTTGGAGCAGTGCTTGTTCAGCAATGGCTTTGGCCATGACCCATTGCACGTCGTTGCGATCGGCAGCACTCATAACACCTAGCCACTTGAGTTGTTGAGCCTCAGGGTCAAACACCAACCGATTGCCCAGCGGCGAAAAAGGATAGGTACGCAGCAACGGCACAACACTCACTTGCGCCAGTAACAGGTTGAGGATGTAGTCGCTGGAATGCCCTTCTCTTGGTGGGGTAATGGAGTCAAAGCTACCCAAAAAGGATTTTCCTAATTGCCGCAGCTTGTATGCCTCAGGGTCATTCTCTGACTGTTCCAGGAGGGCTTCAACTTGCACTTCCAGGTTGCCTTCAAAGATCTGGATGAGTTGGTAAACCACCTCTAAATCAGGTAAGGCGCTGGGCGATCGCCAGTGTTGCAAGTTGTCCCAGCCTGTTTGAGGAGCTTCACTAGGCCATTGCTGCTTCACCATTTCAGGCAGACTGTCCCAAAGCCAATTCAAAGGTAGGCTCACCTGTAGAGTCGCTAAGGTCGTGCCCGCTTCCAGTTGACCAAAGGGTTGGTTTTCAGGCAATACCAATGTCTCTACGGTTTGACCTGTCATGGTTGCTGATGGCACAGGTGAACGATACTCAAAATCCTTGTGGATAACGTTGTTGATTTCTGAGACGCGGCGATCGCTCTGAGCAATCACTAACAACTGGTGCTGATAGAAGAATGGCAGTGTATCCCATTGCAACACGAGAGCACCCTGCTGGAAGTTCCCTAATCGCTGAGGCAGATCCAGGCTCCGTAGATCAGCTTCAATCTGCACAATATCCTCAGCAGTGAGCGTATCGAGATCAGTATCGTTCGTTGGAATTCGCTTCAGGTTAATGTGGTCAGGGAGGTCAACCTGTCCGGGTAGTCCCGATGGGAATCCGGCTGCATTGAGCTTTAAGTTCAGCATAGGACGATCAGGCTTAATCTGTTCTAAAGCATTAATGCGTTGTACCCAATCATCGCCTGTTGCTGGAGTGTAAGTAAAGCGGCGCAGCAGGGTAAAGGCCACTTGTCGAAACTGAAGCTGCCGAGCCAGGGTTTGGTTGCGCTCTATCAGGATTTGCTCTGGATGCTGGGCAATAATCACTTCCCAGGTGCGACCGGGAGGAACCGATTGTCCGGGTAAAGCAGGCGGATCGAGCCGAGTCGAGCTAAGAATCACGGGCATAGCCACGGGTTGAATGCGATCGAGCACCACATCTAACCCTCCCTGTTGAGGGTCAGGCTGAATCACGTTCTGCTCACGCTTCAACAGACTTTCCCACAGCAGTTCATAGCGATGCGTGGGGCGAATGTAGTAGCGATAGGTGTGGGCCCATTTGTCAGTGATCAGGTAATCATAAGTCAGTCTGCCACTGTCGTCCGGGGTAGTCGGAGCCGGGGTATCGACACGAGGGTAGGCGGTAGCCAACCACGGTCCATCTGTTGTCTCACCCAGATGATTCGTGACCGTAGGTGGAGCAGCCGCGTTAAAGAAACGGAGCGACCACAGCAGGATATCGGGCAGGCTGGTTTCCAGTGCCTTGCCCTCTACAGGCACCTCAATCTTGACACCAGACTTAAAGCTACTGTTAAGGGATTCTGCATAACACTTCAAGCGCCACCAGTTGCGCTGTTGCGGGGTGAGAGCCTCCAGATTGGTAGTGTCAGGCATGTTGAAGTCAGCCGCCAGTTGTGTTGGGTCAGCAGTAAAGTAAGCCGTGAGCGCATCGTGGATAGAAACATGAGGAATAGAGGCAGGAGTAATTTCTTCTTCTCCAGATTCTTTGATCTGCACTACAGTCGGCAACTCACTTGTACGTATCAACAAATTGACAATCCCATTGAGAGGCACTGTCACTGTGCGTTCTACTGAAGATTCTATATAGCTTTGAGTGCTGGGGTCAGCCTGATCAATGAGACTGATGGGTGATCTTGGGTTAAACTTCAGCTTGATCTGGCTCTTACTGTCGCCTTTAATCTCTAACCGATAATACTGCTGCACCTGACGAATGGCAGGTCGCAGGCTGATTTGGATCAGAGCCAGTAGTCCTTCTGGGGAGACAGTTCCGGGTTCCAGACGAATACTCTGAGCAGATTGGAAGAGTAGCTCCACATGTAGATGAGGATAGATGTATGCGTAGTCTAAATGGTTGTAATTTACGTTGGTAGCAACATCTCTAATCAGAAGTTGACGTTCTTCTTCGCTCTGGAGCTGAACTATTCGATTATTGATGAAAAGGCTATCCAACCTCTGTTGCAAATCGCTGTTTGGGAAAAATTCATTCTTCCCTCTGTCAATCACCTGAATGCCCGCTCTGTTGAAGATTTGAACTCGATAAAAATCCTCGCCCCTGGTTACAATCACCAATCCTCTCTTGTCCTCGGAGCTAAAATCAGCATCGTTGTCTCCCCAAATCAGTCGATATGCTCTTTTCAGTTCAACATTGAACACTTGATCAACTGTATTCAACAGATCGGAACCGACGATCGCATTGCCCGTGTTTGCTTCTTGCAGAGTGAAAGCCGTCGTCAGTCCAAATCGCTGCAAAACACCCCAACCATAGGGATCTGCTGTCTCGGCAGTGGATTGTAAAAAGGTGGTCAGGGTTTGTGGCTGCAAGGGAGGACTGGTTTGTAAAGACACCCGATAGCGAGGTAAAGACTCTGTTCCAGTTCCATTCGTCTGTTCTTGCAAGATTTGCATGAACTCTTCTAGAAAGGGGTGCATGGCTGTTTCGCGTTTGCCGCTGCCGCTGCTATCCGTCAGTCCGGGCCATTCTGGCCAGACCAAAATGGACTCGCGCCAGGAATACCAGGGGCTTTCTTTAATCTGAGCACCTGAAAGCGGTTGGTATTGTCGCCGTCGTTCTACCTGGCTGGGATACCAGGCTTCCCATTGATGGGTAGAGAGCGTGTCGTTAGGAGTGAACAGCAAATCGGCACGGGAGAGCATCTGCACGGTTTGCCGCAGACGCAATGCCTTGAACAACAGTTCAGAATTGGCAAAAGTCGCAGTGGTTTGGGCATCAATATCTAGCTCTAGCAGATCGTAGCTGGCAGTCAGCGCCAAAGGATAACGCTTACCCTGACTGGGCCCCTGATTCCAGCGGAAGCGCAGGCAGCGTAACTCAGCCGGATGAAGCTGATAGCTCAAGGAATGGGTTGCGCCTTTAAACTGGTACTGGTCTGGCATCGGGACGTGCGTATTACCCACGATCGCCCGTTGATCTTCTGGGGGTAACAGTGGTAGAGAGAACGGTTTTGGCAACCACTCCAGTTCAGCGGGTTGCCTTTCGTCCTCGTCTTCACCGCTGGTTTGATTGAATTTGAGCAGCACCTGCACCGGAGCCAAAGCAGAAAGCACGCCATTGGCCGACTCAGTTTGAATGAAGAGTTTCCAGGCTTCAGGCTGCCAATGCTGTGGTATGATCCCTTGGTCGCGCAGAGTATTTAAAGGGACGCGAGCCATCCGTTGACGTTGTCCTCCTTCAGTCGTTTTAGTGGGATTGAGCGAAATTTTAATGTCAGTTGGCAGCGATCGAGAGTTACTGGTCGGTAACAGTTTGCTGCGGGGATGTTGGGTTGAACTATCGAGTCCATAGCTGCCAATGGGCAGAGTCGTTTCTTTGCGGAAAATTAAATAATAAGTATCAACTGGAACTTGAGGGCCGTTGACGGTAGGTTCCGTCCAGACAACGGTAAAATCTTCCTCTTGACCAGTTTGATCTTTAACGAAATCGGCTAAGGGCAATTGGGTTAAATCGTCTACCTGTGGCTCGATTTGATCGCTAATTAGATACGAAACAGCAAACTGAGCATCAACGGGTACGGCTGGGGGTTCATTGGGATAGCGAGTCGCCACCAGAGTCAGGGGATAGCCAGCATTGCCACCGAAGTCGTAGGGAGTGATGGTGTAGAGATAACTCAACCCGGTAACGGGCAATCGAATTACATCATCCAGGGTCTCTTTAGTGAAGTGATCAACGACTTGAAAGCGCGGCTTGAGGATATTCAATACCGCCTGGGAACCTTGCTGCTCTTTGTGCAACACGGCAGCCCCTTTGACCTGATAGGTAACTTCTGGGGTTTGGGCATTCAAGGAGCGACGACGCACTTCGTAATACATCAGGTTGTGGTCTGGATCTTGCTGGCACGGGGTGAGATGTTGCCGCTCTGATGCAGGAATGGCATTTTGCTCCAAATCCCAGGCGATCGCGATCGTATTGGCATCTGTAAAGTGTTGCACTCGCTGAAACTGGGGTGGATACTTGGAAAAATCAGTAGCAAGCACATTGAAGGTACGGATTGAGCGCTCTTCTGTACCATCAGGTGCAACGCTGTTTCGTGTAGTTCGCTGACGAAGCTTAGGAGGATTGCTTACGGTATGACTCAACCAATCTAATGCAGTGGGAACTGACTGCAAATCGGTTTTGGGGACTCGAAACACCAGTCCCATCTGAAAGGCGACTGAATGTCGGGTTAATTGGTTCTGCTCTGCTGGATTTGCCCCATCTACATACTTCCGCAAATCTCCAATCAAATCGTTGATCACCATACTGCGAACCTGATGGGCTTGCTGATGGACATTCAGAGGTTCCGGCTGGTCAGGTTCCTGGTCAGCATAAATGGTAGTGTCTGGTCTAAAGGCTGCGGCAAGCTGCTGCTCATAGACGCAGTGGGGATCTCGTTTGAAGAAGGGCGAACTGCGAAATTGCTCGGTTGCTCCCCGCACGGCCGCCTCAAATGCATCATCAGAGGGATTTTGCACCCGCTCATCTGTGATGGTTGTTTCCGCGATCGCCAACGCATCAGGATCAGCCACAGGAAAGACACTTTGCCCATCTGTGATGTAAGCATGGGTTAGGTAGTCTCGCAACTTGATAGATTCGTTTTGCGATGAAGTGTTGCCATTGAATACGTCTGCCTGCTCAAAAATGGTGCAATTCCAGTTGGCCCGCCAACTGAGCGAATTGGACTCACGAGTCATCCAATCCTGTGCTGCCTCCACAGAACGAAAATCACCTGTTTTGGGATTGAACCACTCCAGGTGAGTTGGCCATTGCTCAGGCGAAAAGACCAGACGAAAATCTCGCAGATCGTTGTTTGTATCTGCTGTTGCGTCTCCATCCGCTAACACTGTTGTTGCTGGCGGAACAGGTAAGAACCCTTCGTGGCGAGTGTTCTCTTCTTCGTCTCTGGCGGAGCGGGGAAACAACACAAAGTAGGCGTACTCATCCTTGCCACTGTTCCGAATGACAAATACTGAATAATCAGGTGTGTCAAATATATTTTCAGAAGAGCTTGCCATCGTCATTGCTGCGATCGCCTCTACATTCCTTGCCGTCGCTACAAACGCCATCGATCGCGCAACAGGTGCTGCCTCCATACTCGATCGCTCAGCCGCTGCTGGCTCGATCCCAGGTGTGGCTTCAACTTCGGTGGCTTCCAACCCCACGTTCAGGTATTTCTGGGTGCGCTCTTGTGCCTGGGTGACGGCATCCGGGTTGGAACTAAACCGGACGTTGAATTGCAAGCGGTGTCCCATCACTGCGATCGCCAGCGTCCCTGAACCTCGCAATCCAGCATCATTGACTCCGTTAAAGGCAAATTCCAATCCGGCAGTAAAGTTGATTGTAAGGGCAAAGCTGTAAGTCAATTTGATGGTCTTAAACAACAGCGGAATTTTGATCCACAGGGAAACAATGAGTTGAATTCGTAACTCCAGCCCGATCGCACCATATAACGTCGGACGATTTGTAGCGAACTCCACTAAGCCAATGTAGCGGGCCCCAAATGCGGCATCAGCTCTTGCTTCGACGCTGGCTCCTACCAGCCCCAAATCGATGCTGGTGGCAATTTCCAAACTGGCGCGAGCTAAAAAGCTGATGCCAATCACCATTTCACGAGTGCTGATGCGGAAAATAAAGCCCCCGCGAATTTCCGCATTGAGTGGGCCAATCTTGTTACTCCACCGCAGCATATTGGGCCAGCCCAATTCAAAATGGCTTAACCCTGGCTCAATCAGCAGCGTTGCTGAGAACTGCACACTGCGAACGGCGGACTGAATAAATTCGGGCAACGGTGGCCGACTGCCCAAATGACCGTTGGGATTTGATGCCAGATGGGCTAAAAACCGTTTTTGTCGCGGCCACAGGAAGACAAAGCCGCTGAATAGTGGTTCTAACTCATTTCCCTCGCTGCGCTCTTTGACATACATGCCATAGCTCGTGTTGATCCAACCGCGCACATTCATGAAGAACGTGAGATCGCTGCGGAACGCAATCACTGCATCGAAGAGATAGACACAAGGGAGCATCTCTTCCTTTTCAGCATTCCAGGTCAGCGGTGAGGGTGCTGCTGACAGTTGGGCAATCATTGCCCGCAACACAATCGTCCAGCGGGGCGACTGATTTGGCTCTCCGATGTCGATCGCCCAGCGATCGCGCCGGGATAAATCTCCCTGAGTTCGAGACAATACTTTTAATTCTTGTATCAGTTGCTTCAGGCTACCAGCCTCGTCCGCCCGTTTAATCCCTACCAGGGTGTAGCGATAGCCAAAGCCCAATCCCACTTCCCGGATAAAGAATTCCACCACCGGAATCCGGAAACTGACCTGCCGCACTTCCAGATAGATGAACCAGGCTCTCACCCAGGGCTGATCTTCACCCCCACGAACACGATAGAACCCAAAGCTGGCAGCGATCGGCGGCATCCCCTGAATCTCTAAAACCCCTTCTCCTTCAAAGCCTTTGATGGTTTCCTCATCTTTAAACTCAACCACCCCCGTGAGCTTAAAGGCTTCACCCATGTTGATATCTAGCGGCAGTTGATTCATGTAGAGCCGAGGCAAGAAGCCCCCTGCCTCAGGCAGACCAATGTATAGAGAATGCAGATCAGGTTCATCATTAGCAGCATCCCCTTTGCCCTGGGCAAATTTGATCTGACCACTCAGTTGCATGGCCACATCGCCTCCAAAGGCATCAAACTGGGGTAAGAAGCCAATTGCCCGTAGCTCGAATTCATAGGTTCCCAGGAACGGGAACGAAATGGGCTGGGGTAGCTCGACTAAGAACTGAACGTGTTTCGCAATAACGCTGGCATCTCCAGTGAGGGGACAGTCCACCAGATCAATTTGAATATTGGGCAATAGGGAAAGAGCACCATTTTTGCGATCGTCCCCTTCTTGCAAAGCGAATCGGGCCGTACCAGTCACGGTGAAGAAAATGTGAAAGCGATCGTCGTTAATAAACTGCAACCCCATTGCATCAACGGAGAAACGAAAGCGCGTCCCTTTACAATCCAGCAATTTATTGCCTTGAATTTTGGCGGCTCCAGCCACCAGCTTCAGGTTGCCTTCCTCTTGACGAAACTGGAGTGAAATATCAGCCATCGCATCGCCAACTAATTTTGGCGGTAATGGACCTGACCCACTCAAGGTAAAATCGAGAATCTCATTCTCGACAATTCGGAGTTGGCTACCGTGAAAACGATACTGAGTATCAATGCCATTCAGTTGAGCAGGGCGATCGCTTACGGTGGCGGTAATATTGATGCCTTTAGCAGAAACAACGAAGTCTTCAACGATAAATATAATTGGATCACGACTAGCTTTGGTATAAGCTACCTCAATGCGAGCACCGGGAGCTTGTTGAATTTGATAGTTAAAGCTTTCGGTGACTAGCGTAAAATGATGATACTCTTTACTATCTTCTTTACTGACTTCTTCTGTATTACTCTCTTCTCCATCCTCCGGTTCTGCACCAAAGAACCGCCATTCCAATCCAAACAATTCAAAGTAATCTTTTGTATTGTTTCCAGTGGGTTTCAGTTGAGGCTCATTAGAAAAAATTTTGATGCCTTGAGTATGGTCAATGGCAATTGCAAAACTGCTCAGCAGAAACTTTACAGGCAATTTGGTCTGAAATTCTAAACTGCCCACTTTAATCGTAGCTGGAAAAACAATGCTAATAAAGGTTTCGTCCTCACCTGTTTCCGGAACTATTCCTGTTTCCGGTCCTTTGACGACTGGCAATCCTAACGTAATTGCCTGACTCAGCTTCGACTGATTTGCTTGAGAAGACTGAGCACTATTAGTATTTGCCGTATTATTATCTGTCGCATCGGCTGACCGAGTCGTGCTAGATGTCGAGGAGGTATCGCTCTCGACTGGCTGCACTTGAGCAGGCTTGGGGACTGGTTTGAGATCCTTTTTGCCAGATGATTTCAGGAACGGCAAGGTAAACTGCTTACCTGCTCCACTAGCACCGTTAGACCATTCATTCTGCGATATGGCAAAGGACTCCCCTAAAAATTCAAAGTCCAGTTCCCAGTTCCCAGACTGGAAATTTGATAAATATTTGGCAGCTTTGTTGTTGCCCAAACTCTTTTCAACCAGTTGAATTTGAACGTCATCTCCAGGCAAATTTGCCTTTGGTTTCAAAACTAAGCCGATTAACTCGGAAGATGAGCTACTCTCCGATGGCAACTCATCATCATTTTGCAACTCTCGTACACGGTCTATTCCTGGCACATCGCGCAACCAGGCCAGAGCACTAGAAAGCTTGAGACTACTTTGCGTTGGCACTGATAATGCCAATGCAAATATCCCTTCAGTAACCTTTGATAAAGAAGTAGCGCGTTCAAGCGTAAAAGTAAAGCTAGCCCCATCGGGGGGTTGAACCGTCAGTCCCAATAGGTCAAACTTTTTGCCCAGTTCCAGGGTTGACTTCCCAGTAAATGAAAACGATTTCACCCCAATCTCAGGGGTAGTGGTCAGCTTAATGTCTAGTTCAGACAGCAGTAAATCAGGAATACCTGCTGGCAGAGTGAACCCACCCAATTGACCAACCAGTTGCAGTAATCCCAAAGAGGATTCCTGTTCCAATCTGCCTTGATAAGTTGTTTCTTGATCACTGGCGCTTTTAATTTCCTGCAAATTATCCGGCATTGCCGAGGAATATAGCGTTCCAATTCCCTCAAAGATCACAGAAAAATTACTACTATTCATAGATAGAGTTGTTTCCTCTTAAAATTTTGTAGATCCCTGGATGTAGCTAGAATATAGATGCAATTTCCCAGCACAAGTTCATGCTTTTTGCAAGCAGCACAAGATGTAGCGACAGGAACACTATAAATAGAACGCTTTATGAGTGGAACACATTAAAACACGTTTAATAAAAAAACGTTTGTTAAACAAATTCTTCTAATGGAGAGAATACGTCAAATCTTGCCGTTCTGCAATCATCTTCTAAAAAATTAATACCTTAAGATTTGTTGATTTCAGAATTGGAATTTAATCGATTAAGTTGTTTGGACAGCCGTCACAATTGCAGTTGATTTGCGACTCGAACTAAAACTTCCTGGTTTTGAAATGGTTTGGCAATATAATCGGCTCTTTCTAGAGAAAAGGCTTTGAAGTTTCTCAAAACATCTGGCAAGGCGTTGACAAAGATAATGGGTATGTTCTGTGTCCTTTCAGATTGCTTTAATCGTTCACAGATCGTATAACCTCTGTTTGTAGCATGAGAATGTCGAGTGGAAGCAAATTGGTAAATTTGCTAACAGTCTGAATTTAAGCTTGATCGAGATTGTTGATTGCCTGCTGAAGATTTAATAGCAACTCAACAGATAATTCAACTGTATCTGAAGAAAAACCGTAGCCATAACCATAATTCTGCAATTGGTCAATGATAACCAAAGCGATCGATCGCCCACAACGAAAGATTCTAGCGATCGTCAAAAATCCAAAATCCAAAATCTAAAATCTAAAATTCTAAGAGGCGGAAGGATGCGGGGCTGTTCAAGTGACATATGGACAACTCGGCTGAGGAAAGTTTGATATGCAGCATCGCTTTCATCTTTGACAGCAGGGTATTGATTTATACGATGCCGCCTGTGCTAGTTGCAGCCATGGTAAGGGTATTGAGAAGCCCTACAGCCGGACTTTAGGGCGCGATCGCTTCCGTTCACTTGCACTCCACCCTGGCAGACCCAACGGTTTGCCCTGCCACAGACAGGCCATCATCCAGAAATTGACCAAGAAGTAACCAGAGGTGACAACGCTATTCAGGAGCAGCAAAGTTAGTGGTGCAGCAGATTGCGAATACAGTCCAGTCAAGAGCAAGGCATAGCCAGTTAACCACCCTAGCCCCAGCGTTACTGCCACTCGACTGGTATTGCGTTGCTGGCGATCGCCCTGTCGTCGATACAATGTCCATGCTGCTGGAATTACCCCAACGACTGGGATCAAGTAAATAAAATTCCAGAGGTGTTGAATGTCTTCATTTTCAAATGGATCGTCGTCTCTCATACCAGCTTTAGAACTTGGTCAGTTTCACTCAATCGTGACATACTCCCGATGCTGACCGCAAGCGGTACAGCGCGGGCTTCCCTGGTTTCCCTGGTTCCCAAGCTCCCGCTTGGGAACCGCTCTGGGGAAGAGCTTCTAGCTTCCCTGGTGTCAGGGAAGCTGGAGCTTCCTAGACAGCATGACCAAGCTGGAGCTTGGTAACAAGAAGGCACACACAGGTTCTTTCGACCTTTTCGCTGTCTTGAAGACAGTGTTAGGTGCTCTGTGGTTTGCTTCTTTCTGGATTTATAGCGTTTGTCGAACCAGGGTGGCTAATTGGTCGGCACTGTCGATCACTGCGAGTTGACCTGCGGCTGTGGCCATGGCTGAGAGTTGGGGCGATCGCAACAGTTCCAGGGTGACTTGCTGTAATTGCTCTGGAGTCAGGTCAGCTTGTTGAAAGAGCAGGGCTGCTCCCGTTTCAGCAAAGATGTTGGCGTTGTAGGTTTGGTGGTCTTCTGCGGCAAACGGGTAGGGAATCAGAATTGAGGGAGTCTGGGTAATGGCCAACTCTGTCAGGGTGCCAGCCCCAGCGCGACTGATGGCTAAATCGGCCCGTTGCAGCAGTCCGGCCATGTTGTTGTAGAAGGGCAGAGACAAGTATTGGGGGTGTTGCAGGCTTTTGACATCAGGATCGCTGTCCCCGGTCAGGTGAACCAGCCAGATGCCCGACTCAAACCAGACCGGAGCCGCTTGACGGACAAGACGATTGACAGCCACGGCTCCCTGGCTGCCTCCAACGACTACTATCAAGGGTACATCTGTTGGTATAGGCAAATCTGGCAGTGCCTGATCCTGCTGCATTGCCGTCAGAAATTGCGATCGCACCGGAGTCCCAACGCATCTGACCTGACGGGCGCGGGGCAGAAATTGCTCTGCTGCCGCGAAGCCTAAAGCGACTGTTGTACACCACGGGCTGAGCCAGCGAGTTACTTTTCCTGGAATGGCATTGGATTCATGCAGAATGGTAGGCAACCCCAGAGAGCGGGCTGCAATGATGGCAGGAGCCGCGATATAGCCTCCCGTGGTCAATACCCCATCAAACTGACCCTGACTGAGCAACTGCCGGACTTTTAGGATCGATCGCACTAGGCGGCTGGCAACGACGAATGTGGCCAGTCCAAAGCCTTGCTGAAATCCCGTGACATTGATGGTGTGTAGAGGATACTCCTTAGGCACCAATTGGGTTTCCAGGCGATCGGGCACGCCTAACCAGGCAATGGTGTAGTCGGTCAATTTTTCAGCCGTGGCGATCGCTGGGAACAGGTGTCCACCTGTTCCACTGGCGGCAATCAGAAGTCTTTTGGGGGCAGTAACCATGAAACTAAGGAAAGACAGAATTCAATTCACGTTCTAGATATTGGGCATTGCTAAATCGGGGGATGAGTTGGGACGTGTAGAGTCAGTCCCTTCCTCCCAACTCATCTTTGCAAAGTCAGCAACCTCCATTCTTGAGAGGTTAACATTGGAAAGACCTTTTTGTTCCTCAAATTTTCCAGTGCTGCCCATCATGATCAAGCCGCATCGTCTGATTTCGTTTGCATTTGCTGCTCTAGCAGCAGGATTCGTCACCTGCATAGCAGGAGGAGTAAAAGCCCAAACTGACCCCGCTGGATCAGCCCCCGCTGAGATAACTCAGTTCATCCGTCAGATCGATGCTGCTGCCAATGAAAAAGATATGCAAGCACTGATGCAGCTTTACAGCCCTAACTTCAGCAGCAGCGATGGGCTGACTCGACAAAGCTTGCAGGCTGCTCTAGAGAGCCTCTGGGGTCGGTTTGGTGACCTCAACTATACCACTGTGCTCAATTCCTGGGAGCGTCAGGAAAATGCGATCGTGACTGAAACGACGACGACGATGACCGCAACCCAGGATCTAGAAGGACAACGACTCAACCTGACAGCTACGGTGACCGCTCGGCAACAAATTGTCGATGGTCAAATCTTGCAACAGGAAATTTTGGCTGAAGCTAGCCAACTGACGACTGGGGAAAATCCACCCACTGTCAGCATCAATTTACCGGAAGAAGTGAGAACCGGGCGAGAATTTGCCTTTGATGCTGTGGTTGAAGAACCTTTGGGCGATCGCTATCTCCTTGGTGCAGCCGTCGAAGAACCCGTGACAGTAGATGCTTATACCAATCCAGCGGAATTTGATCTGGAGCTACTGAGTGCAGGGGGTTTATTCAAAGTGGGACGTGCGCCTAATTTGCCGGACGATCGCTGGATCTCGGCGGTGTTAGTTCGAGATGACGGCATGACGATTATTTCCCGTCGCTTGCGCGTCGTCGGTCCCGAGTAGGGCAAAGCAGTTGATGAAAGCAATTGGTGATTTATTAGATCAGGGATTTGTGCCCAAACAACATCCCTTGACTGCCTCACGTTGCAACGGTGTCTATCAACGATAGAATCGTGGTTGGTTTATTTTTTTAATTTTCCTTGAGACAAAGCCGATGCAACTTCCCGTCGTACCCCTTTTGTATCTCGCCCTGGGCGGTGTCTACCTGCTCGTTATGCCCACCCTCTTGTTTATCTACTTGAGCAACCGCTGGTACACTGCCCGCTCCATTGAGCGCGTCTTGATGTATTTCATGGTCTTTCTCTTCTTTCCCGGACTGTTAGTACTCAGTCCCTTTCTCAATTTCCGCCCTCAAAAGCGACCATTACAGTCCTAAAGTCATTTCACGGGTTCTAATGCGGCGACTTGATGTTGTATTGATCGGTGTCGGTCTGTTTGCAGCAGGTGGTATTTTATACTGGCTGTTTCAATGGGTTGGGCTAGATCACTTAGATGCTGGAATTTGGACACAGTTAGTTTTGGTCATTGGCATCATTGGCTGGTTGTTGACCTACCTCTATCGGGCCCTGACCCATACCATGACCTACAACCAACAGTTGAAAGAGTACGAAGATGCTGTTTTGCAAAAACGGCTAGACGCTATGACTCCAGAGGAACTTGCCGCTTTGCAGGCGGAAGTGGAAGCTGAAAAGCGATCGCACTCTACCCCCATTGACTCCACTCAAACGACTGAACCAACAGAAGCCACCTCCCCTGATTAACTCCCACTCTGCTCTCTCTTCCCATGTCCATCCTGTCTGTCTCTCAACGCTTTGAACAACTACGCGATCGCGGTCAATGTGCCCTGATTCCTTTTATCACGGCAGGCGATCCCAATTTGGAAACCACCCTGGAGGCGATCAAAATTCTCGATCGCAATGGTGCCAGTCTGATTGAATTAGGAGTGCCCTATTCTGATCCTCTGGCAGATGGCCCGGTGATTCAGGCAGCCGCTACCCGTGCTTTACAACAGGGGACTCACTTGGCAGCCGTATTAGAGGTCGTCAAAACGGTTCAACCTCAGATCCAATCCCCAATTATTTTGTTCACTTACTACAATCCCATCCTCAATCAAGGAATCGAGTCCTTCTTGCAGCAAGTTGCCGCTGCTGGTGTGAAAGGATTGGTGGTGCCAGATTTGCCTCTGGAAGAGATGGATGTTGTCCTGGAACCCGCAGCAGCGCATGGAGTCGAGGTGACTTTGCTGGTTACACCCAATACCCCCAGGGAACGGATTAGAGCGATCGCTGAGAAATCTCAGGGGTTCGTCTACCTGGTTAGTGTCACTGGTGTGACGGGAATGCGGACTAAGTTGGAAGAGCGGGTGCAGGATGTGTTGATGGAACTGCGACAAACAACGGATAAAGCGATCGGCATTGGGTTTGGCATCGCTCAACCCGAACAGGCGCAACAAATCATGCAGTGGGGAGCAGATGCAGTCATTGTGGGCAGTGCTTTTGTCAAGCGGTTAAGCGAAGGTAGCCCGACAGAAGGGCTGAAAGCGATAGAGGCATTCTGTCATAGTTTGAAGATTGCGATCGCGGCGGATTGAGTTGTCAACGAGGTCAGTACCCTTGGACAGGTGGCAGAACTTGAGTGGTAAACAGTTGGAGGAGTGGAGTCAGCAAGCGCGATCGCTAACCGGGCAGGGCAAGGTGGTCGAGCGAATTCCTCGCCTGGCCGCAGCCAATCCCAACTGGTTTGCTGTCCACCTTTGTCTGGTCAACGGACAAACCTTTAGTTTGGGCAATGTGGATTGCCGCTTCCCCTTGATGAGCGTCATCAAACCCTTTATCTTACTCAATCTGCTAGAGCAATGGGGACTGGAAACAGTGTTTCAGTGGGTGGGGATGGAACCATCAGAAACTCCGTTTAATTCTCTAGAACAGTTACTAGCGGATAGTGGTCGTCCTCGCAATCCTATGATTAACAGTGGTGCGATCGCCCTGGCTGAAAAATTGTCTGGGGTCAATGCGGCGGATTGTTGTCGTCGCCTGTGCAATTGGTTGAATCAATTAGGGCAGTGCGGGTTAGAACTGGATGAAGCGGTGTTGGCCTCGGTGCGCTTGGCAGGTCGCGAAACCAATCAGGCGATCGCCCAAGCACTCGCAGAAGTGGGTCGGTTGACGAATCCAACTGCAACGTTGGACACTTATGAACAAATTTGCTGTTTGTCTGCCACTACCAAGGATTTAGCTCAACTGGGTTTGCTCCTCGCCGATGAACGGGGGGTGTTAGCGGCCCCTCATCGGCAAGCTGTCAATGCCATGATGCTGACCTGCGGTTTATATGAAGCATCCAGTCTTTACGCTGTGCGGGTTGGTTTACCGATGAAGTCAGGTATCAGCGGCGCTTTATTGGCTATTATGCCAAGACAAGGAGCGATCGCCTGCTACAGTCCAGCCCTGGATGCGATCGGCAATCCCATTGCAGGATTGGCCTTTATAGAGAAACTTGCACAAAAACTACAACTTAGCCTATTTGCTTGAAGCAATGGTAAACAGGCTTAGCAACGTGAATTAAATAAAACCGAACTTTTTTGTGGGAAGCGCGGCTGCGCCGCGCTTCCCACAAAAACGTCCTAAGAAAAGTGGCTACAGCTATATTTAATCCTTAATCCTTAGCAGAAAACATCATCGTAAAATTCAAACTTCTAGGGTCTTCTTGACCTCTGGAAAAGCCCTTCTACCACTGGAGCAATTGGCGAATTTGTTGAACCAGTTCCTGCGGTTTAAAGGGCTTGGTGATCACACCCGCAACACCTAAGCCCAAAAATTGCTGTTTTTCGGAAGATTTTGCCTTGGCGGTCAGCAAAATAGTGGGAATCTGTTGGGTGGCTGGATTTTGCTGCAATTGCTTGAATGTCATTGGGCCATCCATTTCAGGCATCATCACATCCAGCAAAATGGCATCGGGTTGTTCTACTTCGGCTAATTTGATTCCCTCATTCCCAGATGCAGCCGTTAGAACTTCCCAACCCGCTGCTGCTTCCAGGCTAATCTGGGTGATCTCGCGAACCCCATCTTCGTCGTCAATGATCAGAATCCGCTTGGTCATAAGTTAAGACGCTCCTACTGGAGTGGAAGGGTGAAGTGAAAACTGCTGCCTTCACCCAGAATGCTTTCTGCCCAGATTTTACCCCCATGTTGTTGAATAATGCTGCGGCAGATAGCCAATCCCAGCCCTGTCCCCCCCTTTTTTCGAGAATCAGACGCATCCACCTGTTGGAAGCGATCGAAGATTTTCTCCAATTTCTCAGATGGAATGCCTCTTCCCTGATCTCTGACTGTCACTAAAACTGTTTGTGAATAAGCAGGGGTGGATGTTGTATTCTCAGAAGAGCGCACTGCCACACTGTTGAGGTAAGTTGAAACAGTTGCGATCGCCTCAGAAGCTGATGGAGTAGGAGTATTCTTCCATTCGCACCATTCCTGTAATTCTGATTGCACCGCTTGCACCGCCACCCAAATCGTACTGTGGTTTGGTGAAAACTTGATGGCATTACTCAATAAATTGGTCAGGACTTGAATGATGCGATCGCCATCAACTTCGATTTCTATCTCCAAAGGAGACACCTCCAGCGTAATCTCGGCCCGATTAGCCATCATCTGCACCTGCTCAGTTGCCTGGGTAATTAAATCAGACAGGTTGTGAGAAGCTAACATCAGGCTAATTTTTCCCGATTCCAGCCGTTCTAAATCCAGAATGTCATTCACCAGCCGAACCAACCGTTCCGCACTCTCGGCAGCAATTTGAATGACTCGTTGTCCCCGTTCGGATTGGGGCGGCACCAGACCTTCAGCCAGTAAATTTAAGGCTCCGTGTATCGAGGTGAGAGGAGTTCGGAGTTCATGGCTGACAATAGAGGTGAATTCATCCTTCATGCGTTCTAGTAAGTAGCGCTCAGTAATGTCTTCCCCGATACTGATGGTGCCAATGACCTTCCCCTGGATATCCCGTAACAAGGTATTATTCCAGGCTGTGATCCGCTCAACTCCAGCTTTAGTCAAGATCACATTTTGATAGTGGGTCTGAAAATCTTGCTGCCAAGCTGATACAAGATCTCCTAACCATTTTGGACGCTGGCTAGGCGGCAAAAAGAGTTCATACCAATTTCGACCTAAAACTTCTGCCTCAGTATAGCCAGTAATCTCTAGTAAAAACGGGTTGATGTACTCGATATTGCCATGAATATCCAACCCCACAACCAGAAGCCGGACATTGTCGAGCAGCGATCGCCAGCGCCGTTCCGATTCTTTTGACACCGCCTCTGCTTGTTTCAATTCGGTGATATCGAAGATGGTGGTGCGGCTCATGACAAAATTGCCAGCAGCATCGCGAACCACAGTTGCGTTTAAATTGACGGGTAGAATGGAGCCGTCTTTGCGAACCATTTGGATCTCGACGTTATTAACCCAACCCTGCTGTTTCAATCGAGGAAACGTTTCATGAAAGGTGTTGCAACTTTCTGGTGTAATCAGGTCAGTAAACCGTTTCTGGTCAATAACTTCTTCACGAGTGTAACCTAACCAACGCAATTCGGTGTCGTTGATGCGGACAAACATCGCCTCCGAATTGAGAGAATGATAGCCACAGGGAGCGTTATTGTAAAGATCCTCTACCTCCTGCATGTGAATTTGCAGAGCCGTTTCGGTGAGTTGTCGTTCGGCAATTTCCTTTCGCAATTGCTGATTAGTGCGGCTCAATTCAGCCGTCCGTTCAGCCACCCGCACTTCCAAATCAGCTTTGGCTTGTTGCAGTTGCATCTCGGTTCGTTCGTGAATCAGTCGAGTTCTCAGGGCTAAAATGCCAAAAGACAAATCACCAGCTAATTCCTTGAGTAATTCCAGCTCCTCTGAAGGGAACGCATTCAATTCAGCGGCGTAGATGTTGAGGCTACCAAAAGCTTGTTGCTCTTTCACCAGAGGTAACGCGATCGCCGAAGTAAATCCTTGCCTTAAAGACTCATTGCGCCACAGAGGGTAGGTTGGATCTTGTAGGATATTTTGAACAACGATGGGGGTTTGCGTCCGAATAGCAGTGCCAATGGGATGTTGGCCAAAATCACCCCGACCCCAGAGTGCCGCTGACTGGATGTATTTTGCCCCCGATCCCGCCTGTGCTACCAACTCAATTGCTTCAACCCCAGCCTCTTTGAGGAAGCCCACTGAAACAAAAGGATAGCCACCTTCCTGAGCGATGATTTGACAAATTTGTTGAACGAGATCAAGTTCGTCGGTGCTGCGAATTAAGGTTTGATTGCAATTGCTTAAGGTTCTGAGGATGCGATTCGTAGCTTGCACTTCTTGTTCAGCCTGGGATCGCTGCTCATTTTGCCGATTGAGCAAATGATAGGTTCCTAAAAACGTCAACAGACTAAAGACAGCCGCAGCGAGCGCCACATACAAGGCGGTTTCGGTTCGCTGCCGAGATTCGATTGCGAGTAACTGTTGCTTCTGATCTTCATGCCCCTTCATCTCAGTAATCTGGTCACGAATGCGCTCGTGAACGGCTCTGCCGCGATCGAACTGATATTTTTGCAGTAAAGGGAAAAGCTCTGTTTGGTGGGCCAACCAGGCATCCTCTTTCAGCAGAGCCAGCCTTTGAGCGATCGCTCCTTCGAGGCGGTCAAGCCGCTTTTGTTGCTCGACATCGTTTTGAATCAGCTCACCAAGATTGCCCAATGCCGGGCCCATCTGAAACAGAGCTTGATCGTATGGCTCTAGATACTGCTTTTCTCGGGTTAACAGATATCCTCTTTGTCCAGTTTCAGCATCCGCCATTAATAGCAGAATTTCGTCTAACTGGCTCTGGGTAGCTTGAGTTTGTACTTCTTGTTGAATTCTGGTTGCTACTGCATTGATATTATACAATGACAGGGCACCAACACCAACAAGGGTTAGGATATTGAGCAGTGCCAGCCCTGCTCTGCTCCCCATCATTTTTCTCTCAATGAGTCTCATGCGTCACTTTACTCCAGTCAGACGGCGTAGGATTTGCGTTCGTTCGAGTCGATTCAGCACCCTGGCAATGAGTTCCGATTCCACAACAGGTTTAGTGATGTAATCATCTGCCCCTGCAATAAACACCTGAGTAATGGTTTCTGGATCGGTTCGGCTAGAGAAAAATAAAATAGGTAAATCACTCCAGCGAGGATCATTACGTACCACCCGACAGAGATCAATGCCGCTGAAATTGGGCATATCAATGTCCAGGATCAGCAGATCAGGGGTACTCTGTTCTAAGGTTTCCCAAAATAGTTGGGGGTCTTCCAATAAAGTTAAACGAAATCCCCAGGGTTGCAAGAGCGATCGCAAAAAATCGAGTAAAGCCGCATCATCATCTACAATTAACAGTTTTGCTTCTGGTTTGTGTGAAAACTGCAACACCTGAATCAGAGTTTCCACTACTTTTTGAGGGGCGATCGGTTTTTGCAGAAAAGCCAACCCTCCTAAACGGGCCACTCTTACCCGATCGAGAAAACTATGGTGAACGGTGAAAACGACCGTAGGAATAGGAGAGGGCTGGTGATTGAGTTCTGCTAAGAGGGCAAATCCATCTTCATTGGTATCGGGAAAACTCAGATCCAGGAGAATCACATCAGGTCGATGAGCAGCGATTGCAGCCCTGGCTTGCTCCAGGTTCACAGCAACACTGGACTGGATACCCATTGCGATCGCCTCAGCCACAATCTGTTCTGCCAGGGCTGTATCGTCTTCAACAATGAGCAGCCTGGGATGTGAAGGGAAGGTAGCAAAAGACGAAGACAGGCGGGTCGGTAGGACATCTACTAATAGGGCAGCGGAGGTTAACACAGGCACGCCTTCGCCCATCCCTATTCGTTCTAGTAGCTCTGACTCTGTACCTGACTCTGGATCATAAGTTAATCCCATTTCGTGGCGAATGACTTTAGCCAATTCAGCCAGATCAAATGCATCTGCCTGCTTTAATCCCCCAGTCAATTTAAACTTCTGCTCAATTTGCCGACAGAGTTGCGACGCTTTCTCCAAGCCAAAACTGCCTAGTGAACCAATGAGGGTATGTGCTTCTTGATGCGCCTGTTGCCGCAGGGGTTCAGCTAATTGGCCTGCTGCCAAAGCCTGAATAGCTTGTTCAACCACGGCCAGGCGATCGCCATACTTTTGTCGGTGCCGTTCCCAAACGGCAGCAAATTCAGGTGGGATGTGGGCAACGGGCAGATTCGAGGCATCAGAAGGTTGCCGATCCTCATTTGCTGCGTCTTGCCGTTTTCTGCGTTCTGCTTTTGCCATAGTGAGAATTTCCTGGTGCTTCAGACAATATCCCAACCTTGTATCTTGAGCATTAGGTAACCCGTCCCAACCTTGGTAGCGATTCGGCATAACCCGATGCTCCAAAAGTTCTATGAGCGATTGCTCGCTCGGGGCAAGCTCAAAAAGGTGGCACTGGTGGACTGTATATGCAAACTGCTGGTCATCCTCAATGCCATGCGTCGTGATAACAAAACCTGGCAAGTTCCCACTTAAGCTCGTGAATTAAAAAGAACCGAATTGGGTAGGATGCCTTAGGCGGTAGCCGTAACGCATCAATCCTTGTGGTTTAGCTTGCTCTCAACCATTTGCACCCGCATCACCAGCACCGCTGTTTCGTCTTGACCATTGGCAGGTCGAATAAAATTCTCGCTCCTTCTTGACTTTCAAGACAATCGCTATTCACTTCCTGTTTTAATCACATCAGCAGCACTAACTGTCTAAGCTTCCGTCGCACTGTTCTAACATAAAGCATCCCTGCCAATTCTGCTCTTCTGAAAGTGTGGAGGAACGAAAGCTTAAGCTTCTCCTCAGAACCAATATTCTGAAGACTTGGTGAATTCTAAAGAGAAATAAATTTCCAGCATTGCTGAATCGGGAGGACAGTTGGCAATGCCGAATTTTTATATTTAGAACCCGAAGAAACAAGGTTCTGCCAAACTACAGAACGAGCTTGAACACACAGTTGACTGTTTCCTGCATTAAGACCCTCTAGGTTTCGTGAATATAAGCTAAGCTTATCACTACAAAACCGGAAAACCGAATCAAAAGGTGACTAACTGGGATGTATGCGAAAGGAGTTGAATAATATTCTTAATAACCAGTCTGTGGAAACCTAGTAGATGTTTGTACTCTGACCTGATGAAGATTTGAACTACGAAGGAGCAATATTAAACACTAATCAAACGTTCAAATCACTTACTGAATGCACCCTGAATCCCAGAAGTTAAGCATTATAAGCTAATCACCGCCATTCCTCCAATAGAGCAAAAGGCGCAGATTTGCTACGCCATTTGTAGCAATCTCTGATCCCATTGTGGCTACCACTCTGACGAGAGCAGGAGGGGTATTAGTTGATTCACAGAGCAATTTCAAGCCAAATTTCAACTTACAAGCACTCTTAGCGTTTATCGCAATTGCTATTCCGCTTCAATGTGCTCTCTTTCAATGCGTTCTTTTGGACAGATCAGGACGATACTGGGATCGCGTTTGACTCTTCCACAGGCTGCAAACTGCCCAATGGCGCAGAGCGACCCTTCTACGGAGGCGCGGTGCGAACGCCTGATGCTGCCTGGATCAAACGGGAGCGCTGGGCAGCACTTTCCCCCGATCAACAAGAACGATTTGGGCCACTCTGTCCCGATTTTGTGGTGGAATTATTTTGTGGTGGAATTAATGTCTCCCAGTGATACGCTCAGTGTGATTCAAGCAAAACTGCACGAATATATCGCAAACGGTGCGCGATTGGGCTGGCTATTCAATCGTTGGGCAAAGCAAGTAGAGCTTTATCGCTCTCACCAACCCGTAGAGCTTTTAGAAGCACCTGCAACGCTGTTAGGTGAGGACGTGTTACCTGGGCTTGTGTTGCAAGTCGCAAGTTGCATCAAGTTGCATCAATATGATAACGGTGTAATAACCAATAAGCTTTTTGTGTCACGATTTTTTACCTGCGCCAGCCGATAGAACTGGTATCATTACTTCTTTCGTTGCATCTCTGGCTCAAACTTATGATGAAGTTCTCCTCTCTGTTCTCATCGTTACTGGCTGGTGTTTTCTGTAATTTTCTAAATGTGGATCTGTCGATAGCTCAGGTAACCTCAGATCGAACAACGGCAACGCAAGTGAGACGAGATCAAGATACTTTTAATATTACAGGTGGCACAACAGCAGGCAGAAATTTATTTCATAGCTTTCGGGAGTTTTCGGTTCCTAGAAATGCGATCGCTCATTTCCAAAATGCGGACACCATTCAAAATATTTTTGGTCGTGTCACTGGCGCATCGGCTTCTCGCATCAACGGGATAATCCGCGCCAATGGTGTTGCCAATCTGTTTCTGCTCAATCCCAATGGCGTTATTTGTGGAGGTTTGCACGCCTACGGCGGTCGGATTGAGGTAGGAGCAGTAGGCGCATCTGGGAGAGTTGGTCTAGAAACCGCCGACGCAATTTGGCGACTGCAATTTCCGGCTGATTTAGAGCGGGCTGACGTGACGTTCGAGGATGCCAATATAGAAGTCGCGGCGGCGGGTCAAGGGGATATCACTATTCATGCCCACAATTTGGACTTTCTCGATAGTTTTGTCAACGCTGGTATTGATGTTGGAGATTCGCTGACGAATCAAGCAGGTGATGTGATTTTAGACGCGACTGGACACCTGAACCTGGGACAAGATAGTCGTGTTGAGAATGATGTAGATGCAATCGGAAACAGTGGCAACATCTTGATTCGGTCTGACACACTAGCGTTAACCGCAGGTAGCCAGATTAGCGCTTCTGTATTTGGACAGGGTAAAGCTGGGGACGTAGATATTGTCGTGCGCGATCGCGTTTCCATTGATGGCTTCGATCAGGAAGGTTTTTCAAGTGGCATTTTTAGCACGGTGGAAACGAGTGAAGCGAGAGGGAATAGTGGCACGATTCGCTTATCAGCGAATTCGCTAGACGTAACTAACAATGGCACCTTTGATACTAGTATGAATGGTAGAGGAAGAGCAGGTAGCATTATAATCAATGTCAAAAATAGAGCCTTTTTTGACAATAGTGGAGATATCTTTAGCACTTTAGGAGAAGAAGCTGTAGGACGGGGGGGAAATATTATTCTAACCGTGGGTGATTTGTCTCTCCTGCGGGGAGGACAACTCTTGTCCTTAACTCGAGGACAGGGAAATGCAGGAGATATTCAGATCAGTGCACGCGATCGCATCGTAATTAATGGATTCGATCGAGAAGGGTTTCCGAGCGGCATTTTTAGTAGTGTAGAACCTGAAGCTCAGGGAGACGGAGGAGACATTACACTTTCATCAAGTTCACTCAGTGTAACTAATGATGCATCTTTAGATGTGAGTGTACTTGGGGAAGGAAAGGCTGGAAATATCAGCGTGAATGTTACGGGAAATGTTGTGTTTAGTAATAGCATCATTTTTGCCACCTTAGAGGAAGGAGCCGTAGGACAGGGTGGCAATGTTATTCTAACAGTAGGCTCGTTGTCCCTTGTGCAAGGAGGACAACTGTTGGCTTTAACTCGAGAACAGGGGGATGCAGGAGATATTCGGATTAGGGTGCGCGATCGCTTGATTCTAGATGGTGTGAGTCCTGATGGGCATATTAGTGCCATTGTCACTGATGTAGAATCCACAGCAGTTGGCAATAGTGGAGATATTACCATCAACACCAATTCACTGGTGATTTTAAATGGAGCAGAGTTGACAGCCTCAACTAGTGGTCAGGGCAATGCAGGTAATATTACCATCCAAGCGCGTGATCAGATTTTGTTACAAGGGAACAGCACCCGTGCTAGAGATCAATTTCCGCTGACTGTGATTTCCAATTCGATTAATAGTAGCGTCGATCGCAATGCACAGGGTGACAGCGGCACAATTGTGCTTACCACTGATCGGTTATCAATCGAAGACGGAGCGGGCGTGTTTGTGGTGAATTTAGAAGAAGGCAGAGCAGGAGATATTCGCGTTAATGCTGAAACCGTTTTGATTGACCGAGCTTCGATCGCTGCAACCACTGCTTCTGGCGATGGCGGTAGTATCTCTCTTGATGATGTCAATGTGTTGAATTTACGACGAGGTAGCCGAATTTCGGCAACAGCAGGGGAAGCTGAAGCAAGTGGTGATGGCGGTAATATTACGATCAACGGCAATTTTTTGGTTGCTAATCCCTCTGGCAACAGCGACATTACAGCCAATGCGTTTGAGGGAGCAGGAGGGCGAATTACCATTACCGCAGAAGGTATTGTTGGACTGGTTTCACGGAGTCGAGAAGACTTGCAAGCCCTATTAGGCACGACCAATCCAGCACAACTAAATCCCCAACAACTGCCTACCAGTGACATCACTGCCATCTCTCAAACCAACCCCAATTTGAGCGGTCAGGTGACGCTCAATGCGCCTGACATCAATCCTGAACAAGGGATCACATCCCTACCCAATACATTGATTGATACCACTCAGCAAATTAATCCAGCGTGCTCCGCCAGAGCCGGATTTTTCGATCAGAACCAATTTGTAGTAACAGGACGAGGGGGATTGCCCGCTGCTCCAACGGATACCTTGTCAGAAGCAGGGGTGAGTGTTGATCTGGGACAATCGATCGCCACTACTTCCACTGCAACTCCACATCTATCCAGTGGTCAAACCGACACCAGAGTGCGATTGCCCTCCCAACCAATCATCGAAGCTCAAGGATGGCGCGTGGATGAGCAGGGAAACATTATACTAACGGCTGAGGATGCAATCGCTTCCCAGCGATCGCCTGTCCTCCCCAACCCATGCTCCAGCCCATATTCCGCACTTCCAACTGGCACATTGAGAATTAACGACGAAACAATCAAGCTTACGGCGATCGCGCTCTGATCCATTTTCAACTAGATTGACTTATTGCGAATAATAAGGTAGTAGTGCATTTGAGCTAAATATCTTAAAACTCCTGCTATGACTAGATTTGAGGCTTAATAGTTTGGTGTGACAGTTAAAGGGCGGAATGTGGGCTCCAGCCAAGCTGAGGCTCAAATAGAACATACCATTGCTGAACCTGAGAGTCAGGCAAGGGACTTAAGTCCCTTGTTCACGGTTAGATAAACTTACGCCCTAGCTTACTGGTAGTCTGTCGATTCTTTTTTCACGGGTTCTCCGTCAAATACAAATTTGAATTTAAGGAATTTTTGACGGGTTGCAACCCGTCAAAAATTCCTTGACAGACTACCAGATCAATGATCATCCTTAGGAGTAGCGGGCGGTGCATATTTGAGAACACGTTTTAGAGCCGAGGAATCGCGATCGCGCTCAACATTTTTAAGGTAATCTTCCCATTCACAATCGGCTTTATTGTAATTGCAATCTTTACATAAAACCCAAAGATTGTTGACATTCCAGGACAACCAGGGATAATTGCGTCGAGAATGCTTGTGATCAATACTGGAATTAAGATTGTTAATGATTTTGTTGCACTCTGGACAACGATAATGACATTCAGCTAATTTTTGTGCTCTCCAAATTCGTCCCGCTTCACTATCGCGAAAGGCTTCGTATTTGGGATCAGCATGGTGCTCTCTGGCAAACACGTAAGCTTGTTTAGCGGTCTGGTGAAATGTATGATTGATTTGTTGAATGCGATCGGTGATTGCTTTTAATTCATCGTTCATTTAGATCCCCTTATCTGTATTGAAGTTAATGAGAGAAGGCAACTACATTGTTTTTAGGGCTAAAATCTTGACCAGTCTTTGCTTTGTAGGCTTTATAGTCCTCAGCGACTTCTCTAGCTCTGCGGGCGGTTTGCTCAAAACGCGCATTGGATTCACTGACTCGTTTCATTGCGTCTAGCAATTCCTGATCTGGAGTGAAAGAGTCAACTTCGATCGTGTTGTGAATTTTCACCTCTAGCTCTGTGAGAACATTTTTAGTCGTTTGTCGCAGTTTTGCAGTGCGGAGTAAATCACTGATAGCAACCAAAATATCTGAGGCATCATACTCATAAGCACGACCCTGCTTACCAATGGGTTGCAGTGCTTTGGTTAGTCGTTGAGCCAGATAAGCTGTCGTGCCCATCTCTTTCAGTTGACGACGAGTTATTCCCATAACATGGCGATACAATAAATTGCCTAATTAGCGAATCAACGAACCCACAAATGTCCGGATTTGCTTCAATCCGTTTAGGATCTCACTGTTTTTGTACGTTGTCAGTTGACCGAGTAAATTTTGTAATTCTTGCAATAACTCATTCTTCTGAACTTCCAACTGGGCATTGAGTCGAGTTAATGTATCTGCGTTGCGCTCATGTTTAGCAGCCGTTTGGGTTAATCCAAAGTTCTTGCGGTTCAGATTGGTATTGGTTTGTCTGGCATCCTGTAATTGCTTGACGAGGTGTTTTAGTGCCGCTCTAGCATCCTCGTTTTGTTCTAGTGCTGTCCAGAGTGCCCGCAATTGCGGTGTTGTTATCTATCGACTTGCTTGCGCTCAAACGCAACCAACAAATACACCTATCGGTAACAAATCCAACCTTGCCAGCCCTCTTTAAGGACTAACTGCACTTGAGGCATAGAGTTTAGTATCCAGAGCAGCAGTTGGAGAAATGGGGGTGAGTTGCACAGCACAAGCTTTTAGTTCAGGCTGATGGGAATCAGGGCAATGTTCTGGATGGGTGAGCGCATTGGCTTCCGCAGCATCAGCCCAAAGTGCTCCCCAATGCATGGGAACGAAAACCGTGCCCGGTGCGATCGCTCTGGTCACTTTAGCAGGAAATTTGGCAATTGCCCGACGCGATCGCACCTCCACCATCTCACCTTCGGCAATGCCTACCTTCTCAGCATCACGAGGGTGAATCTCGATAAAAGGAGCAGGGTGCATCTGTCTGATCTTTTCGATCCGTCCAGTCCGGGTTTGAGTATGCCAATGGCCATACAAGCGACCGGTTGTGAGCACAAACGGAAAATTGGCATCGGCGGGTTCAGCCAATCCGCAGGAGTGAAAAGCTGCAAATCTAGCTCGCCCAGTTGGTGTAGGAAACTGGTAATTTGTATAAAGCCGTTTGGTGGGAGGATGATTTACCGTCGAGACGAGAGGCAATTGGGGTGAAGTATCGATCGCAGAGCAAGGCCACTGGATCGGGCCTTCTCGCCGTAAGCGCTCGTGACTTAAGCCGCTCATGTCGCAGGCGCGACCTTGTGTCAGTTGCACATATTCAGCAAACACCTCGGCTGAGGAAGTATAGGGAAACTGATCCATGAATCCTAACCGCTGACCAATTTCAGCAAGAATTTGCCAATCGGGGCGGGCTTCACCGGGAGGATGACGGAAGGATTGGCAAAGGGTGACCACTCGTTCCGAATTGGTCATGGTGCCTGCCTTTTCGCCCCATTGCGCGGCGGGTAACAGAACGTGGGCATATTCAGTTGTTTCTGTGGGGCAGTAGGCATCTTGATAAATAGTAAATGGCGATCGCTGCAAAGCTGCTTTAACTCTCTCCAAATCGGGTAGGCTAACAGCAGGATTGGTGGCAACAATCCATAACACCCCAACTCCGCCTTGTTCTAATCCTTCAACAATGCCCCAGGCTGTCCGTCCCCAATGCGGCGAAATGCGTCCTGCGGGCACTCCCCAAAACCGCTCTACCTCTGCTCTTTGTTCCGGAAACATGATGTGACGATAGCCCGGTAGCAGATTGCAGAGTCCACCTACTTCTCGTCCCCCCATGGCATTAGGTTGTCCCGTCAGCGAAAAGGGCCCGGCTCCAGGTTTACCAATCTGTCCTGTGAGTAAATGGAGATTGATAATACTCCGAACTTTAGCAGTGCCTTCGCTGGATTGGTTGATACCCATCGACCAGAGGGATAACACTCGCTTCGATTCAGCCCACCATTGAGCAGCGGTTTCTAAATCTTGAATAGTAATACCGCATCGTTCTGCTACATAGTCAGGCGGGTAATGTTGCACGACGTTGGCAAAGGCGGCGAAATCCATTGTGCATTCTTCGATAAACAAGGCATCGATCGCCTGCCACTGTAGGAGTAAATAGCCAATGCCATTGAGCAAATCAATATCGGTTCCCGGAGCGATTGCTAAGTGGAGATCGGCATCTTCAGCCGTCTGCGTGCGGCGGGGATCAGCCACGATTAATTTAACGTGGGAATGCTTTTTGTGATGCTTCTGTAAACGGTTATAGGCGATGGGATGGCATTCGGCAGCATTCGTGCCAATCAGAAAAGCACAATCGGTCAGTTCTAAATCTTCATAACAGCAGGGTGGGCCATCTGAACCCAAACTGTGAACATAGCCTGCCACAGCAGAAGACATACAGAGACGAGAGTTTGAATCAAAATTATTGGTGCCCAAACACCCTTTCAATAGCTTCTGAGCCACATAGTAATCTTCAGTTTGCATCTGACCAGAGCCATACATACAAACGGCATCTGCTCCCTGAGCCGAGATCACGGTTTGCAACCGCTCTGTGATCGTTTGTAGCGCTTCTGTCCAACTGACCCGACGAAATGGCTGATCCAGTGTTTCCCGCAGCATGGGATAGAGTAAGCGATCGCGATCGAGCGCTTCTGCCACCGTTGCTCCCTTGACGCAGACCATGCCCAGACTAGAGGGGTGAGCGCGATCGCCTCGCACCTTCCACTGCACATTTTCTTGACTGTTGCAAGTCCCCTCTTTACCCTTTAGCTGCGGTAGCACCTCTAGACCACAACCTACCCCGCAATAAGGACAAAGCGTTTTCACAGAATCAGTCATATCGACACCCATGCAAACGAAAGAAGATAGATGACCACAGAGACACAGAGGGCACAGAGACAAAAGAACAGTAGGGTTCTTTGTGTTCTCTGTGCCTTTGCGGTTAGCAATTAGAGATCATCGTGGGCAAAACGGCGGTAGAGGAAATCTAACGCCTGATTGCGTAGCTCGTAATACATCGGATTTTCCATCACCTGGTTGCGGTTGCGAGGTCGGACAAAGGGGACATCGAGAATTTCACCGATTTTGGCAGCCGGGCCATTGGTCATCATGACAATCCGATCGGCTAAAAACAATGCTTCATCAATGTCGTGGGTAATCATCAACACCGTGACACGATGTGCTTGCCAGATTTTGAGCAACTCTTCCTGCAATTCTTCGCGAGTAATCGGGTCGAGTGCGCCAAAGGGTTCATCTAATAGAAGAATCTTGGGGCGCAGGGCCAAGGCTCTGGCGATCGACACTCGCTGCTTCATACCACCTGACAACGCTTTGGGTTTTTTGTTGGCAGCCTCGGTAAGGCCAACGAGTGCTAGATGCTCTTTGGCGATCGCCTCTTTCTCGGCTTTGGGTTTGTCTGGAAAGACCGAATGAATTCCCAGGTAGACATTTTCAAAAGCAGTCATCCAGGGGAGCAGTGAGTAGTTTTGAAACACCACCATGCGATCGGGCCCGGGTTTAGTAATGGGCTTGTCCTCTAACCGCACCTCTCCTTCAGAAGGTTGGCGGAACCCCGAAACCATATCTAGCAGCGTGGATTTGCCACAGCCAGAGTGACCAATGAGACAAATAAATTCACCTTCATTGACCGTGAGATTGACCCCGTCCAAGACAACGTAGGAACCCGTAGGCGTAGGGTAAACCTTGGAAACGTTGTCAATGACCAGATAAGAGTCGCCGCTTACAGGCAATTGAGCTTCGACATCAGGATTACTGAGAGTTTGCATAGGGATAAGAGCAAGGTAATAGGATCTTGGCAGGTGACAATTAAGCAGCAACCGTAAGCGCAGGAGCCGCATCCAGATCAATTTCTTCGATGCGAATCTCTCGTTTGATTTCGATGCTTTCCAGGTAAGCGATCGGATCATCCGGGTTAAATACCGTGCCATCGGCAAAGTAAAGTGGACCCCGATTAGGTTCAATATCCAGCAAACCGAGTTCGCGTGCTGCTGCACCGAATACATCTACCCGACGAATTCGATCCAAAATGTCAATCCAATTGCGGGGGAAAGGTGTGATGCCCCAGCGGGCCATCTGCGTCATGATCCACAAGCCCTCGACGCGATAAGGACAATTGGTTTTATCGACGAAAAACTGGTTGTAACGCAACATAGACTGGGGTTGACTATCCCGATGGCGCATATAGGGATCGACCAGTCCAGGACGCAAGTATTGAGGTTGAGCACCCACATAATCTGGTCGCGCAAGTAGATCCACAATCTCTTCTCGATTGCGGAAATCATCGCAATACTCGCACGCTTCCAACAATGCTTTCACCAAAGCTAAATGGGTTTCAGGGTATTGATTAGCCCATGCCTCACGCACTCCCAACACCTTTTCTAGGTGCCCAGTCCAGATATCCAGGTCTGTGGCCATGACGAAGCCAATGCCTTCTATCACGGCGTGGGTATTCCAGGGTTCGCCCACGCAGTAACCGTCGATTGTGCCCGACTTTAAGGTCGCCACCATCTGGGGGGGTGGAATGACGGTTAACGTTACATCGCGATCCGGATCTATGCCTCCCGAAGCCAACCAATAGCGCAACATCAGGTTGTGCATGGACGAAGGATGCACCATTGCCAGTGTATGGATGGTGTCAGGGGTGGCAGCGATCGCCGCCTTAAAATCAGCTAACGTCCGTACACCCATCTCATAAAAACGATTGCTCAAGGTAATGGCGTTGCCGTTACGGCTCATTACCAGCCCAGTGACGACGGGTAGGGGTGACTTACCACCGTATCCCAGCGTTAGAGCCAGAGGCATGCCCGCTGTTACCTGGGCAGCATCCAAGCGTCCAGACGTAATCCCTTCTGCGATCGCCTTCCAACTGGGTTCGCGAGATAGAATCACTTCTTCCAGACCGTATTTCTGGAAAAATCCTTTCTCCTGGGCGATCGCCAATGGAGCGCAGTCTGTTAAGGGAACGAAGCCAACCTCCAGGTTGACCTTTTCCAAACCATTGCGGGCGATCGCGACGGTTTGTCGCAGTTTGCGTTGCTTTGCTTTCTTCTGCTGATTCAGGAAGTAAACAATTTCGGAACGCAAGCTGTAATAGTTGGGATGCTTAACGATTTGTAGGCGATTGCGGGGACGTGCAAACGGAATATCTAACACCTGTCCAATATATGCCTCTGGCCCATTCGTGAGCAGAATCACCCGATCTGACAACAGTAGTGCTTCATCGACATCGTGGGTCACCATAACACAGGTGAGTTGATGCTCTTCTACAATCCGAATCAACTGATCTTGCAGACTGCTACGAGTTAATGCATCTAACGCCCCAAAAGGTTCATCCAGCAGCAACACCTTGGGGCGAATTGACAAAGCACGAGCGATCGATACCCGCTGCTTCATTCCACCCGACAGTTGCGCGGGTAACTTATCGGCAGCATGTCTCAGCTTAACCATATCGATGTGCTGCTCAATGATGTCATGGCGCTCTCCTTTGGGCAAGTTGTCGAACACCTTATTGACCGCCAAAGCGATATTTTCGCGCACCGTCAACCAAGGCAGCAGCGAGTAGTTTTGAAACACCACCATGCGATCAGGACCGGGCTTGGTCACTTGCCGCCCTTCCAAAATTACCCCCCCCGTTGACGGTTGAGCTAATCCGGCAATGACGTTCAGCAAAGTGGATTTACCACAGCCCGAATGTCCTACCAAAGTGATGAACTCACCTTTTTGAATCTTGAGACTGATGTTTTTCAGAGCAATGTAAGTTTCGCCATTGGGCAACGGAAAAACTTGATCAACGTGGTCAACTTCAACAAAAGCAGACATAGAAACCTTCGTGGGGAATGGGTTTGCACAGAATGGTGATTTTCTGAACGAGTGGCACACACAAGACAAAGAATGGCAGGGGAAATATAAATTTAACTCTCTTTCTCTTGAAACTATTTCTGCTCATCTGGAACCACAAGCGAAGCCAGATACCCGACTAACCGATCTAGCAACAAACCAACCAGACCAACATATAAAATTGCCAGGATCACTTCGCTCATATTACCGCTGTTGTATGCATCCCAAATAAAGAAACCAATGCCCACACCGCCTGTCAACATCTCTGCTGCCACGATCGCTAACCAGGACAAACCAACAGCAATCCGCAGACCTGTGAAGATGTACGGAACGGTAGCAGGCAACAAAACCTTTGTGAAATATTGTGGTTTTGAAAGCTGTAATACCTTAGCGACGTTGTTGTAATCCTGGGGAATATTCTGTACACCCACACCTGTGTTGATGATAATGGGCCAAATCGCGGTAATAAAAATCACAAAAATTGCGGCGGGTTGGGAATCTCTCAAAGCGGCCAGCGAAATTGGCAACCAGGCGAGTGGCGGTACAGTTCGTAGCACCTGGAAGATTGGGTCAAGTGCCCGGTGCATGATTGTGCTCACTCCAACTAAAATTCCCAGAGCAATGCCAACGACCGCAGCTAGAACGTAGCCGATCGCCACCCGTCTTAAACTGGCTGCTAATTGCCAAAACAATCCCTGATTGACACCTTCACCCTGAAAGAAGGGATTAATGATCAGCGGGTCCCAGGTGTCTTGCACGACTTGAATCGGGCCCGGCAAGGCAGCATCCGGGCTGAGACAGAGGAGTTGCCAGATGAGCAAGAACAGGGCGATCGCTATAGCAGTGGGGATGAACCGCTGCAACGCTTGGGAGAATTTAGCAACAAAATTGGGAGAAGCTGATGCTCGTCGAGAGCGTGTGGAGATGTTAGTGGCCATTCCCTAAGATTCCTTAAATTGGGTTGATGACTGATTAACTGGTAGGGTGGGCAATGCCCACCCTGTAAAGATTCGTAATTTTTAAGCTTTCTTAATCTTGAGGCTCTTGAGATAAGCATCAGGATTTTCAGGATCAAACTTGATGCCATCAAAAAAGGTTTCCACACCGCGTGATGGGCTGCTGGGAATTGCAGATTCTTGACCGATCGCCTTAGCCGCTTCTTGCCAAATGTCCTCCCGGTTCACTTTGTCAACCAAAGCTTTGGTGTCTGTATCAGCAGGGAGATAGCCCCAACGAATGTCCTCGGTCAGGAACCACAGATCGTGGCTCTTAAAGGGATAAGAAGCTGCATCACTCCAGAATTTCATCAACAAAGGACTATTCTCCAGTGTGCGGCCGTTGCCAAAGTCAAAATTACCTTGAGCACGAGCCATAATATCCTCTGGTTTCACCTTAAGCCATTCGCGTCCAGAGATAATCTTACACATCTCCTCTTTGTTCTCCATCTGATCGCACCACATCTGGGCCTCTTGCACCGCCATTGTGATGGCTTTAGCAGCATTAGGATTTTGATCAACCCAATCTGCTCGCATGGTCAGCGCTTTTTCAGGATGATCATTCCAGAATTCGCCTGTTGTAATTGCTGTGTGGCCAACATCTTGATTCACCGTTTGAGCTGGCCACGGCTCACCTACACAAAATGCTTCCATATTGTTGACCTTGATGTTAGCTACCATTTGTGGAGGTGGCACCACAATCGTGGAAACATCTTTGTCAGGATCGATCCCACCTGCTGCTAGCCAGTAACGCATCCACAAATCGTGTGTCCCACCCGGAAAAGTCACAGCACATTTGATTTCCCGTCCATCTGCCTTACCCCTGGCAAACGCCTCTTTCAATGGAGCGCTATCCAAACTGATGTTCAAGTCCTTGTAACTGTTAGCCAGAGAAATCGCCTGACCATTGGTATTAAGACGGGCTAGAACGTACATCGGTACTTCAATGTTGTTCTTGGTGATGCTGCCTACAGTCATTAAATAAGGCATAGGGCTGAGAATATGAGCGCCATCAATCCCACCCCCACCGGAACCCAATTCCAGGTTATCTCGTGTGACTGCCCAAGATGCTTGTTTCACCACTTCAACATCCGGCATACCATACTTGGCAAACAACCCTTGCTCTTTGGCAATGATCAACGGAGCGGCATCGGTCAGGGCAATAAAGCCCAACTTAGCAGTTGTAACTTCTGGTGTATCAGCAGCAGCAACCGGACTCGCCGTAGCGGGAGAAGCCTGGGGAGAAGCATCGGTGCTGGTGGCAGTTTTAGAATCAGAGCTACAACCATGAATCAAAAAGGTAGCAGCAGTAGTTGCACCAGCAGTCACGATGAATTGACGACGTGAGAGTTTAGACATGTAACGTTCTCCAAAGTAAAAATTGAGAATAATCTGAGGTGAATAAATACAAACTGCTACTGAACAATGAGACTAGATGGCCGTAGACACAGTCTTCTCAGAAGCACCAAAATGATCGACCAACAATCCATGTAACACAGGTTTGAGGTCATCACAAGGAACACCCTTTCTGATACAGGAGCCAAGATGAGCATCCTTGCCAACCTTGCCCCCCATGTAGATGTCAACGCCTTCGACCGTCTTGCCATCCTTACGGGTTTTCGTTCCCATCAAACCGATATCAGCGACTTGAGGTTGACCGCAGGAATTAGGGCAACCTGTCCAATGGATACGGACAGGCTGAGTCAGTTCCAGTTCTTCCTCTAACTCCTGAATGAGAGCCAGAGCACGATTCTTGGTCTCAATCAAAGCAAAGTTACAAAACTGTGCTCCTGTACAGGAAACAAGCGATCGCACTAACGGTTGAGGATGGGGCGAAAACTTTTCTAGTAACGATTCTTGCAGGAATAGAGGCAGACGCGAATCCGGGATATTCGGGATAATCAGATTTTGCTCAACGGTAAGGCGAATTTCGCTATTCCCATAGACCTCAGCTAGGCGAGCCAGTTCAAACATGTCAGGAGCATAGAGCCGGCCAACGGGCACATGCAAACCAACGTAATTCAAACCAACCTGCTTTTGAGGATATACGCCAATATGATCCCGCTTATCCCAATCGATTTCATCCTTTAAGGCAGCAGGGGCAATGGATTGTCCCATTTGTCGCTCCACTTCGGAACGGAAGCGATCGACTCCCCACTCATCGATCAACCACATTAATCGAGCCTTCTGGCGGTTAGCTCGTAACCCGTGATCTCGGTAAACTTCTAGGATGGCACGGCAGAGCGCGACGACATCTTCAGGTGCAACCCAGGCATTTAGGGGAATGGCAGCTTCGCAGCGTTTGGCTGAGAAAAAGCCACCCACCAGAACGTTAAACCCCAACGTGGCTGCTTGAAAAGCAGGTACAAAGGCAATATCGTTGATTTCTGCGTGAACAGAATTGTCTCGTCCACCTTCGATCGCGATGTTGAACTTACGTGGCAAATTCGTAAATTCGGGGTTGCCTTCTCCGTTACCTGTTATCATATCCTGCACTTGCTGCACCAGATCGCGGGCATCAATTAATTCGTCCGCATCTAATCCAGCAATAGGGGAGGCAGTGATGTTACGAACATTATCCATACCTGACTGCACACTCGTCATGCCAACGGCTTTGAGGCGACGGAAGATATCTGGTACGTCTTCAATGCGAATGCCGCGTAACTGAAGGTTTTGACGGGTGGTAATGTCAGCGTTGCCATCTTCACCGTACCGCTGCACAATCTCAGCCAGTAACCGCATTTTTTCACTGGTGAGGATACCAGAGGGCATTCGCAGACGCATCATGAACTTACCAGGAGTGACTGGGCGAAAGAAAATGCCCAACCACTTGAGACGATGGTCGCGATCGGTTTCATCCATCATCTCCCAGCCAACTTGAGCAAGATGATCAAGCTCATCTTTAACGGCGAGTCCATCCTTTTCAGCTTTAAATTTTTCAAACTTGTTTTGACTAGATGCTGCATTAGTGATGACGCTGGTCACGGGTCTATCCTCGGATTTGGATTTGGACGGTAGCTGCCCCAGAGAGCGAATAGATGCGTTGATTTGATAGATTAGAAGTAGATGAGGGCACAAATCGTAACTTATGTTACAAATCCTTGCAGGCTATGTCGAAAACGAAACAAATTTATGCGATTTTTGCATGATTGCGACTCAGTTGAGCAAGGCATCAGTTTAGACATTGCTAGATGGTGATACAAATTAGGGTGGTTATGCTGTAGCTCGATTCCCGCAGGGTGTGCAGCGCAGCAAAATGAAGCATCTCTGCTGAGATTCCTCGCTCCACTACGTTCCGCTCAAAATGACAATTCATGCTTTGCCTTTAACAAGGCACCAGTTTAACCTTTCACCTCCCCTTGAAGATGGAGAACGATAGAACGAGTTGGGGTAAATCAAGCTCTGTTTGCATCACAGATTTAGAGACATGAGGACTCTTGTGAAAAGTGAATTAACTTAAGCATCGCACTGATTAACTGAAGCTTGTTCAAATTTGCAAGCAGTCTCAAACATTTGAAAATCTAGCTGTTTTGAAGCTGCTAAAAATTGCGAGTATTACCTCTAGCTTTTAGCAATCTCACTACACTTTGAAACATCTCATCCAGATTTTTCCCCAACTAGCCTATAGGCTAAACTTGAGTGATTCTAAGTTCTGTAGCCATTCTATCTATCTGAAATGAACCAAAATGTTCGACCGAATGTCATCTATTCATGACAAGCAATAGAGCAAACCTGGAAATGTTCGGTTTACATTTCAAGAAACTTATCGAACTCTCCTGATCGGGTGTGTTACTCGAAGATGAATTTCTCGACTTAACTAGTCTCAGAGTAACGAAGGGAAACGAAGCAATTCGTATTTTTTGATACAAAATTCCTGCTGAGATGACTATAAGTCATTAGCTTGATGCAAATCTTTTATAGTGTTACTGCTCATTTTCCAATAAAGTTCAGGCTTTAACCATGCCAGAGTTGGGCATTGCTTAATCCGGCTATGAAATTGAGAGGGGGAGGCGCGGAGCGCGCCTCCCCCTCTCAATTTCATAGCTAAAATCAGCAACGCCCAGAGTTGCCTGACAGGATGTTTGAAAAGTATCAAATGCCATGCTGAGAGCGCTAGCGAAGTGAAGCATCTTGGTGTCGTGCCTCAAACCTTAGATTCTTCTACGCTACGCTGCACTCAGTATGACAAGAGCACCTTTAAAGCACCCTGTGAATAATGAACCATTCAGAGGTTAACCCTAAGATCACCAATTGCTTGTGTATCCTCAGCATGGCTGATCGGGGGATGATGTTGGAGGTGGGGATGCGGTCCTGAGTACTTGCGGGGTTGTTGTTTGAGCTTAGCTGATTTTGAAGATGTTTTTGGATGTGAAACCGGCGGTTTCACATCCAAAAACACTCCTCTATAGCTGTAGCCACTTTTCTTAGGACGTTTTTGTGGGGGCGCTTCGCGCCCCCACAAAAACGTCCTTGTCCTAACCGCCGTGGCTACGGTTATATTGAGCAATGCTGTTGTTTAACTTTGCTGGGGGAGGGACTGACAAAGTTATCATATTAAGTGGTGCAAAAAGAGTATTGGGAATTTACAAAGTACAGAGAGAGTCCTTTGGCATGTTTAAACCCTCTCTCAGATGGGTTTGCGAACATAATTATTTTTGCGAACACAATTAGCTACAGAGAGTAGAAAATATATGGAACCAACTCAAGTCAACTGCGCTGTCGAGTGCGTCGATGGTTGTAAATTAGGCGATCGCTGTCCCAACCTGGAATATCAGGAACAGGCATCTAAATTTATTCAAGAAACTTCATTAGATCAAATGTTAGCGATCGCTGAAGAAGCTCTGCGTAAAAAGCTAGCAGAACCCCCCAAGTGGATCTTGCCAGAAGAATAAGCTGTTGTTTAGCAATAAGTGCCATCAATCAGATCTCACCACAAAGGCATAGAAAACACAGAGAAATAACTCTGTCCCCCTTTGTGTCTTTGCGGTGAATCAGCTAGAGGATCGAGGTTTTATTGAGCGATCGCAGGTTGTAGCAGTTTGATATTGGAAAAGTCGAACTCGGTTGTTGTGACTTTGCCCTGCTCATGGATATGAATCACTTGACGAGTCATGAGATAGTAATCACCCACCTTTTCGTAGGTGTCTTCAAATTGCATTTCCCGCATCAAGTCACCCGTTTGGGAGTTGCGGAACACGGCATCGTAGTTAGTTGAGACGTAACCTGAGCCTGTATCCAGACTGGCTTTGTGGTCAATGGTGAAGGCCATCCGTCCCATGACACGGCTGACCTGGGAAATTTCCTGACCGCGAACTTTATAGTTAGACCCCATTGCATCGCCGGTGACTAAGATTTCTGTAGACCCTGATGCATCCGTCTCACCAAATCGAAAGCTGTTTTTACCGTGTGACTTTTCAAACGTATTTCGCTTGCGATGAGTGATGACATCTCGCAGTTGGGTATAGAGAGATTCCTTCACCTTTTCATCTGCAATTTCAGTGACCTCTACCGTCAGGTCAGAATTTACCCGCACTTTGCCAGTGTAAGTTTCCTCGCCTTTTTTAACAGCAACATCTGTGGTAAAGCCAGGAAAATCCTCTGCCCAGGTGTAGCGATTTTCGTAAGCAGACTGGAATAGAGCACGAGCCTCTGGTTGTTCAGTCATCTCAATCTCTCCTAGTGTTTAACAAGCATCCATAACCCATGGAAGCGATCGCTCCCATCAAGTCAAGGTGCCTCTACTAGTTTAAAAGCTTTGTGTTTGTTAAAGTGGAGAGATTTTTACCCCAGCTTCAAGCACTGGTCTCAGGTGAGCCTACTCATCCTCGGTTTGAGCTACGGTAACTGCACAAAAAGCAAATGCTGCTACTAAAGGCATGGGACAAGCCAAAAGGCAGCTAGAAACAATCCCTACAGTGGTAATGGCGAAAGCAGAACCGTACCACACCTTCTCATGAAGGCTGAATCCTTTTTCTGCTTTAATGGTACGCAACGCCTGAACCGGAATCGGCATAGGCATGACTGCATGAGGAGGGAATGCCCAATATTCGCGTCGTTCAACGAACAGGTCAGTCCACCCGTTTTCGTGGCACCAGTCTTGAATCCATTGGGTAGAATACTTGTTCATGGTCAATCGAGAAGGACGTGAGTTTAGAAGATAACAAGTTGGAGGATTGAGTCAGTCGAAAATTGACTCAGGCGATCGTCTCTCAAAAAGCCATGCACAAAACATCAGCAGCAACTTGCTTAACTGCGCCAACGCTCTACAGGTATAAATGAGAGAAGCCCAAGGAGCCAAAAGCAAAGCTTGCCACAGCAAACCCTTTGACTCTGTTCTTGTAGAGTAGCAGAGCGAGATTTTTGCTCAGCAGGTATGACATTAAACGTTACTTAACCAAAGTTTACACTTGGTTTATACAGATCCCCGATTTTTTGAAGTAGTACCAATTTCCTAAATGAACGCTACACTCGAACTCCACCGCCTCCGGCTCCTCCCCTTGCTAAGGAACGTGAATTAAATAAAACCGAACTTTTTTGTGGGAAGCGCGGCTGCGCCGCGCTTCCCACAAAAAAGTTTTAGGTTTTATTTTTCCTTAATCCTAAGGGGAGGTTGGGAGGGGTCGAATGTAGCCATTAAATCGTAAACAGGCAAGGGGCTTAAGCCCCTTGTTCTACCGGATTTTCCTTTCACAAAGGATTAGGATGACTACATTTGGTGTTCCACAAAAATCGGTGGAGATGGAAATTGTCCGGTTTATGGTCTGGTTTTCAGAAAGCATAATCAATCGCTATACATTTAGCCCGATGGAATGCTCACTCTGTCGGGCTTTCTATCAAATTCCCGCCAGTATAGGGGTTGTGTTCAAGTCAGAATTTTGTAGGTTTTGGCTGGCTTGTCGCACCTCCTGTCTAGCCCATTGGTCAGCAGCCAGGATATCGTCCAGGGTAGGAGTCGGTTGGTTATGGGGATGGTGGCGATCGCACACCTGTTCAATTAAGCGAGGAATATCCAAGAACTGGATTTTTTCATCCAGAAACAAAGCGACGGCTTGTTCGTTTGCTGCATTAAGCACTGCTGGCATTGAGCCGCCTGCTCTTCCTGCGGCGTAGGCCAGGCGCATACAGGGGTATTTTTGATGGTCTGGTTCACGGAATGTGAGCGTACCTGCTTTCACCAGATCCAACCGTTCCCAAGGAGTGGGAATCCGCTCTGGATAGGAAAGGGCATACAGCAAGGGGAGCCGCATATCGGGCCAACCCAGTTGAGCCAAAACGGAAGTATCTTGCAGTTCAATCAGAGAGTGAATAATGCTTTGGGGATGAATGACAATTTCAATGTCGTCGTAGTCTAACCCAAACAGAAAGTGTGCTTCGATCACCTCCAAGCCTTTGTTCATCAACGTGGCAGAATCAACAGTGATCTTGCGACCCATTGACCAGTTGGGATGCTTCAAAGCATCAGCCACCTTGACCTCTGCCAGTTTTTCGACGGGCCAATCCCGGAAAGCACCACCTGAAGCAGTTAAGATAATGCCTCGTAAGCCATTGAGCGGCACTCCCTGAAGACACTGAAAGATAGCGGAATGTTCAGAATCGGCGGGTAGCAGTTTCACTCTATGCTTTTGGATCAGAGGTAGGACGACAGGACCACCCGCAATCAGCGTTTCCTTGTTGGCTAGAGCAATGTCTTTGCCTGCTTCGATGGCGGCGATCGTCGGCAACAAACCAGCGCAGCCTACGATTCCAGTCACAACGGCTTCGGACTCGCCATATCGGGCCACTTCCACCACGCCAGCTTCACCTGCCAGTAGTATTGGTTGGGGCTGTAGATCAGCGATTTGTTCGCGCAGGCTGGGGAGTTGTTCTTCGTCGCAGATGGCAGCGATTTGAGGGCGAAATTGCCGAATTTGCTCCGCTAACTTCTGTCCATTACTTTTGGTAGCCAGCCCCACAATACGAAACTTGTCCGGATTTTGGGAGACAATATCGAGGGTTTGGGTGCCGATAGAGCCAGTCGAACCGAGCAGGGTAATTGATTTCACAATCACTTAAGATTTGCAGCGTCTCCATTACTATAAGCCGTTGGGGAACCTTTGTAACTGCTATTTATGAAACGTGAGTTCGATAATCGCCCTTTGAGGGCTGCGGCGCGCCGCGCCGCAGCCCCTAATACCAATTCTTTAAGTAAGGGCTACAGATGTTATAACAGTTTTGTAGGGTTCAGGAAGCATCTATGGCAGGCGTTTACAAACTGGACATTGTAGAGAGTGTCGAAGACCTCAAAGGGTTACTG
>Ga0224723_1000180_pt1 | contig 43531 bp, 35 predicted proteins | sample Balambano_FR2_Me_FD_161647 | JGI IMG/M metagenome (GOLD analysis project Ga0224723, IMG submission 161647) | Freshwater sediment microbial communities from Lake Towuti, South Sulawesi, Indonesia - Balambano_FR2_MetaG | ecosystem: Environmental > Aquatic > Freshwater > Lake > Sediment | place... | reverse complement strand
GTCTGAGCGATAAATTCTGCCGCCATCACATATCCTTACGACGCAGTTTGCGTCCGGGAAGGGTGGTTCTCTACGCGGGGATTGTTCTCATCCTAAACGAAGCAATTTATGCCAAATAAGTCCAATTCACCACGCTTTAACCACATTTTGCGCCCAAGTGATTAAGGCGCATCTTGGAGCCATTATAACGTGTAGTGGGCCGTTGGGGGGAGGCGTATACCTTAACGGATCGTGATCGAAACCGGCAGCACGCCGATGTCAGCGCCCGCAGTCTGCGTGCCAGAGACCGGCAGCGTCTCGATCGCGCCCCCTGGCGTAAAGCGATACAGCCGCAGCCACAGCGTATATTCACCCGGCGGCAGATCAGCAGGCAGGCGGATGGCGCGGTTATCGAGCGTGATCTCGCCGCTCTGCCAGCCGCTTGTAGGGGAAAAACCAGCCTGCGGGCCGCTGTCCGACCCCTGCACGACGACAGCTCCTTCTGGTGTTGTCAGAAAAATCGCCACCGAAGCATCCGCGTCGATTTCCGCGCGCGCTGACCAGAACAGCGTCACTGGCAGCGAGTCGCCCGGCGCAAATTCCGCGCCCGCCGCCAGCGTGATCCCGTCGAGCGCGATCGCGTCGTCGTAGATCAGGTCGGCGGCGATGTCCGCTTCAGGATCGCTGAAGGGATCAGGCGCGCGTGTGGTGTCATATTCGAGCAGGCGCACGGCGGGATCCGGCGGGTCGGCGTTCAGTTCCCGCAGCGGATAATGCCGCAGGGTCAGGTATCGCTCGACCGGGCGGATGGCCCACGGCAGAAACGGCCCGGTCTCGATCACCAGCCACAGCCGCTCGCGGGTCGATGCCAGCGCCTCGATCAGCGGGATGGACGCTGGCGAGAGCAGATCGTCCGGCACATCAGAGACGACTTCCAGCGGTTGTTCAAAGCTGCCACGCTCGCCGGGGTGCGGGAACAGCGCGATGATCCGCGCATGATCCAGCGCCGCGTAATTCAGGAAAAAGTCGGCATAGGTGAAATCGGAGAGGATCACCACATCGCCGGGTTGTTCTTCGGCGTCGATCCGTGCCAGGAGGTCGCGCAGCGAGTCGTCATCACCCCGGTAGCGCGGGTCTTCGTAGAGTGAGCGCAGAGCCACATAGGTCAGCGCCAGCAGCGCGATCACTCCACCCGCCGCGATCCAGCGGTAAGGTTCCCGCCGTGCTTCAAGGGCCTCATCAGCATAAGCGCGCATCCCCCTGCCCAGCACCCACACGCTGATCAGCGCCAGCGCGCCGAACGCCAGCGGCCACGCCCATAAATTCATCCGCGCCCAGGCGAAATCGAGCGGCTCGCCTTCCAGAATCAGCCGCGTGATGATTACCGGGCGCAGATAGCGCGGGTCATAATGCGTGGGCGGCCAGTGGATGATCCCGTTGGCCTCGGCGGGCAGCGCGGTGGGATAGGCATCCCAACTGAGCGCCACGCCGCTGATCTGCCACCACACGCTGTAGACGATCAACGCGGCAAAGCCAGCGCGCGCCAGCCTGCCAGATCCCGCGTTGATTACCCGATCGATCGCCGGCAGCGTCAGCACCATCAACAGCGGCAGCGCCGGGATCAGAAAGCGCGGCGGCCACGATTTGCCGCCGAACCACGCGCTCCCTCGCAGCAGGGCATAGGCCAGCGCCACACCCAGCATGGCGGACAGGCACGCCAGCACTGTCCGCCGATCGCCGCCGCGCCACAGGGTCCACGCGCCGGGGATCGCCAGCAGCAGCACCGGTGATGATCCCCACAGGCTGGCCCCAGGGGTGAACAGATAGCTGGCGATCGCCTCTCGCGTGTAGGTCGTATCGACCGGATACTTGCCGATCATGAAGCGGTCGGACGGGATCAGGCTGTGGATCGCCGGCGTGAAGGCCATCAGCAGCGGCACGGCGATCAGCGCGACCAGGGCAATCAGCGACAGAACGCGCACCCAGCGCCACGCCCAGACCCGTTCCGGGACGATCAGCAGCAGCAGCCCCGGCAGGGCGGCGATCATCGACTCTTTGGTCAGGTAAACGCTCATCGCCGCGATCAGCGCCAGCAGGCTGAGGATCAGCGCGCGCCTGATCTGACCGTTACCTGCCGCCCGCCGCGCCGCGTCGATAGCGAACATCAACGCCACCACACCCAGCAGCGCCAGCGGTTCGCGGAAGAACATCTTGCTGTACACCCAGACCGCCGTGCCCAGGCCCAGCAGCAGCGCACTGATGACCGCCGTGCGATCGCTGTAGCCGCGCCAAACGGCATACCAGTAAAACAGCGCGCAGGCCGCCGCGCATACGATCACGTTCAGCAGCCAGGCGGTGTGGACGATCCCCAGACCGGGCAGATGGGTTGCCAGCCAATAGAGTGGGACCGCCGCGATCAAATGCAGCGGTTCGATCACCGTATCCAGCAGCGGATAATCGCGCGTGGTATCAAATCGCGTGGGGGCTGGATACCAGATCGCCAGGTCATATTGCCAGTCCCCGTAGTCAACCAGGCTGCCGGTGACATCAAGCATTTGCAGTTCGTCGTTGGCGATCAGGTTGGCGCTGTAGGTCAGCAGGTAAATGCTCATCAGCGCGACCCCGATCAGCAGCGTGATCGCGGTGCGGCGGGGCAGCAGAGGCATTCGTGGCATGGCGATAACACGATCCGGGTGTGGCAAGCGGCGCGGGGGTGTACGTTAACGGACGGCGCGAAGCCTGTCAAGAAGCGAATGAGCGATGGGGAAGACCGTAATCGCAGCAGGGCACAGCCGCGCCATGCCCCCTCATACGCTGGACGGAATTATTGTCCGCTGGTCAGCATGTTGCGGAAGCTCAACAGGCGGCGCAGCACCTTCTGGCTGCTGGTGAGGTGGGTGAGATGCTGAAGCCCCGCTTCATAGGTCGATGCGCCGCGCAGCAGTTTGCCGTCGCGGATTTGCAGCCGCGCGATCGCCAGCAGGGTTTCGCCGTGATGTTCGTTTTCGCCCATCTCCTGAAACATCTCGACGGCCTGGCGGTAGCAGTAGTAGGCCTGTTCCTTGTCGTTCAGTTCGTTGAACACGCCGCCGATATTGCCGATGGTCTTGGCGATCCGCAGCGGGTCGCTTCGGGCCTGAAATTCGCGCAGCGCTTCTTCCATGTAATCCAGCGCCATCTGGAAGTTCCCCAGCGCACGGTGCGCCAGCCCGACGTTGACCTGCATTTCCGCCGCCATCAGCGCATCGCCTTCATTCAGATAGGCTTCATGCGCCTGGTGGAAAAGACGTGCGGACTCCTCATAATTCATCTGTTTGTACAGCCTGAGAGCCTTATTCTGCAATTCCAGCGGGGTCATGATGCTGACCTCCTGCGCACGAGTCTGAATCATGGGCGGCAAACTCCAGCGGCCTGATGGACGTTACATGGTGATGTCTAAAATGCTCTCGCCGACCGAGCGCAGATTTTCTGCCGGCATCTGGCTGAGCATCAGCGCGATATGTATGAAACCCTTATTGGTCGGGTTGGCGGCGAAGGCGCGCAGATCATCCTGAAGATCGGCGAAGTGCTTCCAGTCCTCGCGCATCTTCAGCAGTTCACCGATCTGGCTGCTGCTTTCCAGAAAAAAGCCGATGTTCCGGCGCACCGCCCCCGCCAGCACGGAGAGTTCGTGCATCGGGATCGGGATTTCCCCAATTTCGTAGCGATGAATATGATCGGCGCTCAGACCGGCCTGTGCGCTCAGGTCTTCAACGGAATAGCCTGCTGACTCGCGGGCCTGGCGCAGCAGCGCGCCGATCATGCGGTTGCGCAGCAGAATATACTCCGGCTGGTTATCCCGCTGGCCGTCGCGTGCTTTGCTCAGGGTTTCGGTCCCCCAGAAGTGGCTGACGGGCACATCCAGATAATACGCCAGCAGTTCCAGCTGCGGCAGGCTGGGCACCTGAGTGCCATATTCCCAGGCTTCAACCGTATCGGGCGTGATTTTCAGCAGCCGGGCGCAGTCGTCGATCGTGCGCGCCGCATTGACCCGCGCATCGCGGATCAGCACGCCCATCATCTTGCCGCGCAGCAGGTAGGATTCCTGATGGTCATAGGCCGCCGGACGCCCGTCCTCTGGCTCCTTCTGTGCCTTGAGCGCCTTCATCCGGGCAGAAATATCTTCAAAACTCATGACGTCCTCTTCCCGGCCCTGCGTGTCTCTTTCGCATTATAAAGCGTTGCCGAAGATGAGACAACCAGCCGCCTCTTAATTCTTGGGAAATTTTTCGTTGCAACGTTTGCCGCAACGAACTCATTCCTCATTATAATAACCCATATGCGTTTATCGCCAAGTCGGGAAAGTTGCACGTGAGCGATTCTTATTCCATCCAAAGTACGCCTCATCCCGTGGATATTCTCCACGCTGCTCACGATTTCATCATGGATTTTGGTCTGCTCGCCGATACGCCGCCCACCCTGGCCGATTTTGCCGGACGGCTCAGCCGGGTGATCCGCGCCAGAGTGCTGCTGATCGTCCGCGACGACGAGGGCAGCGGGCTGAAGTTTGGGGCGATCAGCGATGTGCAGGATGGACGTTACGCGCACGAGGTCATCGACCGGCTGAACCGGATTTACGTGCCGCTGTACGACGACCTCCAGAATTACGATGACGATCCCACCCTGGAAACGCTGGCGACCGTCGCCGGGCTGGCGGTGCATCATGCCGTGCCGATGTCCGCAGGACAAACACTAATCGGGCTGATGCTGGTTGAGATGACGGACAGCCTGTTCGCCAACGAACTGGAAATGGGGTTTCTGCGCCTGCTCGCCAGCAGCGCAGCGGCCGCGCTCTACAACAGCCGCCTGCACCGGCAGACCGTCCAGCGGCTGGCAGATCACGTTTACCAGCTTGGCATGATGCAGCAGATCGACCGCGAGCTGAACGACACGATCGCCCTGGACACGGTGTTCAGCATCACGCTGGACTGGGCGCTGCGCTTCACCCGCGCCGACGCCGGGATGATCGCGTTTTACCAGCAGGATGTCGATCTGCCGAGGGTGGTATTCCATTATGGCTACCCGTTCCCGGAAGCGCAGTTGAAAACCCTGCGCGAGCAACCGACCGGGATCACCCACCGCGTGATCCGTGCCGGTCAGGCCGAGTTGATCCCCGATGTCAGCGCCGACCCGATGTATGCTGTGATTCCGCTGGCCGTGCGCTCACAACTGGCTGTGCCCGTGATGCGTGAGGATCAGGTCGTGGCCGTGCTGACGCTGGACAGCACCAGGCTCAATAATTTCACGGAAGTGCATCAGACCTTTGTGCTGAATCTGGCTGCGCGCGCGGCCGTGGCGATCGACAATGCGCGGCTGTACGCAGAATCGGTGCGCGAACGCGAAAAGTTAGCATCCATCCTCGCCAGCATCGCCGATGTCGTGATCGCGCTCGACATCGAAGGGCGCGTCCTGATCCTGAACCAATCGGCCCGCGCGGCGCTGCAAGTGCGCCCGGAGATGCATAGCGTCGGTCAGCCGTTTGATGAGGTGGTGGCCTATCGCCCGCTGCTGGATTTGTTCAGCCTGGCACAGGAAGACCGCGAACCCCAGAGCGAAGAACTGGTGCTGCCCAACGAACGCACTTTTTACACCAAGATTCGCTTTCACGAAGGCATCGGCTGGATCATCGTGATGCAGGATGTCAGCCCGTACAAGGAGATGGACAAACTGCGCAGCGATCTGATCGCGGCTGTGTCTCACGACTTAAAGCAGCCGCTCTCCGTGATGCGCGGCTATCTCGATCTGCTCCAGATGAAAAACACCTTTACCGATCAGTCGATGAGCTGGATCGGCATGGTCGAACGTTCAATCCTCAAAATGCGCCAGTTGATCGACGATCTGCTGGATATGGCGCGGATTGAGTCCGGCATCGAACTGGATTTTGAGCTGGTCGATCTGCATCCCCTGCTGTCGGAATGCATCGACGCCAATCTGCCAGCGGCCGAGATCAAGGATCAGCGCTTAACGCTCGACGTCAGCGCCAATCTGCCCAGAATTCAGGGCGACCGCAGCCGGTTGGGGCAGATCTTCAACAACCTGATCAGCAACGCGCTCAAGTATACCCCCGGCGGCGGTCAGATCGCGGTGATGGTGGATCGGCGTGGGAAGATGCTGCGCGTGGCGGTCAAGGATAACGGCCTGGGCATCAGCCCGGAGGATCAGGCCCATATCTTCGAGCGGTTTTATCGCGTGCGCCGCCCGGAGACCCATGCCATCGAAGGGACGGGGCTGGGCCTGGCGATCGTCAAGTCGCTGGTAGACGCGCACCGAGGACGTATCCGCCTGGAAAGCGCCCTCGGTGAAGGTTCGACCTTTTTTGTCACACTGCCCGCCGCGTCTGAGACGGAGTGACGCACTCAACGGAGTGACGCACTCTGGCGTCTTAGTCATGGGAGTCGGTCGGCCTGACGGTTCCCGCCGCTTGTGCGTCCTCCGCTTCGTCAATGTGGATCGTATCCGGCGTGTACAGGCGATCGCCGATGCGATAGGGCACGTTGATCACCGGGCGTCCGCGTCCGCGCGCCACCTGATCATGATAGAGCGCGTCGCGGATGGCGATGCTGGTCTGGTTGTGGAGATAACGTTCCCACCAGTGAGACACCACAAATTCCGGCAGCACGACCATCGTCGGCAGTTCGTTCGGTTCCCGATCGTCAAGCTCATGCAGGTACTGGAGCAGCGGACGACCGATCTCACGGTATGGTGAGGGGACGATATCCAGCGTCGCGCGTTCGCCCAGATGCCATTTATTCCAGCGTTTTTGCAGTGTCTCCGCCGAGGCCGGATCGACTTCAATGGCGCACACGCGCACATTGCTGGAAATGCGCAGGGCATATTCCAGCGCCTGGAGCGAGCAGCGGTTCAGGCTGTTGATCAGCACCACGACCGGCGCATGGCTGCGGTCGGCATATTCGCACCTCAGCGGCCCCGGATCGATGCCATCGAGCGTCAGCGACTCCGCCACACTCTCGTAATGACGGTGGATCGACAAGAACGTAACCACCAGCGCCGGAATAGCCACTGCCACCAGCCACGCGCCCTCCACAAACTTCGTCACCAGCAGCACCAGCAGCACCACGCCGGTACAGGCTGCGCCAAAGCCGTTCAGCGCCAGCCGCGCGCGCCAGCCCGTGGTCGGCACAAAGCCTTCCTTGTGGCGCTCCTTCAGCCAGTGGATCACCATGCCGCTCTGGGACAGGGTAAAGCCCAGGAACACACCGACCGCGTACAGCGGCAGCAGATTGTGTTCGCGCGCGCCGAACAGCACGATCAGAATGCCGGATACGATCGCCAGCAGCACGATGCCGTTGCTGAATACCAGCCGATCGCCCATGTTGGTGAGCTGGCGCGGCAGATAGCGGTCACGCGCGATCAGCGAGGCCAGGCGTGGAAAGTCCGCGTAGGCGGTGTTGGCCGCCAGCGACAGTATGAACAGCGTGGCGAACTGCATATAGTAGAACATCACGCTGCCATCGCCGAAAACTGCCCCGGCCACCTGCGACAGCACGGTCTGCTCGGCGTGATGCACGGCGATGATCTCAAACTGATTTGCCAGGAACGTAATGCCGATGAACATGGTCGAAAGCAGAGCGACCATGATGATCAGCGTCTGGCCGGCGTTGCGGCTTTCCGGCGACTTAAACGCTGGAATGCCATTTGAGATTGCTTCAATACCAGTCAGCGCGGTACAGCCAGCCGCAAAACCGCGCAGCAGCAGCAGCAGGGTCAGCCCGCTGGCGAAGCGAAGTTCTTCTTCGATCAGTTGCGGGGAAGGCGGCGCAACGGTGGTGAAATCGCCCGTCAGCACACGCAACACGCCGATCGCAATCATCAGCATGATGCCGCCGATAAAGGCGTAGGTCGGGATGGCGAAGAAGGTGCCGCTTTCCTTCACCCCGCGCAGATTCATCAGGGTGATGAACGCCACGATGATCAGCGCGATCTCAATACGCAGCGGCGAGAGTTCTGGAAAGGCGGAGGTCAGGGCGGCCGTCCCGGCGGACACACTGACAGCCACCGTCAGCGTGTAATCGATCAGCAGCGACGCCGCCGCCACCAGGCCGGGGAACTTGCCCAGGTTTTCTTTGGCGACGATATACGCGCCGCCGCCGTTGGGATAGGCCTGGATGGTCTGATAATACGAGATCGCTACCAGCACCATCAGCCCGGCGATGCCGACGGCGATACCCATCGACACACTGAGCGCGGCGGTTCCGGCGGCGATCAGCACCAGCAGGATCGCTTCGGTGGCATAGGCGGTGGATGACAGCGCGTCTGACGAGAAGACGGCCAGCGCCTTTGTTTTGGATAATCGCTGATGAATGGCCTGGCTGGTCGCCAGCGGCTTGCCAATGAGCAGGCGGCGGAAATCAACCCCTTGCATGACAACATGACTCACTTTCGCGCCAACAGGCGCAACGAATCAAAATATCGTGTGATTCGGAAATTTCAGATAGATGTCAGGGAAACATTGTGACGTAAGTTGCGGGCGGATCGGAGGAACAGGCGCGCAGCAAAAACATGATGTTGGAGTGCCTGTGGAGGACCCAGTAGATGGCAGACCTTAGTGCGCATCTGCAAACTTGCACTCGCCCCTTCCTGGCATCCTCACCCCTGCTGCGCTTCGCTTAGCTTCCCCTCTCCATGTCATGGAGAGGGGATTGAGGGGTGAGGATAAACGACTTTGCAGACACACTCTTAGTTTTCACCGACAATCCCTTAGCAGGATAGAACAACTCTAAGGCCCTGTCAATTTAGGTATCGCCAGGGATCCCCCCAATATGTGGGGGAGCATGTTGCATAACCTCAATGGTTCCACTCGATGGCTCTCCCGTGTGACTGGGTTGCGCCGCGCTGCTATTCTCGCTATCATCGGGCCAATAATCGAACCCACATTCAATTAAAGCTGAAAATATGAGCGTGATCGCCTCCCGGCTGGACACCCGCAGCGACGACTATCGCCAGAATTATGATCACAACTGCCGCCTGATCGAACAGCTTGAGGAGCGCCAGGCCAGGGTGCGTCAGGGCGGCAGTGACCGCGCCCGCCAGCGCCACATCGAACAGGGCAAGCTGCTGCCGCGTGAACGGGTCGAACTGTTGCTCGATCCCGGCACGCCGTTTCTGGAACTCAGCACGCTGGCGGCCTGGGATATGTACGACAACGAGTCGCCGGGGGCCGGGTCGATCAACGGCATCGGGATCGTGGGCGGCGTGGAATGTCTGATCGGCGCGAATGACGCCACGGCCAAAGGCGGCACGAGCTACCCGGTCACGGTCGATAAATCGCTGCGCGCGCAGGAGATCGCTATGACCAATCGCCTGCCGTGCGTCTATCTGGTCGAATCCGGCGGGGCGAACCTGCCGCATCAGGCCGAGCTGTTCGTCAAGGGCGGGCGTGGGTTTGCCAACCAGGCCAGAATGTCAGGCATGGGCATCCCGCAGATTGCGCTGGTCTTTGGCAACAGCACAGCGGGCGGCGCGTATGTCCCCGGCTTGAGCGATTATACGGTGCTGGTGCGCGACAAGGCCAAAGTCTTCCTGGGTGGGCCGCCGCTGGTCAGAATGGCGACCGGCGAGGAAGTAGACGATGAAACACTGGGCGGCGCGCAGATGCACGCGCAGCTTTCCGGCCTGGCTGATTATCTGGCGGAGGACGACGCGGACGCGATCCGCATTGGGCGCGAGATCGTAAGCCGTCTGAACTGGCGCAAGACGATCCAGGCCGACCGGCGCGACCCCGAACCGCCGAAATACGATCCCGATGAACTGCTCGGCCTGATCCCGATCGATGCGCTGCGCCGCCCGATGCCGATGCGAGAGCTGATCGCGCGGTTGGTGGACGGCTCGCGCTTTGTGGAGTTCAAGCCAGATTATGGCCCAACACTGGTGTGTGGTCATGCCCACATCGAAGGCTTTCCGGTCGGTATCCTCGCCAACGAAGGGATTCTGTTCTCCGAAAGCGCCAACAAAGCCGCGCAGTTTATTCAACTGTGCAATCACAGCCGCACCCCGCTGATCTATCTGCAAAACATCACCGGCTTCATGGTGGGGCAGAAATATGAAGAGGGCGGTATCGTCCGCAACGGCAGCAAAATGATCAACGCCGTCGCCAACAGCACTGTGCCGCAGTTCACCATCATCTGCGGCAGCAGTTACGGCGCGGGCAATTACGCCATGTGCGGGCGCGCCTACGATCCGCGTCTGCTGTTCACCTGGCCCAACAGCCGCATCGCCGTGATGGGTGCGGAACAGGCCGCCGGCGTGCTGGCGATCGTTCAGGAAGAGGCCGCCCGCCGCCGGGGCGCTGAGCCGGATATGGATCAGATCGAGCAGATGAAGTTTATGGTGCGCCATAAATTTGAGGAGGAATCGGACGCTTATTACGCCACTGCGCGCCTGTGGGACGACGGCATTATCGACCCGCGCCACACACGCCAGGCGCTAGCCGTGGGCCTTTCCATGAGCTATAACCGCGATTGGGTCAGCCAGGGCGCGCCGCGTTATGGCAACTTCAGGATGTGAATGATAGAAAGGCTTAAGATTTTATGAAACACGAACGAATCTCAATTGACGGTTCCATGATGACTGGCAAACCGTGTATTCGCGGCATACGAACTACCGTCGAACATATCCTTCGGGAGCGTGCCGGTGGACGATCAATTGCAGAGATTGTGGAGGCATACCCACGTCTGGTAGAGGAGGACATTCGTGCAGCCGCAGATTACGCAGCAGATGTCATTCGTCAGGTCTGGCTGACTACACAGCCAGCGCTTTTGGGTGAAGCAGATAATCCGCTTTCTGGCTGATGAGAACTGCGCGTTCTCATCACGCAGGATCAGGACTTTTCCGAGCTGATCTTCCGCGATGCTCAGAAAGCTTCTGGCCTGATCGTGCTTCGGATGGCTCATCCTCACCAGAAATCCGTATCGAACGGGTGTCGCACGAAATTACATCCCTGAATAGTGAATTGATTGGCAGCTTGATTGTGTTCACAGAGAAGGGCACTCGGCTGCGACCACTGCCATAAACAACTGTGGCTTGACGAGACGTGATGAGTTGAATTGTTAATAGTAGGAGCAAAAATGGTAATCGAAGCAAACTCAGCAAAAGTGGGTTATCACAACGCCTTCAGCGAAGAACATGAGATGTTCCGCAAGGCCGTGCGGACTTTTGTCGAAAAAGAGATTCGCCCGCACATCGATCAGTGGGAAGAAGACCAGAGCGCCCCGCTGCACGATATTTTTAAGAAGATGGGCGATCTGGGCTTTCTGGGACTGAACTACCCGGCGCAGTATGGCGGCGCGGAGGCCGATATCTGGTTCACGGTGGTGCTGTGCGAGGAAATGGCGCGATCCGGGGCTGCCGGTGTGCCGATGGCGGTCGCCGTGCAGACCGATATGTGTACGCCCGCGCTGGCGAAGCACGGATCGCACGAGTTGAAGAAAACCTATCTCGAACCGGCTATTCGCGGCGAGAAGGTCGGCGCGATCGCCGTCACTGAACCGCACGCTGGATCAGACGTGGCCGGCATCTTCACGCGCGCTGAGCGCGACGGCGACGACTATGTGATCAATGGCAGCAAGATGTATATCACGAATGGCACACAGGCGGACTGGCTCTGTCTGCTGGCGCGCACCTCGCCTGGCACGGGCTATCAGGGCATGTCACTGATCATCGTGCCGACCGATCGGCCAGGGTTCACAGTCAGCCGCAAGCTGAAAAAGCTCGGCAATCACAGCAGCGACACGGCGGTGCTGAGTTTTGAGAATCTGCGCGTGCCGATCAGCAACCGGATCGGCGACGAGGGTAAGGGCTTTTACTATCAGATGGAGCAGTTCCAGATCGAGCGGCTGGTCGGCGCGGTCGGGGGTGTGGCGGGCGCGGAATGGGCGGTGCGTGAGACGATCCGCTACTGCCAGGAACGGGCCGCCTTCGGCAAGGCACTGATCGCCAACCAGTGGATTCAGTTCAAGCTGGGCGAACTGCTGACCGAGATCGAGGCGGCGCGACAGTTAAATTATCACTGCGCCAGTTTGATCGAGAGCGGCGCAGGGCGTGATCAGGTCACGCGCATCGCCTCGATGTGCAAGCTCAAGGCCGGGCGGCTGATGCGCGAGGTGGCCGATACCTGCCTGCAATTCCACGGCGGCATGGGTTACATGGAAGAAACGCCCATCTCCCGTTACTTCCGCGACTCGCGTCTGACATCGATCGGTGGCGGGGCGGATGAAGTGATGCTCGGCATCATCGCGCGGCTGGAAGGCATGGAGACGCGCTGATGACCGCCTATCGCATCGGTTCCGCACAGGGCTTTTATGGCGACGACGTGACGAAGGCGCTGCCCATGATCCTGGGCGGGCATGTGGATGTGGTATGCTTTGAGGCGCTGGCCGAACTGACACTGGCGATCCTGCAAAAGGATCGGCTGGCCGACCCGAAGCGCGGTTACACCTTCGACCTGCGGGTCATCGCCGGGCAGATTCTGCCGGAGGCGTTCAAGCGCAAAATCCCGCTGATCACCAATGGCGGCGGGTTGAATCCCCTGGGCGCGGCGGAAATGGTACGGGAGACGGCGGCCAGACTTGGGTTGACCGGTCTGAAGATCGCCGCTGTCACCGGCGATGATCTCCTGCCCAGGCTGGCCGATCTCCAGGCGGCGGGCGAAACGCTGGCGCATCTGGAAACCGGCGAGCCATTTGACCCGGCGGCGCGGCAGTGGGCGAACGCCAATGTTTACCTGGGCGCGGCCCCGATCGTCGAAGCGCTGCGGGACGGCGCGGATATCGTGATCACCGGGCGCGTGGCCGATCCGTGCCTGTATCTCGCGCCGCTGATCGCGCATTACGGCTGGTCGTGGGACGATTGGAACCGGCTCGCCAGCGGCATCGTGATGGGGCATCTGCTGGAATGTACCGGGCAGGTGGTCGGCGGCAACAGCCTGGCGCTGATCGACTCGATCGACCCGCGCGATCTGCCCAGACTGGGGTATCCGATCGCCCAGGTGCAGGAAGACGGCACGTTCACCGTGATCAGCACGCCGGGGCTGCCGGGCTGCGTCACCCCCGCGACGGTGAAGGAACAACTGCTGTATGAAGTCCACGATCCGCGCGCCTACGTCACGCCGGATGTGATCGCCGATTTCACCACCTTGCGGCTGGAAGCGATCGGCGAAAACGGGGTGCGCGTCAGCGGTGTGACGGGCCACCCGCGCCCGGAAAAGCTCAAACTCAACCTCAGCGGCGTGGAAGGTTATCTGCGCGAGTTGATCTTTACCCTCGGCTGGCCGGAAGCGTGGAAAAAAGTCGAGCAGATGCAGGCGATGATCGCCGCCACGTGGGAAGGGCTGCCGATCGAGCGTGTGCATTACGATTATCTCGGTATCAACAGCCTGTATGGGAGCATGGCTGCGCTGCCGGACGATCCGCTGGAGGTGATCGTGCGGGTGATGTTCACCGCGCAGGACGCCGAAACACTCAAAAAGGCCGTCCGCCTGATGATGAACAACGGTCTCAGCGGCCCGGCGGGGATGAGCATCTCCGGCACGACGATCGGCGCAGAGCCGCGCATCGTCCTCGGCCTGTGGCCCACGCTGGTGGCGCGGGAGAAGGTGGGGGCGGAGATTGCTTACCTTGAGGTGTTTTGATGAATGGCTAAACTGCCACATATCTCCGGTCAGGAATGTGTTCGGGCGCTGCAAAAGACCGGTTTCGAAGTGCGTCGACAAACTGGAAGTCATGTTATCCTGCGTAAGGACGATGTGATAATACCTGTTCCAAACCACAGGCATCTCAAAGCGGGAACACTGAGAAGCATTTTGCGCCGCGCCGACCTGAGCATAGAAGATTTTGTCGAGTTGTTGAGGAGTTGATCGTGCCGCGCCGAATCATCGTATATCAGGACGAAAATGGAGATTGGTGCGCCCTATGCCCGTCTCTTGGGGCTTTTACCCAGGGGGAAAGCCGAGATGATGCACTCGCCAACATGGAAGACTTGCTGCCTTCGTGGATTGACGAGGCCTTCGCGGGTGAAGCGGCTCCTGCGGATGATGGGCAGATCGAGGTGGTGACTGTGACCGTAACCGCTCCCAGACACGGGTAAGGAACTTGACCGATGGCAAAACGTCTCTACGATCTGGCCTATGGCCGCAGCGGGGACAAGGGCGACATCGCCAACGTCAGCGTGATCGCGCGTTCGCCGGAAGCATACCAGGCGATCAAGCAGCATCTGACCGCTGAGCGCGTCAAGGCGCACATGGGCGATCGGGTGCGTGGGGAGGTGGTGCGCTATGACCTGGACAACATCGAGGCGCTGAACTTCGTCATGTACGGCGCGCTCGACGGCGGCGGCACACGATCGCTGCGCATCGACGGCCTGGGCAAATCACTGGCCGGAGCGCTGCTCTATATGGAATGGCCGGACGACACCGACTAAATGCCTCAGCGCATGGCAAGCACGCTGTACGTCATTACCGGCACGCTGCGCCCTTTGAAGCTCACCGGCCCGATCTCTTCAACCTCAACCTCATTTTCGATCACGGCGTAAGTCGCCTCGCTGATCAGAATCTGCCCGTCGTGGCTCAGGCTTTGCAGGCGTGCGGCCACGTTGACCGTATCGCCCACCGCCGTGAAGTTCATGATCTGCGGCGCGCCGACGTTGCCCACCACCGCCGAACCGCTGTGGATGCCGAAGTTGATCTTGAGCCGGAAGCGGTGCGCCAGATCAAGGTGAAAATCGGGCAGCGCCTCCCGAATCTGCATGGCGCTGCGGACTGCTCTCAGAACATGATCGTCCTGTTCCAGCGGCGTGTTAAACAGGGCCATCACCGCGTCGCCGATAAACTTGTCGATCGTGCCGCCGTTGTCCTGAATGATGCGCACGATCAGCTCGTGATAATGGTTGAGCATCGCCAGCACCATTTCTGGCCGGGTGCGCTCGCTGGTGAGCGTAAAATCCTGTAAATCGGCGAACAGCACCGTCACCTGCTGAAGCACCCCACCCAGTTCAACGCGGTTGGGATCGCGCAGCAGTTCATCGACCACGGTGGGAGAGACATAACGCTCAAACGTCTGCCGGATCAACTGCTGAATCGCGCGCATCTGATCGGCGGCGGTCTTGGTGCGCAGTCGGGCGTCGATGCGGGCGGCCAGTTCACGCGCGCTGAACGGCTTGACGAGGTAATCGTCTGCTCCCAGCCCCAGCGCCTGCACGCGGTCGTCAATTTCCGCCTGGGCGGACAGCATGATGATCGGAATCTGCGCGGTGCGGTCGTCGGCCTTAAGCTGTTCCACCACCTCAAAGCCGTTCATCCCCGGCATGTTGATATCCAGCAGGATCACGTCCGGGGTGGCGAAGCGCGCCAGATCGATGGCCTGAAAGCCGTCGTAGGCGCGCAGTACCTCATGACCCATCGACTCGACAATATCGCTGACCAGTTCGATATTTTCAGGGTTGTCATCGACCGCCAGGACTCTCAAGGCTGCGCTGACCCCCTGTGTTCGAGAAATTTTTCCAGTTTCGCCATCAGATTGGCGAGATTGATCGGCTTGGTGATGTAATCGTCGCAGCCTGCTTCCAGCGCGCGTTCCCGATCGCCAACCATCGCGTGCGCGGTCAGGGCGATGATCGGAATCTCCCTCAGCGCCGGGTCGGCCTTGATCTCGCGGGTGGCCGTCCAGCCGTCGATCTTGGGGAGTGAGAGATCCATCAGGATCAGGTCTGGTTTCTCGCTGCGGGTTTTCGCCAGCCCGTCTTCGCCGTCGAAGGCCTGGAGTACGTCGTGATCGAGCGAACTCAGGATATCGACGATAAGGGTCATGTTGTCTCGATTATCTTCGACGACCAGTATGCGGCTCATATAGCCCAGTCTCTCCTTGCGTCTGGCGGCCACAGATATTGTACTGCGGCGGACGCCAATTCATGCGCGGTTCTTGAGGATCGGTTCAGGAAGACACGGGCTGTTGAAGCACGCCGGAGTCGGTTGGTGCGCCGGTCTTGAACTGAGTCGGCAGCGCGACGAAAAACGTGCTGCCTTCGCCCCGCGCGCTTTTGACCCACAGCGCGCCGTCGTGCATTTCCACCAGGCGCTTGGCGATCGAAAGCCCCAGGCCGGTTCCGCCGAATTCACGGGTGCGGCTGCCATCCAACTGCGCGAATTCTTCAAAGATGCGCCCCTGATCTTCCGGCGCGATGCCGATGCCGGTATCGATCACGCTGATCAGCACCCATTCGCCGTCTCGCAGCCAGCCCAGCGCGGGTAGCCTGAACTCATTCGATGTGCCGCCGCGTACCTGAATCCCCTGCGCCTGGATTTTTACCTCGCCGCTGGGGGTGAACTTGATCGCATTATCCACCAGATTTTCCAGCACCTGGCGGACACGTTTTTCGTCGCCGTAAAGCTGTGGCAGGTTGTCTTCCAGCGCGATCGACAGATCGAGATTCTTTTCCGCGCGCTGCGGCTCCAGGCTCATCACGACGTGATCAATGATCGGGGCCAGATCAAACGCCACAATATCCAGCTTCATCTTGCCCGCGTCGATCTTATTGATGTCCAGAATATCGCTGATCAGATCGAGCAGGTGCTGGCCGTTGCGGTGAATCTTCTCCACACGGTCGCTCTGCTTGTCAGTGAGTTGGCCGTAAAGCCCGTTGCGCAGCAGTTCGCTGTACCCGATGATCGAGTTCAGCGGCGTGCGCAGTTCGTGGCTCATGTTCGCCAGAAATTCGCTTTTGTAGCGGTTGGCGTCGCGCAGATCTCGGTTTAAGGCTTCGGTCTTTTCCTTTTCAGCGGCCAGGTCGGCGATCACCTGCTGAAGATCGCGGTTGGCGATCCGCATCTCATTGTTGAGTTCGTTGAGCGGGTTAAAGACCTGGAAGCGCAGCACCCCCCAGCCGATCCAGCTTATCGCCAGGACGGCCAGCGTGATCGGGATCGGCAGGTCGGTATCGACGTTGATCAGCGCGGCGGCAAAGGCCAGCGCCAGCAGAATCGAAGGGCCGCGCAGCGTGGCAGCGCGTGGGTTGCTGGAACTCAGGATGATCCAGAATGAGATCGCCAGATAGCCGAGGGCGATCGCCAGCACGATCAGCCCGGAGGATTCCCATTCCAGCCGCGCTTCCGATTCCACCAAGCGCCCGGCAGTCCCGCCCAGGATCAGGCCCAGGCCGATCAGCACCGCGACCGGCAGCGCCAGGGTGAGGAAGCGCACCGACGCGCCGCGCGGATCAAGAAAAATCAGCACGAACAGAAAGAAGGCGGCGGCCAGCAGCAGCTGGGCGGAAAGCAGGAGCCGCACCAGTCCTGGGTCTGCCGCCTCCAGGCCGACATCGGGCACAATCAGCGCGATGCCCGCCAGCGCCCACAACCCCAGCATCACACATACCGACGTAAAGAGATAGTTGATGGTGCTGCGCCGGGGCTGGACGATCAGCGCGAAGGCCAGCCCGCAGGCCAGCGAGAGCGCCAGAATATGAGCCAGACTGTTGATCAGCAGTGGAAAACCATCCATAAAGACCGCAGTAGTTAGATTTTGGGTTGACCGCCAGTTTATGGATGCCAGTATATCATCAACTTGAATTCATGCCGAAATTCCGGCGCGCCAGCCGTGGCTTACGGTTTGGGCCGGTTGGTCTCGTTGATATCCGGCGGATCGACCGGGCGGGTCTTGGGCACGCGCGGCGAGTCGTCATAATGCGCGTCGTCAGCCCCCAGCAGGTCGCGCATCGTATCGAGCGCCTGTTCGGAAAATTCCTGGTAGCCGCATACATCACAGATATAGACGCGCGTATCCGGCGCACTCAGCATCATGCCATGATACAGTCGCGTATAAGTCGCCAGTGCTGGGCGGCAGCGCCCAAACTGGCAGCGTGGGCAGAAATAGGTCTCGTCTTGCTCCGGCATTATGGTTTCCACCTTACTCTGCGCCTGGGCTGTGGCCGCGAACCAGGCCGAAGACATCCAACGGCCAGATGCGGAATACGGCCTCGCCGATGATCAGGTCGTGGCGAACCGGCCCGAACGCGCGCGAGTCGTTGCTGACATCCCGATTATCGCCCATCACAAAATATTCATCAGCCCCAAGCTCCCAGGAGCCATCACGGCAGCGCTGGCACGGCCCGTTGATATACGGCTCGGCGACTGGCCCGCCGTTGACGTATACCTGCCGGTCGATAATCTCAATCCGATCGCCCGGAACCCCGATCACGCGCTTGATCAGCGGCGGTTCGTTGGGTTCACGCGGGCGTGGTGAGTTAAACACAATAATATCGCCGCGCGCCGGATCGCCAAACAGGTAATTCAGGCGGCTCACGATCAGGCGCTGACCTTCGGCCAGGGTCGGGTCCATGCTGTGGCCCTGCACGCGCGACTGCGGGATCGAAAGCTGGAGCAGGGTAAATACCGCCACGCCGAACACCAGTGTGCTGACCAATTCACGGAGAAACGTCCGCCGTGCGATCCTCGGTCGCGGCCTGTCCTCGCTGGCATCCAGCGCTGGCGCCTGCACACTCAGTTCACTCATCTGGGTAGCCAATGCGGCTTACCACCCCCCAATCAGACGGCGGCCAGTAGCGCACCAGCACCTCGCCTACAATATATTCCCGGCTGACCGGCCCGAACGCGCGCGAGTCCTGGCTGTGGTTGCGGTTATCGCCCATGACGAAATATTCGTCCGGCCCCAGTTCCCACCGGTTATCCTGACAGTTGCTGTTGTCTTCGCTGCACGGCTCGTTGATATACGACTCGTTCAGGCGCTGACCGTTGACGTAAACTTCCAGGTCGATCATCTCGACCACATCGCCGGGGAGTCCGATCACGCGCTTGATATAGTCCTGATCGGTGTTGCCCGGATAATGAAACACCACGACATCCCCCCGCGCCGGTTCGCCGACCAGGTAATTGATGCGGCTGACGATCAGAAACTGGCCGGTCTCGAAATTGGGCTGCATACTGGGGCCGTCTACAATAAAGCGCACGGTCGCCAGGTTGACCAGCGCATAAATCGCGCCGATCAGCACTACCAGATCAATGACTTCACGGATGGCAGCCCAGCGGTTCAGGCGAGGGCGCGGCAGATCGGCCGGGTCGATCGAGGACTTGCTGGCCGGAGCGGTGTAATTGATCAAACGTGTCTCGCTTCTTCAACATGCACGCTGTTGATTATATGCCCGCGCAATTTCGCAATCAATGTGGTACTGATCGATCCACACGATTCTAATATTCAAGTGTCGATCGTGGCATTCTCGATTACAATGATGTTACACCGGTGATTCAGGACAGAATTTCATCAGGTTACGGTTTACCGCAAATTGCGCATTGAGCGAGGCAGCATGGCCTTATCCGGCGAGACGGTTCTGGTGGTGGATGACGGTCGTGAGAACCGCGACTTCATTGTGGAATATGTGCTTGAACCCAACGGCTATCGGGCGCTGGTGGCGCGTGACGGTGTGGAGGGATTGGAGATGGCCGTCAAGCACCGGCCTGATCTGATCCTGCTCGACCTCAACATGCCTCGCATCGACGGGATCGGCGTGCTGAACAAGATGGCCGAACTGCGCCTCGATATCCCGGTGATCCTGATGACGTTTCACGGGTCGGAGGATATCGCGGTCGAGGTTTACCGGCTCGGCGTGCGCGATTATGTCAAGAAGCCCTATTCGATCGACGAGATGGAGCAGGCCATCAGCGAGGCGCTGACCGAGGTGCGGCTGCGGCGCGAAAAGGACGCGCTGACCGAGCGCCTGATCCATGCCAACCGGGAACTTCAGCTCCGCGTGCAGGAGTTGAATGTGATCTACAGCATCGGCAAAAGCGTGACCACGATTCTGGAACTGGATCATCTGCTGCCCCGGCTGGTGGAAGGCGCGGCGCAGATCACGCACGCCGAAAATGCCAGCCTGTATCTTCAGGATGGCGACCGGGTGATCTGCCGTGCGCAGAAGCGCCAGAAGACAGGGCGCGCCCAGGCTGTCAATGTGCCGACCGATTCGCCTGCGATCCTCCATGTGCTGCGGCACGGGCAGCCACTTCAGGTGACGCCGGAAGACCAGAACGCGATCGGCGAGGTGGTCAGCGCCGCGTACATCCCGATTACGATCGACAAAAAGGTGATCGGCGTGCTGGCCGTCGAAAATACCAGTCCGCGCGCCCCCAGCTTTACACATAATGACGCCGCGCTGCTGAGTACACTGAGCGATTACGCCGCGATCGCCATCACCAACTCACGCAATTATCAGGGGATGCTGCGCGTCAAGGAGCAGGAAACCAGCCAGATACGCGGGACGTTTGAACGGTTTGTGCCGCCATCGGTGGTAGAGCGGGTGCTGAACCAGCCGGACACACTGCAACTGGGCGGCACACGCCAGGAGATCAGCGTGTTGTTTGCCGATATTCGCGGGTACACCAGTTGGAGCGAGAACGCGCCGCCGGAACAGGTTGTGGAGGCGCTCAACCATTACCTGAGCCTGGCGGCGGAGATCATCCTGGCGTGGGAAGGGACGCTCGATAAATTTTTTGGCGATGGACTGATGGCGATCTTCAACGCGCCCAACCCGCAAAGCGATCATGTCCACCGCGCGGCGGACGCGGCGCTGGCGCTGATCAAGGCGGCGGATGAAGTCACCCTGCTGCACGGACACCGGCTGCAATTTGGGATCGGCGTGCATGTGGGAGAGGCCGTGGTCGGCTACATCGGCACGGATCGCGCGGTGAATTACACGGCGATCGGCGATGTGGTCAACCTGACCAAGCGCCTTCAGGAATACGCCGCGCCCGGCCAGATTCTGATCGAAGAGTCGATCGTGCGGCGGTTGGGCACTCTGGTGCAGGCCCGTCCGCTGGGCGAGATGAAGGTCAAAGGGCGCAAACAGTCTGCCTTCGCCTACGAACTGCTGGGCCTTCAGTATCCGACGCCGCAGAAGTGAACGCTCGACACGCATTCCATCTCACGGCCCGGAGTCGCGCGGGCCTTTGCTTTCGCGGAAGCTGATACGGATCGGCGTGCCCTCGAACGGAAACGCGGCGCGAATCTGATTTTCCAGGAAGCGCTTATAGGTGAAATGCACCAGACGCTTGTCGTTGACGTGGAACAGAAACAGCGGCGGGTCGGTCGCCACCTGCTGCGCCAGGTAAATTTTAAGCCGTTTCGTCCCCCGCAGCGGCGGTGGGTGGCGCTGTAACGCATCGCGCATCAGCCGGTTCAGTTCAGAGGTTGGGATGCGATACGAACGGGCCTCATAAACGCGGTTCGCCATTTCCAGCACCTGATGAATGCGCTGGCCGGTCAGCGCGCTGATGAAGATCAGCGGCGCGTAATCGACGAAGTGCAGCCGTTCGCGCACTATACGTGTGAACTCGTAGATCGTGTTGGAATCTTTTTCCACCGCGTCCCACTTGTTGACCACGATCACCAGGCCCTTGTAGGCGTCCAGCACATACCCGGCGATATGTTCGTCCTGTTCGGTGACACCTTCCACCGCGTCCACCATCAGCAGCGCGACATCGCAGCGTTCCAATGCCTTGAGGGTGCGAATCACGCTGAATTGTTCCACGCCCGGCTCAATGCGCCCGCGCCGCCGAATGCCCGCCGTGTCGATCAGCGTGATGTCCTGCCCGTGCCAGATGATGCGCGTGTCGATCGCGTCGCGCGTTGTCCCGGCGATCGGGCTGACGATGGCGCGTTCCTCGCCCAGCAGGTGATTCAGCAGCGTGCTTTTGCCCGCGTTGGGCCGCCCCACGATGGCGATTTTGAGATGATCCTCATCCTCGTCTTCGCCTTCCAGCGGAATTTCTGCAAACGCATCGACCACTTTATCAAGCAGATCGCCCACGCCCAGCCCGTGAATCGCGCTGATCGCCACGACATCGCCCAGGCCGAGCGCGTAAAATTCCACCGCATCCTCATTCTGATCGAGCGTATCCGCTTTATTGGCGGCCACGACCACGGGCTTGCTGCTGCGGCGCAGAATCTCTGCAATCTCCTCATCAGCGGCGGTGATGCCGTGAACCAGATCGACCAGCAGCACGATCACATCCGCGTCCTGGATCGCTTGCAGCGCCTGGGCGCGGATCTGCGGCACAAACTCCGCGCTGCCTTCCGCCAGGGGCGATTCATCGCGCGAACCCTTCGGCTGGTAGACCTCAATGCCGCCGGTATCGACCACATGAAACGTCGCGCCTCGCCAGTCCGATTCTGACTGAATGCGGTCGCGTGTCGTACCAGGGATCACATCGGTGACGGCCATGCGTTCGCCGACGAGTCGATTAAATAAGGTGCTTTTGCCCACGTTGGGCCGTCCTACCAGGGCGACCAGCGGTTTTCTTGCCATGAGTCTTCTACCGTACCTGGGAGGTCAGTGAATGGGTGTGGGGATGATCACGCGGTTATCATAGCAGATCACACGGCTGGATGGCAGGGACGATCCGCGCGATCATCGGCGCTGTGCCAGCATCCACGGCAGCAGATCAGGTTCGGCGTAGGCGCGATCCCACGCATTATGACCCACGCCGGGGTAGATCGTCAGGCGCGGATCGCCGCCGCAGGATCGCAGCGTTTCTGCCAGGATGATCGACTGCTCGACTGGCACGCGGGAGTCAGCGTCCCCGTGGAATATCCAGATCGGTTTATCCTTCAGCACACAGACAGCTTCCGGCCAGCCCGGTTGCTCCGGAATCCGCCCGCACACCGCCGCGATCGCCGCGAAGCGATCCGGCTGCTGCGCCGAAAGCGCCCACGCGCCTTGCCCGCCCATGCTCAACCCGGTCACGATCACACGGTTGGGATCGACCGGCTGCGCGGCCAGCCCATGATCCAGCAGATCGTTCAGCGCTGGCAGATGATCCGTCCAGCGCGCTTCGAGCGGGCACTGGGGCGCGATCACGATCGCCGGGAGATCGACGTTTTCGGCCTCAATTCGCGCTGGCAGCCCATATCTGCGCACCAGATCGATATCGTCGCCGCGCTCACCGCTGCCGTGCAGAAACAGGATCAGCGGCCAGCCCAATACCGGGCGCGCGCCAGCGTCCGCCGGGCGATACATGACGTAACGCGGCGAGAGCGATTCGGCATCCGGCATCCTCTCGATCGTCATGGCGGAAGTCATCAGGATGTTCCTTTCACGGCGATTCGGTCGCTTCCGTCTCGTCTGCCGGGTTGATGATCGTGACGTTGATGACGTTGGGCAGAATCGATATATTGGAGGATACAATCTGCGCCTCGCCTGTGAAAATGGCCGGAGCCAGATCATAGCTTCCCGGCGTCAGATCGGCCAGATCGAGGACGACCTGAATATCCTCTGACCCCAGCGACTCCAGGACTGGCTGCGGCCCGGTGATGATGGCGCTGACCTGTTCCGGGACGATTTCCGCGCTCAGCGTTTCTGGCAGGCCGACCACCGTCACCGGCACGTCTTCAAACTGTCGTGTGCCTGTCAGCGGCGAAACATCAAACTCGACCGTCACGCTGCCGGAACTCAACACCTGAAGGCCGTCGGGCACGATCAGCGGCACAGTGACTTCAAAATCGCCGGTGCGGTTGGTCAGGGAAATGCGCTCGGTGAACAGTGTGCCTGGCAGAGGGGAACCGCTGACCAGCACTGACTGCGGCTCATAACGGATGTCGGACAGCACATAGCCGCTGGTCAGCGTGTTGGCGTCCACATCCGGCGAAATGCTGATCAGGCTCACGTCTTCGCGCTGGCGGATCGGGATCGTGATACGGATCGTCTGCGGTTCGAGGGTGACATCGGCCACGATATTGCCCTGCGCATCGATCGGCGTGAGCGAGGCGTCCTGTTCCAGCGTGGTGCGCCGGTCGGTCAGATTGAGCGACACCCGCGCCGCCACGACCTGTTCGACCCGGCTGGCCGCGCCCCGCACCAGCACCTCCGGCGCGCTGAACTGCGGCGGTTCCATCTCATAACCGAGCGGCGGCGGCTGCACATCCGCCTGCACCTGCACCAGTTTCTCACGCAGCAGCTCAAGCGATAGGGTGATCTGGCGCGGCTGCGTATCGGCGTTGACGCGGCGGCGGGCCACATTCACCTCCAGTTCAACGGTGTGCGTGCCCGGCCCCAGATCGCGCAGATCGGCGCGCACGGTCACATCTTCCTGCGCGACGATCGACACGACGGAGCGCTGGCCGGTCAGCAGCACAGCGACCGTGCTGCGTGTGTTGCCACCCACGATCAGCAGGGTCGGATCGTTCTGGAACTGGATCGGCACGGTGTTGAGGCGGCGCGTCTCGATCGGGTCAGACTGAGTGGTGGCGATCAACCACACAAAAAAGGCCAGCACGAATGAGGCCACAAACCACAGCGCGTTGCTGACCAGAGGGTTGCGCGTACCCATCACGATTGTTTAGCCCGCCCGTTCAGGCGCACGCCGGCGCGTTCCGCCAGCGTCTGCATCCCCTCCCGCAGGCGGAGCAGGGTGGATTTCGCGCCCGTCGGCTCTGGGATGTAAAACGCGCGCAGAATCGTCCGCAGCCGTTCCGGGTCAACCCGCGAGACCATCCGCCCGCCGTTGGTGATGGCGATCTTGCCAGTTTCTTCGGAGACAACCACGCACAGCGCATCGCTGACTTCACTGATCCCCAGCGCGGCACGGTGGCGCGTGCCCATCTTGCGGCTGGGCAGATTGCGATTAGCGGTCAGCGGCAGCACAGACGCGGCAGACGCCAGCCGTCCCTGATTGTCGATCACCGCCGCGCCGTCGTGAAGCTCGGTCTTCGGCCAGAAGATCGTCAGTAGAATTTGCGAGTTGACTTCGCTGTCCAGCGGGATGCCGGTGCGGATGTATTCCTGTAAACTGCTGTTGCGCTGGAGGACGATCAACGCCCCGTGCCGTCGTTCGGACAGCCGTTCCGCCGCCTGCGCCACTTCATCGATGATATGCTGGCGCACTTCTTCCGGGGCCTGGCGCACAAAGAAGATATTGCCGCGCCCCAATCGTTCCAGCGCGCGCCGCAGCTCTGGCTGGAAGATCACCGGGATCGCCACGGCCAGCACGGTCAGGATGTTCGATAGCAGCCACCCAACTGCCTGAAGTTCCAGCAGGCTCGAGACTAGGATAAAGCCCACCAGCAGCACCAGGGTTCCACGCAGCACGGCCACTGCCTGCGTGCCGCGCATCAGGAAGCTGATCAGGTAAAAGAAGACCGCAACGAGCAGGATGTCGAGGAAGGCCAGCGGCGTAAGATTTTCAAGCGCCCAGATAAATTCCACCGTGATGAATCCTGCCAACTACCCGATGCAGACGGACGGCCACACAACCCCGTCCACCTGCCTTATCAAAACATCAACCCCCAAGCTGGCTCAGGAGTTTCTGATACTCCTCGATTCCATCAGGGCGAAGCGCGATGATCTGGCGGATGGTGTTGCGCGCGTCGTTATGCTGCCCCGCCTCCAGCTGAAGTTCGCCCAGCGCATCGAGTTGTTCGATCGCCTCCGCCTTGCGGTTCAACTGCTTATAGATCGCTGCCAGCCGCGACCGCAGCCCGGTATCGTTAGGATAGGTCTTGATCATTTCTTCGAGAAGCTGGGTGATTTTGTTGATCTGCTTCTTTTTGGCGTAGAGGCTTAACAGTTTGTCGAGCCGTTTGATGCCTTCGACAAAGCTGCCCTGGTTGTAGTTAATATCGACCAGCATCCGGTACGCGCGTTCATCGTCCGGCGCGAGGTCGATGATCTCTTCATAGGTTTTAAGCGCGCGCCGCATATCCAGCCGCAGTTGATCCATATCCGCCAGGGCGTGCTTGATCCGCACCAGCTTGTCCGCCGGGGCGTTGATGCGCTTGCCCAGGCGTTCAGCCCCGCTGTAGCTTTCGCGGGACATATCGTAATTGCCAAGCTGGTTATAGGTGTGCGCCAGTTCGATCATCTGGTCGAGTGCCTCCAGCATCCGGTTTTCCTGCTCCAGCAGTTCGATCAGGCTGGTGCGGATCGAAATATCCAGCGGGGCCATTTCCAGCACTTCGGTCAGGATCGACGCCGCGCGGTCATTTTCCCCGCGAGAGAGGTACGAGCGCGCCACGGTGTTGTACTTGTTGATCGCAGGGCGGACGCGGCCTTCGCGCATCAGAATTTCCGCCATGCGCACATGCACGGGCAGGTAAAACGGGGCCGATTCAATGGCACGGTAGGCTTCATCCATCGCCAGCGTCAGCAGGCTTTGGCGGATATACGTATCGATGCGGGAGACCGTGCCCGCCAGTTGATCGCCGCCGCCTGTGCCCAGGAAGTCCACTACACCCTGTTCGCCCTCGTCGCGCATGATCTCTTCCAGGTGACGGCGCGTGTCGGCGATGCGCTGCTTCCAGTCCTTGCCGCTGAGCAGACCCATGAAACGTTCGTCGATGGCAGCCAGGGCTTCGTCGCTGCGTTCGCCCAGCGTTTCCAGCAGGCGGTTGTAGACATCGGCCAGTTCGGCGGCTTCTTCCGGGTTGACAGCCAGTGAGGTTTCGACCGCTTGCAGGCTTTGCAGCAGATAGCGCGTGGCCTGCTTGTATCTGCGCAGACGATAATAACCCTGGCCCAGGCCGTGCAGCGCGCCCGCCGCCAGTTTAGGACTCATCACCGCCTCGCCCAGATGCTTGACCGCCTCATCTGGCCGGTTGGCCGTGATCAGCAGCGCGCCCAGGTTCAGCTTGAGCGCGGGATGGCGCAGGCGCGATTCCGCCCGCTGATAGGCGCTGATGGCTTTATCGGTCTGTTCCTGGCGCTGGAGTTCCATCGCTTGCAGCGCGTCGGCCCCGGCAGCGTCCAGTTCGCCGCTTTCGACCACATAACCGGCCAGCAGCGTGAGCGCGTCCGTCATCGCCTCGCCCAGCGGCCCACGCGGATCAGCATCCGCCACCTGCTGACGTTCAGACGCGGTCGTGCCAAAGATATCCACATCCTGCATCCGCGTTCTGGGCTTCTTGTCCTCACGGTCTTCATCCGGCAGGATCACATCGCCGCCAGATTTGAGCGCGCGCAGAATATTGAGCGCCTGCGGGTTGCGTTTGTCGAGCCGTAGCGCCCGCTCCACGGCCTTGATCGCCTTGTCCGTTTCCTTAATGCGCTGAAAATTGAACGCCAGCGTCAGATATTCGCGCACCGCCTTGCGCTTATCGCCGACGCGCTCGTAAGCCTGCGCCAGCTTGGCGTGAATCTGCACCAGGCCGGGGGTAAGCTGCGTAGCGCGCTCCCAATTGCCGATCGCTTTGTCCAGGTCGCGGATGCTGAGGTACACATCAGAGACGGCGATATACTGCTGCGCCGCTTCCTTCAACCGACCCATGCGCTCCAGCACATCGGCGCTCTTTTCCAGCGGCGTGGGGTCATCGGGAGCCAGGGCGTGGGCGCGCGTGTATACCTTAAGCGCGTCTTCCAGGCGGTCTTCTTGCAGCAGCGCCAGCCCCAACTGGATATGCGCTTCGGGGTCTTCCGGGAGTTCCTGGATTGCGCCGGTATAGGCTTTAATCGCCGTCTTCCAGTCCTGATCCCAGGCGGCGTTGTAACCGGTGTTCATGTATTGCTGATACGCTTCACGATTTCCAGCCATGATCTCGCTCTCACATCCACAACGATGAAAGGTGATATGCTTCGTTTTCAGGCCATCAGAGTGACCAGCAGCGCTTTCTGGGCGTGCAGCCGGTTTTCCGCCTGCTGAAAGATGACGGACTGCGGCCCGTCGGCCACGTCGTCGGTAATTTCCTGCCCGCGATGCGCCGGTAAGCAGTGCATCACGATCGCGTCTGGCCTGGCGTGGCGCACCAGCGCGGCGTTGACCTGGTAGTCCGCAAATGCCTGCGCGCGCGGTTCCGCTTCGCCTTCCTGCCCCATACTCGTCCACGTATCCGTGTAAATCACGTCGGCCTGCGCCACCGCCTGCCAGGGATCATCCGTCAACTGCACCTGGATGGAACGGCGCGCGTCCGGCGCGATCGGCAGGGTATAACCGGGCGGCGACGCGATGGCGAAATCCAGGCCAAGTCGTTCCGCCGCTTGCAGCAGAGATCGCGCCACGTTGTTCCCGTCGCCCACATACGCCAGCTTCAGCCCGTCCAGATGCCCGAAATGCTCGAAGATCGTCAGCATATCGGCCAGCGCCTGGCAGGGATGATGATCGTCACTCAGGCCGTTGATCACCGGAACCCGTGCGCAGTATGCCAATTCTATCACGTGATTGTGATCAAAGACCCGCGCCATGATGCCCTGAACATAGCCGGAAAGTACCCGTGCGGTGTCTGCGATGCTTTCGCGCTGGCCCAGGCCGATCTCGCCGGGGCCGAGCATGATCGCGTCGCCGCCCAGGTGCTTCATGCCGACTTCAAACGAGACGCGCGTGCGCAGCGACGGTTTCTGGAAGATCATCCCCAGTACCTTGCCTGCCAGCGCCGGGCGGTTGCCGCCGGATCGCCACTCTGTCTTGAGGTGAACGGCAAGCTGGAGTAGCTGGCGTAACTGCTGGGTTGACCAATCAGAAAGATCAAGGAAGTGCTGCATGGATCATCAGTTCTGCGCGCGGCGAGGGCTTACGTCGTTGAGTATTTAAGGCGAGTATAGCACAGGCTGAGAATCACGCGAAAAAGAGGAAAAACAGCGGGTGTATTCCTTTTGGGGGCAAAATCTGAATGGGTCGTTACTGAAGGGGTTTAGAAAGCGATGCATTCGTCTTTCAGTCCCTTCCAGTGGACTTCCCCGAAAAGGGCAGCGGCGGACTTGCAGTCCGTTGCAGTGGGGCGGCGAGTGTGCGTCAGGAGAACAGCAGTTGCCATGACGGACACCGACAACTTTGTGCCCCCATTTCCAAAATGCACCCAAAACACAGGCGCATTCGCAAACAGGGCATAGGTCAAATTCTGAGTGACGAGTGCGGCCATTGGCTGAAGCGGGATGGCTGATCTCTGTAAAGCGCACTCAAGGCGCTGACTGTCCTAAAGATGCGCAACATCTTTACAAACTCGGCACTCATCACTCCGCATTGGTTCGCCTTGCCTCACACGGGCTGCATATCATTCCAGTTCTGGCCGACCTGGGCGTTGGCCCTCAGCGGCGCGGTCAGTTCGCAGGCGTTTTCCATCACGCGCACCACCAGATCGCGCGTCGGTATAATTTGATCATCGGGCACTTCCAGCACCAGTTCGTCGTGAACCTGAAGCGTCATCACCGCGTCCAGCCCCGCGTGCCTGATTTCGTGGAACATATCGATCATCGCGCGCTTCATGATGTCCGCCGCCGTGCCCTGAATCGGCATGTTGACGGCGGCGCGCAGTTCGGCTTCCTTTTCCTGCCGTCCGCTGCGGGGATTGGTCAGCGCAGGGAAAGTGCGCCGGCGACCGAACAGCGTCTTCAGCCCTTCCGGCTGGGAGGCGGCGCGGCGGGTCTCGTCGATATACTTCTCAACACCCGGCAGCCGCTGAAAGTAGGTGCGGATAAACGCCTCGGCCTCGGCAAAGGTCAGATCGCTGTCTCGCGCCAGACGGTGCGCCCCCATGCCGTAGATCAGCCCGAAGTTGACGCGCTTGGCAAAACTGCGCTGGTTATATGTGACCTGATCCAGCGAGATTCCGTATACGGCGGCGGCGGTCGCAGCATGAATATCCTGCCCCTGGGCGAAGGCATCCAGCAGCGTTTCGTCCTGGCTGATATGCGCCAGCACGCGCAGTTCGATCTGGCTGTAATCGACTGACAGCAGCTTGCGTCCCCCTGGCGCGATGAACGCTCGACGCACTTCGCGCCCGACCTCGGTGCGGATCGGGATGTTCTGCAAATTCGGCCCGCTGCTGCTGATGCGCCCGGTCGATGTGCCGGTCTGATTGTAACTGGTGTGAACGCGACCGGTACGCTCATTGATCAGTTCTGGCAGCGCATCAACATAGGTGCTCTTGAGCTTGGATAATTCGCGGTAACTGAGGATCACGCGCACGATCTCGTGCTGATCGCTCAACGCTTCCAGCGCAGCGGCATCAGTGGAGTAGCCGTGCGTCGTCTTCTTCAGCCCCTTGACCGGCAGACCGAGCTTAACGAACAGCACATCGTTGAGCTGCTTGGGGCTGTTGATGTTAAAGCGCCCCATCTCGCCGAGCGCGTAAATCTGCTCCTCCAGCGCGGCCAGACGACCTTCCAGCACGCCGCTCATCTCGCGCAGATAGGGCCGATCGAGTGTGATCCCGGCCTGCTGCATCGACGCGATAACGGGAACCAGCGGCATTTCGAGCGTTTCGTACAGTTCCATCAGCCCATCGCGGATCAGGATCGGGCGCAGGTAGTCCACCGCGCGGGTGGTCACGGCGGCGTCGGATGCGGCATAAGGCGCGGCCAGATCGACCGGCACTTCGGCGAAGGTCTTCTGCGCCTTGCCTGTGCCGATCAGCGCGGTGATCTCCGTCATCTGAATTTTCAGCACATGCAGCGAAAACTCCTTCAGCCCCAGATACTTGCTCAGCGGGTTGCGCACCCACTCGGCGATCATGGTGTCGAACGCGACCGGCGACACATCGATCCCACTGCGCTGAAGCATGACCAGATCGTAGGAGGCATTGTGCGCGTACTTGGGGATGTTGGGGTTCGTCAGGGGGCGGCGCAGTGCATCCAGCACCTGCGGCGTGGGAAGCTGGCGGGCGTTATCGTGCCGCAGGGGGATGTAATAACCGGTATTCCCGTCCACGGCCAGTGAGATTCCGACCAGTTCAGCGGCCATCTGATCGACGCTGGTGGCCTCGACATCGAACGTGATGGCCGAGGCGTTATCCAGCGCCTCGATCAGCGCCTGTAGCGCCTCCTCATCGCGCACGATCACCGTGGTGACGATCTTTTCCGCCAGCGGGCGCGGCGCGAAGTCGTCCTCGCCGATCGCGCCCAGATCGTCATCTTCGCCGCCGCCAAATTCATCTTCGCCAAAAAGCGCCCCCTGCTGCGGTGTACTGGCCTTGAGCAGGCGCTGAGAGAACGAGCGAAATTCCAGTTCGGCGAACAGGTCAAGTACCTGCTGTCCGTTGTAATCGTCGGCCACACACTGCGTGAAGTCGATATGGATCGGGATGTGGCGCTGAATTGCGGCCAGTTCGCGGCTCATAAAGGCGGACTCGCGCCCGTCCAGCAGCTTTTTCTGCGTCGCGCCTTTGATGCTGCCGATCTGCGCGTAAATTTCGTCCAGCGATCCGTACTGCTGGAGCAGGGTGGTGGCGGTTTTGTCGCCGATGCCGGCCACGCCGGGGATGTTATCGGATGTGTCGCCGACCAGCGCTTTGTAATCGACCAACTGCGCCGGGGTGATGCCCCATTCTTCAGTAAAACGCGCCACATTGTAGACCTGATCCTCGCCGCCCTGACGCGGTGGCGGAAGCTGCACGGTGACGTGTTCGCTGAGCAGTTGCAGCATGTCGCGGTCGCCGGTGATGATGCGCGTCTCCACGTCTTCCGTCTCGGCCTGAAGCGTCACCGTGCCGATCACATCGTCCGCTTCATAGCTTTCGAGCGCCAGGATCGGGATATTAAAGGCCTTCACTAACTGGAAGATGCGTTCCATCTGCGTTTCCAGTTCGGGCGGCATTTTATCCCGCGTGCCTTTGTAATCGGCGTAGATCAGCTCGCGCCCGCTCAACCCGCTGTCGAAGCTCACGGCCAGATATTTAGGCTTGTCGCGCAGCACAATATCGAGCAGGATGCGCGTAAAGCCGTAGACCGCATTGGTTGGCTCGCCGGACTGAGTGCTGAAGCTCTGCGGCGGCAGGCCGAAGAACTGGCGGTAAGCCACGGCGTGACCGTCGATCAGGTACAGGGAGGGTCGCGGCATGGTGTCACATCCTCAGGTGCGCTTTCTTCATACCGGCATTATCGCCGAACATTTGTTTTCGCGCTACACTTGAGTTGTATATAAACTCCCAAGTAAACCCCCAGGAAATGGGCGAACTTTCTTGACCCTTTCTGGACTTTTTGTGTTATACTGTCAGCGTGGTGGTGATCGCCCCAGGAGTGATGAATTATGGATGGATTATCGACATTCGAATACATCAGCGAAGACGGTGATCCCCAGGATCGTCACCCGATGCAGAAGCGTCGCCCTGCGCGGACGGACAACCAGCACAAAATTGCGCGCTTCGTCCTTCAGCACCCTGATCAGTACAGCGATCAGATGGTGAACTGGGCGCGCGAACTGCTCGGCCAGAGTTCCGGTTAACGATCCCATCCGGCTTCACCCAATCGCCCCTTAACGCCGTTCTGCGGGCAGCGTCAGGCTGAACTCACAACGGCTTCGCGCCCGGAGCGCCATAATCCAGTTTGCCCCAGCTCAACCTGCCGGGGCCATTCCATACCGCGCGTAAGGGTCAACCCTTTATGCTAAATCCAGACTCTGTGCATTAAAGTCAAACCGAACATGGATATCACGACCCAGATGAATGCAATGAGCGCACCCCGCCACTTGCTCTCCCAGTTTGAATATCGGGCTGCCGGTCTGCATGAAACACCGCGCCTTACTGTAGAGTCGGTGGATAACCACATCTACTTCTATGCCGATGTGGACAGCGATCGCTGTCTGGCGCTGATCAGGGCGGTTCGTGAGGCGGACAACGAACTGCGAAAGGAATACGTTTCTCGCGGCATGGATGGCATGTCGATGACGCCGATCTGGCTGCATATTCACAGCTTTGGTGGCAGTCTGTTTACGGCCTTCAGCATCGCCGATCAACTGTCCATGATCAAAACACCCATCTATTCTGTTGTGGAAGGCATCTGTGCCAGCGCCGCCACGCTGATCAGCATGGCCTGTACCCGCCGTTACATCCTCACCAACAGCTTCATGCTGATCCACCAGCTTTCCAGCGTCGTCTGGGGGACGCATGAACAGTTTAAGGACGAAATGACGTTGCAGAGCAAGCTGATGACCCGGCTGGTCGAGTTCTATTCACAGCGCGCGAAGATCCCGGCAGAGGAGATTCGCGGTATGCTGACCCGTGATTTCTGGATGGACGCCGAGACCTGCCTTCAGCACGGTTTCGCCGACGAAATCCTGCGTTAAAACGCTCCGGGGGAGGCGGTTAAGTTTCCCCCGGATATTCATTGTCCATGAGTAGTTTGTTATATGATCTCCCATAGTCTGAGCCAGGGCAAACGCATCAAACCGATTTTCAGGTTCACAACGGTGCGCTACAGATTATTTTTCTGTAGAGGCCCAATGCATTGCGCCCCTGCGACACCCCATGACCTTTACTGAACCGGCTGAAAATTTTCATGCGTTCGCCCTGGACGTCCCCTAGTCTGACCTGTGTATAGCGCATGGCTCATGTTATAATCCGTCACATGAGCAATCCCCCTGTGATGATCCTTAACAGCAATTGGTGCTATCTGTTTGCGGAGAACACCAAAGCCAGTTTTAGCGGCGTGGACGTGGACGATTCGCGCTGGATCCCGCTTCCGAATGTGACGGACTGGACGGTGGCTTCCTCTGCGCCCCAGGGTGTCGATTGGTTTCGCCGTGCGGTGATGATCGAGCCGCCGGGGATGTGTGCCAATTATGTGCTGCGCATCAACCGCGTGCCGGAGGCGCTGCAAGTCTACGTCAATGGTCGCCTGGCGGGGGAAGCCAGTTCTGGCAAGCCCTTCAGCCGTGACGTGACCGATTTTGTCGCGGTGGGACGCAATGTGCTGGCGCTGAAGCTGACCGTCTCCAAACCCAACGGCGGCGGCACACTCGGCGATATTCGTCTCGAACAGGTCCCCTGCGACGAAGATACACAGGTCTGAAGGCGCGGCCCTGTCTGCTGCGCCCGCATTGACGCTCTATACCCCTTCCGCTACAATGAAACTTACTGTCAACGGTTGATCGATTGAAATTGTGACATGCGCTATCACATCTGGACTTTCGGCTGCCAAATGAATACAGCCGATACGCAGCGGCTGGCTTCTGAACTGGAACGGTTGGGCCACAGTGCGGCCGATGACGGCGACCATGCTGATATCCTGGTCGTGAATACCTGCGTGGTGCGGCAGAGCGCGGAAGACAAGGCCATGAACCGCCTGCTGATGCTGCGCGCGCTTAAGGAACAGCAGCCGGATAAGGTGATCGGCGTGATGGGCTGCATGGTCGGCGTGCGCGATCCGCTGCGCTTGCGGGAGAAGCTGCCCTTTGTTGATGTCTTTTTGCCGCCTTCCGAACCTGCCCCGATGATCGACTTTTTGCGCGATCGTGTGGACGAGGCGGATGTGATCACCCTCGATGATCGCCAGCGCGAACGACGGCACGCGATCCAGGACGGCGATCTGCCCGCCGAAGGTGAGATTCTGCTGCCGGTCAATGAAATTGGCAGCCTGGTCAGCGCGCATGTGCCGGTCGTCTATGGCTGTTCCCACGCCTGTACGTTCTGCATCATCCCGTTCCGCCGTGGCATTGAACGCAGCCGGAGCGTGGGTGAGATCGTCGCGCACGTGCGCAGCCTTGCGCGCCAGGGCGTGAAGGAAGTGACGCTGCTGGGGCAGATCGTGGATCGTTATGGCAAGGACATTCCTGATGGCCCCGATCTGGCTGACCTGCTGCGCACCGTCCACGGCGTCGCGGAGCAGGAAGGCGTGGAACGCATCCGCTTTTTGACCAGCCATCCGAACTGGATGACGGACAAACTGCTTGATGCGGTGGCCGAACTGCCGCGTGTCATGCCGCACATCGAAGTGCCGGTGCAGGCCGGCAATGATCAGGTGCTGGCGAACATGAAGCGCGGCTATACCAACGCCGATTATCGCCGCCTGGTGGAGAAAATCCGCGCGCGCATCCCCGACGTGGCGATCCACACCGACATCATCGTCGGCTTCTGCGGCGAAACCCACCAACAGTTTATGGACACGTATACGCTGCTGGCCGATCTGAAGCTGGACAAGGCGCATCTGGCGCGTTACAGCCCGCGCCCCGGCACGGTCAGCGACCGCCGTATGGTGGATGATGTCCCCGAAGAGGAAAAGAAACGCCGCCACGAAATGCTGGAAGACCTTCAGGCCCAGGTGGTGGCCGAGATCAACAGCCGCTTCCTCGGTCAGATCGTCCCGGTGCTGGTGGAAGATCAGCACAAGGGCAAGTGGCGTGGGCGCACACCGCACAATAAGCTGGTGTTCTTTGAGGATGCCAGCGGGATCAACTGGCGCGGCCACAGGGTTGATCTGGAGATCACCTGGACTGGCCCCTGGAGTATGCAGGGACGCATCCCGCACAGTCAGCGAGAGGAACTGCCGATCGTCGTCCTGTCGCCCTGACAGACGGCGGCAGGCGGAATCCAGCCGAGTCTTACCGCTTTGGCCTCAAGTCTTTTTGGGCAGGCGGCGGTTTTCTGTGCTATACTCTCGACGGTAATGTTCCACCAACTACAGGTTGAATAACAGCCTGGCTTGCAAAAGCGGGTAATGTGCGTTTGTTTTGACTCACCAATTGGAGGCGGGCAAGATGGCACGTGAGAAAAGCGGATTTTACTACCCCAACAAGTTCGCCCGTATCACCATCGAAGCGATGGAAGAAATTATGGGTACGAATGGCCTGAACGCTATTCTGAACCTGGCGCAACTTGGCGAATTGGTGGGAAATTATCCGCCGGATAATCTCGAAAAGGGGTTTGATTTCGCGGATTTTACCGCGTTAAATGTGGCGCTGGAAGAGATGTACGGGCCGCGCGGCGGTCGTGGTCTGGCGCTGCGCGCGGGCCGCGCCACGTTTGCCGAAGCCCTGCGCGGTTTCGGTGCGCTGGCCGGCGTCGGCGACCTGGCGTTCAAGGTGCTGCCGCTTAATGCCAAGCTGAAGATCGGTGTGCCTGCCATGGCGAACATCTTCAACCAGTTCTCCGACCAGATTTCCAACGTCTACGAAGAAGGCACCGATCGCGTGATCTATACGCTGGAGCGCTGCCCGATGTGCTGGGGCCGCAAAACTGACAAGCCGGTGTGCTTCGTCGGCCAGGGTCTGCTGCAAGAAGGTCTGCGCTGGGTGTCTGGCGGTCACGAATTCAAGGTCGATATGTCCACCTGCATCGGCAAGGGCGACGATATGGGCCGTTATATCATTTACAAGGAACCGATCAGCTAAGGCTGATTCGTTGGGACAGCCCGATCGCCACGAGGTCGTGCAGACCTCAGATCGGTGTCATACTGCTGAAGCCGCTTCGGATCAGTCCTGCCGGGTTGCCCGCCTGAAATCAATATGACCTGCATCAAGCCCCCTCGTTTCGGGGCTTCTTTGCGTTCCGGCGGCGGAACAGGTTTATGATTCCGGCGCGCGTGGAACCCGGCGCGTTTTGTCCCCGTCTATGATGGTGCTACAATGCGCTCAGAAATTATCCTGTGTTCCTGCGTGACCAGGAGGAAAGAACACATGACTATTCGCCAGTCTGCGGCGCGCCTCGCCCTGTTGATGTGCTGCGCCCTGCTGATCGGCGCGTGCAACCTCGGCAGCGACGGGGGCGATGACAGCCGCACACCGACCCCGGATCCGCTGACCGGGCCGCCTGCTGTCGCCATCGAGTCGCCGGGGGATGGCAGTGAAGTCCGCCTGAATCAGGAAGTGATCGTGCAGATCACCGCCTCTGATCGGATCGGCGTGTCCAGGGTCAACGTGTCCGTCAACGGGCGCAGCGTGCGCACCTTTACCCCGCCCGCCGGGTCAGACGCGCGCGATGTCAGCTTTATTTATGAGCTGACGCCCACCACAACCAGTGACATTACCATCAGCGCGGTGGCGTTTCGCGGCACAGGGATCAACGCGGTGCAAAGCCCGCCGGATCAGATCACGCTGGTAGTCGAGGGACAGGGACAGGCGACCCAGACGCCCCCGGTCAGCAATCCGGGCGGTCCGGGGGGCAACCCTAATCCTGGGCCGATCATTGATCCGACCGGGCCATGCAGCGCGCTCACCCTCTCTAACCTGAATTTCCGCACCGGGCCGGGCACGACCTACAGCGTGATCACCACCTTTGCCGCCAATACCGTGCTGCCGCTGGTGGCGCGCCTGGGCGATAACAGTTGGTTCCAGGTGCGGTCGGGCGCGACCTTCGGCTGGATCAGCGGCAGCCCGACGCTGGTGCAGCTTTACGGCGGCACGTGCAGCACGATCCCGATCGTGAGTGCCCCTGCCACGCCGCGCCCGGTGGCGACCAACACGCCGCAGCCGACCGCGCAGCCGACCGCGACATCCCAACCTTCGCCGACGCCGCAGGGTGCGCCCAACCTCGATGCGCCCGTGATCTTCGGGCCGACGACGCTGCAAATTCCGGCGGGACAGTCGCAGGTGTCGGCACAGTACGGCGTGACGATCCGCAATCGCGGCGGCTCGTTCAGCACCTCGTTCAGCAACACGATCCAGATCTCCGGTTCGCCTCCGGTGCTGCTGGGGACGATCGGCGGCTTGGCGGCCAATCAAAGCACCAACCTCGACACCAGCCTGACCTTTACCGGCGCGGCCACGTACACGATCACCGTGGTGGTGGACAGCACCAACGCCGTCGCCGAAGACAGCGAAACCGACAATATCGCCAGCATTCAGGTGGTGGTGACCAGCGGCGGGCCTCCCGGTTCTTAATGCGGATGCAAATTCGCGCCATGTGCAGCCGTCAAAAGTGATCTACAATGAAAGAGAGGGTGAATAAGTCACCCTCTCTTGTTGTTTTCCATTGGGCCGTAGCCTATGACACTGGTACCGACGCGCGTTCTGATCATCAACCGGCAGGTAAGCTTTTCGATCAAGCTCAAACAGGCGCTGGAGCAGGCTGGCGGTTTTGATGTCACCGCGTTTACAACGCCGGATACCGCGCTCGATTATCTGAAGACGCGACCGCAGGATGTGATCCTGCTCGATTTTGACCTCGGCCCGTTCCACGGCGCAGACGTGGTGCATCAGGCCCGCGCTGTCCAGCCGGAGATCGCCATCGTTGCCAGCCCGAACACGATCGAGGTCAACGACCTGGCCCGCGATCTGCGGCTGCAAGGGGTGATCGATATGCCGATCGCGGCGCGCAAACTGATGCCGATGCTCAGACGCGCGGCGGATTCGCTCAAGGATATGCTGCCGGATACGGCGGAAGCGCCCGCCATGCCCGGCGATACCGATACGCTGCACATCAGCCCGCCGCCGGGCCGACCGCCGACCGGTGTGCCGGAGTTCTCGTCGCTGGACAGCGTGCTGACCCGTGTCGGCGGTTTTGACGATCAGGTCGGTACGGACACGATCGATGTCGATATGAGTGACGCCGCCTATGGCGAGGCGCGTGCCCGCGCGCTGGAGATCGTCATGGGCGGCGATGAGGCGCTGCGCGATCAGCTTGAAAAAGGGGCCACCCGCCCGCTGGATCAGGCCGCGACCGAAGCCATATCGATCTTTCAGCAGCTTGCGGCGGAAGAACCCCCTATGCCGTCGCTGGAGGAAAGCGGAACGGTCGGCGATTTAATGATCGGTGTGGGCGATACCAATCTGCGCGAGGTGATGCAGCTTCTCCGTCGCACCGAGGCCGCCGAGCCATCGCCGCCTGCGCTGCTCCCTGGCGAGACGATCCCTGCGCATGACATCCTGATCAAGGCGCTGGATGAAACCGCGCCCTTCACCCAGTCGCTGGAAGACCTGCGCGAAAGTATCGAACGCGGCATAGGCACGGGCGCGCTGGCCCCGGTCGATACCGAGCGTTACATCCGCGAGCCGGATTTTCTGACTGAGACGATGGAACTGGATCAGACCGGAAAGGACGCCAGCATCCAGACCACACGGCTGACGCACCCCGAAGACCTGTTCCCGGATCCGGGAGACATGCAGACGGAGACGATCGATCCCGAAGCGCGTTTCCGCCCTTCCCCGCCCGCCAGCCTGCCGGAAATGAGGCCGCCTGCGCCCAGACCCGCCGATCGGTCTGTGCCGCTGCCGCTTGAAAACGCCGAAACCGGCCCGCTCGATGCCGTCGAGGAAGCGGAATTTTCAACGGACTTCGGCCCGCCCGTCCAGCCGATCGCGCCCAGCCGACCGCAGACCCCGGTGGTGGTGACGGCGGACAGTGACGATCCCTATATGGCGCAGCTCGCGCTGAGCCTGACCCAGGTGTCGCTCGAACTGACGGCTGAGTGTACGCTGCTCACCCACGGCGGGCGCATCATCGCGCGCGCGGGGACGATGCCCGCCGAGGATGTCGAGGAGATCGGCGCGACGATCGAAGGCGATTGGGACGCGGCGGGGGACGATGCCCGCATCCGGTTCGTCACCCTTCAGAGCAGCGGCAAGGACTATATGCTTTACTCCCGCCACAGCGCCGGGGGCTACACGCTGACGATGATCTTCGCGGGCAATATGCGCCTGAGCGTGATCCGCCGCCAGTCCGATCGCTTGGCTGAGGCGCTCAATGCAGTGCCGGAACCGCAGGCGGAACCCCAGAGCGCCGAACTGGACGATGCGCCTGAAATCGCCGGGGACGAACTGCTGGCACAGGCGTCCATGACCGCCGCGCCGGTTACTGCCTTAACCTACACAGGCACGACTACGACCTATGCTTATGTGTGGCTGGTGCGAGACCCGGATCAGGTGCTGACTGACGCGATGGCGCGCGCCGTGATCTCCGGGCTGGAGGATCAGCTTTCGCAGATGGGCTGGCGTGTTGAGTCACTGCGCGTGCATGAGGATTACGTTTATCTCCTGGCGGAAATTCCCGGCGAAGTGCCTGCCAACGAGATAGTGGACGATCTCAAACGCCGTTCATCCGAACTGGTTTACAGCGTCAACCCCCAGCTTGACCGCGAACTGCTGTGGGCGGACAGCTACTACGCACTGTTCCCTGGTCGTGATCTGACCGTGGACGAGATTCAGAATTTCATCAGTTTCGCCAGGTGAAGGTTCCACTTATTCTGGCTGCTGTGGCTCGTCCGGGTCGCGCCCGGCGATCAGGCGGGAGAGATAAGCCTTGAAGCCTTCCACATCGCCATCGACCAGGAACTGCGCCTGACGCGGCCAGGTGTCCGCATTGCCGACCATCCTCACGCTCTGCGCCCTGACGATCCGTTCCAGTTCGCCGGGCGTGGCGCTGGCAAGCTGCTGGAAGGTCAGGATGCCGCCAGCGCGCAGCGCCTCCGCAATGCGGGGGCCGATCCCTTCGATGATCTCGATGTCGTCTGCGCCTTCCGGGGCAGAAGCGACCACAGCGGCGCGGGTCTCCGCGATCAGCCGGGCGGTGATCGGCAGTTCCTGATCGGGCGCGTTCAGCCCACGGCGCTTCAACGGGATCGGTTCTGAATCGTCGGCGTCTTCACCTTCGGGTTCGATACTGGCGGATGTTGCGTTGGCCGGGGCAGCAACCGGCGCGGCCTTTTCAGTCGGCTGCGGTTTTTCCACTGGCGCAGACTCAGGCCCGGAGGTTGCCACGCTCGTTGAAGACAACCGGGCCGCCGCGATCTGCGCGCTGGAAGGGGCTGCCACGATCGCAGGCTGAACCGCCCGCCGGGGAAAGGTCAGCAGCAGCGCCGCGCCGACGATCAGCCACGCCACGCCGAGCAGGATCACGCTGGCCGGTTCCACCACGGGCGCGGACTCTGGCGTTTCTCCCAGGCTGAGGATCAGCGCCAGCGCGATCAACCCCACGCCGACTGCCACGATCAGCCAGGCCGTGGCGCGGATCGGATCGCGCGGGCTGCGCATCGTGTAATACAGTAGCGCGGCCACGATCAGCGTGAATACACCCGCCATGAACAACTGTGCCATATCCAGGCCGAAAAAATCACCGGCGATGTTCAGCGCATCCCAGAGGATCGGGATCAGCGCGGCGGCCACCCCTAAGACGGCCAGCAGCAGCACGAAAGGCCGGGCGATGTGGGCTGAATTGGCGGACATGAGGTGTGATTCTCCAAAAGTGACTCAACCGTGGAACATTTTAGCGTATCGCCAAACGGAAACACAAATTCGTTTCGGTTCAGGGTGAATCGCTTCAGAATCGAGGAGACCATCGGGACGCTGCTGTAGGGACAGGCCCGTGCGCCTGTCCGCCCGTGCCCCTGTTTCTTTCCCTGCGCGCGTCCCCGCAATCCGAACCAGTCGCCCTGTGGCTTGGGTTTCGCGTGATTGCGCAGATCGATCTTCGCTGCCACAATAGGCGCGGTTTGCCCATCAAGTCGGGAATCCGAAAAATCCATGCGCCATACAGTCCTGTTTTACAACCCGATCAGCACCTCGCCCGGTAAACAGCGTCTGCCGATGTCGCTGCTGGCGATCGCCTCAGTGATCGCCGCCGATTACGATGTCGAATTCATCGACGGCAACCTGATCGCCGATCCTGCCGCGCATATCATCGACCGCGCCAGGGCGACCGGCGCTAAACTGCTGGCCGTAACGGTGATGCCAGGGCCGCAGCTCCGCCAGGCTGTGCCGGTCTGCAAGCAGGTCAAGGCCGCGCTGCCTGATCTGACCATCGTGTGGGGCGGCTACTTTCCGACCAATCACACCGATGTGATCATCGCCAGCGGCTTTGTCGATTATGTGATCCAGGGGCAGGGCGAAGCGCCTTTCCGAAAATTTGTGGATACCCTGCATCAGGGCGGATCGGTGGCGGATGTGCCGTCGCTGGCTTACGGGAACGGCGGCCTGCACGTCAATCCCCGTGCGCCATTTGTGCAGCTTGAGAAAATGCCGTGGTATCCCTATGAGCGGATCGATGTGGAGCAGTACATCGGTCGCAGCTACCTGGGTCAGCGCGTGCTGGCGCACAATACCAGCTTTGGCTGCCCGTTTGCGTGCAATTTCTGCGCGGTGGTTCCCCTGGCGAAGCAGCGCTGGCTGGCGGAAAGCGCCCGGCGGGTGGCGGACATCACGCTGATGCTGAAGGATCGATACCACATCGACGGCATGGAATTTCACGATATGGATTTCTTCGTCAGCGAGGATCGCAGCGCGGAGATTGCCGACCGCCTGGCCGGGCATGAGATCGCCTGGTGGGGGCTGGGCCGGGTCGATACCCTGATGAGCTACAGCGATGCAACGTTCGAGAAGTTGCGGCGCAGCGGTGTGAAGATGATCTTCATGGGTGCGGAAAGCGGCGACGACGAAACCCTCAAACGCATGAACAAGGGTGGCAAATCCGGCACGGCGCAGACGCTGGCGATCGTCGAGCGGATGAAGCATTACGACATCGTGCCGGAACTCTCGTTTGTGATGGGCAACCCGCCCGATCCGATCGCCGACATCGAGGCGACGATCGACTTCATCCGCCGGGTTAAGCACATCAACCCGGCCACCGAATTGATCCTCTATCTCTATACGCCGGTCCCGCAGGAAGGCAGCCTGTTCCTGGAAGAAGCCTATAAGCTCGGCTTCCGCTTTCCGGAAACGCTCGATGAATGGGCGGGCGAGGACTGGGCGGAAAAATCGCTGCGCCGCAACCCCGGCACACCCTGGAGCAGCGATCCGATCCGGCGCAAAGTGCGCGACTTCGAGACGGTGATCAATGCGTATTATCCCACAGTGACGGACATCCGCCTGCAGGGGACGATGCGGCGTCTGCTGCAAACCCTCAGCGGCTGGCGTTATCAATTGCGCTGGTACTCGTATCCCTACGAACTGAAGGCCCTTCAGCGTGTGCTGCATTACCGCCGCCCGGAGACGATGGGCTTTTGAGCGACTCATGAAGCGGAAAGTGACCTTCGACACTTTTCACCCGGTCGGCACATGCGCTAGAATTTCGGTTGTTCATGGCTTCACAATCACACGAGTGCTTATATGAAGATCAAACGTTTCTCGACATTTCTGATCGGTGTGTTGATGGCGACCGCGCTGGTTGTTTCCGCCTGCGGGACGATCGCCACGCCCGTTCCTGACGCCGTAGTGACCGAAGAGGCCGCCCAAGCGCTCAACCCGCGCCAGGATGGGCCGGTGGCGCAGGTTCCCACCGCCACACCGACTCTCGAACCCACACTCACGCTGGAACCGACGGCCACGTCCCAGCCGACCAGCACGCCGGAACCGACAGCCACCGAAGAAACGGTTGATTCCAGCGCGGCAGGCGGCGATCAGATCACGCTGCTGGTGAGCCGCATCGGCAGCGCGGAACGCGGCATGGATTTGTACAACACGGTCTATGATGCCGCTGACGGCAACGCCTGCTCGACCTGTCATTATGTGGACAGCGAGGAACAGCTTCAGGGGCCGGGCCTGCTGAACATCGCCGACCGCGCGCCTACCCGCGTTGAGGGTGAGTCTGCCGCGCAGTATCTCTACACGTCGATCGTCAACCCGCAGGCATACATCGTCGAAGGTTACCCCGAAAATCTGATGCCGCAGGTGTATGGCGAAATTTTCAGCGATCCGCAGATCTACGATCTGATCGCGTACCTGCTGACGCTTCAGGATTAACTGCCTCACGATGTATCAGAGGTAGGCTGGCGCGTCTGCCCGTCCCGGTTCACTCGCTCTCTGTCAGGCGGAGATTGACCAGTTCCGGTGAGCAGCGGCCCACAAAAACACCATCTGTGTCTGGAAGCCCTTGATCCGCGTCTGGCGTGATAAAGGCGCGGATAAATGTACCGCCCGGCGGGCGGTACATTTATC
>Ga0224723_1000179_pt1 | contig 43805 bp, 37 predicted proteins | sample Balambano_FR2_Me_FD_161647 | JGI IMG/M metagenome (GOLD analysis project Ga0224723, IMG submission 161647) | Freshwater sediment microbial communities from Lake Towuti, South Sulawesi, Indonesia - Balambano_FR2_MetaG | ecosystem: Environmental > Aquatic > Freshwater > Lake > Sediment | place... | reverse complement strand
TGCATACCAACACCGTCGAAGGCATGTGGGCTGCCTTGCGCACCTTTCTGCGCGTCTTTCGCGGCGTCAGCAAACATTTTCTCAGCGGTTACGTTGCCCTTCATGAGTTTCGTGTCAACCTCAAGCGTGTCTCTGTTGCTTTCATCTCTCGTCTTGTTCGTTCGCACTATCTTTACCCATGAGCCAAGCTTATTTAAGAGGGTAGCGGGATTGATCAAACCGATGGGTTTCCTTGGCGTTCTTTGCGGCTTGGCGGTTTAGATTTAGGGATTTCGAACCGCCAAGTCGCAAAGTACGCCAAGATCAAAACCAAATTCTCGCCTCTCCAACCTCTTGAATAAGCTTTTTTCATGTGCTTCAAACGCTCTTTGCCGCTGCATCCAGCATCATCGCGATGGCGCGCGCACCAGGGTCCATCTTGCCTGCCGAACGTTCGCCCTGCCAGCTTGCCCGCCCGATCTGTGATTGCATGGTCTGTGTCGCCACTGCGCCTTGCTGCGCGGCGTTCGCTGCCGCACGGAAGAAATCACGGGCGGGTGCGTCGGCTGCGGCAGCACGCATAGCGTCCAGCGCAGGTGCAATGGCATCCAGCATCGTCTTGTCGCCGAGCTTTGCCTTGCCGCGCTCCATCAGTGCTTTCAGGGCGGTGTCGGTGGCGTCTGCAAGATCGCTGAGTGTCACATCCTGTTTGTCTTTGAGTGCCATGCCACCCTTCATGAGGGCTGTGCCAAAGAGCGCCCCAAAGCTGGAGGCAGCATCGTTCGAGAATGCCTTGCCGAGCCGGAACAGCATTCGTCCCATATCCTCGCCACCGGGCGCATTGGGGTCTGCAAGCGCTGTCTTGATGGCGAGAAAACCGCGCTCAATCGTGCGCCCCAGATCGCCGTCACCCAGGTCTGCGTCGAGTGTGGCAAGCTCATCTTTCTGTGCGATCATCAGGTCAGCGACGCTGCCTAGCAGCGCCGCAATTTGATCTTTATTTAGTATAGTTGCCATTAGTCTGACCTATGCGTACTGCCCGTTGTCGAAGAAGGGTGATGACGCAGGCTTGTCGAGCAGCCGCTTGAGCTCGTCATCCAGCTTCATTACGGTCAGCGATGCGCCCGTCATTTCCATCGAAGTCGCGAAACGACCGATGTAGGGGCGGTGTACCCGGACGTTATTGGCGTTAAAGATTTCGACCAGTTTGCGGTACATGATGTACAGTTCTTCCAGCGGCGTCGCGCCGAGGCTGTTGAGCATAATGCTGACTTCGCTGCCCGCGAGCGGCATGTCCGCGATAATCGGGTTGATGAGTTCGGCGATAATCTCGTCTGCTGTTTCCAGCTTGCCACGACGGATACCCTGTTCCCCGTGAATGCCCATGCCGATTTCCATCTCATCTTCACCGATGGTGAACGTTGGCTTGCCGACCTGCGGCACGATACACGGCGTCATCGCCATGCCCATACTGCGCGTATTTGCCAGCGCGTGTTCGGCGGCGGCAGCGACCTCTGCCAGTGACGCCATTTCGTCTGCACGCGCGCCTGCAATCTTGAAAGCGTAGATCATGCCTGCAACACCGCGCCGCTTGTCCGCGCGTTCGGGGGGGGCGCTCGCTACGTCGTCGGCGACCAGCACTGTCGCCACTTCGATGCTATCTTCCATCTCTGCCTGGTCTTTCGCGCCTGCGAAGTTCATCACATCGCCGCCATAGTTGCCGAACAGGTGCAGCACGCCCGCGCCACCGTGTACCGCTTTGGTGGTGATGTACATCTGGTCAATGGTGGGGGATGCGAATACATCGCCGACTGCGCAGCCGTCGATCATGCCGGAGCCGACATAGCCGAGGAAGACGGGCAGATGCCCGCTGCCACCGCCTGTGACGATACCGACCTTGCCCGGTACAGGTGCATCTGCGCGGACAATGCAGTGCGGGTCGCCGCCTGCCGCCTTCAGGCGGTGGGGATGGGCAGCGAGAATCCCTGCCAGCATTTCAGGAACATAGTTTTCGGGGTTATTGAGAATTTTCTTCATGAGTTTTGTATTTCTCCGGTGAAATCTGCCCATAGAAAGTCCATTCAGTAGACAGTATTTTAACGCGGGGCGAAACGTTGCGCATATGAGGTTGGTGAGTGTCGCAGGGTGCTATTTCGGATATGATATGCCGAAGTGACTTCGATAAGGAATAGGGCGATGATTGCCTATCCCATAACCAAACTATACTCGGTTGCTGATTTTGAAGCATTTATTGCACAACCTGAGAATGTGCGTCGCAACTTTGAGCTGATCAATGGCGTCATCGTGGAGAAAGCCATGCCGACTGAAGAACACGCCCTCATCACAGGTATCTTCACGGGCGAACTCTACATCCACGCGCGTGCCAAGGGGACTGGTCTACCTGGACCAGAGCATCGGTTCCGCGTGCCGGGCGATGACCAGAACGTTCGCCAGCCTGACATTGTATTGATTGTTGAAGCAGACAGTCCCGTCACTACAAAAGGGGCGACGGAGCGCGTGCCGGACTTTGTGGTCGAAGTCAAGTCACCTGATGATACCTATGACGCCATGCGGCAGCGCGCCCAGTACTATGGTTCGATTGGCGTAAAGATGTCGGTCTTGGTGTTCCCGCGTCCAAAGATTGTCGAGGTCTATCAGCCTGGTAAGCCAAGCGAAGTATTAACGATTGAAGACAGTCTCGATGGTGGTGATGTACTGCCAGGTTTCGTATTGCCTATCGATCGTTTGTTTGTCACGCGACGAGGCGGAACGTAGACAGATGTATGAGTTGCGAAGTTGCCTGCATTCTTAACTTCTCACGAGAATACGCGCGAGGCGGTGCGCGCCAATCGGCAGGGGCGATTGACGGTACGCCAGGTCGCGATGCTGACTCAGCCCGAGCAACCGCAGACACGGGTGCGTGTGCGCCGCTGGCGTTGGTTCGCATTGCTGATTGGCATTGGTTTGCTGACATGGAGCGCCGGCTATCACGTCAGCCAGACGCAGCCGGGGTGGACGCCAGGCGTAGTTGCGACAGGGATACTACTCCTGATGATCGCAGTGGCGATCATCGTGGGATTTGCTGGCGCTTTGCTGTGGAGTATCTTCAACGTACCGCAAACGCCGGAAGATTTACGGGCTGAGTTGCTGCGCCTGCAAGAGGCACAACGCTTGCCGATTGAACGGGTGAGTAGTACACTCAGGTTCCGCCACCTAACACTCAGTCGTCGTTGCAAGCTGTATTCGGTGGTGCTGGAGAGGCAAGAGTTCCCGCTGGCACAAGAACTTTACGACAAACTGCGTCTGTATTCTGTGCAAGGCGAGTTCACAGCGTTTTACCTGCGGCGTCCATTTGCCCTGTTATCGATTGCGCCGTCACGGGTGTTTCAGCCGGATGGCACAGTCGATGACGCGACGCTGCTGCGGGGAGATATTACTCCGCCGCTTTCTCGCGTTTGAAATCCATAAAGCGATAGCCGACGCTGCGTTCGGTCAAGATGTAGCGCGGGTTGGACGGGTCTTCCTCGATTTTCTCGCGCAGATAGTTGACATAAAGGCGCACATAATGTGCCTCGTCACGGTACTCGTAGCCCCAGACTTTCGCCAGCAGTTGATCGTGCGGTACTGTCCAGCCCGCATTCTCAATCAGGTGATAGAGCAGGCGATATTCGGTGGGGCGCAGTTTGATGCGTTCGCCAGCGACAATCACCTCACGGCGGTTGAAATCTACACTCAGTCGTTCATCAATCTTCAGGATTGCCTGGCTGGGACCGCTCGACGGCATATCGGCACGCCGCAGCACCGCCTTGATGCGGCTGCTCAACTCGCGCGGACCGAATGGCTTGGTGATGTAATCGTCCGCGCCCAGTTCCAAACCGTAGACTTTGTCGTTCTCTTCGCCTTTCGCCGTGAGCATGATGACTGGTATGGTTGAGAACTCGCGCAGGAGTTTGAGCGTCTCGAAACCGTCCAACTCCGGCATCATCACGTCGAGCAAGATGACATCGGGCAGCTTGGTGCGCACCTGTTCAAGCGCTTCCAAACCGCTATGGGCGTCAATGACCTGATGCCCTTCCAGCTCAAGATTCATGCGGATAAAGTTGATCATGCGTGGTTCATCATCAACCACGAGGATCAACTTGCCATCGCGCGTGTTGGCGCGCGGAAGTTTTGGGGGTGTACTCATGGCACAATCGCCTCTACCACACAACGCCTGTCATGAAACAGTTTCTCGTGACAGGCACTCTGCTAATCGTTTCTGAACGGAAGCGGGAAGGCGTCAACTTCTTCTTCAGAGGGCAGCACTTCGATGAAGACAATCTGGCTCATCGGAAAGATCAGTGTGCTGACGCCATCTTCGATCCAGTTTACTTCTTTGTCGGTGCGTTCGCGCGGATTCTTACAGATAACGCAGCTATCGGTGGGGGTGGGTAATTCATCCACTTCAACCTTAAAAGCCTCGCGTCCGGCAATGTGCATCAGGAGTGTAACCATGTGTCCTCGCTACCTGGTTTGGAAATAGATATGAGCGACCAACTTACCAAAGCGGATTTCGTCGCCGTCGCGGACTACGCGCGGCTGCTCAGCGATTAAGCGCTGACCGTTGAGATGTGTGCCATTAGAACTGCCAAGATCGACCAGTGTCAGGCTTTCTTCTGTGCGCAGCAGGGCGGCATGAATGCGCGATACTCCCTTTTCCATCGCGCCGTAGGGTGTCAGGTCGAGATCGGGATAGGTTTCGGTCGCAGCGTCACTGCGCCCAATCGTCATGCGCGCTACTGGACGAATCTGCACAGGTTCGCGCACATCGCGAATGTGCAGCATCACCGTTGATTGCGCATCAAAGCTGGCAGTGCCCCAACTGGACTTGGCGTTGATTTCACTGGTGACAAGTTCGATCTGACGGGTGGGCATCGTCATCGTGCCTGGATCTTCGTGCAATGCTTGTCCGCAATCATCACAAAAGAACGCGCCCGGTCGGTTCTTAAAACCACAAAACGGACAGATCATCATCCGTTAACTGTCTCCGTTTCCACTATCTTCGTTGTTTTCGGCATTGAGCAAAAGAGAGCGCGTCTGATACTTGAGTGCTTTCTTGCCTTTGTCTGTCAGGGCGGCAGTATGCGCAACCTGCTGCGCTTCCTGTTTCGCTTGCTGTGCCAGTTCGTTTTCGCCCATCGCCGCAAGTCGCATTGCCAGATTTTCCAACTGGCGTGTCGCCTGTTTGACATCGCCTTTTTCAAGCGCGTCGTTGGCGCGCTCCTGCATCCGGTACAGCGTCAGTTTGCCGAGCGCGTCCAGAATGGCGGATGGCGGCTGCTCATTGCTGGTTTCTGAGGTGATTTCCAGCGATATGTCACTGATTGCCTGGAACTTGCGAATGCGTTCGCCCAGAATGTCACCGATGACGACAATGCGGGATAACGACCGAAAGCCCAGCGGCATTTTGGCGGGCAGCTCGTATTGCAGCAGTGTCGAGATGCTGCGCCCTTTTTGCAGGCTACCCATCGGCACAAACCCCTGGTCAATGGTCAGCGGCTGTGCGTTAGGTTGTAGCTTGAATGCCGATTCCAGCTTTACGTCGGGGTCCGGTGCAATTGAAATGTGCATCCGATCAGCAAATGTATTCGACAGATGGCGTACATGGGTATTGAGAAAACGAACGACCGCCCCTGCCGAGTTGATATAGGAACTGCTGCCGCCTGTTGAACTGGCTAACTCATCGAGAAAGCCATCATTCCATTCCTGCCCCAACCCCATACCGCTGATGGTGATGCCGTCTTTTGATACGGTTTTCGCCAGTTCCAACGCCTTGTCTGCATCGCCAAACGTGTTGCCATCCGTAAGCAAGATGATGTGGTTGATGAGGCGTGGGGCAAGGAACTTGCGTATTTCTGTGATACCTGCTTCCAAGCCTTGAAAGATTTCTGTGCCGCCGCTCGCCGTCATCATGCTGACACGCGCTTTTAATGCGGCTTTGTCGGTCACTGTGGTTGCGGGAATGACAAGTTCAGCGCGATCATTAAATGCTACTAATGAAAAAATATCTTGCTCGCCCAGTTGATCAATAATGTGGTGCGCCGCGACCTTAACCTGATTCAGGCGCGGCCCATTCATGGAATTGCTGCGATCCAGTACCAGACACAGGTTCAGCCGCGATTCGCGTTTTTGGTTTGCCTGGCTTGCGCGTGCATCGGGGAAGACTTCCGCCAGCAGGTAGATGACCTGTGGCTCCGCGAGCGATGTGATGCGGCGTTTGCTGGGTGTGATGCGCAGTGTAAAGTGCAGGTTGTCGGCGTTCTGCTGTGACTTTTTTTCGTACTCTCTGCGCTTGTCAGTATCGCCTAACGTTTCATAAGCGACCGTGATTTGCTGGAACTGGACCCCGGCTCCTGGATTGTTGCGATTGACGTCGGGGTGCAGCCGACGCGCGGCACGGCGATAAGCCGCCTTGATGTCTTCAAAGCTGGCGGTCGGGGCAACGCCCAGCATGCTATAGAGATCGACCCCCTCAAACGTGGATGTGTCTTTCATCCCCATAATCGCAACTCAGCCTGGAATGCGGACGAGAATCACAGTGACATTGTCGATGCCGCCGTTGAGATTTGCCTGAGCAATCAATTCGCGACACACATTTGGGGGTTCAATATGGGCAGCCAGCGTTTTCACAAGGTCGTTGTCTCGCACCTGTCCCCACAGTCCGTCGCTGCACAAAAGAAGCGCACTGTTGGCGGGCAAGCGCCGCCATGACACGTCTACTTCCTGCATTTCCGGCTGACCAAGCGCACGGTAAAGGACATTCTTCTGCGGGTGGTTGGATAGCTCGTTCGAGTCCAGGTTGCCAAGTTCATAGAGCCGCTGTACATACGAGTGATCGCGCGTAATTTGCTCTGCCTGACCCTGGTGGATAATGTAGGCGCGGCTGTCACCGACATGACCGAAGTAGGCAAAATCGCCGACAACGATGCAGACGGTTAACGTCGTCCCACCTTCAGGAACCTGGTTAATGACGGCATCGTTGGCGAGCAAAATCGCATCGTTGATGGCTTCGGTAATCTGTGGGCGCTGATCGTCGTCCATACTCAGGAGTGGCAGGTAAACGCGCCGTGTAAGTTCAGCGACGACTGTACGAGCGGCAATAGCAGACGCTTTTTCACCGTCGTGGTGACCACCCATGCCGTCCGCAATAGCAAATATACCGAAATCAGGGCGATTTTCGGCGCTGGAGAGCGTCGCAAAAAAGGAAGCAGCCGCGTCCTGATTGTTGGTGCGCACAACGCCAGTATCGCTTGCCTGTGCAAACGACAGGTGATCGCTGGTATATGCCGGGGTGTCGTCTGTAGGAAGGGGACGTGTTGTCCCTTCCACGTTCAGCTTGAGCGGAGCAGTATCCGGTTTTCCTTTTGTATCTCCCGCTGCATCCCCGGTGTAGCCCTGTAGAGTGCTGTCGCTATCCGGGTGTTTGCGCAGTCGGCGAAAAACATTCATTCCATTTGCTCCGTTCCGAAACGTAGATAGCGCCATCTTACATCAGGTTACAAGGGGTAACGCATAAAGAGTGTTGTCCAGCGAGCCAACCAGTACAAGATCTCCGACGATGAGTGGTGCAGCGACAATAGCACCACTGGTTTTGAAATGCCATTTCTCTTTTCCGCTTTCGGCGTCCACACAGTACAGCTTTTCATCCGTACTGCCAAAGTAGACGTTGGTCTGATGCACAACAGGCGAACCGATGATCGGCTTTTCCGTCTTGAACTTCCACTTCTCTTTGCCGGATTGTGTGTTCACGGCATAGAGATAGCCGTCGGCGGAGCCTGCATAGACCAGATTGCCGCGCAAGGCTGGGGAACTGAAGACTGGACCGTTGGTGCGGAAGCGCCAGACATTGAAGCCACTGGTGGCATCCAGCGCGTACAGGAAGCCATCCTGCGACCCTATATAGCAGACATTTTCTTTGGTCTCCACAAGGGGGCCGCTGATGAACCCTTTCTTGGAGCGATATGTCCATTTGCGCTGACCAGACAGGCTTAGCGCCACGAGTTCGCCAGACTCAGCACCGACAATGACAAGATCATTGGTGACGAAAGGACGGCTGCGCACAGGCGCGCCGATCTCCGTTTCCCAAATCTTGCGCCCGTTGACCGAGTTGATGGCGTAGACTTTACCGTCGTCACTGCCAAAGAAGACGTGGTTATGCTGAACGCGCGGCGTACCACGAATGCGGTCTTTGGTATTGAACGTCCAGTTACTACGACCGTTTCGCGCATCAACAACGTGTAAGCGGAAGTCTTCCGAACCAAAGATAACGGCGCGGTTTTGCTCATCCAAAACGGGCGAAGAAGCGATGCCGCCCTGCGTTGGGTACTTCCATGTCATGGAGCCGTCTTCAAGTTTGAGCGCCCAGACATTTGTGTCGTATGAACCGACAAAGACGAGGTCTTGCCAGCAGGTCGGTGTGGTGCGAATTTCGTCTTCGGTCTTGAACTTCCAGCGTGGCTCGATTTCGGCGCTGGTTTCTGCCTCCTCGAAAGTGGTCGTCAGGCTGCCGCCATTGCCTGGCTGCCCGGCTGCCACCATCGGTATGGCAAATTTCGGATAGCGGACTGCTTCGAGCGCCGCTTTCATTTCGGCACAACTTTGGAAGCGTTCGACAGGGTTGAATTGCAACGCTTTTTCGACGACGGCTACCAGCGCATCGGGTATCTTCGGGTTGTAGTTATGGAGTGGGCGCTCATGGAAGCTGAACGGCGCTTCCAGGCGCGGGTCTTTGCGCGTCAGTACATGGTGCAGCGTTGCCCCCAGACTGTAAATATCGGATAGCGGGGTGACATCGCCTTTATACTGTTCGGGAGCTGAATAGCCTTCCGTGCCGATCATCGTATGCTTGACGCCCGCAGTAAATGTCTTGGCGATACCAAAGTCGATGAGGCGTACCTTGCCCAGACTGTCGATCATGACATTCGGGGGCTTCATGTCGCGGAAGATGATCGGTTCCGGTTCGTGGCGATGCAGGTATTCCAAAACATCGCACAGGTCAATCGCCCATTCCACAATTTTCTCGACAGGCAGTTCTTTCGTCTTGCTCAGGATCACTTCGAGGTCGCCGCCGTTGATGTATTCCATCACTAGGTAGGCGCGCTCACTGATGTCAAAGAAATCGAAAATTTTAGGTATAGCGGGATGACTCAATGCAGCGAGGATGTTTGCTTCACGACGGAAGTTGCGCAGCGCATTCGCACGAACGCCGGGATCGTTACTGAGTAACTGCATCTCCTTGATAGCGACGAGTTTGCGCACATCAGGGAAGTTAAGATCGCGCGCCTGGTAGACAGTTCCCATGCCGCCGCCGCCCAGCACACCCATAATTTTGTAGCGCGTATGAAGAACCTGGTTCGGTTTAAGCGACCCCTGGTGTCCGTCGTCACCGCCGCCACCGCCAAACTGCATCGTATCGACCATGATTACGCCTGAAAGATCACATATCGCTGCGGATAAAGCCATCGTTGAGTGTGTAACACTCATGTATGATTATAGAGTAACCCCGAAAATCCATCAATGAATGTCAAGAAGTCTGAAGATACTATGAAAGCTGAAAACCGCCCGTCGCTGTCGGTCTATCTGCACGTTCCGTTTTGTGGCGTCAAGTGCAGCTATTGTGCGTTCAATACCTATGTCCATCTGGATCATTTGATTGAGCCGTTTGTGCTGGCGTTGTGTGAAGAGATTCGCGTCGTGGGCAGCGGGTCAGCGACATATGATGTGCATACTGTCTTTCTAGGCGGGGGTACACCCAGCCTACTTACGCCGCAGCAGCTTGAACGCATCATGACCGCACTCCACGCGCATTTTCGAATGGTACCTGATGCTGAAATTACGATGGAAAGCAATCCGGCAGATTTAACGCACGCTTACTGCGCAGCAGTTCGTGCGTTGGGCATCAATCGCCTGAGCATCGGGATGCAGAGCGCGAACGAAACTGAATTGCGTCTGTTTGACCGCAGGCATGATAACGAGACCGTCGTCAGGGCAGTGGCGGCTGCGCGGGCAGGCGGGTTCGATAATCTCAATCTCGATCTGATTTACGGCGCGCCGCATCAAACATTGGAAACGTGGCGGGAAACGCTGCAACAGTTTATCGCGCTTAAGCCTGAACATGCGTCTCTGTATGCGCTGTCGCTTGAAGAAGGCACTTCCATGAAGGCGTGGGTCGATCGTGGCAAACTGCCGACACCGGATGACGATCTGGCTGCGGATATGTACGATCTGGCGACGGAGATGCTGGGTAAGGCGGGCTATGAGCAGTATGAGATAAGCAACTGGACGCTGCCGGGGCGGGCATGTCGGCACAATCTCCAGTACTGGTACAACCTCGATTATGTCGGGCTGGGCCCGGGGGCGCATGGCTTCGCTGCTGGGGTGCGCTATGCGGTGATCAAGTCGCCTGTGCGCTACATCGAAGCACTGAAGCAGCCAACACACAGCGTGTTTCCGCGCACGGCTGCGACTGATTACGCCGACACACTGAGCCTAGACGATATTATCGCCGAAACGCTGATCATGAATTTGCGGCTGACGCAAGCAGGCATTGACCGAGCGCAATTTCACCAGCGGTTTGGTATCGATCTGGTTGATCTCCATCGTGAACCCATTGAGCGCCACACACGGGGCGGTTTGCTGGAAGTGGACGATGTGCGCGTGCGGCTGACAGACAAGGGGCGGATGTTGAGCAACACCGTGTTTCGCGAGTTTGTCTAGCGCAACGGCGGACGCCAACTGATGCCGCCTAACGAGCGCATACGCAGTGGGCAGTCCGGGATTTCTTCGCCAATCTTCAAGAAGCACAGATGTTGACCACCGGGCATGGATGCGCCGAACACAACGGCGCTGTTATCCGGCGTCCACTGCAAGTCCCAGATGTTGAGTGCCTGGACATCCCTTAGATACACGATACGCCTGCGCTCGCTGGTTGGGGTGGCAAAGCCGATTGCTGTGAAAGGATTGCCAAGTATCTGATAGGCAATGCGCGTATCATCCTGTGACCAGACGGGCTGGCTTTCATTGGTGAATTCGCTGTTGGTCAGATTGCGAAACTCGCCCGTATTCAGATCAAACAGCAGTAAGTCTGGCGAGCTTGAAGGTGGGGCAACAGCGGCGATGAGTATCTGTTGGGTGTCGTGCGAAATAACGGGCATGCGGTAGTTGCTGAGCGGCAACTGCCATTCACGCAGCGTATGGGCGCGTAACCCCGGCACCTGGATTTCCTGAACGAGGACATGTTCAACATTGATGCTGACGTTGAGGATCCGCTGTTCATCGCGCCAACGTAACCTGCTCTGATCCGCGCCATAAACACCCGGCAGGCGCATTTGTGTGACTTCGCGTCCTGGTAAATGAACCTGTAGAATCTCTACACCTACCCCGCGTGCCATACTCGTAATGCCATAATGGAAGATGAGATTGTTTTGTGCAGGCGACCACAGCGGCGCATGGCGTACTTCTGCTTCTGCCCTCATACTGTAGTATACCCGTGCGCGCTCGCCGGAACGAACACCATAAACAACGATGGTATCAGCAGCGGCTCTGCCAGCACCCGATGTCACATAGGCAAGCCGACTGCCATCAGGCGACCAGGTGGGCGTGAGGAGTGCGTTGGCGGGATGTACAAGGGTAACGATCAACTGTCGCTGCGGGTCGTAGAGGTATAGTCCAGGCGCAATATTCTGCTCAATAACGGCTGTGAAGCTCAGTTGTGGTGCGGGTGGCAGCAGCGGGGAAGCCGAAAGCGATACCAGCACGCATGTACAGATGACGAGGACGAGCAGCATGGTGAGCCGCAACACCATCACGACCTCCTTGATTCGATGGTCAGATCACCGTTAGCGCCAGGCGATGTCGCCAACCCACGAGACGAACAGAAAGCAAGCCACTTCGCTGGATGTGGAGTTTGCCACGCATAACCGGAAACCGCCCGCCTGACTACGCGCGTAGACCAGCCGATGATTGTCTGACGACCAGACGGGTGGGCTAATGCGCCCGAAAACATGTCCATCAACCGAATGCCCGACCGCTTCTTCGTGGCGCTTGACGATGACGGACGGACCGCCATTCGCGTAGCGCAGATATGCGATTTGTGAACTATCGCTGCTCCACGATGCGCCCATTTCTGTGACGCCGCTCTGATAGGTGAGTGTGGAAGGCGTTGGGTGTGACACATCAAACGAAAAGAGCTGGTACTCGTCGCGTGGGGCGGTGATTGCCGCGACGACAATGTGCGAACCATTGTGGGAGACGACAGGCGGTTCGTAGCGTGCGAAGTCCACGCTCCACTCGTCAACAGCGGCTAAAGCCAGGCTTTGCGCGGGAATATCGTAGACTTTCACGCTGCGGCGATTGATCTCCACATAACGCAGCCGCGCTTCATCCAGCCAGCGCAGGGCATGGTTGCGCCCCGCCGCACCGGGCAGTGCCTGGACAGAGATGTGATTGTCGCTCAAGCGTAACATTACCAACTGCAACGCACTCCCTTCCATCGGGCGCAGCGCTGCGAAAGTGAACGCAATATGGCTGCCATCGGGTGACCAGACGGGTGGATATACGATGTCACCGTGCGTCAGCGCGTCAGGAAAGACAGTGCGTGCTGTTCTGCTGCGCGTATCGAAGATCACCAGCGTCTCGCTGCGATTGGCAACGCCTTCGGCATCAACATAGGCAAGCTGTGTGCCGTCGGATGACCAGGCGAGTGCTGTGCTGGGTGCTGTGTCGGCGATGAGACAGTGTAATTGGTGATGGGTAATGTCGTACAAGTAAAGTCCGTTGCGCCCGCCGATGTTTGCACTAAACGTCAGTTGATCGGACGGCACAAAGCGCGCAGCTGCCTGCGTGAGGCTCACTGTCATGGCGACAGTGAACAGAAGCAGGGCGACGAGACGCACGATGGGCATAGCAGGCGGGTCAGTACGCGCGCTCGAACAGCCACGCAGCTAACGCGCGTAACTGTACTCCGGCTGCGCCCTGTGGCTGTGCGCGCTCCAGCGCCGCCAGCGCTCGGTCGTAATAGTCGTTTTCAAGCTGCGTCGTGAAGTCCCGCGCGCCAATGGCATCTAACACCTGTACTGCTTCACGAACGTCATCGCGTTTGAATTTGGGACGCTCATAGATTGTTTTGAGCGTCGGACTGTTTTCCAATCCGTACAGTACGGGCAGCGATTTTTTTTTCGAGACAATATCGGTAGCAGCAGACTTACCGGTTACTTTCGGGTCGCCCCAGATGCCGAGGATGTCATCGTGAATCTGGAAGGCGATGCCAAGATTGATACCAAAATCGCGGAAGTGCGCCGCGCGTTCAGCATCATGGCTGCCCACCAGCGCGCCAATGTGCGCGCACGCACCGAGCAGCGATGCCGTCTTGCCGCCGATCATCGAGATGTATTCATCAACTCCGACGTTCTTCTGACGTTCAAAACGCATGTCGAGATGCTGTCCGCGCGTCAGCGCCAGCATAGTGTCGTTGAAGACACCCCAGATTTTCAGGACGACTTCGGATGGTGTATTTGCTCCCAACTGATGCAGCGCGACATAGGCGAGTGTGAACAGCGCATCGCCCGCGTTAATGGCGTTGGCGCGCCCCCAGACTTTCCACACCGTCGGGCGACCATGCCGCGTCAGGCTGTTGTCCTGAATGTCATCATGGAGCAGCGTGAAGTTATGCAGCAATTCGACCGCCGCAGCCGCTGGCAGCGCGTGCTGCCAGTCGCCGCCCGCCGCCTCACAACACAGCAGCAGCACCATCGGGCGAATACGTTTGCCTGTCGGTTTGTTAAACGGCTGACCTGTTTCGTCTACCCATCCCAGTGGGTATTGCAACAGCAAGTCAAATTCTGGCGCGGCAGGGGCGGTAGCGACGACATGACGCATTTCGCTGTCGAGTGCGCCGAAGTAGCGTTGGGCAATATCCTGGATCACGATCTGCCTTCTTTCGCAGCGTCAGTCTTTCAATAGCGGCGTGTGTTGCAGTTCAGCAATGCTGGACGCACCGCTGCACAGCATGGCAATACGGATGTGGCGCGTCAGCTCATCGATCAGCTCGGCGGCGGCTGCGGTCGAATGATCGGCTGCTTTCAGGAACGGTCCGGCAATGCCGCCGAGCGTTGCACCCAGCGCGATGCACTTGGCAATGTCGATGCCATCGCGCAGCCCGCCGCTGGCGATGATCGGCAGTCGCGGCGCGCCTTTGGCGGCATACTGCACGGCGTCAGCGGTCGGTATGCCCCAGTCGGCAAACGCGCGGGCGACGCGGGCGTGCAGGGCAGTCGGCGCGCGATGATACTCCACTTCGCTCCAGGAGGTGCCGCCTGCACCAGCTACGTCAATAGCGCTGACGCCTGCGTTCATCAAGTCGCGACAGTTTTGCTCGCTAAAGCCCCACCCCACTTCTTTGGCAATGACGGGAACTGCAAGCTGGTGGCAGATGGCTTCGACATGCTTGAGCAGCCCGGCGAAGTTGGTATCGCCTTCCGGTTGAACGGCTTCCTGCAAAACGTTGAAATGTAAAATGAGCGCGTCTGCCTCGATCATGTCTACACAGCGGCGACATTCATCAATCCCGTAGCCGTAATTGAACTGCACCGCGCCAACGTTGCCGAAAAGCAGAATATCCGGGGCAATATCGCGCACCTGATAGCTGTAGGCGACTTCCGGGTTTTTGAGCGCGGCGCGCTGCGAGCCGACCCCCATCGCGACGCGGTGCTGCTGTGCAGCTTCGGCAAGGCGACGGTTGATGTCGTTCGCCAGACTTGCGCCACCGGTCATGGACGAAATCAGGATCGGGGCGCTCAGGGTTTTGCCGAACAGCGTGACAGTGCTGTCGATGCCAGCGAGATCGATCTCCGGCAGTGCATTGTGCATGAAGCGGTAGCGCTCCAACCCGGTTGTCAGGCGCGGGAACTGCACGTCTTTGTCCAGGTTGATGCGGATGTGGTCAACCTTGCGATCTTCGATTGAGGGCGTTGCCGTGACTTCAGGCATGGTCGAGTGTTCCTTATGTAGAGCGTCACAAATCGTACTGATGAGCGCCGCCAGTGTCAACATGAGCAACCTTTTTGTTATGAAACACACAGTTTGACTGGCTGTGAGGCATATCAAATGTTGTTGCAGGGGTAGCACAGCGGTCTAAACGGAGTATAATCAGGCGCGCTTTGTATTGAAGTCAGACTCCACATACGGAGGGGATTACGCAATGGCATCGGTTGAAGAACGTATCACAAACATTGTGGTTGATCTGCTCGGCGTAGACGCTGAAAAGGTTGTGCCGGAAGCGCGCTTCCGCGAAGACCTGGAAGCCGACTCGCTTGATCTGGTCGAATTGATCATGGCTTTTGAAGAAGAGTTTGGTGGCGAAATCACCGACGACGCTGCCCAGAAGATCACGTCGGTCGGTGAGGCGATTGAGTATATCAAGACCAATATGGGCGGTTAAACCGTTTCGCTATATGGGCAGTTAATACGTGAAGCGCCAGCCTTATGCCTGGCGCGTTTCGTGTTTGTATGATGCGCTGGACTGGGAGGTGATGGCAAACGTTGCGACAGCGACAAACACGATGCTGCCGATACCCGTTTGCACATCCAGCGCAAAGTCGCGGAACAGCGTATGCGCGCGCAGCATTCCTACCAGCGCCGCCGCCGCGCCACCGCCGAGCGCAATCGCTGCCACCGCGTTGACGAGCATGGGCGGGACGCGCTGTCGAAGTGAACAGATGCCAATCATTGCGCCCCCGCCTACCAGCGCAACCAGTGCCAGTAGGAACTGCTGCTGATAGTTGGCATCGCTGCGGGCAATGGTAAAGAATTCCAGCGGCGGCAGTGACGCGGCTGCGAGCAATCCGACGAAGACGACTCGCAGCCAGCGTGCCAGAGGCTGACACGCAACCCAGATGGCGAGGCACACCAGGGGCAATCGGAGCAGCAGCGGCGTCAGCAGCAGTGGGTCTACGCGCACGGCAGGATGGATGCTCGCCCATTCCGCCAGATCATAGGCGCTGACCGTCAAGCCACTGATGGTAGGGATGGTCATCCAGGGTAGTGCGTAAGCCACGACAAGGAGTGCCAGGCTAACCAGCTGAATTGATTTCATAGGCACCGATATCTACCCCGTTTCCCTGCGGACGCAAGACTCCGAGCAGGTCTGTTTCAGCGAATAACTCATTCGTGCCTGCGTCTTCAGCCGGGCTGCCAGGCATTATCATGAAATCGCCGACCTCCGGGTTCACGAACATGGGGTCGGCGTTGAACAGATTGGCGCTGGCGACACTCGTGTAACCCGACTGGTTGTAGAACAGATTGTAGTTGTAGATAACATCTGTCGCTTCGATGACCGCATTGGCGGGTTCGCCGGAATTAGCGACCATGATATTATTGAGAACCTGCACGTCGCTGGAGAACATCGCCGTAATTTCTCCATCGCTGATGTCCGGATGCTGACCATTCTGATACGTGGTGTTATTCACAATCTCTACATGGTCACTGTAGAAGACATGAATGCCGCGCCCGCCGTTATTGTAGATGACGTTGTTTTCGATACGTGTGCGTCCGTTGTAGACGCCGAGTGTTGAGTCGTTCTGTGTATTGCGCGTATCATCCACGATGATGCCGTTGCCGTCAGTGACCATCGCTGGCTCGAAGAACGCGAACGGCACATAATTGTAGTTGCCATAGACGACATTGCGCCGTGCAATCATCTTCACGTCAGTGCTGTCGTCCGAGTTCCAGTTCTGGTAGAACGAAATGCCGCTGTTGGCATAGGGCGAGTAGAAGCTGTTGAATGCGACGATGTTGTCTTCGATAGTCACATAGTCGGCGTGGTAGGTGTAGATTCCGCCACCGCTAAAGTAACGCACGGTACAGTTGCGCACGATGACATGATGTGTGAACTGTCCGGCTGCGCCGATGGCGATGCCATTGCCGCTCGTAATCGGGTTTTCGATGTCACTCTGCTCTGCCAGCGTATCTTCTACCGCGATGCTTTGATTGTTTCCTTCCAGTTCCAGTCCATCAATGATGATATAAGCTGCGCCGATGACGGCGATTGCCTGCCAGTTTTGCGAGACGAGGCGCGGTCGATGTCCAGGCAGCGCGGCGTAAGTGATCCATGCGTCAGTCGTTCCTGAGCGTGTGATAGTCACGATGTCCCGCTGCGGGTTCAGGCGTCGGTAGTCACCATTCATGAGATAGACTGTATCGCCAGGATTGGTGAGATCGGCGGCGTGCTGGATGGTGCGGAAAGGCGTCGCCTCGCTCAGACCGCTGTTCGTGTCGCTGCCTGTGGGTGACACAAAATAGGTTGTAGGAGCGGACTGTGCGGTTGTGGGTGCAGTTTGTGTGGCTGACAGGCTGAACAGCAGTGCCATGAGAAGAATGAACACACTCCGGTATCGCTGCATTTTCTTTTATCCCAGTTGATCGATCATAATGCGTATCTGATTGTCTTCGTCCGCTTGCTGCTGGAAGAAGTGTGACATGAAGTCGCTGCGGCGCTGGCGCAGTGCCATCGGTGCGACCGCGCGGATGTCACTGACCGTCGCCAGCGTGCGCCCATCAGCGGCGGCGTGCGCCCGCGCTGCCTCAAACATCGTGTATTCCGCCCGATGCGAGTCGATTGCTAGCTGCTCGACCAGCTTTAAGCCGATGGCGACAGCTTCATCTGCCAGTGTCGTGGTTTGCAAGCGTTCGCGCGCCCACAAAATGTCATTGCTAATCTCAGCCGTGCCATACTCCCATTCACGAAGAAAGGCGTGCGGATTGTGGCGGTAGGCGCGCACCCGACGGTAGACCTCCAGGCGTTCTTCCTGATCGCTCAAACCGCGCACATTCACACGCAGCCCGAAGCGGTCGAGAATTTGCGGGCGCAGACGACCTTCTTCAGGGTTCATCGAGCCGACGAGCGTGAAGCGCGCACGATACTTGCCGACCATTGCCCCGCGCCGGACGGTGTAGCTGCCCTGGGCGGCTGCGTCGAGTATGGCATCCACAATATCGTCGTTGAGCAGATTCACCTCGTCAATGTAGAGCAGGTTGTTATCGGCACGCGCCAGAATGCCGCGCTCCATTTTGATGCGCCCCTGCGCGGCGATACGCTCGTTGATACCGCCGACGACATCTTCGAGGCGCGCGTTGAGCGGGAGTTCGACCAACTTGACGCGCTCAAAATGTGAGATCGCCTCGCCGTTATGATAACGCTCGTAACAATCAGGGTAGAGGGAGTGCGCCGCCTCGCTATGGAGGTCGGTGGGCAGTGCGCCCTCGTCACAATCGCTGACTTCGGTATCCGGCAGAATATCAACCAGACTACGTACAGCCGTCGTCTTGCCTGTGCCGCGTGGCCCGATCAGCAGGACGCCGCCGATGGCAGGGTTGATGACCGCTAACAGCAGCGCCGTGCGCATTTCAAGCTGACCAACGAGCGCGAGAAAAGGATAGGGGCGACTCTCCGCCAGCCCCTGGTCTGGCGCTTCAGCAGCGAGTACCGCACGGGCACCCGACTGGTTGAGCAGGCGCAGCAGAATGGACGATTGTCCCGATTCCAGATTGGGCAGAAGTTCGGGCATGTCGGTCATGCAGGTTATTTACCCTCATGCGCTAAGCGCAATTGTTTGCGCAATGCCTGGCGCTCGGCTGCCTGTGCTGCGCGTGCCTGTTCTTCGGGCGTCTCGAAGATGGCTTCTGGCACAACAACAGGGACTGCGCCTGGACCGAGCGCTACATAGACAACATATGCCTGATTGGTGAGGCGCGAAGAGCCATCAAACGGGTTTTCGGCAATAACTTCCACGTAGACTTCCATCGACGTGCGCCCGACAAACGTCAATTCCGCCTTGCACAGCACCAGATTGGCGATATAGATGGGCTCGTTGAAGGTCATGGTATCGATGGCGACAGTAACGACGGGAAGCTGGGCATGGCGCATGGCGACGAGCGCGCCCGCTTCATCCACCATTTTCATGATTTCGCCGCCATGCACATTGCCAAGACTATTGGCGTTGGCAGGTCCCATTAGACGGCTGAGGGTAAAACGGGAGTCGGAAATGCGTTTTTGGGTACGGGGTTCGCTCAAGGGTAGGCAGCTTTCGGCTTGCAGGATGATCGATCTCATCCAATTGAACCGCAAAGCTGCCCGTTGTGCCAGTGGTTATTCGCCAGCGTCGGCTTTCAGGTCGCTGATGCGCTTGAAGACATCCGGGTCCCAGTCCAGAACGTCGATCTTATCGTAACCGAGATCGCCCGTCATCGGCGGGAGTGGGGCGCGCCCCGGCATATTCTTGGGCTTGGGTTGGCGCGCAGGCGGATTGGGGTACAGCGGCGGGCGGTCGTAATTGCGCTTGCGAATGATACGACCATCGGGATAGATGTTGCCGATCCATTCACCATCGTTTGTGTATACATCATGCACCTCATTCAGAACAAACCCGATATAGTCGCCGCGTGAGTCATAGAGGTAGCTGCCAAGCTTGACTGCTTGCCAGTCGCCCGCCGTATCAAAAATGAAGAACGGCTTTTCAGGATCGATCTTGAATATGCGAAGCATTGTGATTATCTCCAATCAGATCATAAACGCCAATGAATACTCAATTTATCATAGAAGCGAAATGCCGCCGGCAAACCTTGTGGTTTTACGCACATAGCAGGCTACTTGTTTATAGTGTACGGAGAAGTGCCTGATTGGGAACTGGTCAATTGTGCATGTGGCAGCAGGATGCGAAAGGTCGTGCCTGTGCCGGGATTGCTGGAGACTTCGACGCTGCCTTTATGCGTCTGGACGACCTTTTGCACTATCGCCAATCCCAGTCCGATTCCGCCGCTTTGAATCTGGCGGGCTTTGTCTGCTCTGTAGAAGGGGCTGAAGATATGGGGCAGGTCTTCCGGCTCAATCCCGATGCCGGTGTCTTTCACTTCCAGGTGTACACAGGTAGGAGTCGCTGTTGTACTGACCTGGACACATCCGCCTGTTTCGGTGTAGCGCACGGCGTTTTCCACCAGATTTTGGATGGCGCGGGCAAAGTACGGGCAGTTAATTGAAACCGAAGGGAGCGATGAGCCGGGGGTAAATTCGAGCATGACGCCTTTATCAGTGGCTGCTGCTGTGTCGGCGGCGATGACTTCGGGAACAAATGTGTTCAAATCAATCGGTTGAAACTGCAACGGTTCATGGTCATTCATGCGCACCATATCCGTGAGCGAGTCGAGCAGGCTCTTGAGACGTGCGGCATTCGCTTTGGTCTGCGTAAGTCGTTCGTCCATTCGTGACAGGATTTGCAATGCTTGCTCTGGTGTATGCCTATCCGTGCTTACGCTTAGTTCCTTGATGTGCTTCGATAACAGGTAAATGCCCGTGCCGATTGCCGTCGCCGGGGTACGCAGGTCATGTGCGGCATCGACCAGAAAGGTATGCATCATGGTGTTGCGTTCTCGTTCTCGTGCCAGTTCTAGCGCCTGTTCCTGTGCTTGCTTCAGCAACGTGATATCATGCAAGACAAGGATGTGTCCTTTGATAGTGCCGAACCGACTCGCGAGGGGTGAGATACGCAGGTCATAGTGCCGCTCAACCCCTTGCACCGGAAGCTGAATAACGCGCTGAAATTCGCTGCTATAGTTGAAACTGGCTGCGCCATTCAGGGATGCCAGAGTAGTCGCCATTTCATTGCCAACGATTTGTTGGCGCGTTACGTGCAACAAGCGTTCAGCAGCTGGATTTACGTTCACGACCCGGTGTTGGTTGTCAATGACGATGACGGCATCAGCGATGCTTTGCATGATAGCATCGTAGGCAGCGGGCATGATGTCCAGAAAGCGGAAGCGCAAGACACTGAAGCCAAGCGGGATACACGCCAACCCAATCGTCATGCCAGCGAAATCGATCGTCGGAATACTGAAGTCGATAATCAAGCCTACAGCGGGAATCGCTCCCGCAAGTAGAAGCAGGGAAGCCTGCTTGGTGAAGATGCCCGATTGACTGATCATGAAGCGGATCAGCATGTAAACTGCCAAGCCGATCAACAGAAAGATATGGGGTATACCAATCCAGACAACGAGGCTTTGCAGATTGTACTGAAGCACTACTGTGTCAAGCCCGTTGACAGGCACAACGCTGACATTGGTCCACACCAGATGATGGAGGGGGTTTGTCCAGCTAAAGAGCAGAAACAGGGTTGGAACAATGCAGATGGCGATGATGTTTCGACGTTTGATCCAGCGTTCATGTCCTGTGTACGACGCAGTGAAGATGGCCCCCGCCACCGTAAAGTAAAGCCAGGGCAGCAGATAGATGATTTCCAGTGCAATCAGCAGGTCGTCATCGCGCGTAATAATCTGTAGCAGGTTGGTGGTGATTGCGGCGAACGCCAGCGCGCAAACATAGAAAAAGGCATGTGCTGTCAGGTCATCTCGCTGCTGCCAGGCATGTACCGCAAAGGTTGCCAGTGCCAGGAGCGTCAGCACGACAGGGATGACAACAGGATGGAAGTGCCACTCCATAAGCGGTTTTGCCTGAACTAAAGCTGGATTGTGCTGATGTACACAATCAAGACTGTAACCGCACTGCGCGTGTTCTGTTGGTTGAGATATTGTGAAATTTGTCTACTTGCTGGTGCAGAGCGTCGCATAGACCGATTGTAGCTGCTGAGCAGACGTGTCCCATGTGAAACGAGCGGCTTGGGTGTACCCTCGCTCAATCAGTGAAAGACGTAAATGCTCATCACTCACGACTTGTTCGAGTGCTGCTGTGATCGCATCTACATCAGTCGGCGAGATGAGCAAGGCGGCATCGCCCGCTGCTTCAGGCATGGACGAAACATGAGACGTAATAACGGGCGTACCACATGCCATCGCTTCCAGGATGGGCAGCCCAAAGCCTTCGTACAGCGACGGAAATGCCAGACAGCGTGCCTCAGAATATAGTGTGGGCAGGTCGGCATCATCCGCAAAGCCAATAAAGCGCACCTGTTCACGCAGCCGGAGCTTATCCAAAGCCTGATAGATCGGGTCTTCCAGCCAGCCTTTGCCACCTGCAATCACGAGCGTTACGTCATGACCGAGTGCGCGCAAGTGCGCGAGCGCTTCAATCAAACGTCCGTAGTTCTTGCGGGGCTGAACCGTGCCAATGGCAAAGATATAAGGCTGTTGACCAAGATTATATTTCTCACGCACGGCGGCGCGCAATTGTGGATCAGCAACAGGCTTGAAACGGGCATCGACGCCACTCAGCAGCACAGTGATCTTGTCGGCAGGCAGTTGATATAGCTCGACTAGATCGTCTTTGGTCGCCTGTGAGTCGGCAAGGATGTGATCGGCACGGCGGCAGGAGCGCGGCACCACCGCATCAAGATAGGCTTTCAGACGCGGACTGGCGGTTTCCGGGACGCGCACAAAGGACAGGTCATGGACAGTGAGCAGGGTGCGTGTGCCGGGTAGCGTCGGCGGAAGCGTGAAATCGGTCGCATGATACAGATCGACTCCTCCGGTAAACGTCTCGACTGGCAGTGGCAGCCCGAGGCGATACCAGAGACGTGCAAGGTTAACAGGTGTGATGGGGGTGGGACACCAGGCAAAGCGCGGTGCAGGGGCTAGCGGAAGTTGTGTACGTTGTGCGCCCGCCACGAACAGTCGGTATTGGTTCTCGTCAGGCCGTCGCCCCAGCGCTGCGATCAGTTCGCGGGTGAGTCGCCCTATGCCGCCCCCCTGCTCGTAGGCAGGGGTGTAGTCAATGGCAATCGTGGGCATAGCGGGCGGCGTATGGACGAAGCGTCAGTTTACGTCGTTGTAAGTGAGCTTGCGGTTGGCGAGGAAGTTCCAGACCATCACCACGACAACGCCCGTGACGAGGCAGAACATCGTGCCAAGTTTGGCAGCGGCAGCGGGTCCGGGAACATAGCCGGGGCGGAACAACTGGATTTCTGGCAGCAATAACGGCAACAAAACTTCACCAATTGGCTCATGTGCCAGCGTGATCCACAGCGTGCGGAAGACCCAGCCAATGACGTTGATGAGTGCAAAGTAGAACATCTGACGGCGCATTGACTTTGAGCGTGAGTCGGGATAGGTCCACAGGCGATTCCATGTGAAGTTGCTCAAAATTGCCGCGACGAAGCCACAGGTGGAGGCGATCATGACGTTAAAGTCTGGCACGCCGGGCTTAGGTGGGAGGATAGTCGCTTGCAAGACGAAGACGGTCGTGAAATCGACGACAAAGCCAAAAGCGCCCACCAGGGCAAACTTGATGAAGCGCTCAACCTCTTTCGACTTGCCGCCGAAGCGATTGGCGATGGCGAGGATAGGGGCATCAAGTGGGTTACGGATTTTGATAGTTCTCACAGCCATATCGTATGTGTTTTACCTGACGGATAAGACCCTTGCGGGTAATTCACGGTTCAAAGCGAGCAACAATCCAATGTTAACACTGAGATGGATGAAAAGATTGTTAACGTAAAGATTGTCGGTCAGACTGTGAACTGTAAGGTAGACCCAGACCCCTAGAATTCCGATTGCAGTGAGGCGCGACGAAGGGTCAGGATGTTGGCGTGTGCGCCACGCCAGAAACAGTATGCTGACAATAAAAGTAGCATAGAATACTAACCCAATAATGCCAGTCTCTGCAACAACATTCAAGTAGTAATTGTGTGCGTGCCCAAGCGGGAATTTCCAGTTGATGAGACGAAAGTCTTGATAGGCGACTTCATAGTTGCCCAAGCCGACACCCGTCCAGGGATAGCTGGTCGCCATATTGATCGCCGCTTGCCAATGTGCGAGGCGTTCGATGACTGCGTAGTTCTCCGGGTTAATGTCCACACCACGCACATCCCGGACGTTGAAAATATCCTCTGTGATGGTGCTGAGGCGCGCTGCAATGCCAGCGGGTAAGCGACCGCTGGCAATGACTGCGACAGCCAATAGCAGCGCTGCCCCTGCCAGCAGCAGACTGTGACTAAAACGGCGGGGTAAGGCGAAGACCATCACGCCGATGGCAACCACAATTCCCAGCCATGCCCCTCGACTATAGGACAGGTAGAGCGCGATGGCAATGGTGACGCTGGCGACCGCGAAGAGGATGAGACGCAGGAAGTCTGGGCTCTTCCATATATTAGTAATGGAGCGTTTAGCTTGTTGGAACAGCGACCACAGCGCCGTGAGCATCGCCGCAAGCGCCAGCGGCAGCGTCAAGCCCATGAAGCCTCCAAACGGATTAGGCTGTCCGAATGTGCCAAAGGCGCGAAAGTAACGCTCGTTGATGAGCAGGTGGAGCGCACCGCTGCCGCCGTAATATTGATAGATACCGATAATTGCGTTTACTAAGCCTGCCAGCATCAACAGTACTACAAATGTATCGCGCGGGGTGGTGCGGGCAAGATCGATCACGATGACGGCGATGATGAGCATCTGGACGAATTTGAGCGTTTCACTCAGCCACGCCGAGAGGGAATAGGCGTTGAATGCGCTCAGTCCGGCAGCGGCAATGAAGGCGATCAAGGGCATTAGCGTGACGATTAACCGCCTTAGCTGCGGGCGCGTCATAGGCGCAAGGGACTGGTGACGCAGCCGAAGCAGGCACTGCATTCCCCAGACGCCAATGAGAATGATAAGCAGCCATTGACCGATGTCAAGCGGTATATTGGGATATGCCAGGCGCGGCGCTTCCGTGGCGTACAAGGTGCGTAAGGGCGCAAGAATCAGCAGTGCGCCAAGCAGCGCGGTGGGAGTAACACATGCCGTTGCTGCGAGCGCTGCTCCGGCAACAAGTACGCCCGCCACCCACAAAGGCGTTTGTGCGCTGATGATGCCAGTTATGACAGCAATTCCCAGCCACACGGCGAATAGATAGCGCGATGGGTGTGGGAGGGAGAGGCGCGGAGGGAATGCAGCTTGCTTCATGCGCGCAAGCTTATCGCGATTTGTGTAAGAATAGCAAATCGGATGAAACGCCAAGACGCCAAGCACGCCAGGCGTGAGACAAATCACTGGGCGTGCTTGGCGTCCTGGCGTTTAGAATCAGCTTACACGACGGATTTGAAGTACTCGATGGTCTTGGGCAGCCCGTCGCTCAGCGGAACTTTCGGCGACCAGCCGAGGATCGTGCTGGCGCGCGTGCTATCCGGGCGGCGGGTTTGTGGGTCATCTTTGATGCGTTCCGACTCTTTGATGACGATACCTGCTTTGTTGTTCGTCATCTCGTTCACGAGTTTGGCAAATTCCATTATCGACAGTTCTTCCTGCGTCCCGATGTTGACGGGTTCTTGATAGTCGCTGTGGAGCAGGCGGTAGATGCCTTCGATCAGGTCGTCGCAATACTGGAAGCTGCGCGTTTGCGAACCATCCCCGTAGACGGTGAGGGGTTCCCCGCGCAGCGCCTGCCCGATGAAATTGGGTACAACACGCCCATCATCAAGGCGCATACGCGGACCATAAGTGTTGAAGATGCGCACAATGCGGGTATCGAGCCCGTGCTGGCGACGGTACGCCATTGTGATCGCCTCGCTAAAGCGTTTTGCTTCGTCGTAGCAGCCGCGCGGACCAATGGCGTTGACGTTGCCGTTGTACGTCTCTTTTTGCGGGTGTTCGAGCGGGTCGCCATATATCTCGCTCGTGGACGCGAGCAAGAACTTCGCTTTTTTCGCTAGTGCCAAGCCCAGCGCGTTATGCGTGCCGAGCGAACCGACCTTCAGTGTTTGAATGGGGAACTTGAGGTAGTCAATAGGGGAAGCGGGGGAGGCAAAATGCAGCACCGCATCAATGTCACCCGCGACAAAAATATGATTGCTAACATCGTGTTTAATGAACGAAAAGCGTTCGTGTCCAGCGAGATGCGCAATGTTGCGCGTGTTACCGGTGATCAGGTTGTCCATTGCGACAACGATATGACCTTCTGCCAGGAAGCGGTCGGCAAGATGCGAGCCAAGAAAACCCGCGCCGCCAGTAATGAGTACGCGCAAGACGAGACCCTCCGTGAGGATGTATCAACTGATAACGCACACAGTGTATCATGACAGGTCTTGCAGCGAGCTATCAAGGTTTGTTGAATTCTAGACCTTCGCCTGCTCGACTTCCTGAGCAATGTCTTCAAACTGTCGTTGCAGTTCATGGTCGAAGATGGCAAGCACAGCAGCGTCGGGCAGGCAGAGGATGACGGTGCGCAATGCCTTTAGGTCTTCAAAGGAGGTGTCAACGATTTGGCTAAGCATCGTCGTGGCACAGTTTTCGACCGGGTAGCCAAGCGAACCAATGCTGATCGCGGGCATAACGATGGATTTGAGTTGATGATGCTCGGCGTGGTGCAAGCACTCGAAGGTAACGCTGGTCAGCTTGCCGCGTTCAGCGCCTTCGCCCCAGCGCGGACCGACGGCGTGAATAATCTTTTTGAACGGCAGATTGCCCGCAGATGTGACGACCGCTGAACCGACCGGGCAATAGCTGATTTCGGCAAGCTCCCGTCCCACGCTGCTGCCTGCCTTTATGAGCAGATCAGGCGGAAATGCAAGGTCAGTGTCTGTGACATGAACAGCAGCGTCTGCACGGACACTCCACAAGTTGCCGATTATGGTTTGTATGGTAAGTTTGTTGATCTTGACTTTCATGGCGCACAATTCCCGCAGCGCTTTTGGGAATTACACCATAATTTGGGATAAAACGTCAATAGAGCGCATGTTCGGTTCTTAAAGATTGGTTTTATCCTTTTTGCTGCGTAGCGTCATTCTCATCGTGTGTTAATGCGATCGCCAAGCCGCACAGCAGCATGAAGACATAAATCAGGTCGTTGACAAAGATGCTGTTATCAACCAAACCATGCGCCACCAGATTTGCCAGGCAGCCGGAAGCGCCAATTGCCAACACACGCTGGATGGAGTCGGTTGCTGTGCGAATGACGCGAATGAGGCGTGTTGCCATAAGAATAACGAACGTCAGAAACAGGATGACGCCGAGAACCCCTAATCGCAGCCAGAAATCGAGGACGAAGTTATGGGGGTGTGACAGATTGGGTTCCTGCCAGGCGTCCGGCAGGATGTAGCGTCCGCGAAAGGCATAAAGGAACTGATCTAATCCTAAGCCTGTGAGCGGACGATCCTGAATAGCTGCGAGTGCGCTTTGCCAGACGCGCAGCCGGAAGAAGTTCGTGCCTTCGGTCGGGTCGAGCAAGCGGGCGAAACGGGCAGATTGTGAAAGAATAGGTAGCGCCGCCGCGCCCAGCAGCGCCAGCCCGCCTAACGGCAGCAGTGCGCGCTTGCCAAAGTGCGCTATCAGAACGACGGTGACAGCCGCCGGAATGCCGAGGAAGAGCGCTCCTGCACTCAGCGTCAGGACAAGGGCAGCAGCAAAGAGCAGCACTGCCAGCGCGCCAAAGATACGGCGGTTTCGATCCAGCGAGGCAAGCATAAAGATTAGCGCGAAGGGCAGGCAGCGCCCCAGCCACAAGCCGACGTTGTTGGGCGAGCCGTAGACGCTGGCAAGGCGTCGTGCGCCGTCTTCGGCGGTAATGATGGCATCACCGCGCACGTACTGGATGAGACCAATGGCAGCAACCATGATGCCTGCAATGACGAGCGTATCGACAAGCTTGAGCCAGTCACTACGTGATAGTCTGCTCGTGCGCAGCATGAGGTAAAACAGGCATGGTTCAATAAAGAGAACGCGCAGTTCGGTAAGGGCGACATCGCGATACTCGGTCCAGAGCAGCGATACGACGCCCACCGCCAGAAAAGCAACCACCAGTAGATCTATGCTTTTGCTCCGTTGAAAAGCCTGTCTGGGGGCAGCCAATGTGCGCTCTTGCCTGTAATGATTGGCTGCCTGTACCGCTGTCCGCACGGACCATGCCGCAAACGTGATCAGGACAACTAGTTCGCTCATGGGGAAGGCAAAGCGATAGAGTTCGACCGGGAACAGGTAGAACGGCACAAAAAAGATCGTCAACATCAAACCGTGCAGCGGACGGTGATAGAAGAGGACGAACAGCAGCAACGCGGCGGCGATGCTGACGGGCAGTGCCAGATTGACGTAAAGCAGCCCTGCACTGGCAATCGCCAGCCCCAGTTGAATGGGTTCGCGGCGGAAGAAGCCGGGAGCGGCGTTGTTCCATGTCAGCAGCACGCCGAGCATCAGGACAAGGGAGGCGAGTGCGCCAAGTGCAAACTGTCCCGCCTTACCCAACCGCGCGCCAATGTTGGCAATGGGGCGCAGGGTTGTATGCCAATCGATTTGACGTGCGAAGACGACAGCGGCTGTGGCGGCGACTCCGGCACTTAAGAGTGCCAGCGCGATTTGACGAATGTAGGGCGCAGCGCGGTCACTGCCGCCGACGGCAAAGCCCGCCAGCGCCCAGCGATCCCAGCCGCGATCGGCGACGATGCGCAACGTGTGACTGCCAGCACCTAAATCTCGTGCGAGGGAGACGAGCCGTGTTTCCGGTTCGAGGGTGTCGCTGGTGAGGACAAGATAGGCGTTGCCGCTGCTATCGCGGGGCAGAGCGTTCGCGGGCTGCCCGTTGACAGTCACATAGAGATAAGCGGTGTAATCGCCCTCACGTGCCAACAGGCTGACGCTGTCGCCCGCAAAGTCGAACTCTAACTGGCTGTCGCCGACCCAACCAATGTCTGCGCCGCGCTCGCTGACCGTCCACACGCCGCTGTAGCGAGCAAAGGCACTGGCAGGGTGGTGCAAGCCAATCGGTGCAAAGCCTGAAGGCGCTGCCGCAACGGGGTCGTTGGTGAACGATTGAAAGAGCGGTGTAGGGGTGTGTTCATCATTGACAAGCGCGAAGCCCCATCGCGGGTCAGCAGGGGAGACCGCAGGCTGCCAGCTTTCCAGAATCATGCCTGCCAGCCACGGGAAATCCTGTTGACTCATGTGCAGTGCAATCTTCGTATAGTCAATCTGCTGCTGCGCTGATACCTGCCCCCATATGGATGGCTCACCCGTCCAGTCGGAAGGCAAGCTGTTCCAGCCCCATTCGCTCGCCCACAGCGTAGATTGTCCGTCACCGTAGCGCAACATGATGTCACGCAGCAGCACGACTCGTTGGAAGTTGAGCAGTGTGGGCGAAGCTGGATCCGTCGGCGGCGCATTAAAGCCATAGGGTTTGGCTGCAACCGCGTCGCTAAAATCTGCAAGCCCCAGTCGGTACAAGTCTTCCAGATAGGACAGATCGCTGATGTTATGGGGTCCCATCTCCAATGTTGGAGCCAGCGCAGCCGCAATGACGGTCGCGTCGGCATCGGCACTGTGAATCGCGGCGTATGCTGCGTGCAGCAAAGCGGCATAGTCCTGCACACGCGGCTCGGCGTTCCCCCAGGCAGCATAGAGATTAGGTTCGTCGCCGATCTGGTAGTAATCGACCGTCGAACCGTAGCGCTGCGCAAACGCGCTGACCGATTGAGCAAAGGCAGCAGGGTCGAGAGCGCCCGTGACAGGGAGGACGACTACTAGTTCGAGTGTCGGCTGATCGCGAAATGGTGTGACTATTTCGTCAAGTTGTGACCAGTCGTAACTCTCTGCTTGATCCGCAAGCGGGAGGAAGTCAATGAACTGGCGTACCCAGACCACACCAATGGACTTTATGAGGTCGATCTGACGTTCAAGTTCCAGATTGTCGTACTGGGTCAGGTCGGCGTTGACGCCAAAGCTTGGCAGATAGTATGGAAGGTTCGCCTCAAGTGCAGGGTTGGCATAGCCGCGCAGATCATTACGACGCTGCTCGTCCGTCCCCCAGGCAGCGAACACACTCCCTGCCAGGGCAACCAACGCTACGATCAGCAGCAGGGCGTCGCGTTTCATCGCATCCACACTGGGCGAGACGCGCCTGTATCCAGCGTGACCTGGTTGGCTACGCCGCTGGAGACATCAACAACCCACAGACTGCCCTGATAGATGAAGGCAATCTGGCGCGCATCTGGGCTCCAGGCGAACTCGCGCGCGGTCAATCCGGGTTGTGTCGATGTCAATGGATAGAGTGTGCGTGCGTTGCTGCCATCACGATCTGCCACTACAAGGTCATACTCCGCCGTTTCACTGATGCTGTTATTGATGCTGCGGGCGCGGAGATAGGCGATATAGCCGCCAACGACAGCCCCTGTTGCGTCGGTCAGCGTCGGGGAGTAGTCAGGGTTTGACCAGATGCCCGCGTTCTGCGCAATTTCCGCGCTGAACGCGCCATCCGCAGCGACGGCTGCGACGTGAAATGCCGGGCTGCTCTCCGGCGGCTCGCTGCCAATCGGCTCCCCATGCACCGTCGTCAAAAGCAGTTGGTTATCGCCAGACCATGAGAGGTGTGCGCGCCACGACCACGAGGACGGTGTGCTGAAAGGGGTGTACGTGAGCAGGGATGTGAATTCGCCACTGTTGAGATTGACGAGACCAATGCCGTTGGCACGCGCCCAGGCAAGCTGGCTGCCATCGCGCGACCATGCGAAACCCGTTCCCCACCAGCCCGCGAAACCACCGTTATTTGCCTCGACCACTTCTTCGACGCTGAGCGCTTCACCTGTGGTGGGGTCGAGACGCATCATCCACAGATCGTTGTATGCCTGCCAGCCAGGGGGGGCGCTACGCGCTTCTGCTGTCGAGTAGGCGATGGTATTTTCCTGTCCGGGTACCCATTCAGCGTAGAGGATATTGATGGGTTGCAGCGGGATCGGATCGAGCGACTCATTGATGTCTGAAAAGAGGTAAAGCCGATTGGAGAAGCGCGCGCCTGCATTTGCTTCTGCGCGCGAGAAGAGCAGCCGTCGCCCGTCCTCAGACAGACTGAAGACGCGCCCATCGACATCACTTGTGTTGGTGAGATTGCGCCGTGTCGTGCTGCTACCGCTCATGACCCAGGCGTTGCCATTGTTGACATAGGCAAGCGTCCCGGTGATGCTGATGGGATCGAGCGCGCCTGCCGGACCGACCGCGACGATCTCGTCAATCGGCGCAGCGACGACTGTGCGACTGATTTCCTGACGGTTGCCCGCAATGCCATCGCGGATTTCGATGCGGTAACAGACCTGGGTGACACCGTTTTGCCCTTGCTGCTGGATACGTTCCTCGCCCGGCTGCAACCCTTCGAACGGTACGGTCTGGCGACGGTAGGGAAGTTCGATGTCTTCGCATTCCTGCTCTTCACGCACACGTACAACGGTCACGCGCATCCCGTCAGCAATTTGTGTGAACGCTGGCGGGTTGACATCATCCAATTCACCCAGATCAACGTCGGCATCACGCACGAATTCGCCGACGGTGATCGGGGCATTGTACTCAAATGTGCGTTCGCGCCCATCAACGACCAGCGAGACGAGGATCGTGGGTTGCTGAGACGTGGTGGTATCGCAGGCAGCGAGGAGCAGAAGTAGTGTGATGACAACGCTCAGGCAGAGCGCATGTGAGAATGACAGTAAACGTCGAACCATAATGAACCGGAATGACTTTGCTATGTGAAAAGTTACGGAGGGCGATTTGCCCTCCGTAAGAGGATAGCGAACTTGGCATTGTCTGGGCAAGCCCGCGCCCTGTGTTAAAACAGCACGTTATTGCGCAATTCGCCCAGTAATTCGATGATAGCGGCGTTCAGGGCGTTTGCACCGTAGGTGCTGACCGCAGCCGGATCAAGGTCGCCCGCGCCGTTCGGTGCAATCGACAGCGTGACGCCATCACCACTGACACCCTGCGGCAGTTGGTTGATGAGCAGCCAGGCGTTGAGCAGTGGCACATCCTTGTCATTCGCCACTTCGATGATAGCGTCGTTGTACTGCTGCAACGTTTCCGGCGCGATGTCGGCGCGCGGCGTGATCGTCATCAGCACTGGAATAACGCCGTTGCCCATCAGTGTGTCAACGATGATATTCAGATTGCGGCTGAACTCGCCCACATCCGTGCCGTTGATGGCGTCCTGAGCGCCGATGCTAATGAACATGACGCTGGGGCGACCCGTTGCTTCAATTTCGCATTCAATCGGGTAGCCACCACGACCCGCAGCGCCGGGGCAGACAGACGGATCGATATTGCCGGGGTTGAGCAGGTCCGCCGCCGTCCAGCCGAAGCGCACTGCGCTACTTTGCTGGCTAAAGCTGGTCGCGCCGCTGGGCAGCGTTGTGCTATTAAATGTATTGATAGTGTCCTGCGCAAAAGCATCTGGCACATTGGTAAATGCGTTCGGCGCGAATGCATCGACCAAGCCATCCTGCGTCAGCGATTGATCGCCTGCGAGAGCAAAGACGAACGTCTGATTGCCCATGCCGCGCCCGCTGCCATAAATGGCGCTCAGGTTGGTTGCCAGATCGGGGATGTCTGGCTGGACAGGCGTGTTACCAACCAGCGACTCATCTGGCTGTGTAGGTGCTACAACCGTGACATCCTGTTGCGTGGTGCTGGTCTCGCCTGTCTGCGAATTGGTGACCGTCAGCGTTACGGTGTAGGTATTGCCTTCGGGATAGGTGTACGTCGGGTTCGCATCAGTGCTATCGGTCACACCGTCGCTATCAAAATCCCACTGATAGGTATCGAAGTCGCCAGAGGAAGCGTCGCTGAAGTTAACGGTCAGCGGATCATTGGCTTCGTCCGCGACAAAGAATGAGAAGTTTGCCGTCGGTGGTGTTGAAGGCTGTGTAACGGTCACTTGCTGGTTGCTGCTGTTTGTTTCGCCAGTCTGCGAGTTTGTGACCGTCAATGTGACTGTGTACGTTCCACCGGCTGCGTACTGGAAGGTTGGGTTGGCATCGGTGCTATCGATCACGCCGTCACTTTCGAAGTCCCAGGCATAGCTGTCGTAATCACCACTTGAGGTGTCCGCGAACGAAACCAGCAGCGGGTTAGTCGGATCAATAGTAGCGACGAAGCCTGCGACAGGCGGGAGGAACGGCAGCACGACATTGACGGACTGCATTTGTGACGTGCTGCTTTCACCCGTCTGCGAGTTGGTGACGGTCAGCGTGACCGGATAGCTGCCGCCGGTGGTGTAAACGTGCGTTGGATTCGCTTCTGTGCTGGTCGCGCCATCGCCAAAATCCCACAGATAAGCATCATAGTCGCCTGTGGAAACATTGGTAAAGTTCACCGAAAGCGAATTAACCGGATCCACCGCGAACGTGAAACCAGCATTCGGGGCGGTTGGTACGGTGACGCTCGTGTTGAAGACATTGCTGCCGCCGACGCCGTTGACCGTGACACTGACAGGATAAGTTCCACCCGCCGCATAGGTGTGTAGCGGGTTCTGCTCGTTACTGGTGCTGCCATCGCCAAAGTCCCAAACAAAGCTGGTGATCGTGCCACTGGTGGCATCTGGCGTGAAGGTGAACTGAACCGTGCGCGGCTGCGCAGGATTCGGTACGACTGCCGCGGCTGCGCCGGAAGGAGCAGGATCAGGCGTGAAGGTGGGTTCCGGCGTAAACGTAGGTTCAAGCGTCGCGGTGGCAGTCGGCTCCGGGGTAAATGTTGGCTCTGGTGTTGCCGTCGAGGTTGGCAGAGGCGTAAACGTCGGCTCCGGTGTGAAAGTCGGCTCCGGTGTGAAAGTCGGTTCTGGCGTGAAAGTCGGTTCTGGCGTGAAGGTTGGCGGGATGGGCGTTGCCGTTGGAACAGGCGTGAAGGTTGGCGGTATCGGTGTAAACGTGGGTTCCGGTGTAAAGCTCGGTGGCACGGGCGTCACCGTAGGAACAGGTGTGAAGGTTGGCGGTTCGGTGGGGCGCTGTTCCGGCGTATTGGTTGGAATGAACAGTGTCGGCGTCGCTGTTGGCGGTTCCGGTGTCTTGGTCGGTTCTACAATTGTGCTGGTCGGGACGATGACGATCGCGGTCGTGATCGGCTCGGTCGGACGAGCATCTGCTGTAAATGTCGGTGGCGGCGGCAGGGTCGCGACAGGCGCTTGCACACTGATCAACTGCGTGGTTGATGATGTGCCGCCGGGTCCACTGACCGTCAGGGTAACGCTGTAAGTGTTCGGCGTCAGGTAGGTGTGATTGACTTCCGATTGATTACTGCTCGTGCCGTCACCAAATGTCCACTGCACATTGGTAATGTTGCCGCTGGACAGGTTGAAGAATGTCACTTGCAGCGGCGCGAAGCCCGATGGTGGTATCGCGGAGAAGGCAGCAACAGGCGCAGCAACGCTCTGAACGTTGATCTGGGTGGCAACATTTGCAGTGCCACCGGGTCCGGTCACGGTCAGCGTTACTGTATACAACCCAGGGTTGGTGAAGGTGTGTGTCGGGCTGAGTTCCGTGCTGGTGGTTCCGTCGCCGAAATTCCACGAGTAAGCGGTGATGTTACCGCTGGACTGATTGGTGAAGCGCACGGTCAGCGGGGCAAATCCCTGGAGCTGGTCCTGTGTAAAGGCAGCTGTCGGGCGGGCGATAATGGGCGTAGGCGAAGGGACAGGCGTTGGTGCGTTATTCTGCACGCGAATATTGTTGTTGACCGTCGTCAGGGTGGTACCATCGCGCAGGTAGACGCGCAGTCGGACCGCGTACAATCCATCGTTGACGGTGGTGGTGTTCCAGATACCGAGCAGCCCGTTAAGGATAGGTGATTGAACCGCACCCGTTGCCGGGTACCACAATCCGCCAGGATTGGGATCAGGACCGTATTCGACCTGGTATTGTAGGAAGTTCGGGTGTGTGGCTGCACCGATGATCTGTACTCCGCCCGCGATGACGTTTCCAGGGACAGGCGACAGGATAACGATGCTGGTCGGTCCCTGAGTTGCGGCAGGTGGGCGAACCCCTGTCGGCACGACACCCACGACGGTTGGTGCTGTTTGACCGCCACCGCTGACAGGGAGCGTCACACCGGGCAGCGGCGTCGGCGCGCCGCCTGTGGTTGCAGGTGTGCGTGTGGGTGGCAGCGTGAAGGCAGGTGTTGTGGTGGAGATGGGTTCAGTGGTCGGCTCCCCGCCCCCTGTTAGATTGCACGCAATCAGTACAATGAACGCGCAAACGAGTGCGGCGGCTCGTAATACGCGGGAATGGCGCGCGGGTATCGTCATGGCACAGTCCCCTCAAGGCAGAATCTCTTCTCCAACAATTATGCCTTGTGCGCGTGAATTTTGCATTGTGCGGAGGGTAGGCGTAGGGAGCGGGACAGATAGCCCAAAAGCATCAATGTCTGAGATGCACAACACATGCGATAATGGTGGGTGTGTGGGGATTATTTATGAGCGCGATGAGGCAGGGATTTATGCACAAGATCATCATCGTGGATGACGAACAGGCGATACGGGAAGCGCTGGGACGGAAACTTACGCGCGATGGCTTTGAGGTGACTGTGTGCGAGAACGGGCTGGAGGGGCTGCGCGCCTTTCATGCCCAGCATCCTGATCTGGTCGTTCTGGATATTGTGATGCCGGACGGGATGAACGGGCTGGATGTGTGCCGTCGTATCCGCGAGATAGACGACACACCAGTGATGATGCTGTCCGCACAGGCGATCTCTGAAGATGACATCATCGAGGGGTTGAACGCCGGAGCAGACGAATACCTGATCAAGCCTGTGCGACTGAACGAATTTACGGCGCGGGTGCGGGCATTGCTGCGACGCGCACAGGTCAATAACAACGATACTGTGCAGCGTTACGATGATGGCTATCTCGCGGTCGATTTGCAACGGCGGCATGTGTACGTCAATGGGCGGCGGGTGCATCTGACGCCGACAGAGTACAAGCTGCTCGCAGTATTGATGGATAACAGTGGGCGTGTCGTGCAGCAAACCGAATTACTGGAACAGGTGTGGGGACGCGAATATCTGAACGATATTTACTATCCGCGTGTGTACATCAGCCAACTGCGCCGCAAAATCGAAAAGGATGCCGCCAACCCCCAGTACATCCTGACGGAGCATCGCATCGGCTATCGGTTCGAGAAGCAGCCCGGCGTGTAGCACGATCATGCTCGATACCATTGTCATTCTGGTCAACGGCTTAACGCTGGCGCTTGCATTTGGCTTGCTGCTGATCGTGCTTTGGTACGATGTGCGCAAACCGCTGCATCAGTTTTTCGGCGTTTTTCTCTTGCTGGTGCTGGTCTGGAACGCTGGTGCATTGTTGACGCAAGCCGCGCTGGTCGTCACGCTTGATGAGCCGCTGGTACGGATCGCCGTTACGACGATGGAGCTTGGATTTAGTGGTGCCAGCGTGGCGTTGTTTGCACTGACTACCGTGCTGGTGGGTGCGCAGACGCGGCGTTTCCGGGTGCTGGTATTTCTGGCGTTGTTTGTCGTGCTGATCTATCGCGCGCTCGTCAGCCTGGGCAGCACAGAAGTCGCGGCGGATGGCAGTGTGCAACTGCTCAACTATCAGGCACAGCCGCTGCTGCTGGCGTTCTACCTGATTTTCGATGGCATGACGCTCTACCTGATCTGGCGTGGACGGCGCAAGATACGCACGCAGGAGATCGTGACAGGCATCAGTGTGTTTGTCATCGGGCAGGGGTTATCGTTTCTCAATCCCGATCTACAGTCGTTCGCGCTTTCCACGATTGTGTGTTCGCTGGCTGCGCTTTCGACCAGCTTTGCCATTTTACGCGCTGAAATCCTGACGCCACTCTCTGAGCGCATGTCGCAGGTAGAGGCGATTCATCGTGTTTCGCTGGCGATCACAAGTCAAATCGCGCTGGATACTGTACTGGAGCAGATTGCGGTGCAGGCAGCGAAATGGCTGCGCGCAGAAGCCGTGGGTATCTGGCTGATACGCGATGGCAAATTGGAACTGACGACCGTTTATAATTTGCCGGAGCAGTTTGTGCGCCGCCAGCTTACCGTTGGGCAGGGCATCATCAGTGAAGTGGTACGGTCACGGCAAGCAATGCGCCTGGAAGACTACAAGCGCGATTGGGGCGGGCTGCCGGACTTGCCTGTGGCGCGCGATACATTTGGTTCCGTGATTGCTGCGCCGCTGACCTACGGACAGGAGGCGATAGGCGCACTCATGGTCATTGCGGCGCGCGACGGACGCTTGTTTGACCGCGATGATGTGCATCTGCTTGAACTGCTCGGCGCACAGGCAGCCGTCGCCATCAGCAACAGCACCCTGTTTGCCGACCAGCAGGCGTTGGCGCAGCAAATCCTGAAAGACGTGAACCAGCTTAAAGAACTCGACCGCATGAAGAATGAGATGGTGCGCATGACCAGCCACGATCTCAAGAACCCGTTACAGGCGGCGATGGCGAACCTGGATTTGCTGCGTGAGGATTTGCCGACCATCATCAATGCCGATGCTGTGAAGTCAATGGATGTTATCGAACGCCAGTTACAGCGGATGAACCGAATCATTCGCGGTATCCTCGATCTCGAAAGGGCGCGCATGGGCAGCCTGCGCTTTGAGGCGGTCGAAGCTGCTCGACTGGTTGCCGAAACAGAAGAGGAACTGCGGCATTTTGTTGATGAGGGACGGGTGCGCTTTGAAATTGATGTCGATGAGGGTCTGCCATTCATCGCCTGCGATTTAGAGCAGCTTAAGCGAGCGCTCATCAATCTGGTGGAAAATGCGTTCAAGTTCACCCCTGCGGGTGGGGTGGTGCGGCTGCGTGCCTGTGCAGGTGATGGCAATACTGTGCGGTTCGTCGTGGAAGACACTGGCGTCGGAATACCTGTTGAGGCGCAGCCGTTTGTGTTTGATCGCTTCTACCGCGCGAACCAGTCCGGCACCGAGCATGTCAGCGGTTCGGGACTGGGATTGAGTCTTGTCAGTACCGTGATCGAGAAGCATCATGGTAAACTCTGGTTCACGAGTGAAGCCGGGCAAGGCACCGCCTTCTACGTAGAAGTACCACAAGCTTAAGCACATCGTACATTCAAATCTGGAAAGCGCACCTATGTTGACGATAGCCCAACGCCGTATTGTCATCGCTGCTGTTTTGTTGTTCACAGTATCCGCATTTGTGTTGAGCATTCCGTTTGCTGCCGCACAGGAGACGACGCCAACGATTGAGCCAAGCAAGACGCCGACTGCGGCTGCAACAGAGCAGCCTGTTGTGGCGACGCCGACTGTGACCCAGGACCTGGGCATCCTTGACCCGTTCACGCAAGGCGATTTGACGGTGTTGACGGGCAACGTCCAGCGACCGAACGGTATTCACTGGTTTAACGAGGTGCTGTATGTCTCATGTAGCGGCGACTCGACGATTTATGAAGTCAATGCTGAAGATGGGCGCACCATCAGCTATTCGGCAGGCACGCGCAACGCGCATATGTTGTATGTCGAACCCGGTAGTGATGAGCGCCCGGTGATCTGGTCAGCAGACTTTGGAATCAACGCGGTGGTACGCGCCACGCGCACCAACACCACCACGATTGCGGGCGATCTAAACGGTCCGTGGGGCTTCCTGTATCTCGATGAAGAGTCCTTTCTTGTAACGCAGATTCTCGGTGGCGACCTGCTGCGCGTGACGCGCCAGGGAGAAGTGACCACGCTGCTGACAGGACTCGCGAATCCGACGGGTATGGCGATGGAAGGCGACTTTATCTATGTCGCGAACAATGGCAGCACGCGCCGGGCGATTGAGTGGTATCCGCGCACCATCGTGAATGACGAAGGCGTGGACGCCGCGGAGGCGAACGGCGGCGCAATCCTGAGCGGTGTACAGAATGTCACAGGATTGGCGCAGTACGATGATATGCTCTATTTTGCCTACGCGCTGGGGACGCGCGGGGTAGTCGGGCGTGTAAATCCGCTAGAATGCATGGCGAAAGGCGGCTGCTCCAACAGCGATGTCGAAGTGATGCTGTTCACAGAACTGGCAGCGCCGCTCGCCGGGCTGGCGATTGCTCCCAACGGGCGGCTGTTCGTGCATACGATGTTTGCGCCGGATATCTACTGGGTACAGTTGACGGATTAGCGCCCCGGAATAGCCAGGCGCGTTTCAACCCAACGCACGATGAGCGAACCGATAATCGTCATGGTCAGGTACATCATGGCGAGAATAAACAAGGTTTCGGGATAACGGAATGTCGTGCTGTACCAGAGCGTCGCGAGTTGCGTGATATCGTTGACACCCAGCACCGAAACGAGCGATGTGTCCTTGATCATAGCGATCATGTCGTTGCCCAGTGGCGGCAGCACGCGCCGAATCGCCTGTGGCAGTACGACGAGGCGAATCACCTGAAAGTATGACATACCGAGCGAACGCGCCGCTTCGATCTGACCGCGTTCAATCGATTGTATGCCAGCACGGAACGTTTCTGACAGGAATGCGCCATAGGCAATGGCGAGGGCGATGATGCCTGCTGGCAGGAAGAGGCGGCGCGGGACTTCAACGCCCATGCCGATCAGCGCTTCGCGCACTGCTGGGACAATCGCAAAGGCAGTAACGAGCAGAGTCACCAGGATGGGCAAGCCGCGCAGAACAGAGACATAGAGTGTCGCTGCCTGATACAGGATAAGCTGCGGAATTGCGAGCAGATTCTTACGCCGATCCAGCTGCGGCTTTGGCGGGTTGGAACGTATCAAGCCGATGATCAACCCGATGATAATGGCAGCAGTGTAGGCAATCAACACGACGCCGAGCGTAATTTGCAGCCCATCACTCACGTAGGCAAAGGTAGCTGCGAAATAGTTATCGGTCTGTGGCTGGACGATAGCGGGGTTGCTGCGGGCAAAGTTCAGACCGAAGAACGGAGCGACCATCACGCCGCCGATGTCTTCTGTCTGCAACGCGGTCAGCGCTTCATCGAAAGTGGGGTAGAGTGTCAAGCGTCCATCACCGACGGTTTCCTGCGCAAAGGCGACGAGTGCAGAGCCTTCGACCAGACCTAACGTAATTGCCTCGTTATCTGCCATCTGGTCAAAGTCGTTGACATCCGTCCACAAGGGATCGGCAGGGCGAGACAGGACGACTGGATCAACTCCCACAAGAATTAAGTAGATACCCCAGATGAGAACCAGCGCCAACACCAGTAGCCACCACGGAAACTCGAAAAAAAATCTTGTGTTACGCGCGACTTTTGGTGCGCTACTGGCAGGTAAGGATGCAGCAGTTGCGGTTGCCATAATCATTTTCCATGTTGTTCACAAAAATGTCGGGAGGTACTGCGCTGCACCTCCCGACTATCTCAAACGCGATGATGTAGCTTAACTGCCGGAGGCAGGTGGGAACCACTCGTTCATCAACGCTTCCAGAGTGCCGTCTACCATCATTGTTGCCAGCGCCGTATCAAACGGTGCAACCAGGTCAGAGCCTTCGGTGAAGGCGTAACCGAGGAAGTCGCTGGTGAGGGGTTCATTGATGATAGTTAACGCATCATCGTTGGTGCCGACGTAGCCCTGCCCGGCGGTGCTGTCGATAATGACGGCATCGACATCGCCATTGACGAGCGCCTGGATTGCCGCGCCGAATTCGCCGAAGGCGGTTACGCGGTCTTCCCCTACCAGTTCGACACCCTTGTCGTAGTTGGTAGTGCCAGTCTGCGTGCCGAGGATGAAGTCACCGTCCACAAATTCCTGGACGGTGGCAAAGCGGTCTTCGCCGAGACGGGTCAACAGCACCTGCGCGGTCGCAATGACGCCGATAGAGAAATCGACGGTCTGTTCGCGTTCTTCGGTGATGGTGATGCCAGACGCGCCGACATCGAACTGCCCGGCGGCGACACCTGCCAGCAGCGCATCCCAGGTGGTCTGTTCGAAGACGGGCGTGCAGTTGATGCGGGCGCAGATTTCGTTCATGACATCGTAGTCAAAACCGACGGCTTCGCCCGTCGCTTCGTCAATGTAATTAAAGGGCGGGTAGGCGTTTTCGACCGCAATTACCACTTCGCGACCCATCAAGTCAGGCAGCGCGGGCGGGAACCATTTCGTCATGAGCAGCATGAGCGTATCGTCAGCAATCATTGACTCAAGTGCCATATCAAATGGCGCAACCAGGTCAGAGCCTTCGGTGAAGGCGTAACCGAGGAAGTCGCTGGTGAGCGGTTCGTTGATAATGGTCAGCGCGTCGTCGTTTGTACCGACGTAGCCCTGCCCGGCGGTGCTGTCGATGATGACGGCATCAACATCACCATTGACCAGTGCTTGAACTGCGGTGCCGAACTCTCCGAAGGCGGTTACGCGGTCTTCACCAACCAGTTCGACACCCTTGTCGTAGTTGGTGGTTCCGGTCTGCGTGCCGAGGATGAAGTCGCCATCGGCGAATTCTTGCACGGTGGCAAAGCGGTCTTCATCGAGACGGGTGAGCAGGACTTGCTCGGTGGCGATGACGCCGATGGAGAAATCGACGGTCTGTTCGCGTTCTTCAGTGATGGTGATGCCAGACGCGCCGACATCGAACTGCCCGGCGGCGACGCCAGCCAGCAGCGCATCCCAGGTGGTCTGCTCGAAGACGGGCGTGCAGTTGATGCGGGCGCAGATTTCGTTCATGACATCGTAGTCAAAGCCGACGGCTTCGCCCGTCGCTTCGTCAATGTAATTAAAGGGCGGGTAGGCGTTTTCGACCGCAATTACCACTTCGCGCCCAGCGAGGTCGGGAAGTGCGTGAGCATCTGCAAGCACACTCAGTGGAGCTACGAAAGCCAGTAAAGCGATAAGCCACAAACCAAGACGCAAGCGCATATCATCCTCCTGTAAGGGGTTGTTGGATTAAGCAAATTTAACAAGGTCAAAGCCGTTGTGCAAGCAAGAAAAGTGCCAGTAACACGGTAAAAGCTTTCGGTATATTTCACCGATCTGTCAATCGCTGCCCGCCGTTCCAGTGTTCGGAGCTGGCAACCAATTTGAGTTTTTGCGTGCGTGATTGCGTTTTGAACGTTGATTCAGCTTTAAGGGCGGCGCTTTTGGATGGATAGGACCAGGCGGCAAGCAGGCGAACCGGACGGCGGCTGCGGGTGTAGGCAGCGCCTTTTCCTGAGTTATGCTGTGCGATACGTCGATTTAGATCGAGCGCAATTCCTGTGTACAAGCTGCCGTCGCTGCATTCCAGCACATAGAGCAGGTAGCCGGACTGACGCTCAAGACGATAGTAGACTTGATCATTACGTTCGACCAGATCAATGATTCGGTAGCCACTTGCGAACGCGAGTTGCAGGGCGTCTCGCAGCGCCAGTCGCCATTCGATCATCTGGGTATGAGTGAGTTCGCGGGCGCGACGAAGGATTTCGATGAATAAATCTGCCTCGCCTAAGACATCATCGGGCAGGGCGCTTGCAGGAACAGAGTCGAGATTGCGCAAGATGATGGTTGTAATTTCGCTACGAAACTCGGCAGGTAAATTGCCCGCCGCCAGTTGTGTGACACGTTCGTCTTTTAACTTCCAGACGGCTTCCAGGCGGTCGGTCGGGGCAGAGACATTGATCGCGTCTTCCATCTTCCCATAGAAATCAACGTAATAGGTTTCGGCGTAGCAGCCGAGCAGGTGCAGATTGAAGTGGGCATTGCCGCGTTGCAGCGGGTCAAATGTCCAGCGCATTTCGCCGTACCCGTGATTGAGCGCCCATGTGCGCTGTGCCTGTTTGAGTGCAAAGCCAATGCCCTGCCCCTGATACTCTGGCAAAACACCCGCCATATGCGACCAGAGCAGACGCTTGCGGCTGCGAAAGGCAGGCAGCGCGAGTGACATGCCGATCATTAGATCGCCGTTATATGCGCCATGCGCGACGCCGCCGTTGAGCGTAATGGCACGGACGATATTGCCGGAGACGACGTCGCGCGCGGGCAAACCCCAGACAGCGACTTCCAGATCAGGGAGGCGATTGAACTCGGCGGGTGTGGTGAGGACGCGAATGTCGGGCATGGTGTTTAGGTATCAGGTGTCAGCTATCAGGTATCAGACAAAAGATGGGAAACTGTAATTTCCTTTATCTTATCTGCCCAGAGGTTCGATGAGCAGCAAGCCGATGAGCGCCAGGATTAAGCCGAGATGGTGCGTAATGCTCCAGATGATCTCAAGTAAGGGGATGGGGAAGGCGAGGCTGACCAAATGAACGGCGAAGCTGATGATGATGAGTATGACCCCGATGACGGGAATAAGACCACGCCGCTTAGCGAGCGACGCGGACATGCCTTCGAGGGAGCGCGATAATGTTTTGGAGCGATCAATGGAACGAAACATGACGTTACTCCACTTTAAATGGGATCAGCCTCGCCAGTAGAGACTGTGGGATTTGTGCGGTAATGCGGATGCCTTCTTCCTTGTGGGTCATTTGTGTAACGGTTGCCTGCTCGTGCAGCAGTGATACTAGGTCGCCACGCTCATACGGCAGACACAACGTAATTGGGCGCAGCGCTTCTGCGAGCGTCTTTTCGATGGCATCAAGTAAGTCCGGCAGTCCGGCAGCGGTATGTGCCGATACCCCAACCTGTGCAGCGTATTCATCCATATCTGGCAAACTGGTGATTGCACCCGTTAAATCCGTTTTGTTCCAGACGAGGATGCGCGGTATGTCAGGCGTTTCAATGTCTGCAAGCGTGTCATCCACTGCTTCAAGATGCTGAACAGCGTTGGGATGGGATGAGTCGACGATCGTCAGAATGAGGTCTGCCTCAACGATCTCTTCCAATGTAGCACGGAAGGCGGCAACCAGTGTTGTTGGCAGTTTCTGAATGAAACCTACCGTATCCGTCAGTAGGATTTGACGACCGCTGGGCAGATCAACGCGGCGCGTAGTCGGGTCAAGCGTCGCAAATAACTGATCGGCGATATACACATCGCTGCCGGAGATCGCCTTGAGCAGCGAGGATTTACCCGCATTGGTGTAGCCGACGAGCGCAACCAGCGGAATGCCGCTGCGTTCGCGCTGCTGGCGATGGCGCTTGCGATGCTCGCGCACTGACTCCAGATCAGACTTCAGCTTGCTGATGCGGCGCGTGATGTCGCGCTGATCGACTTCCAGCTGTGTTTCACCTGGAC
>Ga0224723_1000178_pt1 | contig 43828 bp, 34 predicted proteins | sample Balambano_FR2_Me_FD_161647 | JGI IMG/M metagenome (GOLD analysis project Ga0224723, IMG submission 161647) | Freshwater sediment microbial communities from Lake Towuti, South Sulawesi, Indonesia - Balambano_FR2_MetaG | ecosystem: Environmental > Aquatic > Freshwater > Lake > Sediment | place... | reverse complement strand
GAAGAAGCCGATCGATCTGAAAGCGCCCACTGCGATCGGTGATCGCCAGCGCGTAAACCTGATCTTCATCCCAGGCGGTGATAAAGTCAGACACGGAAAATTCTTCGCTGATCAGCACAAACGTCACCCCCGGCAATCCGTCTCCTGTCTGCGCGTCCGTGATCCGCCCGTTAAGCTGAATGCCGCTTGTCTGCGCGAACGGATCCACAGGAAGCTGTCCAATACCCACCTGCGCTTCAATGGACACCAGGCCAACCACCGTAATCAGCAGTTCCATGCGATAAGTCCCGTCGGGTACACCGCCCGGGGCTGTCAGCCGGACGAGATAATTCTCTCCGGTCGGGGCCGCGTCCCACGGCAGGGTCAATTCGTAGAACAGCCGATCGTCCACGTACCAGCGCAGCGTCCACAGCACCTCCTGCGAGATCAGCTCCCAGTCAAAAACCGCGTACAATGCGTTGATCGCATCGGGAAAGTTGGTGCTGGGCGAGGCAGTCGGGGCTTCAGCATCCGTCTCCGCCGTGACGAACCGGGCATCGGAGAAGATGCGCGCAAAAGCAGCCTCACGCGCGCCAGCCACCATAAAATCAGCGGTCGCGGCCAGCAGCGAGTCGATATAAAGCTCCAGCCGGTAACGGCCCGGCGGAAAATTCTGGCCGGAGTCCGTCTGCAAAGGGATCTGAAACGCGCCATTGGACTCAGCCGAAGTCCAGGTCGCGTCGATCCGGCTGAGAAGTTCATCCCCGTAGTACCATAGTTGTGTCCAGGGCTGGCCCTCCGTCAGGTTATTGTAGATAAACTGCGCGGTAATCGTATCCCCGGATGGCACGATATAGCCTTCGCTGAAAAAATTTCCTCCGGCAGAAAGTCCAAACAGAATATCGCTGAACGATGGGCCAGCCTCCGGGTTACCGCCAATAGCGATTCGAGCCGAAGCGCTGGCTAATCCATTGATGAACAGCGTAAATTCGTACAGTCCAGGTTCCCAGTTCTGGCCGCTGTTACCGAAATACCACAGGCCGCGACTGCCACCACTCCAGCGCACCGGCGCAAGGCTGAAAACCGGATTTGGGCGGCCTTCTGTGTTGACGCGCACCTCATACACCGTTTCCGGGGTCATGCCGCGATAATCAAAGAACAGGAACAGACTGGTAGTCCCCGACGGCAGGCTGTTGACGACCGAGGAAGGCATTCCATCCGTGACGCCAGTTGAAAAAAACAGGCGCGTAAATTCCGGTGCGGCTGTGGGCGGCTCTGTGACATCCTGGCTCAGGGGGGTCGTCACGGTCAGACCCAGGCTGCCCCCGCGTACCAGGGGTTCCGCGAAATTGGATGGACGAATTGCGTTGACAAAGCCGCCTACAGGCACACAACGATCCGATGAGTTCACCAGGTCATCCTGATTGGTATCCTGAAGCGCCAGGCAGCTTACGTTTTCGACCACAGTAACCACCGGGACTGTGGTTGGAATGCCCACCAGTTCGCCGCTGCGGTTGTATACGCCGCCGCCGGTCATCGTGCCAAAGATTGATGTGCCGGACATCTTGATCCAGGCGCGGTCGGGCGCGCTGGGTTCGGTCACAAACCCGCTGACCGTCCCACGGCTAAACACAGTCGCCTCACCCTGGATGCCCGGAAATCCAACAGCGGTAAGCGTCTCGCCCAGCCTCACATCGGTTGAGTCGCCCAGGGCCACAAACGGCAGCGCCAGCGATCCGGTCTCGAACAGCCGCCCGTCGAGGTCGGCGGTGATTCGGAGCAGCGCCAGATCAAGACCCACATTGGCCTGCGCCACTTCAGCGCGAAAGCGGGGGATTGGCGCTTCACCAGGCGAAGGGGCAATGGCGATGATAATCGCCTGCCCAGGGCAGTTGATATTTGGCACGGTGTGATGCGCGTTGGTCAGAATCAACCCGGAACGGCTCACCAGTGTCCCGGAGCCGACACACGTGATGACCTCATTATCAGGCTGTTCAACCTGCATGATGAACACCGTTGCCCGGCGGACACGATCCAGATCAAAGGCGACCACATCTTCCTGGGCAGCAAGATAGAGTGAGCCAGCCGCAAACGCGGTCAGCAGCAGTAGTGCAAGTCTGCGCATTAAAACTCCAGATTCGCCAGAAAACGCTGGAATACGGCGTATTCAACATCAAAGGTCGCTGAATCGGCCAGAAAGGTGATCACAACGGCCTGCCCGCGCTGAATAACGACAATATCCTCACCTGAGACCACCACCGGGATACTCTCCAGAAACGGGTCGGTTTCAGTCGCGGTAAAGTAAAAACGCTGACGCAGACCGGTCAGTTCGTTAGGCAGGACAATAGCTTCGCTGGACAGGGATCGATAGGTTGCCAACGTCGTGGAACGCCGGATTGAGAGCAGCGCCAGCACATTCTGCGCAGATGCCCCGCTTCCAACCGGTTCAATACCGACCTGAATCGTCGTTTTGTAACCCATACGAGTCAGATCACGAACGCGCATGACGTAATCCGCATCGTCCTCGTTCAACAACCATCCCTGCGGATAGCGAACGCTAATCCCGGCCTGGACATTGGTGTAGAAAGTGCTGGCGGTCGTGAACTGTGTCCGCATGTTGAGCGCGATCAGCAGCGCACCGATGCACACACTGATGGTAAAATAATGGCTGAACCGTTGAACACGCGACGCAGCTTCGCGCTCCCCGACGATCTCAATCCGGGCCATTTCAGACATCGCCTCCCATCTCCGATTCCTGCTGACGGCGTTCTGCGGCCACATAGATAAATGCGATCGATGTCATCGGCGCAACCAGGAGAATAAAAGCAAGTGCCAGCGCGAACAAAGCGTTTGGGGTGCTTATACCGAGCGAGAAACCCGCGTTGATCAACCCGGCGCGGACGGCTGTGCCCACCCCTGTAAACAGCAGCGCCAGCAGCATCGTGAACGGAAGCAGGACGAAGGATGTCGGGCTGAAGCGCAGCTGGGCCAGGCCGTAACTGACGATACAGGTGGGAACCAGGTGCATCGTCACCGTGAAGCATATGCGCGAGGCAGCCACATCCGGGGGTGGAAAGCCATCCAAGACAAAATGCAGGTTGATCACTGTGGCATACCCGACAGCACAGGCAGCCGCATAGGCGACCGCGTCCAGGCGGGTGCGCAGATCATCCGGCCAGATCGTCCAGCGCAGGATCAGATACTTGATCAACTCCTGTACAGCGCCCATTGTAAAGGCATAGCCCAGCAGTCGTTCAACGGTATCGGTGAGCGACAGCCAGGCTGTGACGTCAAGAGTCTGATCCAGCAAAGGAACGCCCAGTGCGTTCGCCGCTAATGCGCTGACCACAAACACGATCAGCAGGCGGCGGCGGGGCTGCACCACATGCTGCTCCCGCCACAGCGAAAATATCGCCCACAGGCCAGCCGGCAGGAGCGCAAGACCGGTACTGAGCGGCGCATTCACCGGTTCAGGAAGGGCAAAGCCCACAAAATCCAGCGCAAAGAACACAGCGGCGGCGCCAAACAGCAGAGCCATCTCGATGATGAGGCTCGGCCATACGCGCCGATACGGGTAAATCTCTTCTTCTTCTCTGGGCGGCGTCAGCAAGCGTGTTGAATATCTGACCATGCGCGGCCTGTGTGGTAAACTGACACCTCATTTCCGGTGTCCGATCGGAACTCAAGAAATCCTAATGGAAAGCCTCAAGTCTGGAAAGATCAAAATGGCACGGTCGTTCATCCTGCTGGTGATAGGTCTGGTGGCGCTGTCGGCCTGCGTTGAAGCGGAGACGCTTCCGCCCGCCCGCAGCAGTATTACCTATGGCCTGACCCTGGAACCTTCCGGCTTCGACCCGCATCGTAACCAATCGTCGGAACTGGGCATTGTCGCCCGCCAGGTATATGACACGCTCGTCTACCGTCATCCTGACACGATGGAGATTGTGCCTGGCCTCGCTTCCAGTTGGGCGATTTCTGACGATGGGTTAGTCTATACCTTTACCCTTCGACAGGGTGTGATTTTTCACGATGGCACACCGTTTAACGCGCAGGCCGTCGCCGCCAACCTGGATCGCATCATCAATCCGGCAACGGCATCTCAGCGCGCGCGCTTCATGCTGGGGAGCTTTCAGCAGTACACGATCATCGATGATTATACGATTCAATTGATCCTGGCGACCCCTTATGTGCCGCTGCTGGATTCACTCGCCCAGGTTTATCTGGCGATTGCCAGCCCGGCGGCGTTGAATGCATACACACCGGAGACTTATCAGTTTCACCAGGTCGGAACCGGGCCATTCCGATTTATCGAATATGTGCCGGGCGATCGCATCGTGCTGCGTCGCAGCGACACCTATACCTGGGGGCCTGATTTTTACGGAGCCAATTCAGGCCAGGCGGGATTGATCGATGAAATTATCTTCCGCTTTTACCGGGACGAATCGACCCGTGCAGCGGCGCTCCAGGCCGGCGACGCGCAGATCATGGGTGAAATGCCACCCATTGACGCGCGCGCGCTGACCGGCAACAGCGAGATTCAACTGATCCCAACCGATATTCCCGGTCAGCCGCTCCAGTTCCTGATCAATACCGCACTGCCACCGACGGACGATCTCGCGGTGCGCCAGGCGCTGCTTTACGCCACGAACCGGAGCGCGATCATCGATAGGGTTTACCAAAGCTTCTCCCCGATCGCGTGGGGGCCGCTGTCATCGCCAACCCTTTACTTCAACCGCGATGTGATGAGCAGTTACAGCGCCGACGCGGTTCAGGCCCGGACGCTGCTGGAATCCGCCGGTTACAGCGACGCCAACAACGACGGCCTGTTCGACAATCTGGAACTGCGGATGATTGTCCCCTCGTGGGGGCGTGTTCCGCAGGTCGCAGAACTGATCCGACTTCAGTGGCGTGAAGTGGGGATCGATCTGGAACTCATGCCGGTGGCGGGTTTCCCGGCGCTGCAAGAAGCGGTCAATGAAGGCCAGTATCATCTGGTGTCGTTTGATACGCCTGGCTATGATCCCGCTTTTTTGAGCGATTACTTTGTCACCGGTGGGGTGCGCAATTACAGTGCTTTCAGCGATCCGGACCTGGACAATGTGCTTGTGGCTGCTGTTCAGGAAGCCGTCCCCGGCGTGCGGCGCGCGATGGTAGCCGAAGTGCAGCGTTATATCATGGAGCAGGCGCTTATCATCCCGATCCGCGAATACGTCAATATCAACGCGGCAGATGCTTCCATCCGTGGGCTGCGGTTTGATCCCTATGGATGGTTCCCTCTGCTGAATGACGTGTACATCGAACGATGAGAATCATCAGGCCGCTGGCTGATGCGCTGGGGACACTGTGGCTGACGGCGACGCTGATTTTCTTCATCCTGCGCGTCCTCCCTGGCGATCCGGCTGCTGCTGAACTTGGGCTGGGGGGCGCGCCGCAGGCAGTGATCGATCAGTACCGCGAGTCGCTTGGCCTGAACGATCCAACCCTGTACCAGTACGGTCGTTTTATAATCGGCGCGCTCAGAGGGGATCTGGGTGTGTCGCTGCGAAGCGGACGCCCGGTAACGGAACTGATCGCAGAACAATTTGCGTATACAGTCAGGCTGGCGATCGGGGCATGGCTGGTGGCGATCCTGCTGGGTGTCCTGCTGGGGCTGGCCGCTTCTGAACCCGCCCAGCGCTGGTATGTCGTGCTGGCAGCCGCATTCATTCAGCTGGCGTTGAGTACCCCCGCATACGGGACGGCGACCCTCGCCATTTTCCTGTTTGCGGTTCGGCTCAATTGGCTGCCATCCTCAGGAACGGGAAGCGCAGAATATCTTGTGCTGCCTGTAGCCGTCCTGGGTTATCATGCCAGCGGGCCGATCGCGCGGTTGGTCGCCACGCAGACCCGCGAGGCGCTGGCAAGCGCACCGATTCTGACGGCAAGGGCAAAGGGGCTGCCCCGGCGGCTGATCGCGCGGCGTCATGTCCTGCGGCTGATCCTTCCGTCGCTAATGGGTGTGATGATCGTGCAGGCCGGGTTCCTGTTTGGTGGAACTGCGGTCACAGAGAATATTTTTCTGCGACCCGGCATTGGACGGCTGATGCTGGAGGCGGTAATCAACCGGGACTTCCCATTGGTGCAGGGGATCGTGCTGCTGATCGCAGCGGTTTATCTGATGCTGCAAGCCCTCAGCGCATGGACAATCCGTCTGATCGATCCACGCCCGTCTTTCGATCACGGCGCGCGGCGCGAGTGAAGACACACTGTGCGGTGGTTGATACTGATCTTCGTCATGGTATTGGGCGTTCCCCTGTTTGTATCGCTGGAGCCGAATCAGCTGCATCCAGGCCGCGAGCTTGAATCGCCAAGCCTTGAACATCCTTTAGGCACGGACAGCTTTGGTCGTGACCTGCTGGCCCGCGTGATCATCGGCGGGCGGCGTTCCTTGACGATTGCTTCAGGCGCAGCCCTTATCGCCGCAGTCCTGGGCGGCACTTGGGGTTCACTCCGCGTCATAGAAGAGCGTGCATCTCGCCTTTTGATCACGCCGCTGCTGGCACTGCCGCCGATCATCACGGCCCTGATCGTTCTCGCGGTTCTGGATGCAGGCACAGCCTCACTGATCGTGGCCGTGGGTCTGGCACAGGCAGCCCCCTACGCGCTGGTTATCAGTTCAGCGCTCGATCAGGCGCGCAGGCAGTCATTCATTGAGGGTGCGTGGGCGGCGGGCGCCACGCCGTGGCATATGGTTCGTGTTCATCTTCTGCCGACCGTACTTCCGGTATGGATCAGCTATGGCGCAGTCACCTTTTCGTACTGCCTGCTGAACAGCGCATTGCTGAATTTCCTGGGCATCAGCGGGCAGATTGGGGAGGCGGAGTGGGGGGCAATGCTGGCGGAGGGCCGCAGTGTTTTGCGCGCCAGTGGCTGGGTAGCCCTGTGGCCGTGGCTGGCGATCTGCATGACCTCACTGGCCGCGCATCATGCCGCTCAAAAAATGGAACGCAGCAATCCAGAGACCGAGTTGTGGTAAACTTCCAGCGCAATCCGAACTACTGATACGGAGCCATAATGATGTTACTGCCAGACTATCGGCGGCTGATGCTGAATTTGACTCTTGTGGTAATGTTCGCTGCGCTGGCGGCGTGCGGGGAAGACAGTGGCAGCGGGCAGACCACCACTGAAAATATCAATGCGCCGACACAGTTCAGCGGAACGCCCGCCGCAATCTGCGAAGAGAACACGCCCGCGCCTGAACCCACGACGCGCCAGTATACCGGGCCGGAGAACGTCCTTGAAGAAGGTGTGGATTACTACGCACTGCTCTGCACTGGCTCCGGGCCGATCGTCATCGATCTGTACGAGACGCTGACACCTGTCACGGTCAACAATTTTGTCTTTCTCGCCAATCGGGGCTATTACAACAACACGATGTTCCACCGTGTCATTCAGAATTTCATGGCGCAGGGGGGCGACCCTACGGGCACAGGAATGGGCGGGCCGGGGTACACCTTCCAGGACGAATTTGTGTCTGACCTGCGGTTTAACCGACCGGGGCTGCTGGCGATGGCGAATTCAGGACGGAATACTAACGGCTCACAATTCTTTCTGACAACCGGTGTCGCCGACTGGCTGGACGGCATGCATACGATCTTTGGGGAGGTTATTAGTGGTTATGATCAGGTACTGCTGATCCGCTATCGTGACCCGCAGACTGACCCCCAACCTGGGACTTCACTTGACACAGTGCTTATCATTACCAATATTGGGGCCATTACACTGGACGAAGGATAAATGAGCGGGTTACGACTCAGCCGCTTTCGACCTCTGGCGCGCCTGCCGCTGATTATTGTCTATCGGGTGGCTGATGCTGCCTCGCGTCAGTTTACAGGCGCCCCAATCTGGCGCTTCTCGCGGATCACGCCGCAGCTTTTTGTGGGCGGACAGCATGGCAAAGGCGGGCTAAAGCCAATGGCCCGCCGCCACATTAAAGCGACGGTCAATCTCCGGCGGGGCTTTGACGATCGCGTGCATGGTCGGCTGGCCGGTAATTATCTGCATCTGCCGACGCGCGACGGCCATCCACCGATACTGGAACAGACTCGGCAGGGTGTGGCTTTCATCGATCAGCAGGTGCGAGCGGGGCACGGAGTATACGTTCACTGCAAGATTGGGGTAGGGCGGGCGCCGACACTGGCGGCGTGCTATCTGGTCAGCCAGGGGTTAGCACCCAGTGAAGCCTGGGAGACGATCCGGCAGGTGCGGCCATTTATCGCCCCACTGCGACATCAGCGCCGGTTAGTGATGGACTACGCGGCGGCGCTGGCTCAGGAATCGGCGGCGATGACGGTTCCCGCATCTGCAACGCCACAGAGCGACTGAAACAGCAGATCAGGTATCGAACCGTCGAGAATGCGGATTTCGATCTGTGGCCGTGCGCTCACCAGGGCAAGCATGTCGCGCACTTTGCTGTCCATACCGCCGGTCACATCGACGCCCGACGACCCACGCAGCGCCATTTCGATCTCCGGCAGGATGCCTGGCGTAATCCGAGGGATGACATGGCCCGAAGGATCGTAAACGCCCGCCACCTCGCCGAGCAGCAGCAGCCGTTTCACCGGCAGCCGCAGCGCCACAAAATCAAGGATGGCTTCGGTAGAGATAATGGTTCCGCCGCGCACTTCATCGATCGCCACGTCGCCATACAGGAGCGGGATCAACCCGTGTTCCAGGGCTGCCTGAACCGGTCTTAGTGACAGCTCAAGCAGTTTGCCATCACGACACAGCGCGGACGCCGAGGGCTGAAAGCGCCACACCGGCACACCAACCCGTCGCAATTCCGCAGCGACCCGATAATTGAGTTCTGCGGCAGCGTTAGCAACCTCGGCAAACCCTCTCCATTGATCCACAGTAAGTACGCCATCGATTGTGCCATATTGGTGCGCGGCGAAGTGTCCGAACGACCCGCTGCCATGACCGATCAACAGCCGCAGCGACGGATCAGCCGCGAGCGCCGCAGCGATCTCCTGCGCCAGCCGCGCCATCACATCCTGACGGAAGGCTTCCGCGCGAGTCTTGTCTGTGATGAGCGAACCGCCAAGTTTGATAAAGGTCAGCATGGTTATGCCTCCGGCAGGCTCTGAACGAGGGTAGCAAAAACGCGCACGGCGCCGGCCTGTCGCAGCGCGTCAGCCACGGAAGCTTCGACGTCTTGGGTGACGAGCGCAATCATGTTGCCACCGCGCCCGCCTCCGGAGAGCTTAGCCCCCAGCGCACCCGCGTCCAACGCCGCACTGACCAGATTGTCCAGTTCGGGCGAGGATACGGTCAGCGTCCGCAGGTGAGTCTGGTTCTCATTCATCAGACGGCCTATGTTAGTCAGATCGCCAGACTGGGCGGCCTTCTTTGCCTCACGCACAAGCGTGCCAATCGCCTGTAAAGCCGGCTTTGCCGTCTGTGGAGACTCCTCTACCAGCCGGGCGACATCGCTGACAGAAAGTTTCGTCGGCGCGGCGATCCCCGTATCAGCGATCAACAGAGGCAGCGGGCGCGCAGCCGTCAGAGGTTCGATCGGCGCGCCGCGCACGAAGTAGATCAGGCGCTCGTATACAATCGTGGTGTTGTCGATGCCGCTGGGCCGCCCATGATACAGCTTTTCGATCTCAAACACGATCGCGTTCAGCACGTCTGATGAAAGTTCAGCGCCCGCTGCCATCGCAATGGCCCGTGCCAGGGCGGTTGATACCGCCGCGCCGCTGCCCATTCCACTGGCGGGCGGAATCTGCGAACGCACGTGAAAATCGCACAACGGCGGCTCAAGACGGAGGTGTTCTAGCACTAGCCGGGCCGTAAGCAGCAGCGCGTTATCTACCATTGCGGACAAATCAGTCAGTGGCAGCACCTGGCCGAAATCTTCCGCGATAATGCGGAAACCCGCAGAGTTGGGCACGGCCTCCGCAAACGCCCGCAGGCTGGAAACCGGCGCGGCAATAGCAGGATGTCCATATACAACCGCGTGTTCACCAAACAGAATGATTTTCGCGGGGGCGCTGGCCTGGATCATAGATGGGGCACGATATAAAGGATGACCACAAACGTTAAAGCGAACAGCACAATGTCAACCTGTAGCGGGCGATCGTTGAGCAGCACTTCATCCGGAGCGCTGCCTTCTCCGCGCACGTATATCAGATAAAGATAACGAAATACGCCGTAAAGAACAAATGGAACGGTCAGAATACCCAGCTGGGTTTCCGCCAGCAAGGGCGATGGCGCTTCCAGGGTGTAGATCGTGTAGGTGATCAGCGTCCCGATCGTCGCCACTCGCAGCATCTCATCAATCAGCGGCAGATTGTAGTCGCGGTAGATGCGGCGAACGTTGACCGCCTCGTCGCCCAGCGTGACCAGTTCCTGCCGCCGCTTGCCCACGATCAGGAAAAGTGCCAGCAATCCTGTGCAGGCATACAGCCATGGGGAAAAGTTCTGCACATCAATGACCACCACACCCGCCGCCACCCGCATCACAAAGCCCGTCATAATCGTCAGCAGGTCGATGATCACGATATGTTTGAGCCGGAATGAGTAGGCGATCTGAAGAATGAGGTAAGCCAGCAGGATCAGCGCGAGTGGAGGGCTGATCAGTACGGCGGTCAGCAGAGTCAGCATAGGGATCGTTATGCCAGCGATCAGCGCCAGCCTTACCGGAAGCTGTCCGGAAGGGATTGGCCGAAAGCGCTTTTTCGGATGCCGCCGGTCACTGTCGATGTCGGCCAGGTCGTTGATGATGTAGACGGAGCCGGACATCATGTTCAGCAGGAAAAAAGCAGCGATGACCAGAAGCAGGGCTTCGAGGTCAAAAAGCTGACCGTCGAACACAATGCCAGGGAACACAAACAGCAGATTTTTTGTCCATTGTTTGGGGCGCATAGTGCGTACCAAACCCCACAGGGCTGTCACAAAGCGGCTCCGTTTTCGTGTTGCGGCCACAAAATCGGCGATTATATACCACGCTTTTCCGTGTACAATCCCCATAACTACAGTCAGGGAAGCGATGAGCGATGGGCCGTGTGTTTTGAACACAGTTCGATGCTCATCTTGCCAGGCTTTGATTTGGCTATGGTTTGTTACCGTTTAGAACAACCCGTCAGGATGCGCGGATGACTCAACATGTTGCGACCGCACGCGCCAACTCCAATATCGCGTTCATAAAATACTGGGGCAATATCGACGAAACACTGCGCCTTCCCGCCAATTCCTCCATCAGCATGACGCTGGACGGGTTGTACACACAGACGACGGTAAGATGGGACACTGAATTGGCGTCAGATTCATTGACACTGAATAGACGACTCGCCTCCGCAGAGGAACTGCGCCGCGTCTCCAGCCACCTCGACGCGATCCGCCACCGGCTTGACTTTCAGATCTATGCTGCTGTGATTTCTGACAACAACTTTCCGACCGGGGCCGGGATCGCCTCATCGGCGTCGGCCTTTGCAGCGCTGACACTGGCGGCAGTTCACGCTGCCGGCGCTGAACCCGGCGAGCGCGAGTTATCGACACTGGCTCGCCTGGGCAGCGGCTCGGCGGCCCGCAGTATCGCGGCGGGATTTGTGGAATGGCACGCCGGGGCTGATCACACATCCTCTTATGCAGAGAGTTTCGCAGGCCCGGATCATTGGGACCTGGTCGATGTGATCGCCGTAATCAGCGAAGACCATAAGGCGGTTGGATCGAGACAGGGACACACCGCCGCCATGACCAGCGATTTGCAAGCGGCGCGGGTAGCTGGGGCGGCAGAGCGATTTGCGATTTGTCGCCAGGCGATTCTGGAGCGCGACTTTGCCACTTTGGCTGACCTGGTCGAGCAGGACAGTAATCTGATGCACGCCGTCATGATGACCAGCCGACCGCCTCTGTTTTACTGGCTGCCGGCTTCGCTGGCGATCATGATCAATGTGAGCCAATGGCGCGCCGAGGGGCTGAAGGTGTGTTACACGCTTGATGCCGGGCCAAATGTTCACTGCATTTGCACGGGCGATTCGGCTGATGAAGTCGTAAAACGCCTCGAAGCGATCGACGGTGTGCGCGCTATTCTAAGGGCCAGACCAGGCGACGGCGCGCAGATCGTCGCCCTTTAGCAGCGGTGTGTCGAGTTGGTGCTTGTCTGGCGGATTTTGCCAGCACTATAATGGGCCAGAATCTTAGTGATGGACATAAGGCAAATCTGAATGCTGGATTTTCTCGTCGGAAATGATTTCTTATCCAGTTTGATAGCGTTTGGCATCGTGCTGATCCCGGCGGTCATTATTCATGAGCTTGGGCACTTTCTGGCCGCCAAAGCGGTGGGGATTACCGTGCTGGAGTTCGGAATTGGGTTTCCGCCCCGCATGGTAAAGTTGTTTCGCTGGGGAGAGACCGAGTTTACGCTGAACTGGATTCCGCTTGGCGGTTTCGTCCGCCCATTTGGCGAAGACATGATCCGCCCTCTGACCGACGAGGAAGTCGAACGCGAGCGGCAGCAGATCACGGCCAGTTCTCAACGTGTCGCCCAGGCTAACCGTCTCGCGGAAGGTTTCTCCGAACGGGATGAACTGGCTGCTCGCGGTGTGCCTGATCCAACGGCGGTGAACGAAGTCAAGCCACTGCCTCGCATCTTCTTCATGGCGGCGGGCGCGCTGGCAAACTTTGTCAGCGCCCTCCTGCTCTTCATCGCCGCCGGGCTGATCGGGATCGACCAGATTGTCGGCACGCAACTCACACTGGTCAGCATACAAGCAGGTTCGCCGCTCACACAGCTCGGATTGCAGGAAAACGATGCGATCGAGCTGATCAACGGTCAGCCATTTGCTCATACCGCAGATTTTTATGCCCGGCTGACTCTGCTCGAAGGCCAAAGCGTGAGACTGGGTATTCAGCGCGAGACCGATCAATTCGAGGTCGAGGCGCTGCTTGACGACAGTCTGATCGCCGCCTTAGGTCAACCTGAGGATTATGTGCTGGTCGGTGTCATTTCGGAAAACAGCCCGGCGGAAAGTGCCGGGTTGCAGCCAGGGGATCTGATCCTGCGCGTGGACGGCGAGGAGCTTACTGATGCCGATGACCCCATCAGTGCCCTTCAGACTATTGCGACGGATCAGGCCGGGGAAACGATTGAGCTGCTGCTGCTGCGCGGCGGTGAGGAAGTCAGCGCTGAGTTGATCCCGCGCGAAAACCCGCCGGCTGGCGATGGACGTATCGGTATCGGCATCGGCATCGGTTACGCGGCGGGCGACATCGTCTTCGGCGAAGGTAATAATGTCATGACACGGACGATGCCCCTCGGCGAGGCAGTCTCATTCGGCTTCGACCGCACTGGCGAAGTCTTCGCCTTGATCGCAGAATTCCCCCGGCGCCTGCTGGAGGGTTCGGTAACCGCCGAAGAGGGACGTGTCGTCAGCGCCGTTGGGGTCAGCCAGCTTGGAGGTGAAATTCTCCAGGACAGCATCACGCGCGATCGACCGGCAGCCCTGCTCGACTTTATCGCGCTGATCAGCATCGCCCTGGGGATCACCAATCTGCTGCCCATCCCAGCGCTGGATGGCGGGCGGATTCTTTTCGTTATCGTAGAAATGGTGCGTGGGCGACCGATTCCGCCGGAGCGAGAGGGAATTATCCACCTGATCGGCCTGGTGGTGCTGCTTTCGCTCGGTATGATCTTCATCATCAACGACCTGCGCAACCCGCTGACAGATTATCTTCCGTAGGCTAAGGAAAGTGACAGGATGATGGATACGAATCCCCGCGCCGGTAGAACACAAGAACCGGATATTCACACGACACTGGAAGCCCTGAAGGCGCATGAGGAAGGAACACCCTCGGCAGCGATTTTCTATGGTCTCTCAGGTCTGGGTGAAACTGAGGTTCGCCAGATCGAGCCGGTGTGGAACGAACTGACTGCCGAGAAACGCCGTCGCATCATGAGCGAATTGGTCGAAGCGTCGGAGAGCAACTGGGAGATGGATTACCGGTCGATCGGGCTGCTGGGGCTTGATGACCAAGACGCCGGCGTGCGCCAATCGGCTATTGAAGTACTGTGGGAAGACGAAACGCTTGAACTGATGCGCCGGCTGATTGCCATGGTTCGCAAGGACCCATCGCCTGAAGTGCGGGCCGCAGCAGCCAGCACCCTCGGACGCTTTATCTATGAGGGCGAACTGGGGCATCTGCCGGAGACTGAAATTGCCCAGGCGCAGCAGGCGGTGATCGAAGTATATAATGACAAGGCCGAAGCCTCATCTGTGCGGCGGCGCGCCCTGGAAGCGATCGCCAACAGCAGCCACCCGATCGTGCCTGGCGCGATCCGCGAGTCGTATCACAGCACAGACCCATTGATGCACATCAGTTCTGTGTTTGCCATGGGCCGAAGCTGCGACAGTCAGTGGGCGGACATCGTGCTGACTGAGATCGACTCTGCGGATGCGGAAGTGCGTTACGAGGCTGCGCGTGCCGCTGGCGAACTGGAACTGAAGAAGGCGGTCCCAAAGCTGGCGCGGCTGACGTTGGAAGATGATCCTGAAATTCTCCTGGCCGCAGTTTGGTCGCTGGGAGAGATCGGTGGCAAAGAAGCGATGCGTGTGCTTGAAGCTCTGGCTGAAAAGGCCGAAGAAGAGGAAGATGACGATCTGCTCGAAGCGGTCGAGGACGCCATTGGCAGCGCTTCGCTGGCAGGTGACGACCTGCTGGTGATGGGCTTTATGGACGATGACGATGACGAATAGCCGCGCATCAGTCAGATCTTAACAAAACAGGCCGCCGGAGACATTCATCCAGCGGCCTGTTTTAGTTAACCTTTAACTTACTGATCAGGCCGGGTTGGCGAACATCGACTGCATTTTCATTGCCAGGCTCATGTCGCCCTGAATCTTGATCTTGCCGCTCATGAAGGCCTGCATCGCGTTCATCTTGCCGGTCATCACGTTGTAGTAATCGTCAGCCGCCGCTTTCAACGTCATTTTCGGGGCGGCGGCCATGCCATCCACAGCCTTGATCGTGCCGTCAGCAATTTCCAGATAGAACTGCCCGCCCTGGTCGCCGCTCAGATCAAACTGGATCACTGTGTTCATGCCCTGAGCTTTTTCCGGCACGAAACCCTGCACCATCATTGACGATAGTTCCTGAATGGTCGGCATTTTTCACTCCTCGTTTATAATAAATGCCTGCAAGTATCTGTTCGCGCCAAGTATACCAGCAAAAACGTCATCTCTACAGGTTGTCCGGAGCGATCGATGAAAGCAGTGGGGTTAAGTTTCATGCTGATAGGGCTGCTGCTGCTGCATCGCGGGGTCGGGTGGGCGGTGGAGGAAATGCCGGATCAGATGCGCGGGGCGCTGGCTTATGTGACCCCCGACGGGAGCATTCTTGTCCATGCCTTTGAGGATAACGACGCGCCGTTGCGGCTGAATCTTGATGACGAGCCTCAACGTTATTTCCTGCCAACATGGTCGCGTTCTGGCGATCTGGCCGTCTTTTGCTGTGCAGATGGGCGCAGTCCGGCGCTTGAGTCGCAGGTGCTGGTCGTCGCAGAGGGGGAGGAAGACGCGCGTATCGTGCTGACGCTGGCCGACCGTAATGTTGCGTATGGATACTGGTCGCCCCGGCCATGTGCCGGGACCGGAGACTGTTATAACCTGGCGCTCCTCAGTGAGACATCAACCGGCGGCGCAGCGCTGGATCTGCTTGATTTGACCACAGAAAGCCTCTTCAATGCGGCGCGCTTTGATTCAGGCGATTTGTTCTTTAGCTGGAGTCCCGATGGCACACGGCTGCTCCTGAACCAACAGGGCCTTAGCCCCGCGATCTACGCGATCGGCAGCGGCCAGTTGGAGCGGCTCGCGGTCGAAAGCGGGATCTATGCCGCGCCAGGATGGTCGCCCGTGGACGATCGTCTGCTGCTCGGCCTCGCAGGTTCCACATCTGATCACACGGATATAGCCATCGTCACAGAGACGAGTATCAGGCGGGTGCGCACGGCGATCAATGGGCGGGTGGCGATGGGCTGGTCGCCGGATGGAAATTATCTGGCGTATACCGCATTTTCGCCCTCAGAGCCTGGCAATCTGCACGTGATCGACGCTCAGACCGAAGCAGTGATATTCTCAAGCGCTGAAACTGAGGTGGTGGCGTTTTTCTGGTCTCCCGACAGTGAGAAACTTGCCTATATCACCTCTGCCGCACCGCCTGGCCCGGCTGGAACTTCGTTTGAATCCGCGCAGGCAGAAGCGGATGTGCCGCTGGCATGGTCGGTGGTTTCACTCGACGATGGGCTATCGAGACGGTATAGCACCTTTGTGCCGACTGCCACGATGGCCGACCTGGTGGCTTTATTCGACCAGTATGCGCAGAGCCATCGTGTCTGGTCGCCAAACAGCCGCCATCTTGTGTTTGCAGAGTTAATCAGTGATGGACGCTCGGTCATCAGCGTGCTTGACACATCAACCCTCGATACTGTACCGTTTACGGTCGCCGAAGGTGAGATTGCGTTCTGGAGCTTTGAATAGCGTGACCATGCGTCGCAAAATCCGATTGGCTGCACCGGAAACTGTGGCTGGAGTCCTGGCGATCCTGCTGCTGATGTTGGGTTGCCAGCCGGCAACAACCGAGGTGCGCATTATTTATGTGACGGCCACGCCAGGCTCTGGCGCGGTAAGCCTGCCTGTCGCGCCATCCGTCTCAGAGGCTGCCCCTGTCACCTTGTCGCCGCTCGCCGAGGAGCCGGCTGCTCAACCTTCTGCGCCAGTTCAGGAATCATCGCAGGCGGTGGCGGGGGAGGCTGAGCCGCGCCAGATCGTGGTGCAGCCAGGAGATACGCTGACGGGGATCGGCCAGTTTTACAACGTCAGTGTAGAAACCATCCTGGCGCTCAACGAGATGACAGACCCCGATCTCTTGTACGTCGGCCAGGTAATTCAGCTGCCTGCGCTGCCCGTCCAGCAATCCTCTGATAGGCTGCTGATACCTGATTCACGCCTGGTACGCGGCCCCGGCAGCACAGCCTTTGACATCGCCGCGTTTATCGACTCGCAGCCAGGTATGCTAAAGACTATCACCGATGAAGTGGAAACCCGGCAGGCCGACGGAGAGGTTGAGCGTGAAGTGCTGAGCGCCGCGCAGATTGTGTCGCGGGTGGCGCTGGAATTCAGTGTCGATCCGCGCCTGCTGCTGGCGCTGCTGGAATTTCGCGCAGGTTGGCTGAGCCGCCCTGATCTTGGCGACGCAGACCTGGGGCATCCTATGATCGCGCGCGAGGACAGCGAAGGTATCGATCGCAGCGGTCTCTATCGACAGCTTGCCTGGACGGCCAATATGCTGAATTTTGGCTACTATGGCTGGCTGGAGCGCGGCTGGTCAACACTGGAATTCGAGGACGGCACGCAGATAACACTCGCGGAAGGATTGAATGCAGGGACGGTCAGCGTCCTTTACATGCTCAGCCGGTTTACACCTTACAGCCAATGGTTGAGCGATGTGAGCGATCAGGGCTTCAGCGCCCTTTACCGGCGGCTGTTTGGCGATCCGTTCGCCGAAGCGGGCGCGGTACTTGTTCCACCTGACCTAACGCAGCCGGATATGATGCTTCCGTTTGGCGCGGGAGAGGTGTGGTTCTTCACAGGGGGAGCGCATGGCGGATGGGGGGCTGGCAGCGCATGGGCCGCCGTTGATTTTGCGCCGCCCGATCTACCGCCAGCAGGGATAAGCTGCTATACCTCCACCTACTGGGTGACAGCCGTCGCGCCTGGTGTCATTGCGCGCAGCGGGGCGGGGGTTGTAGTCCTCGATCTGGACGGCGATGGCGATGAAACTACGGGCTGGACGGTGCTGTATCTTCACATTGCGGATGATGGCCGTGTGCAGGAGGGCAGCCGCGTCACAACGGGCGATCCTCTGGGGCACGCCGCATGTCAGGGTGGTTTTTCCACCGCGACCCATATGCACATCGCGCGGCGTTATAACGGCGAGTGGATTCCAGCGGACTGTCCGCAGTGCAGGCCGGAATATCGACGCCCGGCGTTTGTAATGGGTGGGTGGAGCGTTGTTACGCTGCCGAGCCAGGAATATCAGGGCTTTCTGGAGCGGAATGGTGAACGTCGCACGGCAGAGCAGGGTCGTTTAACACCAGAGAACCGAGTTTCGTGGTGATAATTCATGATCAAAATCCATGTAACATTTATGACTCTTAACATTTTGAGGCTGAATTTGATCCTGTGCGGCATTATAATAATGTTATTAATAGGTGTCGCGTTGAGCAGGAGCTATGCTCAGGAAACCATTGCACAGGCGTCGTCCAATACGCCACTCGTGTTTTCGATACCATCGACCAGTACGCCACAGCCTGAGATCACTGAAGAGACGATAACGATCGCAACCGCTAGTGGGCCGGACGATGAATTTGCAGGCCCGATGCTTCAAGCAATCCAATCTGCCAATGTGCGGGCGGATGGTGATATTAACGCACAGCGTCTTGGCGAGATCGTCAATGGCGACCTGTATCCGGTTACAGGTCGCGCATTTCGCTGGCTGCGCATTGAGTTTGACGCATCTCCAACCGGGGTTGGATGGGTGTACGATGAGCTGGTAGAGATCATTGGCGACGAATCCGCAATTCCTGATTTGACCGCGATCCTTCTGCCCACCGCAAACGCTGCCATCGCGGGGGCAACACAAACCCTCGATGCGTTAACTCAGATTCCGGGAGGCATTGAAACAGCGACAGCCAGCGCGCGCTTTCTGGACGCACCTCAGGGGCTGCCCGGTGTAGGAGGGGGGCAGGGGGAGAACACGGAACCCGTTTTGGGAGGCATTGCGCCAGCCGGTCCGCTGCCGACCTTTACCTATCCACCCAATATCGTCGCCATGGCCCCAACCGAGAGCGCGCCAGAGGCTGGAATTACATCCATTGGCGAGGCAGAGTCGCTGGAGCCAACGGGTCAACTGGCCCCCATCGTGCCAATTTCTGTGCTGATTGGGCTTGGCATGGCTGGCCTGATCATCAGTGCGACCAGAAGGTAACTGAAAGACCCGCTGATGGGCGGGCCTCTCGCTTTAAGTCATGCAGAATTGAGCGAGCGCTGCTCAGTAGCTGCTGCACGAGCCGCAGCCGTCCGCCGCCGTGCTATCTGCCGACTCGTTCTTGGAGCGGAACGACTTGCCGCAGCCGCATGAAGAACCCGCGTTGGGGTTATCAATACGGAACCCACCGCCGACCAGACTGTCCACAAAGTCGATCGTTGCGCCCTCAAGATACATCATGCTGGTGGGGTCAACGACCAACCGAATGCCTTCACCCACTGAAACTACGCGGTCAAATTCCTGTGGCGCGGCTTCAAACGCCATTCCATACTGCATTCCAGAGCACCCACCACCAGAGACGAACACGCGCAGCACATGATTGGGGATCTGCCGCTGTTCGAGCAGTGTTTGAATGGTGTTCGCGGCGGCATCCGTAACCATCAGAAGGGGAGCGGTGTCTATACTTCCAGTAACAATTGCATCGGATTCAATAACTGACATCTTCGGACTCCTCACAAGAATCGTCTGTTCACAGAGTCTAGCACGCACACCCGTGAACGTCAATCAGAATAAAGATGATATTTATCATCATAATGTGTTCTGCGCGGTGGAAGGGATGTAATAGGCGCAGACATTATCTCCCTGGGAAATCCGGGACAATAATCGCGGTGTCATGCCTATCAGAAGCGACAGCATCCTCATATCCATCCCGCACAAGCCGTCATCGACCTGCGCAATCTCATGATAGGGGCAGTTATGCGTCTTCAGGACAAAACCGTCATCCTGCGCTTCCCACGATGCTACGTAACCCTGATGATTGAGAAACTCCACAGCTAAGTGAAGGCGCTGTTCGATGGTCGCGTCGGCGGGAATACTTACGCTCGCAAGCATATTCCCCGCTACACCATCCAGAATGACATTCACGGCAGAGGGTGGCAGTTGATTGCGCAGTTGAACAAGCAGTTCCTGGCTCAAACGCCGATAGTTGTTTGGCAGGTGGTCGTTGGCTTTAGGCGACAGCGTATACACATGCTGCGGGCGCCCTGGTTTATTAGAATGACGTATGCCAGGCGTGGTGACGAGCTGCTCGCGTTCCAGTGTATTCAGATGGTGGCGCACGGTGACGGCAGTGATGGAATCGCCACGCCGCTCACGGAGGGCGTCCACAATTTCATCGACGGTGGCTTCACCGGCGCTTCGTAAAATTTCCAGAATACTTTGCCTCGTCTCTTGCATGGCATTGTTACCCGCCGCCCAGTCATTGGTATGGTGCGAGTCTAGCACTGTGCCGATCCCGTTGTCAAACGACATCAGCGTGAAAGTCCGCAAGATTTTTACTCCCGATAAGCGTACTTATCATTGAGTAATTTCACAAGGCTGGTTGGAAGGGGATCAGATGAACACGAAGGTCGGCACTAAGGCATTCTCAACGCGACACGAAGATAGAACAAATGTCGATCCCCTGCCCTGAATGCGAATTTTCAGCATGTTGGTGAGGTTGGATTACAGGTCTGAAAACCCCTCTGAATTTCGGCGCGAGATTAGTCCAGAGGCTGACATAGACCATACGTTCAGCGAAGGCACGGAGCCAGATACCCATCATTGCCAACAGCGGTACGGGCAAGGGTTATCCAGTCAAATGACATACCATTTATCCCAAACCAACGACAACCCCTTTTATCCCAAACAACGCCTTTGTCCATACACGTGTCAACCAGCACCAAGTCCCAGCCCGCTTTGTAAATTTTTTGAGGCCCGTCTTGTATTTCATGCACAAGCTGTGATACCCTGTGGCTAGGCTAAATTGTACAGAGCCGTTTCGATCTCCCGCAGAACATCTCTCCGAAATGAATAAGAGCAGAGGAAAAGATGCTTACTGAAAGTGACCTTCTGGTGGGCAGCGGTGCGGATAAGCATCGTACCTTCCGTCGGGACTTCACTCTTGATGACAAATTTACACGTGAAGAGGGTTATATCATTCTTTCCGGCGTCCATGCCCTTGTGCGGCTTGCACTAGACCAGCATCGCGCCGACCGTCGCCAGGGTCTCAATACTGCGATGCTGATCTCCGGGTATCGCGGCTCACCGCTGGGCGGCCTGGATATGACCTTACAGCAGAACGATACGCTGCTCAGTTCACATCAGATCAAGTTCATCCCTGGCGTTAATGAAGAGCTTGGCGCGACCGCTGTCTTCGGCAGCCAGATCGCTAATATGCTCCCCAACCCCCGTCACGACGGTGTTTTAGGCATGTGGTATGGGAAGGCCCCCGGTGTCGATCGCAGCGGCGATGTCTTCAAACATGCCAATTACGCTGGCGTAGGCCGTCATGGAGGTGTGCTGGCGGTCGCCGGTGACGATCCCTACTCCAAGTCATCTACCCTGCCCTCGGCATCTGAAGGCGCGTTTTATGACGCGCTGTTCCCGGTGATCTACCCCGGCAGCGTGCAGGAAGTCCTCGATTATGGTCGGCTTGGTTTCGAGCTTTCGCGGTATTCGGGTCTTTGGGTTGGCTTCAAAATTGTCACCAATATCGCTGACGAATTCAGCATGGCGGAAGTGTCCCCGGAACGACTGATCCTGGAAGACCCCGGCTTTGAATATCGCGGCAAGCCGTGGCGACACAGCCAGAACACCAACCTGCTCACGCCGTTCAGCCTGACGATGGAACGCGAAATTCACGAAGGTCGTCTGGAAGCGGCGCGGCGCTTTGCGTCCACCAACGCGCTCAACTGCATCACCGTTCCTACTGCCGATGCGTGGCTTGGCATCGTCGCGGCCGGCAAGACCTATTATGACGTTCGCCAGGCCCTGCTGGAACTTGGCCTGAGCGATGCCGATCTGCACCGTTATGGCATTCGCCTCTTGAAACTGGGCATGACCTACCCTATCGAACCAGCCATCGTGCGCGAATTTGCAGACGGGCTGGAAGAAATTCTGGTCATTGAGGAAAAGCGCGCGTTCATCGAACTGTTTCTGCAGGATATTCTGTATCATGTGGTGGATCGACCGCGCATTATCGGCAAACGCGACGAAACCGATCAGCCGCTCATCGCTCCCCACGGTGAACTGGACTCGGACAAGATCGTGCCGATCCTCGTCAAGCGGCTGACCCGGCGTTTACCCCTTACCGCGCTGAATAATCGGCTCGACGTGCTAAACCGCCCGCCGGAAATGGACATGATCCCCCTGCTTCCACGCAGTCCATATTACTGCTCCGGCTGCCCGCACAATAGTTCAACCGTTGCTCCGCAGGGTTCGCTGGTCGGCGCTGGCATCGGCTGCCACACGATGGCGCTGCTGATGGATAAAGAGGAAATCATCGGCATCACGCAGATGGGCGGTGAAGGTGTGCAGTGGGTTGGCGCATCACCCTTCTCCGACACGCCACATATCTTCCAGAACCTAGGCGATGGCACTTTGTTTCACTCTGGCTCCCTGGCAATACGCCAGTCGATCGCAGCGGGCGCCAACATAACGTACAAGATTCTGTATAACTCTGCCGTGGCGATGACCGGCGGTCAGGACGCCGACGGTGCAATGCCGATCCCTGAACTGACCCGCGCGCTGAAAGCTGAAGGCGTCGGGCGCATAATCATCACCACCGACGACACGAGCAGATATGACCGGAAAGTGCGCCTGCCCAAAGGCGTCGAAGTATGGCATCGGGATCGCCTGGACGAAGCCCAGCGCGCTCTACGCGAAACCCCTGGCGTAACCATTCTGATTCATGATCAGGAGTGCGCGGCGGAACTGCGCCGCAAACGTAAACGCGGCCTCGCGCCGGAGCCGGCCACCCGTGTGTTCATTAATGAGGCTGTATGCGAAGGCTGCGGTGACTGCGGCGTAAAATCGAACTGTCTGAGCGTGTTCCCGGTAGAAACCGAATTTGGACGCAAAACGCAGATTCACCAGTCGTCATGCAATAAGGATTACAGTTGTCTGAAAGGCGACTGCCCTGCCTTTATGACGATCGAGCCGGAAGAAAACCGCAAAAAGCCCGTGCCGAAAATGGTCGAGATCGACGACTCAGTCCTGCCGCAACCCCCGGTTATCGACTTCGGGCAGGAATACAGCCTGTTTATGATGGGTATCGGCGGGACGGGCGTGGTGACGACCAACCAGATTCTGGCGATTGCGGGGATGATCGATGGCAAATTTGTCCGCGCGCTCGACCAAACCGGCCTGAGCCAGAAAGGCGGCCCGGTCGTTTCTAACCTCAAGATTTACCAAGACTACGCCGAAGCCGCCAACAAGGTCTCTGCGGCGGCGGCCGACTGCTACCTGGTTTTCGATCTGCTGACGGCAACTGAAGGCGCAAACCTGAGCCGCGCCAACCGCGATAAAACCTCCGCCGTCGTTTCTACCAGCAAAGTGCCCACCGGCAGCATGATCAAATCGACCGAAGTGCTGTTTCCGGCTGAGGATCGTCTTATCACGAGCATCGAACGCAGCACCCAGCGCGAGAACAATTTCTACTTTGACGCCAATATGATGGCCGAGGTGCTGTTCGGCAATCATATGATGTCCAACCTCATCGTGGTCGGTGCGGCCTATCAGCGCGGGTTGATCCCGCTGAGCGCGGCCGCCATCGAACGGGCTATTGAACTTAATGGAACAGCGGTCAGAGCCAATATCCAGGCCTTCCGTGCTGGCCGGCGCGCTGTGGCCGAGCCGGAATGGATCGACACGCTGAAGTGGAAGCGCCCTGGATCCATCGACCTGCCTCAGGCGGAACTTTCCCCTGCTGCTCGGTCCCTGGTCGAGAGTGTTGGCGCAGACGGTGAACTGCTGCGCCTGCTGGAAATCCGCGTGCCAGAGTTAATCGCGTATCAGAATTCTGCCTATGCGCGCCAGTATATTCAGTTCGTCCGGGACGTTTACGAGGCCGAACAACGCCTTACCCCCGGCCAGACCCGCTTAAGCGAAGCGGTCGCGCGCTATCTCTTTAAGCTGATGGCATATAAGGACGAATACGAAGTAGCCCGCTTGAGCCTGAAGCCGGAAGTTCGCGCTGAAGTCATGGACGAATTTGGCGCGAAGGCCCGCGCCAGCTATCTGCTTCATCCTCCTCTGCTGCGGGCGCTTGGCCTGAAAAACAAGATCAGGCTGGGCCGCTGGTTTGATCATGCCTATCGCCTGCTGGTCGCTGTGCGGGGGCTGCGCGGGACACCGCTGGATATGTTCGGCTACGCAAAAGTTCGCCGTGTCGAGCGTGCGCTGATAGGCCAGTACCGAGCGCTGATCGAAGATGCGATTCGTGACCTGACACCTGCAAACCACGATCGCGCGGTGGAGCTTGCCAATCTTCCCGACATCATCCGGGGTTATGAGGACATCAAGCTTCGCAACGTGGAAAAGTTCTGGAGCGAGGTCAAACGGCTTGGTTTTCACGCCCAGAATTGAGCAGCATCGCGGGGAGTGCCAACGCTTGTGGCGCTCCCCTTCCTGATCGCATGTCCAGCCATCAGCCGCAAGAAAATCACGAAGGCGCTCATGGGGCTTCCAGCGACGTGTGCTTGGAAACGACACCTCCTGTTGAGCCGTTTTCGCACTTCGGTTCAGGCGCTCAGGCGGAACGGGTTGAAGCGCGTGTCATAGTCGTAATAATCCTCGTTTTCAACCCTCTTGAGGTATATGACTACCTGGAGCGTGATCGGGGTAAATAACACCTCAATCATCACCTTAAATACATAGTTAGTGAACACAATGGACGGCAGCAGCGCCCATGTAAACCCGCTGACTCCCAGCAGTGTCGCTACCGCGACAAAAATCACGGTGTCCACCCCTTGACCCGCAAGCGTGCTGCCAATGGTACGCGACCACAACCAACGGCCTTTGGTGGCGATCTTCATGCGCGCCAGGACGTAGCTGTTGGTAAATTCCCCCATCCAGTACGCGGCCAGGCTGGCGACGATCAACCCGCTGATGCCCCCCAGTACCGCGTTGTACGCACCCGTGCCGACGCTGGCTTCCCATCCTGCTTCTGATGGCAGCACGCCTGCCAGCCATACAAAAAATCCCATCAGCGCGGTGGCGAGAAAGCCGGCCCAGATCACGCGGCGCGACCGTTTATAACCGTACACTTCAGTCAGAATATCACCAAAGATGTAAGATACCGGAAAAACAAGGGTTCCCGCATCGAAGATGAGCGCAAGCGGGCCGACGGTCACACCCAGGTCAATAAATTTCGCGCTGCTCAGAAGATTGCTGATCAGCAGCACGGTGACAAACAGCGCGACAACGAAATCGTAATAGCGATACTGCTTTTCCATAAGTCCTCAGCCAAGTCCTCAGTCGTCGATGAGCGTCAATGTCACAACATTATAGCCGCGTGACGATACGCTTTCAGCGGTGATTTAAGGGCGCGAATGCGCGTGGCAGAATTTGATACAATAACAAGCGGGTCGATCTAACAGAGGATGAACACAGCATGGACGCATCCCGCGCACGCCACCAACCGCTGGATTTTCGCAAGGAAGAGGTCGGTTACGTCATGCACCGCTGGCGCGCTGGCGATTCATGTTCGCTGGTGGGTGTCGGCAGCGTGGGCAAATCGAACCTGCTTCAGCATCTGGCAAACCCGGAAGTTCAGAAAACCTATATGAACATCATGAAGGAAGATGAGTTTAAGGCCATAATTATCGATCCCAATCTGCTGGGGCCGCTGCCCCAGGGCGGTAACGATAACGAGCAAATTCGCTGTTGGGCCGGTTATGAACTCATGATGCACCGGCTGTTCATGGCGTTTTATCCGTTTGACGTCCTCGGCGCTGAAGACGCGCAGGATTTCTACGAGTTGTACCGCGCGCTCCAGGATGGCAGCAATCCGCTCTTTGCTTACATGGGCCTGCGCTATTTCGAGCAGGGGTTGGATTTCTTCATGCGGCGCGGAATTCGCGTGGTCTTTATGTTTGATGAGTTTGAAGAACTGCTGCGCCAGATGCCGGTAAAATTCTTTCAGACTTTGCGGGGCCTACGCGACATCAACAAGCGCCAGCTCAGTTATCTGACCTTTACCCGCGCTCCCCTGCCCTCGGTGGTCGATATGATGACACTCCCAGTGTTGGAGATTGAGCCGTTTACAGAGTTATTTACCGACAGCATCTACTACGTTGGCCCCTACAATGAGGCGGATGCGCGCCGTATGGTCGATAACCTGATCGGGCGTAACCAGAAAAATTACCCTGACCCTGCGATCCAGTTTCTGCTGTGGGCGACAGGTTCTTACGCTGGCTTGATCCGCGCGGGCTTCCGCCTGCTCGACGCTTTGGGGCCGATCGATGCGGCCAGCATGATGAACGATGAACTGGCGCGTCAGATGGCACTGCGCAGGCCGATCCGCATAGAGTGTAAGACGATCTGGGCCAGCCTGACGTCTGCCGAACAACACGTGCTGCGGGCCGTCGCCCGGCTGACCGCCCTGCAATCCGGCTCTGACAGCGATCAGGCCGTGGCAATGCTGGTTCAGAAACGCCTGATCCGCGTGGACAAGATTCAGCAGACGCTTCACATCGAGCCGCCGATCTTCCGGGCCTTTGTGTCTTCCAACCCGGATATTGAGCTGCCGTAAATGTCGGACAAACCGCATTATCGCATTCCCGAAAAGCGCCATCGCACGGAGACGGAAGTCGCCCGGTCACGTTTCATCGCCACTGTTGATTTTGCCCCAACCGTCGCAGCAGCGCGCGCGATCCTCGCGTCGATCCGCGCCGAAATGCCGGAGGCCGACCATCACGTATATGCTTACCGCGTTGGTTATGGCGGCAGCGTAATCGAAGGCATGAGCGACGATGGCGAGCCTGGCGGCACATCCGGCCCGCCGGTTCTGGCGATCCTGCGCGGAACCGATATTGGCGATACGATCGTGGTTATCACACGCTACTTCGGCGGGACAAAGCTGGGCACAGGCGGGTTAGTGCGGGCTTACAGTGAGGCTGCTCACACCGCGCTCAACAGTTTACCCACCGTGGAAAAGGTCGAGTGGCGCTTCGTCAGTTTGGAAGTGCCCTATAACCTGTATCAGCCCGTCCGCACCCTGATCAGCAGGCATCATGGCGTCATAGAAGAAGAGACCTTTGAGGCTGTGGTAACACTGCTGGCGAAATTTATGGAAGACTACATTGAACGCTTGCGCGCGGACGTGCGCGATCTGTCGGGAGGGAAAATCGCCGTGATCGACATCGCGGAAGCGTAAGTCTAATCTTCCCTGCTTACCTGCCCGGCGATGTAAACGCGCGTTTCCGCCAGCGTTGGATCAAACGGCGCGATCGCTTCGGCTCGCAGCAGATAGGCCCGCGCCAGATCTTCCTGGCCGTCCTCGAACAGCAGCCGACCACAAAGCGCCAGCAGCGGCACATCGGTCGGATGCGCATCGATCGCTTTATTCAGATATTCAAAGGCCAGCGCGCGCTCTTCGGCGTCCCACAGCAGACGCGCCAGCAACGCCGTGATTTCCGGGTCTTCCGGCGCGGCGTTGAGGCCGTCGATCAGGGTTTCAGTCGCCGTGACGGTCTCCTCCCATATCAGATAAGCCCTCGCCAGCAGCACATAGGCGTCTGTAAAGCTCGGCGCGGCCTCGATCACATCTTCGAGATAAGTTACATCCTTCGTTGTCAGCGGGTTTCCCGCAGCGACGACCTGAGTCAGTTCAGAAAAGTGCGCTTCAAACTCTGCGTCTCTGGCGGAAAGCATCAGCCGATCGATATCAGCCCGCAGTTGCACATCGTCAACCTGGGCTGCCGCATCTTCCAGCACATGACGCGCGTCATCACCCTGCTCCGCGATGAGATAGGCTGCCGCCAGATTGATCATCACGGCGATATTATCCGGCTCCGCCTCAAGCCGCGTCTCCAGTGCGGTCAATGCTGGGGTGATGTCGCCATCGAGGTTGTAAAGGGCATCTATGACTGAACGCACCTGATCCCCCTCTTCATCCAGCACAATCAGCTTTTCCAGCCCCGACCACAGACGATCCTCGCCGTTGGCGTCTATCAGCCGTAAAAGCTGCTGCGTCAGAATCTGGGCGTTGTCCGGGTCAAGCGCCAGCGCTTCCTGATACGCTTCGATCGCTTCCCACAACAGCCGATCGTGTACGACATGAGCAGGATCAATCAGGATAAAATCCGTCACGCGCTCGTCGTTCTGAACCAGATCGAGCAGCAGATCAGCGTAGCGCACCAGCAGCGGGATCGCCACCGCATCCGCCTCGATCGCGCGCAGAAAGGCATCTTGCGCCTCAGAAAACTTGCCTACCGCGCGCTGAATTTCGGCCAGCACCAGCCACGCGCCGACGTGATCGGGATAAGTGTCCACACTACCTTCCAATAGATCGACCGCCGCCTCCACTCTGCCAAGAGAAAACAAGGCAGACGCGATCAGCGAGGCGACCGGCGCAAAGCCAGCCAGCGAAGCGACCAGCGACCGTGACGAATAGGCCGCAACTTCTGCCAATTCCCCAAAACCGGGCAGCATCGTGCGGGCAGTCATCGCCGCAGCCAGCCAGCCAGCAAAAGGATCGTTCAGCGCCAGCGCCGTCTCCAGAGCATCGTCGAGGCACTGCCGAATTTGGCTGACGACCGAGGTCTGCCCGGCCAGGTGCAGCATCAGCCGGGCTTCCCACTCAAACACCGTCTTTAACAAACGTTCCAGTGCGGGCAGCGAGAACTCCTCAACCCGGGTGCTGACATCGATATCGAGCAGCAGACCGGTTGCACCCAGTTCATCAGCGATGTCAGCGGCCACTGTCGGCAGCGCATTCACCAGCGCGATCAAATCTTTGGCGTCGTATACCAGCACCACGTTGGCCTCATCATCTACGGCGAGATTGTTTTCGATCTCCAACCGCAGCGACCAGCGGCTCTCTACTTGCGAGAGAGCGCCCCAGATACTGACATTTTCATTGAGACCCTCGATGCCCCAGTCATCCACATCGAACTGAGAGTCGGCCAGTGACCATTGATAATTCTCCAGAACACGATCTTCTATCTTCACAAACAGGCGATAAACACGAACTGACGGCCAGCGTTCCAGCAGCAGCGCCAGGGCCGTCATCAGCCCCATCGCGGTGGCTGGCGCGGCTTCACTGACGCAAGGCCACAGGCCAATACGGATAGGCGGTCTGCGGTCAATGTTTTGTGTGAGTGTGCCTACACTCCCAAACAGCGCAGATGGCGGCGCGCTGCTGCCTGCCACTTGTCGCAGAGAAATCATCCTCTGAGCCAGTTCACGCATTGACCTACTCCATAAAACAGGGAATCAAAAAGCAGAGGAGAGTATAGCGACCTCTTCCCCTGCTTCAAAACAGATGTGGAGCGCAGTTTATCAGCTGCCGACTACCGGGATCAATGTAGTATCTCCCGCGATGGTGACGAACTGCGCCTGCACCCAGCCAAATCCGAGTGAGGTGCTGAGCTGCACCCAGGCAAAGTCAGGCGTGCGAGCCACGATCGGGACCTGCACCGGGCCAGAGATCGCACCGACCACACCGAGCGTGGTGTTCGGCGCGGCATAGAGCGTCACCGCGTTAGTAATGCTTGCAACCGGTGTCGAAACGGTCGCCCCTGTCGCCTGGCGGATGATCGGCAGCGTAGTCCCGTTGCCACGGAACAGGGTATATTCGCTGTTCACCCAGCCCTGCCCAAAAGATCCCTGGACGAGATACCATACGCGGTCGCTGAAAATGCCGAGCACTGGCAGCTCCGTGCCGCCGGGGACGGTCGCTACAATGCTGTACTGCACCCCAGGCCCGCTGCGAATGTTGAGGAAACCGGTGTTGATCACCACACGCGGGGTCGAAGCGGTTGGCTGCGTGGGTGTGGTTGGCGAGCCGCCGGGGCCGGGGACAACCGGGCGCACACCGCCGGAGTCGCAGTATTCGGAGCGGACGCCGGTGCGAACCTGGGCGATCGATTCTGGAATCCAGCCCTGGTTGCCGTCAAGGATTTCGATCTTATACTGACCGGCGCGGGCATCGATCAGATAAGCTTCCTCGCCGGCTTCAAGGCGCACGTTGCCGTCGATTGTGCCTGTGCCGTCCGGCCCCACAGTCGGGAAGGCGGTGGAAGTCAGGATAATGGCGGTCAGTTCGCAGGCATAAGGACGAAACTGTGATTTTGGCCCTTCTACCCAACCGATCCCCAGATCGGGCACATCAATGCGATGCCACACGATGCCTTCATTGGAAACTGACTCCAGCAGTGTGAAGATGCGCGACGGATCCGGGATGATCAGACCCAGCGAACTGGAATTCTGGGTGGCGCGGGTGCGGAAGTTATGCTCCACACGGACGGTAATGCCCCACTCACGCCCGCCGCTGAAACTGGCTGCCGCCACGGCATCATCGGTGGTGGTCGGCGCGAGGGCGGTGACGCTGCCAGGCGCAGGAATAATAAGCTGGGGCGCCTCGACAAAGGGGACATTGGTAAAGTCTCCACGCGGCAGCGTAAACTGGACATTCACCCAGCCGACCCCCGCGATCGTCGAGACCTGATACCATACCCGATCGCGCGCCACACCCAGCACCGGCATTTCGCTGCCGCCGACCAGTGTCACCAGGATCGAATACTGGATGCCAGGGCCAGTGCGGACGTTGAGGAAGCTGCTGTTGACGATCAGCACCGGCGAGGTGAACTGAATCTGCTGCTGGCTGTCAGCGGCTTGAACTTCCTCCACCACCGCGAGAACACCGGTCAAAACTGCCAACATTAGGACTGCAAATAACACTTTGGCCTTCAAATTCATGTCGCCCTCCTGTGAAGCGCCATTTCCCTGCACCGACGAGATCATTGAGAAAAGGATAAGCCAAAATGAACGTTTGCGCTCCCGGCCTGTCCGTACTATCAGTGTCGGCGCTGTAACACCGTGGAGTATATGCTGAAACACGAAAAAAGGAAAAGACACCTTTCGCGCAAGAAAAGCGTAGCCTTTGCGTAGGGCAGCGCGCATTGACCCGTACCCCGCGTCAGTGTTAGCTTATGATCATAAGCTCGCGCGCTGGTTCCCCACCAGCAAAATCATGACTCATCATTGTGGTCGGACTGCTAAAATCGTTATGGAGAGGTGAAGGATGAAACGAACAACGCTCAGTGCATTTCTGATATTCCTGCTGATCTCAGCCGCTGCGGTGTCCGCGCAGGAAGACACGCCATCCGCGCTCGGTCTTAGCGCCGATCAGATTCTGGCATACGTGGAGCCACAATTCGACACGCTGTTCGTGGACAGCGATCTGCTCAATGATCGTTCCTATTATCAGATTGCTAATGACCTGCCGATCTACGATGCGCCGAACGGTAATCTCGTGACGACCTGGCCGGCGGGCTTTAACTTCGTTACGGTTCATGATTCCGTCGAAGGCTGGTCGATGATCACGCCTGGCCGCTGGGTGCAGAGCAGTGCTCTGACCAGCAGCAACAGCATCGTCTCCCGCTTCACCGGCATTTTTCTGCCGGAACAGCCGCTTGAATATCCGGTGGCGTGGATGCTGATCAATGCCTATCCGGCCAGCGCACCCGGCGGCAGTCCACTGGAAAGCAACGGTCTGCTCTATCGCTATACACGAGTGACGATCTTTGCTGCTGTGGAAATTGATGGCTGGCGCTGGTATCAGATCGGCCCGGATAAGTGGGTGCATCAAACGTCGGTGGCGAAAGTTGATCCGATCCGTCGGCCCAAATCGGTCGATACCAAGAAATGGGTGGCGATCGACCTCTATGAGCAGGTGCTGACCGTCTATTATGGCGACCGGGCGATCTTCGCCACGCTGATCGCCACCGGTCTGCCCCGCTGGCCCACCTATGAGGGTACATTTAACATCTATTATCGTCAGACCCGCGATGACATGACCTGGGGCACGCCAGGCGACGACTTCTATATGCTGGAAGAAGTGCCCTGGACGATGTATTTTGACCAAGGTCGCGCGCTTCATGGGGCCTACTGGCATGATGGGTTTGGCTATCGCCGGAGCCACGGCTGCGTCAATATGTCGATCACCGATGCCTACTGGCTGTATCACTGGGTGGCGGAAGACTTTGATACTCTCAACTCGCCGGATCGGGAAGTCGGCCCGAACGTCTATGTCTACAGCAGCGGTGTATACGTTGAATAGCTGACCGCGCCCTGCCCTCTGCGTTCAAAGCGCCTCCATAGCGGGGCGCTTTTTTGATTTGCACTGGAATCAACCCTGAAGCGCGCTATCATTGTCACCTGCACACAACAGCAGCGATCGCATCGGAGCAGATTTTTGGGCACATCACCCCGGCAGCACGTTCATCGGCTGCAACAGATCACGAACCAGCTTCAGCGGACGCTGGCTTCTTTTGGCTATGCGCTTTCCGACACCCCCATTATTGAAAACGCCGATCTCTTCCTGACCAAAGCGGGCGATCAACTCGTCGAGCAGCTCTTCACCTTCAGCCGATCGGGCCGCCAGCTTGCCCTGCGACCAGAGTTTACGGCTGCCGCCTTGTATCAGTACATGGCAGAACAGCGCCACGAGGCGGTGCGATGGCAGTTCATTGGGCCGATCTTCAGCGACGCGCCAGCACGCGCCACGGGCCAGCAGCACAGTGTTGGCGCAGAACTGATAGGTTCGACCCGTTTATCCGCCGACGCAGAGATTCTCGCGCTGGCTGTCCAGGGCGCAATCGCCACCGGGGTGCGGGATTGGACGCTGGTGATCGGTCATGCCGGGCTGCTGCGCCACGGCCTGGAGCGTTTCTCACTGGAACCCCGCACACGCCGCTTTTTGCTTCAGCACCGCGCCATGCTGAAGGATGGTGTCACTCCGCTGTTGAGTGCGCTGGAAATGTATCTGAACACCCCATTTGATGCGGCATCCGTTCAGGGTGAGATACAGGCTGAGGCCCTGGAAAGCGTTCTGGCCGGGTTTCTCGACCACGAAGGTCGCGGCGGAACCATGGGCAGCCGCACAAAAGACGACATCGCGCGGCGACTCCTCCAGAAGCAGCGGCAGTCGGCCCAGCGTGAACAGGTCGAACAGGCAGTGACGTTCCTCACGCAGTGGGGGCGCATTCGCGGTGACACCGCTGCGGTTCTTGATCAGATCGGCACTCTGACTGACGGCGATGATCGCGCGCAGATGTTTCTTGCCGACTGGCGCGAGCTGATCAGGCGGCTTGGCTGGTACGGTGTACCGGTTGATCAGATTGTGCTTCAGCCCGATCTGGCGCTGACGTGGGACTATTACACGGGCATCGTATTCGAGCTTCATAACCGTGATGGGCGGTCGTTGGCGGGCGGCGGTCGTTATGATGAACTGGCGCGGCTGATGGGGAGCGATCGCAATATCCCGGCAGTCGGTCTTGCCTATCACGTGGATCGCTGGCTTGATATGGCTGAACTTGTTGTGGCCGATCAGCCGGCACTCCGGTTGATCACGCCAGATAAAGCGGAGGAGCAGGCCGTTCTCTGGGCAGAGCATCTGCGCACGGCGGGCTTGAATGTAAGCCTGATCGAGGACGGGTCATCTGGCTTCACCCAACCAGATATGATCATCACCGCCGATGGCCTCGCCCGGTATGCTGATCGATCCTATGAGATCGATGAATTGCCACAGCTGTTGGACGCTCTGAAAGGAAATCACCCTGATGACCGCTGATGTGATGCTGGCGCTGCCAAGCAAGGGCGCGATCGCTGAGCCAACCCTGAGCTTTCTGAAGGACTGCGGCCTGAAAGTCGAAAAACCCAACGAACGCCAGTACACCGGTTATATCCCCGCAGTCCCGGCGATCAATGTGCTGTTCCAGCGCGTGAAGGATGTGGCCTATAAAGTGGCCGACGGTACTGCGCAGATCGGCATCACCGGGCTGGATGTGATCCGCGAATATCCCGATGATCAACTGCTGGTCGTGCATCCCGATCTGGGTTACGGCCAGTGCAGACTGATCGTCGCCGTGCCGGAGGCGTGGGTCGATGTCAACAGCATGGCCGATCTGGAAGATGTCGCGGTCGATTTCCGCGAAGGTGAACATCGCAATCTGCGTGTGGCGACGACCTATACCAACCTCACGCGGCAGTTCCTCCACCAGCGCGGCATCCATCACTTCACGCTGGTCAGGGCTGAAGGCGCAATCGAGGTCGCTCCGACCATCGGGTACGCCGATGTGATCGTCGATCTTACCCAGACGGGGACTACGCTGCGTGAGAATCATCTTAAAGCGCTGCCGGATGGTGTGATCGTCGAGTCGCAGGCGTGCCTAATCGCCAACCGCGCCGCGCTCAAAAACAACCCTGACCTGCTTGAAGCACTGCGGATGATGCTGGAATATATTGACGCTGCGCTGAACGGCCGGCGCTATTCGCAGGTGACCGTCAACATCTGCGGGCCGGATGCAGAAGACATCGGTCGTAAAGTCGTGTCTAACGCCGTGACCGGGGGATTGCTCGGCCCGACGATCGCGCCGATCTACAGCCCGAACCGTGCTGCGGATGAAAACCGATGGTTCACCATCACCATCACTGTAGAAAGCAAACATCTGCTGGACGCTGTTAACCATCTGCGCGCGATCGGCGGCACGCAGATCGTGGCCTCGCCGGTGCGTTATGTGTTTCTGGAAGACGCTCCCAGTTTTACGCGGCTGCTGCGTGAACTGGAACGCTAAAGCGCGGCTTCGACCTCATCCAGCAGGCGGTCGATCGGTGTGCGATTACCGGATGGGCTTTCTGCGCCCATCTCTATCGACATCGCCAGGCCCACCGCGCTGGTCTCCGGCGAGAATCGGGCGCTGTCGGTCAGGTTCATCGTGAGGAGCGGGCAGCAGAACAACGCTGCCTTGAGGGTTGACCGCCACTCGTCAGACAGCCAGCCATGTTTGCTCAGAGATCGGAGCAAAGGCAGCAGCACCCGTAATGCCTTGCTGCGCAGGAACATCTCTCGGATCGGGTGAAGCTGATTGTCATAGGTGATCGACCAGCGCCCCCCGTTTTTCTCAGCGTGAACGTTGAGCCGATCGCGCATTTCGGCGGGAAAGTACATCCACATGGCGAACACATTGTGAAACAGCGGCTTGACCAGATCAAGCAGCGGATGATGCCGTCCTGCAAAGGCCGGGTCGAAGTAGACTAAGCGATCACTGCTGACAAAGAACACATTGCCATTATGCGCGTCGCCGTGACCGATCACTGCTGGCCCGGCCTGATCCGGCGCGAGAAGCATTCTGGCGCGCGCGATCAGATCGTCCAGTGTCTCATCAAAATCGCGCCCGTTGATCGTCCAGTGCGCGGCGCGGACTGCTGTCATCGCTTCATGACCCGTCGGCAGCAAAACCGACTGCCCTGCCCCGTAAAACCGATCCAGCCGCCCGCCGGTCAACCGGTGATAGAACAACTGGTGAATCGGCGCGCGCGCGTGGTCTTCAGCCGACTGCCAGTTAAGCGTCCGCTGGTAAATCTGCCAAAGCCGGTCGTCAGCGTCATGCTGTGCCGTCGTCAATGCTTTCAGCGTGTTCGACTGTCCGTTTTCGATCAGCCAGGCGACATCGAATACCGACGGATCGCCGATCACCTCATAGATCAGCAGTTGCCGGCCCGCCTTACTAGACCTGTAGATCGGCTGGATGACCGGATAACCCGCTTCCGCCAGCATCGCCGCGTTGTAATATTCGGTGATTACGGTGTCCTGCTCGGTGTGCGTCTTAAAAAACAGCCGCTTACCGTCGGCCTGAGTCAGAAAGCCGTTAAATGAGTTTAACGATACCGCCAGCGGGCGCAGCTCAACCGCCGCTGCGTCGAGTCCCAGCGTGTGCTGAAAAAAATCAAGGAGCAGCGCCTCCGCCGCGCTTCGATTGGTGAACTGAAGCTGCTGAATCTGCTGCAAGGGATCGCTCATTACAGACCTATGATGTCGTTGCGCTTACGGATCGCCAATGCGTGGGCCGGGAAGCCCTCATAGTCCGCCAGTGTGGTTGTAATCCCTTGCAGGCGACGATACCCTTCCCGCGAAAGATAGCCCACCCCAGTACGCTTGAGGAAGTCCCATACACTGACCGAACTAAAACTGCGCGCGAAGCCACCGGTAGGCAGAATCGCATTCAGCCCCAGGCAGTAATTAGCGGTCGGGATCGGCGTCATTTCACCGAGCAGAATTTCACCAGCGTTTTTGATCTGATTGACCACCACAAACGGCTCACGCACCAGCAGTTCCAGATGTTCCGGCGCATAGTCGTTGACAAACTGCACGGACTCATCCAGGCTGCGCGTGAGCATGATCCCGCCGTAATTTGACAGCACAGTCTCCACAAACTGCCGTCTCCATTCGGGCAGTTCTGCGATGTATCCTGGCAGAACCTCCAATGCCTGCTGCGCCACATCGCGGCTGTGCGTCACCAGGATCGCCGCCGACTCTGGCCCGTGTTCAGCCTCTACCAGCAGATCAAGCGCCGCCAGCCGGGGATCGGCATGTTCGTCCGCCAGGATGATCGACTCGCTGGGGCCAGCGGGCAGGCCGACATCGAGGGTTCCATAAAGCAGGCGTTTGGCGGCAGACACATAGCTGCTGCCGGGGCCGATCACTTTGGCGACCTTCGGGATCGTCGCCGTGCCGTAGGCCAGCGCCGCAATCGCCTGCATCCCGCCGACCACATAGACCTCATCCACGCCGCAGATTTCTGCCGCAACCAGCGAGGCCGCATCGGGCTGACCGTCCGGCATTGGCGGCGTGACGACCGCCACACGAGGGACACTGGCTACCCTGGCCGGGGTTGCCAGCATCAGCATGACCGAGGGGAACGCCCCTTTCCCGCGTGGCACATACAGCCCAACGCTGCTGACCGGTGTGACCTTCTCCCCCGCCATGATCCCTGGCTGCACTTCGGTAAACCACATGGGTTCGGGCATCTGTTCTTCATGAAAGCGCCGGATGTTGTCGTAGGCCGCTTCGATGGCGGTGGTCACATCCGCGCTCAGCGATCGCCGCGCGGCCGCAAACTGTTCCGGCGTGGCGCGCAGCATCGCGGCGTCAAAGGTAGGCGCATCAAAACGGCGCGCGTAGTTGATCACGGCGTCGTCGCCATTTGCCCGCACCCGGTCGATTACCTCCTGCGCCAGCGGCAGCAGATCGCGGATGTCCTGTTCTGACCGGCGCATGATCTGCCTGCGGTCGTCATCACTCAGCGAATGCAGTTCACGGAATTGAATCATGGTCTTCGTCATCGTCCGTCATCACAACCAATAAAAAAAGCGCAGCGTATTGTAACCCCGCGCTTTCATTTCGACTATTGTTTGTTCAGGATTTCACAGCTTCTGAGCGACGGTTGATCACTTCTGAGCGGCGACGTGTGCCATCCCACCGAATGTCCGGGACAAGGATTTCGCGCTTTTCGAGGATGCGTTCCTTATGCTCGGCCAGATCCTGGATCATGATCTTGACCTCAGACTTCACGTCATGTGTGGGTATGTAACCGAGATCAATCAGATGCTGCCGGTCGGGGTTGTAGTAGTGCTCTTCCATTTCCTGGCGAGGGTTGTCGTAGTTATACACCTCCACCTCATAACCGATCTCCGACGCCGCCTCGCGGGTCAGATCGGCCAGTTCGACCACGGTGTATGTTTCCTCGAACTGGTTGAAGACACGGTACTCCCCTGCCTGCGGCGGGTTCTCGATCGCCAGCCCCATGCACTGCATCGAATCGCGCATCGGCAGGAAGCCACGCTTCTGGCTGCCCGCGCCGAAGACCGTCAGCGGATGATCGATCACCACCTGGCAGGCAAACCGGTTGATAGCCGTGCCGAAGCACTGATCAAAGTCCAGGCGGCTGCGCAGGCGCGGGTCATCACCCATCGCTTCAATGCGTGTGCCGAACACCACACCCTGCATTACATCGGTGGCGCGCAGCTTCCAGATTTTGCACGCCAGCATGGTGTTGTTGGAGTCATGCACTTTGCTCTGGTGATAGAAGCTGCCCGCTTGGCGCGGAAACGGCAGATAATCCTTGCGGCCGCGATATTCCACCTCGAAAAAACCTTCGGGGATGTCGACGTTCGGCGTGCCATACTCACCCATCGTCCCCAGCTTGAGCAGATGCGCTTCCGGGCAGGCTTCACGCATCGCCCACAGCAGGTTCAGATTGCTGATGACATTGTTGTGCTGTGTGAAGACACAATGTGCCTGGTCGATCATCGAGTATGGCGCGGAGGGCATCTGACCCAGATGGACAATGGCATCCGGCCTGAATTCCGCCAGGAAATCGCGCGTGAACTTGTAATCGCACAAATCGCCGACGCGGAAATCCAGGTCTTTGCCATACTGCTCGCGGAAGGCGTCTAGGCGCTCCTCGCGCGTGTAAACCGGGATGGCGCTCTGGCTGCCCATTTCGGCCACCCATTCGCGGCGCAGCATCAGGTCAACCCCGGCGACCTCATGCCCACGCGCGGTCAGGTACTGGGCCAGCGGCCAGCCCAGATAACCATCAATTCCGGCAATAAAGACTCTCATGGGACTTTCTCCATCTCTGCTGTCTCTGCTGTGATTATCACTTATGTAACCCAACCTGGCCTTAAAAGCTACGTCTGCGCCTCGGCCAGCACGTGATCCGTTTGGAAGCCGGGCACATAACCCTTCGCCGCCAGCAGTTCCGCGTTCAGAATACTGCATCCGGCTGCGCCCCGGATCGTGTTGTGGGAAAGCGCAGCAAATTTGTAGCCCAGGATCGGGCATGGACGCAGCCTGCCGATCGACGTGGACATCCCTGCCCCGGCCTCCCGATCCCGGCGCGGCTGTGGCCGGTCGATCTGCGGCAGATAGTACAGCGGCTGCTCCGGCGCGCTGGGCAGACCCACCACATCGTGCGGCCCACGGAAGGTTTCCCAATCCGTAATGAGGGTCTCGATCGCAGGCCGATCGCGCAGTTCCACCGAAATATTTACCAGATGCCCATCCACGACCGGAACCCGGTTGCAGGTCGCGCTGACGGTCGTCGGCAGCCATTCCACGCATTCGCCGTCGAAATGACCGAGCATTTTCAGCGTCTCGGTTTCCAGTTTGTGTTCGTCGCCGCTGACGTAGGGGATTACATTGTCGAGGATATCCAGCGATGCCACACCCGGATAGCCTGCCCCACTCACGGCCTGCGCGCTGACGACCAGGAGCCGCTGAACGCCATATCTGCGCAGGGGGGCCAGCGCCATGACGACCGGCATCGCAGTACAGTTAGAGTTGGCGATTAACGCGCCGGTCGTCCAGCCGCGACGCTGGCGCTGCACATCGATCAGCCCAAGATGATCGGCGTTAACTTCTGGCAGCAGCAGCGGCACATCGTCCGCCATGCGGTGCGATGACGCATTGGTGCAGACGATATGTCCGGCGGCGGCCAGTTCAAGCTCGCGGATTTCGGCGGCTTCTTTAGGCAGCGCGGAAAATACCAGCGGCGAATCGATCGCGTCGTCAAGCGGCTTCACGTGCAGGTTCTGTACACGGGTGGGCGCTTCACCGTCGAGCATCCAATGCGCTGCTTCCCCGTAAGCCCGGCCCGCGCTGCGTTCGGAGCCAATGACCTCTGCTACGGTGAACCAGGGGTGATTCTCCAGAAGCTGCACGAAACGCTGACCGACTGCGCCAGTCGCCCCCAGGATGGCGACGTTGAGCTTTTCCATGATGTTCCTTTCACATGCCGATCAGATGCCGACGGATGGCGCCGCGACAGCTGGATAAGACCCCAGCATTTTGACAAATGAAGCGCGCTGAAGCAGCCTCGCCAGGGCTTCCTGGCAGTGAGGTTCCTGCCAGTGGCCTTCAAAATCGAGATAAAAAACGGGTTCCCACGGGCGATTGCGGCGCGGGCGCGATTCGATTTTGGTGAGGTTAAGCCCGCGCTGCGCAAATTCTCCCAGGCAGTCATAAAGCGCTGCCGGGCGGTTGCGTGTGGCAAAGATCAACGAGGTCTTGTTGTGTTCACCGCGCGGGGGATCATCGTGGCCGAGGACGAAAAAGCGCGTAAAGTTGAAGGGCACATCCTCAATCTCCGTCGCCAGCACGTCCAGATCATAAAGCTGCGCGGCCAGTTCGCTGGCGATCGCGCCGGTATCAGCAGACCCTTCACGCGCCAGATCATGGGCGGAGCCGGCGGTATCATACCAGGGGACGGCGGTCAGATTATGGCGCTGCAAGAACCGATCGCACTGGGCCAGCGCCTGCGGGTGCGAACGGACGCTCTTGAGGTCTGCCAGTGTCACCCCGCGATGTGCGATCAGCGCGTGATGCACGTGCAGGATCACTTCCGCCTGGATACGCAGATCGTAATCCATCAGCAGTTCGTAGGCCTGGCTGACTGCGCCCGCCAGGGCATTTTCTACAGGCAGAATGCCATACGTCACCCGGCGGGTCTGGATGACTTCAAACAGATCGCTCAGTTTGGGGCAGGGACAGACATCGACCGAATCGCCGAAATGCTGGCGAACAGCCTGTTCAGAATAAGCCCCATGCACGCCCTGAAAAGCCACGCTATCGGGCACGACGGCGATCCTCCGTGTTCTGGTGCGTTAAAGGTCGTGACGCACCAATTTACCGCCTTTGCCCGATCCCATCCAGACCGAATTATTCAAAGTCGTGCATCGTGCCGTAGTAGCAGTTATCGCACAGCCGGTGACGGTGGCTTAAAGGCAAAATCGCGCCGCAGCGCGGGCAGCGCCGGGCCAGATTCAGGCGCTTCATCAGTGCGTCGTCGATCTCCTGCGACCACGCCGCGCGCATCTGCCGCACCTCAAATTCTTCCGGCGCGAAAAAGCGAAATTCGGGTCGGCGCGCCAGCCACAGGTAAATGTCGGCGCAGGTCACTGACCGTTCGGTCGCTTCCAGTTCGTCTCCAGTCGAGATCATCTTGGGCGATTCCGGCGGCAGCGGCATTGGTTTCTCCGCCAGAATGGCCGTCGTGCAGCGCCGCCAGTATTCGCGGCTGTCCTGTCGTGTCGGCGCGTTGATCAACCGCATAGAGGCTTCCAGCCCTAGCTGATCGACTTCGTGATCGGCCAGCATCCGCGCCAGTTCGATCCGCTCGTCCATATTGCAGGTTCTAATCGCTCCGCGCAGTGAATCCGGGATCGATTGCAGCGATGACCACTGCACCAGTTTGCCGGCCAGATTGCCAGGGATCATCGCCAGGTCTTCCACCGAGGGCGCCACACGGGCGTGGGTCAGCGTTTCGGCAGGCGCAGCAAATAACTGCCGCACAAGCTTCAGGTCACGCTTATTGGTCGCGCCGACTTCTCCTACCGTAGAAAGACCATAACGGCCCGCGCGCCCGCCGATCTGCTGGACTTCAGCGGGATGGAGTACACGCACAATCTTGCCATCGAACTTTTCAAGTTCGTAAAAGCATACATAATCGGCGGGGAGATTCAGGCCCATGCCCACTGCGTCTGTCGCCACACAGATTTCTGTTTCGCCGCTGGCAAAGCGATCGGCCTGCCGCCGCCGCACCTCCGGCGGAAGATTGCCATAGATGACGGAGACGCGGCGCTTCTGTTGCTCCAGTTCCATCTTCAGGCTCAACACCATGCGACGGGAAAACGCGACCAGGATCGTCCGGGGCGGCAGATCGTTCAGCGGCCAGTGACGCTCGGCCACCTGAAGCGGCGCGAGACGGTGATGCTCTGTGATCTCAAGCGGGATCGCCGCCGATGCCGCCAGTTTTTCGATCAAACCCTGGGCGGTGAGCGGGCTGATCACGTGGATTTCCGGGGCCTGAGCTTCCATCATGGCGCGCGTCCACGCCCAGCCGCGGTCCGGGTCTGCGATCATCTGTCCTTCGTCGATCACGATGCAGTCACGGCTGTCGTCCGGGTTAAACATCTCGACCGTCGCGGCGGTGATGGTCGCTCCATCCACGGGGATGTATTCCTCGCCGGTGAGCAGATTGCATGGCACACCCTGCTGGTTCAGCCGGTCGAAAATTTCATAGGCCAGCAGGCGCAGCGGCGCGAGATACCAGCCGCTGCGGGCGCGTATGAGCGCCTGGAGTGCATTGTAGGTCTTGCCGCTGTTCGGCGGCCCAACATGAAGCCGGATCTGCTGTTCGCCACGCCGATCATGCTTCCAGGCTGGGAAAGCGGCCACCAGCCGGGCGCGGAGCAGATCACGGCGCTGACGTTCCAACTCGCGCAGGATGCGCTCATGTTCGCGCATGGTCTCCATTTGACGGCGACGTTCAGCATCGCGCGCTTCCCGCTCCTCACGCCATGCTTCCAGACGCACGTGCAGCGCCTCACGAAATTCGACCAGGGTGTTGGGAAGCCCCCAGCGTCCTCTCACCTGCCCCCACTGCGGCTCGATCCGGCTGATCCCCGCTTTACGCATCCGCGCCCGGATCACCGCGTAATCGACTCCGGCCACCATGGCGATCTCACGCGCTTTCAGCACTTCGTAAGCGGCGATTTTTTCTCGGTAAGCCTCATCCACAGCCGCCGCCTCCACGGCGTAAGCGGGCAACCGCACCTTCCCTTCCGGGTCGATAAAGCTCACCATCTGTTCATCACCCAGCGCCAGTTCGAGCGTCTGAGCGCGAACGCCAATGCGTTTGGCAGCGCCACCCACCAGATAAGATCGCGCCAGCACCTGCGCGCGGATCGATTTGCCGGGCTTCGCGCCAGGCCGGGTCAGGTCGCCGCATAATTCGAGTGCATCCCGCCAGTCCTCATCGCTGATTTTGACCGCATCAGTCGCCACCTGCCGCGCTTCATCAGGGTTGGTATCGGCCAGCCGCACCCACTGAGACGTATAGGGCGCGATCGCCATCGCTATCTGAAAAGTCGAGAAGCCGCCCAGTGTGATGATCTGACGCAGTGTCTCCGCGCCATAGGTCTGGGCCAGTTCGTTCCAGGGTGCTGTGCCGCCCGGCTTCGATTGTAACCGGTTGGTTAACTCCCGATGAAGCGGCAGAAAACGCTGTCTGCGGCTCACCTCTTTTACAGTGTTGCGGCTCAACCGCAGCGGATCGTAGATCAGGCCGTCGCTTTGGCGCAGGTCGCCTGTATTGAGGAGACGCCTGAGCGCGTCGGCCAGCGGTTCATCGAGCGTCATCTCCCCTGCCTGCGCGTAACCGGGAGTCTCATCCATCAGGCTGATCATCCGTCGCGCCATCTCATCTCCGGCGGAACTCAGCCGCATATCACGCTCCTGGCGCTGATCGCTGATCGGCGCGTCTGGCAGTGTGCCGTCACGGCGCATATTCGGGAAGATCGCCCGGCAGTAACGGCTGAACTCAGCGGCCTGCTCTGCCGAAAGGCGCGTGGAATCATAAAAATACTCACCCGCCGCGCCGACGCGGTGGCTGGTCTCGATAATCTTCTGGATCGGCGGCCCGTTTTTTTCCTTCAGTTCCAGCCGCTGACCCAGTGTGGACTTATGCAGTAAGCCTTCGGGAACACGCGCGAGAATATTCTCGATCAGTTCGGGCGTGGCTTTTAATCTTGGCATGAGATACCTGTGCAGCTAACACAATACGCTGTGAGAGGGATAACATTCACAACTTCGGAATTGGTCTTACGAGATTGTACACGAAACAAAATATGAGATGCGAAAGAAACAAAAAAATCCCACAGGGGTGGGATCGCTTGTGATGCTCCATACGGGATTCGAACCCGTGTTTTGGCCTTGAGAGGGCCACGTCCTAGGCCCCTAGACGAATGGAGCGTTCGTAGTGTCACTATAGCAGCAAGTCAGCAACGGGTCAAGATGAAACCCGCGTGAGGACAGGGCTATCGCATCAAAAAATGAGAAGGGGGATAATCGCCACCAAAAGAGGTGAGCGATGAACGAAAACCCGTTTGCGAGTTTAGAAGCCTGTTTTGGGGACATGGAAGACCCGCGCGTGCAGGG
>Ga0224723_1000177_pt1 | contig 43946 bp, 45 predicted proteins | sample Balambano_FR2_Me_FD_161647 | JGI IMG/M metagenome (GOLD analysis project Ga0224723, IMG submission 161647) | Freshwater sediment microbial communities from Lake Towuti, South Sulawesi, Indonesia - Balambano_FR2_MetaG | ecosystem: Environmental > Aquatic > Freshwater > Lake > Sediment | place... | reverse complement strand
GCTCAAGGCCCGGGTTTCAGAAAGTATCGGCTGCCCCCGTTCTCCCAGGTTGCTGCCTTCCACGTACTCCAGGGGTAAACAAACCAGTTTGCTCTCCTCAAAGGGCATGGCCGCCCGCACGATATGGGGCGTGCCGCTACACTTGGCCAGTTTGACGGCCTCCTGTAGAAACTGGGTTTTTAGACGATCTCGATCCGGTTCGTCCAAACTAGCTAGACTCTGGGGGTTCAGGATTTTAATTACCCAGCGGTTGCCATCTACTTGCTTAGCCAGGTAGGTGATGCCAAAGCGTCCCCGCCCTAATTCACGCTCAATAGTATATTTGCCGTTTTGTAAGGTCTGTCCTGAACGAAGCTCCATGCCCTGGCAACCTGATTACTCAGTGCTTTGCCCCTGATTTTAGGGGCTAGTAATAAATTTGTCACTTAAGATTACTATTGGCCAAGTTGAAGGTGGGCATTGCCCACCTACGATGACTGACCCCTGACTCCTGACTCCTGGCTCCCAACCAATCCGGCTGCTAAGATTGGGAGCAAGTCTCTCCATTAGCTTTGTGCAATGTCTTCCATCGACATTCGGCAACAGGCCATTGCTCTCCTCGACCAGCTTCCGCAAAACAAACTGGTCGCAGTGGTGCAACTGCTTGAAATTTTGGCCGAGCCTACCGCTCAAACCTCAGCCAGCCCTGAGGAAGCTCGGTTGCTAGAGGTTATTCAGCACCACTTACCAGAATCAGAGCAAGCTCGATTAGATGATTTACGGGGCAGATGTGAATGGGGCGAGCTCTCTGAGACCGAATACCAGGAACTCATCCGTTACGAGGATCAGCTAGAGCAACACCGAGTCGAGCGTTTAGAAGCCTTAATGGAGTTGGCTAAGCTTAGGAACCTTGATTTAGTAAGCCTAAACCGTCAACTGTCAGCCCAGACACAGCCCTTCAATGCCGCCTGAGCGAGAACGCATTTCATCCAGCCTCAGGCAAGAGGTCGCCCAGAGAGCAAAGCAACTCTGCGAATACTGCCGTTGCCCTGCGGAATTTTCTACCGACAATTTTACGATTGATCACATTTGCCCCAGGCAGTTTGGCGGGGCCACTACTTCTCAAAACCTGGCATGGGCTTGTTTTGGCTGCAATGGCCGCAAACATACCAAGATATCAGGCACTGATCCACAGACCGATGAGGAGGTTGCTCTATTCAACCCTCGCCAGCAAAATTGGTATGCACACTTTGCCTGGGATGAAGATGCCACTCAAATGGTGGGAATAACCCCTTGTGGTCGTGCCACGATTAGAGCCTTAGCCCTGAATCGCCCAGGCGTCATTAATTTGCGGCGGCTTCTCGCATCGGCGGGTCTACATCCGCCTGCATAGTCAAGCCTAAGCAGCACCCCGTAGGATGGGTAAAGGGCCTAAGCCCGTGCCCATCCTACCTGGCTGGCATAAAGGTGCAAGAAACGTTTGTCAATCAATCAGCAAGGAGGAACACACCACACCAAGCCCTGCTCAGGGTCTACCCCGGCCTCAATAGAAGCCATAACGTTCAAAATTTTCTTGTCTCTTTAGCGCAATACACTTGCATCTGTGGAGGCAATGGGTTAAATTTACTACCCATAGCTGTGACCTTGCAGCTTTGTTACCGTCCCAAAAATTTAGTCGGACGCCACTGGCCAGTGTTAGCAGCACCAACCAGCGGCTGACCCCCTCGACAGTTGCACCTGTCTCGGAGGCTATGTTATTTTAGCCGCCCTGATTCGCGTCGCGCTTGGGGCGGCTAAGTTTTTGGGATTCCCTCAATCCATCATCTTTGGAGGAATCCCCATGAGTGATATGGCCTCAGATTCCCGGTGTTTTGAAAATACCGGAAACCTTGACTCCGCACATCCAGAAACTGGAATTCTTGCTGAATTCCCACCGCTCAGCTTGCCCAACCCTGGCCGAGAACGGTTGCAACACATCATCATTGGCTCTGAGGCGGGCGTGCAGGGGGCCATTAACTACCTGCACCTGCTCCGCTACGCCGAACGGCTAGAGTGGAGCAGGTTGTTTACCATCCCAGCCTCTGGGCTGGTGATCCGACCACAACCGGGGGAGGTGTTTAGCTACCTGCTGCGCCACCAGCCGCCCGGTTAATACCTCTGGTTGGGTGGGCATGGCCCACCTAAAAACCATACCTCGCAACCAGGGTAGGTGCATTTGCGGCTCACCAACCTGAGCTAAACCAGCTCAGCCCGAATCTTTGAGCCGCAATGCACCCTACTGCTGTATGAGGCGGTGTCCACCCTACGCTCACTAATAACCATCTTTTACTGGTTTTGTATAGGGTCTTTCATAGGGGGATGGCGACCCACTCTCTTGTCAGCAGCACGAATCGCCAAAATACGCTCTCGATTGAGCTTGAGAGCTTCGACTGTTGCTCTGCCAACAGCAGTTGTCCCTAATATTTTTAAGCAATCTGCTGACCAAATGAAATGTTCTTCCCATCTCTGGGTTCTGGGATTGAATAGGGAGACCCGCTCATCAGTCTGTGTGTCAATTGCCGACTTTAAAGCCGATTTATAGCGATTGCAGTGGAAGCAGGCAAGAGCAAAGTTTGCAAAGCTTTCTTCGCCCCCAAGCTTTAAGGGAACCACATGGTCAACCGTGAACTGAACATATTGCCATTTCTCTGAGGCATGACAGTATTCACAAAGATAGTTGGCTCGTTGCCGAACCTGTTGCTGAATTTCCGGGGGGAGCTTACTCCGAGCCATTGCTAAGTAAGTAGTCTTAATTAAACGTAGTCTTGCCAAAGACAGTGCCCATCATCAAGGCGATGGGCACGCAAGACTTTGCCTATCCTACACAGGTTTTATATTCAATTGAGCCTTCTTACCTATCAGTAGATTGTGGCTGGTTAATGTAGAGGTTTCGAATGGTGCGATTCACAAAGCTCAGATAGTCGTCAATTTCTTCGTAGCGATTCAGCTCAGCGACTTCTTCTGGGCTAAGACTACTATCTGTCTGCTTATCGAGTAAGGCTTCTATGCGCTGCTGAACGATTTGAGAGGCCCGAAAGATAGGAATGCCATCTTCCACCGTAATGTTAACGGCTCCCTCGACGGGTAGAGAGGCCGGAAGGATTTGAAGCTGCGGGGGAAGTAGAATGCTCATAGGGCTTATGCTAGCAGTTCTTTTATTCCTTCTCTACCAAGCTTTGGGCTGAAACTGCGCATCGTTGAGAATCTCCACCGTCTCCCCCGACTGAGCCAGCACAAACAACCCCTGACGATAGGCGTAGCGGTCAGCCTCGGCCTCAATGCCAATACCGGCCACTGCTCCATAAATGGCCATCTGAGCATATTCTGGGAAAAAGTTACGGAAGTGACCTAAATCCTGAACGAATTCCTTCACGTCTTCCACACCCAGGCTGCTTTTTACCTCGACCGCCAGTACATGGCCCTGGTTGACCACCAGCACATCAATTTCCATCGTTTCGCCCTGGCGTCGCCGCTTCACCCGCTGGCTGACCTGATCGACCGGAATGCCGCGTTCCACAAAGAGCCGTTCGCAGGCGGGGGCCACCAGGTCTTCCACAAAGCGGCCCCAGGCTCCCCCCAGTTCGGATAGTTGCTTATTCAACTGATGGCTGAGCTGCTGGTTGACTCGCTTATTTTCTTGAATAGTGGCCTGAAGCTGGCGATCTGTCTCCTGGGATTGCTCTTTCAGCAGGCGCTCGGTTTCCTGGGTTTGTTCTTTCAGCAGGCGCTCGGTTTCTTCAAAACGGCGCTGGCTCTCTTCAGAGCGGCGCTGGCTCTCTTCAGAGCGGCGCTGGCTCTCTTCAGAGCGGCGCTGATTTTCCTGAGCTTGCTCTTTAATAAGGCGCTCGGTTTCTTTCTGGGCTTCAGCCAGTTCGCCCAGTATGCGCCAAACATCATCGGCGGTGGTAGCCATAGCAAATTAGCGAGTCAATTAACTCCAATTCTAAGCTACCCGCCTTCGCGGGTAGAAGTCGGCGGCTTGGCAGGAACTGGCGGCTGCGAAGGCCACCTACGGTTGAAAGAGTTCTCTACAAAGCTTTTAAAGAGGGTAGGTACTGCCCACCAACACCAGCGTACTATGGGTTGGCTGGTTCCGGAGCCGGGGGTTGAGTGGCAATGGCCAACTGAATTCCTTCCAGGGTTCGCAGCCGATCCATTACGGCCACTACCCGCCCGTGGCTAACGGATTGATCCGCCTGAATCACCACTGTTCCGCCCGTTGTGGGCGATACCAGGGTTTGCACGGCCTCTAGCATTTGCTCATCACCTACAGGCTGACCACCTACAAACACAGAACCGCTGGCATCCAAGGTAACTGTCACTTGCTGCTGAGGTTGCATTTCTCCCGTTTCAGCACCAGGTAGTGACACTGGCAACCCTTCGTTGCGAGTTAGAAACAAACTCGACAGGATAAAAAACGCTAGCACCGCAAATACTACATCGATCATTGGCACGATGTTGATTTGCGGTGGAGATTCAGGCTCTTCGGGCAGGCGCATTAAAACTCTGGCAAAATCGACCACTCCTATTTTGCCAGAGTCTTAGCGGTGATGGGAGCCTAGGCCTCAGTGGATACGGTTCGCTTCTGAATGCCCTGTAAAAACATAGGAATGAAGGTTTTTACAAAAGCATCTGGATCGCGCTGCCAGGCTTTCTGCGCAGCGGTAATCCGGGTTCTTTGCAGCTCTGGGGCCAGCAGTGTAGCCGGTAAACGTTCCATTAGATACCCTGGACGCTCCCAAACTGGCAACGTGTTGGCAATATCGAGAAGGTTGCTAACCCGCCGAAGTTCCGCCCCTAAAGTGATATCCATGCCTGCTTCAAAAGCAGTCTGCTCGATAGCGGTGTACTTACGCTTTGCCAGTTCAACTTTTTGTCGTAGCTCTGGGCTTTTGCGGGCCATTTCGGCCAATCGCCGAGTTCCCCAACGAACATGACCTGCTTCTTCGGGCAGAATGCGTTCAATAGTCTCGCAGATTTTAACGTTTTCGGGAGTTTGGGGAGCCTGCTTGAGCGCATGAATGTGGGCCGCAAAGTACTCACAGCCCCGTTTCTCAGTAACGTTAATCGACACGAGAGCGGCAATGATGCCATCGTCTAATCGCTCTGAAGTCTTAAAACTCTCTTGATCCAGCAAGCGCTCGAATTCATCTATATATGAGATTCCAGGCGGTGTATTAACATCAGCTCCCAAATCGATGAGTAAATCTGTCAGCCACATCGCATGACGAGCTTCGTCTGCGACATGGTGAGACAGGTCTTTAACTAAGTCGGCTGGCTTGCCATTTAGGGTTTCAATCAAATCAGTCAGATCTTTGCAACTGCGCTGCTCGTTATATCGGTAGCGATTTAAAGTGATGTAGTGAACTTCTGGGTCTTTTACCACCTGTCTCATCACATCGCGAGCACTCAAAGTGTTAAGAAACTTTTTGGGGTAAGTAACTGCCATTAGTTTTTTAAGTTTCGTAAAGTGTTAAGTGGATCTTAGCGCACCTTTCCAGCCTTGACGCTGACGATCAGGAGTTTTCCAATAAGAAAGTATTTCTTTAGTAATTGTCCCTAGGAATCAGCATCAGGAGCTACAGACGTTTCTTCGCTCCATCACTGGCGGGCTTGGGCCGCCGTAATTTGTTGTAGCAATTCCCCTTTGCCGGCCACTAAGTCCGTTTGCTTTAGGGTCACTTGTTCGCCGGACTTCAGCCACTTGATCTGCACGGTACCCTGAGCTGCTTCCTCATCGCCAAGAATCAGGCAGGCGACCGCCCCACTGCGGTCTGCCCGCTTAAACTGCTTGCCAAAGGCCGAACCACTTAAATCTAGCTCTACGGCTAAACTGTTCTGGCGCAGTGCTTGAGATAGCTGCAACGCATTGGCTTCGGCTTTTTCTCCCCGCGACACTACATACAAATCTGGAGCCGCCGCCTCGATAGGGTTGAGCTGTTCGAGCAACAGCGTTAGCCGCTCTAGACCTATGGCCCAGCCCACGGCTGGTGTTTCTGGGCCGCCTAGCTCCTGCACCAGACCGTCGTAGCGTCCGCCGCCGCAGACCGTGGCCTGGGCACCGAGGTCGCTGGACTGAATTTCAAAGGCAGTGTGGGTGTAGTAATCAAGCCCACGCACCAGGCGCGGATTAAGGCTAAACTCAATACCCAGGTCGCTCAACTGGGCCAGCAAGCGGTCGAAGCGGCGCTTTGAGTCTTCACCCAGGTAGTCCAGAATATTGGGCGCATCCGCGGCGATCGCCTGAGTTTTTTCGTCTTTGCTGTCCAGAATCCTGAGCGGGTTGCGGGTGAGGCGGTCTTGAGAGTCTGGGTCAAGGTCGGCTTTGAAGGGCATCAGGTAAGCCACCAAGGCCTCTCGGTAGCGGACGCGATCGGCCTTATCCCCTACGGAATTGAGGTAAAAGGTGAGATTCTTTAGCCCCAGAGCTTTTAGTAAGTCTGTAGCCAGGGCAATCACCTCGACATCGGCTCTAGGGTCAGAACTACCCAACACCTCTACTCCCACCTGGTGAAACTGTCGCTGGCGACCCTTTTGGGGCCGCTCGTAGCGAAACATGGGGCCGCAGTACCAAAGTCGTTGCACACCGCCCTGGGCATAGAGGCTGTGTTGGATGTAGGATCGCACAACTCCAGCCGTACCCTCTGGACGCAGCGTACAGGAGCGATCGCCCTTGTCTACAAAGGTGTACATCTCTTTGCCGACCACATCGGTCGCTTCACCAATGCCCCGCTCAAACAGCGAGGTCTGCTCAAAGGTAGGGGTACGAATTTCCCGATAAACCGCCCGCTGAAAAAGCTGCCGAGCTACGGCTTCAACCCGCTGCCAGGTATGAATGTCGGCTACCTTGAGGTCGTTCCCTACAAACTGGGGCTTGGGTAGGATATCTTCCGTTCCTGGCAGCGATTGAATGGACTCCATAGGGCAACTCAGGTAGGTATGGCAAAAGATTCATCATATCCTGTGGCCTAACCTGCCTCCACATCTTTAGGGACTGGAGCGGCAAATTCTGGCAAAATGCAGCAGTTGACCTCATCAATGCAGACTTTGCCTGATTGCAACGCCCACCGAAACAAGGCGACTCGGTTGCCGGTAGCCGTTTTTGTCAGGATATTACTGATGTGGTTATCAACAGTACGCTTGCTAATTTCTAACTTCTCAGAAATTTCTTGATTAGTCAGACCTGAGGCCACCAATTCAACAATCTGCAACTCCCGATCCGAGAGGCTGCCCTGCCCGTGCATCGGAGCTGTGTCGTCGCTTGCCATACCAAACTTTTCCCTGGGTGTTATGTATTTATGCTTATCTCTACTATCACTATACGGCCTTATCTAGTTCCTGTAGGGTTTTTTGACGGGTCGCTTTAGGTGTCCCACCAGTCTTGGATTGCTATGCTCAGGAGTGTTCAGCAGGAGTATCTATGCTATCGGTTCTTATGCATCATTGGGGCCATTTTGACCGCCTCTGCCGAACCCTGTTGAGGCTGGGTTTGATAGCTTTGCTAATGCTAGCTATAGGGCTGGGGCAAGCGGCTCCAGTGTTGGCGGCCAGTTCTTCAGGGGCAGAGCAACAGCCTGGAGCCACACGGGTAGAAGAACCTACCCCACCCTCCAATTCTCAGCCCGACGCCAGCACGGTACCTTCAGAAACGGTTAGCCGATTTGTCAATGCTTATCTGGCTGTTGTCAAACTCATTGAGTCGCGGGAGCAGAGCTTGCAGGGGGCTGAAACCGAAACTGAGTCTCGCCAAATGCAGCAAGAAATTCAGGCTGAAGCTATCAGCCTAATTCAGGCTAACGACCTGACCCTGCAAGCCTACTGGGAGTTGCTGGGCCTGGCTAACAGCGATCCAGAGTTTCGCGAACGAGTGCTAGCTCAAATTGAGGAAGCTAGCCTGTAGTTCAAATCAAGGTTGCACAAAATCCGAAGGACGCTTGAAGCCTTCTACCGGCACATTGACCAAGGCTCGTTGCATAAAGTCTTGCCAGACGGGTGCCGCATAGGTACCACCAGTAGCCCCTGCTCGTAGCGGGGCGTAGTTATCGTTACCGACCCAGACAGCGGTAGCCAATTGAGGCACATAGCCGACAAACCAAACATCCCGCTGGGCATCAGTGGTGCCAGTTTTACCCGCTGCAGGCCGACTGATTTGGGCGCTCTTACCTGTGCCTCGCACAATTACGCCCTGCAGGACATCGGTTAAGGCTGCCGCGGCCCAGGGATCGAGAACCAACTGCGGATTGGGCGTGTTATCGAGCAATACGTTACCACTGCTGTCAGACACCTGCACAATAAAAGTCGGCGGGGAGTGCCAACCATTGTTAGCAAAGGTCGCGTAGGCGCCAGCCATTTCCATTGGAGTTAAATCTACGGCCCCAAGCGGGAGGGAAGTGACGGGTAGCATGGGACTCTTGATGCCCAGAGTGCGACAGACTTCAATAATCTGGTTTACCCCCACGGCCTGCCCTAGCTTCACCGCTGGCACATTACGCGACACTTCCAGAGCCGTGCGAATAGAGATGTTACCCATAAACGACCCGTCGTAGTTCTTGGGGCTGTAGTACTTGTAGCCGTCTGGGTAGCTAACGGGAGTATCGGCAATGGAACTGTCAGGAGTGTAGCGACCCGTGGCAAACGCCACATAATAGACGAAGGGCTTAAAGGCTGAACCAGGCTGGCGAACAGCCTGGGTAGCCCGGTTAAACTGGCTCTCTTCGTAGCTCACCCCACCCACCATGGCTTTAACAAAGTGCGTGCGGGGATCAATCGCCACCAGTGCCATCTGGTCGGCCATGCGAGAAATGCGGGCGTTATGCCGCTGCACGACCTCTTCCGCCGTCCGCTGAAGGCCCAAATCCACTGTGGTTTGAACCCGCATACCACCTTTGACCACGGCCTCGTTGCCGAAGCGATCCTTTAGTTCCAGCACGGTAGCCTCAGTAACGTAGGGGGCAATACTGCTGCGGAAGGACTTAATTTCGCCTACCAAAAGCGGTGCGGCCTTGGCTGCCGCTTCTTCCTCAGCCGTAATCCAACCTAACTGGCGCATCCGGTTCAAAACAATGAGCTGGCGCTGCTTGGTTTGCTCATAGTTGTTAAAGGGGCTGTATTCTTCAGGTGCCTGAATTAAGCCTGCCATCACAGCGGCCTCTGGCAGGGTAAGATCCTTAGCGGATTTGTTGAAATAGCTTTGGGCCGCGGTTTCTACACCATAGTTGTTGTGCCCCCAGTAGACCTGGTTTAGATACATCTCCAGAATTTCTTCTTTAGAGAAGATCTGCTCTAGCCGTAGAGCCAACACGGCCTCGGCTACCTTGCGGCTGATGGTGCGTTCTGGCGTTAGAAACAGGTTTTTAACCAACTGCATAGTTACGGTAGACCCCCCTTCTACCGTGGTTCCGGCTTCGAAGTTCGCTAACACGGCCCGTCCTACGCTGCTGGGGTTAATGCCACTGTGAGAGTAAAAATAGCTGTCTTCCACAGCCAGCACGGCTCGCTTCAGGTGAGGTGAGATTTCATTGATATCTACAACTTCCCGGTTTGCCTCATCGTGCAGGCTGTAGAGGAGCGTACCGTTGATATCGTAAATGTAGCTAGTTTCGCTGGGTACGTAATTGCGTAGCACCCGCACATCAGGGAGATTGCGAAAGCTAATGGCCAAGCCCACTAGCCCTCCTGCCACCACAGCGCTGGCAATCATTGTGGTACCCAGTAGGGAAGCAGCCGTGACCTGGCCCACGTCTTGAATGTACTTCAGCAGATCGGTACTGCGCTGTACGGGCTTGGGGTGTGAGCGGCTTTTGTGACGAACAGTATGGGTAGACACGTTATTTGTAGTTACTTATTAGCTAAGGAGAAATGATTCTACTGCGTGTAGATGCCAGAATAGATGCTGCAATTATAGTAGCCACTTCGGCGGCTAGTGAGTCTTAATCCGGCATAAAATGCACCCTAGCTTAGCCATGTTAACGTTGACGCATGACCAACTCTTCTCTCACCGCCACTACCCCTACGCTTCCTCTGAGTGAGTCTCTCCAGTGGATCTATCGTGGCATTAGCGAAGTTTTTCCTGATCAGCCCAATTCTACTGACCCAGAACAAAATCTGGCACAGCGATTGCAAACCTGCGATCGCCCCCTGCGGGTTAAGCTTGGCATCGACCCGACTGGGGCCGAAATTCACCTGGGGCACAGTATCCCGGTGCGTAAGCTGCGGGCTTTTCAAGATGCTGGCCACACGGCTGTGTTGATTATTGGCGACTTCACGGCGCGCATTGGCGACCCTACCGGTAAATCTGAGGTGCGCCGCCAGCTCACGGCCGAAGACGTTCAGGCTAATGCTAAGACCTATCTGGATCAAGTTCGCCCCATCCTCGACTTTGACACGCCGGGGCGATTAGAAATTCGCTACAACTCAGATTGGTTGTCGGGGCTAGATTTAGGCAAAATCCTGGAGTTGCTTTCCACCATGACGGTGGGCCAAATGCTGGCCAAGGAAGGCTTTGCAGAACGCTATGAGAAAGGCAACCCGGTATTTCTCCACGAGTTTCTCTACCCGTTGATGCAGGGTTACGATTCGGTAGCTGTGCAAGCGGATGTCGAGTTGGGCGGTACCGACCAAAAATTTAATATTGCCGTCGGGCGAGATCTCCAACGACACTTTGGCCTGCCTCCCCAGTTCGGCATGCTGATGCCACTGCTGCTAGGGACGGATGGGACTCAGAAAATGTCTAAGTCTCTCAATAACTATGTTGGGCTTCAGGAAGACCCCCTAAGCATGTACTCCAAGCTGGAGAAAACTCCTGATGGGCTGATTCGCGACTATGTGGAACTGTTAACTACTCTAAATCTGGATGACCTGCCGAACAATCCCCGTGAGCAGCAAAAGCAGCTTGCCTTAGAGATTACCCGGCAATTCCACGGGGAAGACGCTGCTCTCCAGGCTCAGCAAGCTGCAATTAGCCTGGTACAAGGCACGGGTGAACCTGCGGCGGGCGTGCCTGGGTTTTCCCTCAGCCGCATCCAGTTTCCAGCCAAGCTGTTTTATATCGTTGGTGCCACTGGGCTTTGTGCCAGCAGCAGCGATGCTCGCCGCCAAATTCAAGGTGGCGGTGTCAAGCTAGACGGCGAAAAGCTAGCTGACCCTAACCACGAGTTTGATAGCCCAGAGCCTTTAATTGGCAAGGTTATACAGGTCGGCAAAAAGAAGTTCATGCGCCTGATAGCTTAGCTGAGAATGCGACACTTGAATGATTAGCCAATTGTATGCTTAGGAGATAATTTGCACTACCTCAAGTTGACCCATGCTGGACTACATCACCCTGCCCGACAACGTGCTGCCCCCCGTCGCTCCCTATTCCCACGCGGTGAGAGCGGGAGATTTTTTGTTTGTAACTGGCCAACTAGCTGAGAATCCTGAAACCGGCGAGATTAGTCGGGGGCCGTTGGTAGCACAAACCCAACGAGTAATGGACAACCTCAAGCTTGTACTGAACCATGCTGGTACCAGCTTTGACAACGTGGTGATGGCCAGAATTTTTTTGACCGACTTTCGAGACTACGAGGTCGTCAACCAGGTGTATGTATCTTACTTTAAGGAAGGTCGCCGTCCCAGCCGCACCACAGTTGGTGTGATTGGTCTGGCTGGCCAGGGCGACATTGAAATTGATTTGATTGTTTACTGCGGCACATAACAGTGGGGCCACCGTGAGGTTTACTCAAACACTGGTGGCCAAAGCTCTGCAACCGGCACTTCCCAACCGGGGAGTAAATCAGCGACCGTCAACACATCTTCATTGGTGAGGATGATGGCTCCTTGCCCAGGGCGATACACCGTTGCCGTTTGTGTTTCAGGGTCGAGCAGAATACCCACCCGGGTGCCCAAGGACAAAAATTCCTGAATCTTGGTCTCCAGTTCCTCAATGGTGTCCGTGGGTGACTTAACCTCAACCATCAGGTCTGGGGCAAGTTCTGCAAAGGCACGGGGACTGCGCTTGAGTCGTTCAGCGATAACAAAGGAGGCATCGGGAGCCCGCACATCGCGGTTGGGTAGTCGAAACCCGGCGCTAGAGGCAGTTACCCGACCTAGCTGTCGAGGCCGTACCCAGTTACGCAATTGGGCGACGACCTCTGCGGCCACTTCATCGGACTCAAAACTCGATGGACTCATCACAATTACCTTGCCATTAACCAATTCCAGGCGGTGGTTAGGATGCTGAGTCTGGAAGGTTTCAAGATCTTCAAGCGTAAGTGTCATAGCAGCCCCCAGTTGAGTTTTGCCTAAACCCATTGTGGCATTCTCCCATTGGAAGAATGCCAGAGAACCAGGTCGGAGATCAGCGAAAAAATCGAGTTGTAGGGCATTGGGCAAACACAGATAAAATCGCATCAGCCTAACGCTCGATTATCCCAGTGCTTACTCAAACACTGGTGGCCAAAGCTCTGCAACCGGCACTTCCCAACCGGGGAGTAGTTCAGCGACCGTCAACACATCTTCATTGGTGAGGGTGATGGCTCCTTGCCCAGGGCGATACACCGTTGCCGTTTGTGTTTCAGGGTCGAGCAGAATACCCACCCGGGTGCCCAAGGACAAAAATTCCTGAATCTTTGACTCCAACTCTTCGACTGTGTCCGTGGGCGACTTGACCTCAACCATCAGGTCTGGGGCAAGTTCTGCAAAGGCGCGGGGACTGCGTTTCAGCCGTTCGGCGGCCACAAAGGAGGCATCGGGAGCCCTCACATCGCGGTTGGGTAGTCGAAAGCCTGCACTTGAGGCGGTTACCCGACCTAGCTGTCGAGGTCGTACCCAGTTACCCAAGGACCGCACAACCTCTGCGGCCACTTCATCGGACTCAAAACTCGATGGACTCATCACAATTACCTTGCCATTGACCAATTCCAGGCGGTGGTTAGGGTGTTGCGCCTGAAAGGTGGTGAGATCTTCAAGCGTTAGCGTCATGATGGTTAGCCCCCAAAGTTCCACATCACTGGGTTGGTATCTATATAGTCTGTCACAGTGCGGCTGATGGTATCCATGAGCTGTAAATCGTCAGGGGCAAGCTGGATTTCGGCGGCTTTAGCGTTTTCCCTGGCCTGTTCAGCATGGCGGGCACCAACGATAGCCGTGGTCTGAGGTTGAGCGATCAGCCAGGCCAGGGCCAGGTTGCCGAGGGAGATCTGGTAGCGATCAGCAATCGGTCGAAGCTGGGTCAGGGCGGCTTGGGCTTTCTCGTAGAGGGGTGACTGAAACAACTTGTTTTTGCTGCGAATATCCTCTCCAGGGAACTGGTGGTCGGGGCCAAATTTACCGGTCAATAGCCCCTGAGCCAGGGAGGAGTAGGCCAGCACGGTCAGGTTATGGTCGATGCAGTAGGGCCGTTGCTCGGTTTCAACTCCCCGCCAAAAGAGCGAGTAGGGCGGTTGCAGACTATCAATGCGGCCATACTGGGCGGCCTCTTCGAGCTGGGATTGCGAAAAGTTCGACACCCCAATGGCGCGGATTTTGCCCTGTTCCTTAAGCTGGTTGAGTGCTTCCATTGTTTCGCCAATCGGCACGACTTCACTGTTAAAAGCCCCCGACGGCCAGTGAATCTGGTAAAGATCAATCACATCGGTTTGCAGGCGGCGCAGGGAGTTTTCACAGGCTGCAATCACCTGCTCAGCCTTTAGGTGATGGGGGAAAACCTTGGTAGCCAGGACGACGCGATCGCGCACACCCCCCAGCGCCTTCCCCACCAGGTCTTCCGAGTAGCCGTCGCCATAGATTTCGGCGGTGTCAAAGGTGGTGATGCCAGCGTCCAAAGCAGCCTGCATTGCGTCAATTACGGTGTCGTCGTCAATGCCAACCCAGCCTTTTTTGCCCGCCTGCCAGGTGCCAAAAATAATCGGGGTAATCGCGATGTCGGTGGTGCCAAGACGACGAGTTTGCATAGAACAGTACCTGGTGAGGAGTCTACTTAAGCATATCGAGCAAGGCGGTGATCAGGCCTACGATGGTAAATCAGTGCCCAACAGCAAACAGGGACAAACCGTGTTTGCCCCTGTCGAGTTCTTGGCACATTTTGCTCTAATCTGGCTAGCCTATTGGTTATACCGCTGATCTAGCCAAACGTAGACATCCTCTTCAGTCTGAAAGCTGCGGGTTTGATTGGTTACTGGGTCGTGGACAAACCACAGGGTTTGACCATAGCGGGTGCGCTGCCAAATGCGCAATCCTTGGTCAACGGTCAGAAACGCCACCAGGCGCGTGCCCAAGGTGTGTAGGGCTTGGGTTAGGTGAGATTGCAGTGAGGCGGCTTGGGGTTTTGGCTGTACCAGAGCTTCGAGTTGCTGCCGTTGCCGCTCTAGCTCGTAGCTGGAATATTGAGTGGTGCTGTTCATGGTTAATCCTCCAAATCGCTAAGCGTAAGGGCTTGGTTTCAAATCACCTCAGGGCACCTCAGGGCAAAGCTGCGCTCTGGCCAAGTGCCATCGGGCCTCTGGCAAAGCAGAGGCTGATGCAGGATTTTGCAGCAGATAATGCTTAATCAGGCTAGAACAGCGCCTGAGCTGAATGATTTAGAACCTGAGGCAATGGCAACTGTCAAAGGTTTGCTGTTGCCGATGACTCTACTGTAGGCAATCAGCCCGAAACCGCCAAATCATGGGATAGATAGGTTCTATGCAAGAAATCGATATATTGACCCAAGCGCCATCGGTTAGCCTAAAAACACGTTGTTCTAGGGGATGCTATGAACCCTGGCAAGCTCAAACTGTCGCAATTGCGAGCGTTGGTGGCCGTTGCCGACTGCGGCAACTTTAGCGAGGCCGCTCTTCAGCTCGACCTGTCTCAATCCACCATCAGCCACGCTATTGCAACCCTGGAGGAGGAACTGGGGGTAATGCTGCTCCAGCGTGGTCGCCACGGGGCTAAGCTAACTCCCGTCGGCGATCGCATCACCGCCCACGCCAGAGGTGTTTTGAATTTGCTCGATGCGATGACCAGCGAGGCTAACCAGGCCAGGGGTCTGCAGGGCGGGCGGCTGCGGATTGCCTCCTTTCGTAGTGTGGCCACTCATGTGCTGCCCGGGGCGATCGCGCGGCTGCATCGGCGCTATCCAGCGATCTCGATCAGCGTGCTGGAAATGGATGAAGTCCACCAGCTTAAGCACGCTCTGCTCAAGGGTGATGCCGACCTCTGTGTAGCCGAAACTCTAGAGGGAGAGGACTTTGATAGTCTTCATATTTTTGATGACGACTACGTAGCTCTGCTTCCCCCTGGCTACAAACCTAAGACAGGTTTCCTCTCATTAGATGACCTGCGGACTATGCCGCTGATTGGCTCATCTCACAGCAGTTGCGGCTTACGAATTCGCTGCGAACTCAGCCGTCAGGATGCCCCTTTAGAACTGGCCTACTGTATCCGCCACGATTCGTCGATGGTGGCGATGGTGCAGCAGGGGTTAGGCATTGCCATTCTGCCCCGCCTGGCGGCTGAACCCATTCCTACCGATGTGCGGATTGTGCCTCTGCCGTTTCTCCTCTCCCGACCCATTGGGGCCACAATTCTCAAGGAGGCTCTCCACACCCCAGCCCTCTATGCCTTTTTAGACGCCCTGCGAGAAACCGGTGAGTTTAGCCGTGCCCAGGCCGTTTAAAATGCCAACATGCGAAATATCTACTTTCTGTTACCTGGCACGGGCAAGCGCTATGCTTGCGGCGGGCTATTCGCCGAACTCAAGACCATGCGCCTGGTTCAGCAGTTCTGTCCAGCGGCAGTAGTCACCTACGAGCAGCGCGAACCTGATACTCTATTTTTAGATGACGTGCTCCAGCGTCCCAACCTAAAGGACGATATCTTTGCTGTTAGTTGGGGCTTCCATGTGCCCAAACTGGTGCGGCGACTGCAGCATCAGCATGTGGTGTATCACGCCCACAGTAGTGGCTATGGCTTCAACCTACCCGCAGACGTGCCAATTTTGACCGTTAGCCGCAACTCGCTAGGCTACTGGGGTCAGCGCTGCCCTAATGGGCTGTTGTTTTATCTGCCTAACTACATCTCAGAAGACTTTGTCAACTTGCACCAGTCCAGAGATATTGACGTGCTGGTGCAAGTACGCAAGTCATCGGAATACTTGCTCAAAACCCTGGTGCCCGCGCTTCAATCTCAGTGCCGGGTGGTCTGTTTGGATAGCTTCGTAGATAACCTGGCGGCTCTGTTTAATCGCAGCAAAATCTACCTCTACGACTCAGCAGAGTACTGGGCACTCAGCGGCGTTAGCGAGGGGTTTGGCTTGCCCCCAATGGAGGCAATGGCCTGCGGCTGCCAGGTTTTCTCCAGCGTCAACGGAGCTTTGGCGGATTATTTAGATCCAGGCTTTAACTGCCAAAAAATCGGCGTTTACTCCACAGCCTACGATATTGAACGCATTCTAGCGGCTCTTAGTAACTCCAACCCCAAACGCATGACCCCAGAGGAGTTACAACCCTACCGCATGGAACACTTACTGCCCCGGCTAGCCATAATTGTAGAAGAACTTAACTACTTTTTTGACCACCGCGCCAAGCATGCTAGCAATATTCCTGGCTTGGCCAAGCCTCGGTTGGCCCGTCTCTACTGGCAAAAGCTCACCGCTAAAGTACGCCAGAAGTTAGGCCAGGGCTGATGACTACCCCAAAATTTGAGCTAGAGTCGTACCAGGCAAATCGAAGAGGCATGGTAATGGTCACAGCGTGGCCCGATGCTCAACAGCTTGTTACAAATACCTGGGTGCAGGCCACCTGGGAGGAGTTTCTGGCACTGATCGAGAGCCTCAGTACCCTCGCCCCAAATCAGCTTCAGCCCTAGATACATGGCACAAAATGCCCACCTACAGCACGTTTGCCTCAAAGTCTTAGCCACCATTGGCCCCGTGAGTTGGCTCCTGCTGGGACTATATTTGCTAACCATCGGGCAGCAAATGTGGGTGGGGTTGGCCGCCCTTTACTACGGTTTACCGATTATTCTGGTTATCCACATTATGGCCCCGTTAGGGATCCTCTGGCTGACCCATCACCGTGGCTATCCTACCCGCCGTAGTTGGGTGCGCTGGAGCCTGACCTACTATGCGCTGGTGCCTGGCATTGTAATCGGGCTATCAATTTGGTTTCAAGGCATCACAGGAACTCTGGAGTCGATGGCCAGTCTCCTGTGTGAAATTCGCTTTCAGTGGGACAGAGCAGGGTGGGAGAGGTAAGGGATAGTGTGACCACATAGCCTATCAATATGAGCTAAGTTGAGGCTGGTCTTGGCTTGGATGGCTCTTCTAAATTTTAGGTGACTCCTGTAAGCTAGATTACATAATGTTATAGATGCCACCGAACTCGACCGTCAGCAAAAAAACTCAACATGGGCGGGCCATTGCATTTCTGCCTGCAAACCCTGACCGTAAGCGCGTTGGATGTTGTCAAAGGTCATTACGGCCTGGGGTACGTCGTTGGCTAATAGTGTGCGGTTGAGCAGCAGCAACCGGTCGTAACGATTGAGCGCTTCACCCCATTCATGGCTACACACAATTAGGGTTTTACCCTGGGCTTTAAGCTCATCAAAAATAGCCAGCATCAGGGCTTCAGTTTTTTTGTCGATGCCAGTCAAGGGTTCATCCAGTAGTAGCAGGTCGGCGTTTTGGGCCAGGGCACGGGCCAGGAAAATCCGCTGCTGCTGCCCACCAGATAATTCCCCAATGGGGCGCTCGGCCAGGTGCAGCATATCAACCCGTTCCAGGGCAACGGTAACGCGCTGCTTGGCCTGAGCATTAGGGGAACGAAACCACCCAGCTAAGGCAGACTGGGTCATCAGAGCAACATTCCAGGCGGTAATTGGGTAGTCCCAATCGATGTGCGATCGCTGGGGCACATAGGCCACAGCCTGACGACGACGGCGTAGCGGCACTCCTTGAAACAGCACCCGACCTTGGCTAGGAATGAGACCTAGCATGGCTTTAATTAGCGTACTTTTGCCAGCCCCATTTGGGCCAATTAACCCCACGACCTCGCCAGCACCCAGAGCTACAGAAACATCCTGTAATGCCTGTATGCCCAGGTAGTTGACAGACAGGTTTTGAACCTCTAGCATGTCGTCATACAATGATAACCGTTATCGCTATCATACTAATTGTTGGTAATGTAATGGCAAGGAAATGGCAATGTTTAGATATAAGCTGGGACTGCACCCGTCGAAACTGGCGGGGCGCTTGGGTTTAGCCGGAGGTTTGGTTCTAGGCGTTGGGTTAGTGAGCTGTAGCGAACGCCAAGCAAACATAGGCGCTACTGAACCCACGGCCCCTGCTGCCGATGCCCCTCAAGTAGTGGCTACCACCAGTGTGCTATGCGACCTGACCCAGCAAATTGCCGAATCCACCATCAACCTGACTTGCCTGATGGCCATAGGGCAAGACCCCCACACCTACCAGGTCACGCCGTCAGATCGTCAGGCTATGGAGCAAGCTGCACTAATTCTCTACGATGGTTTTGACCTTGCTCCCAGCATCACCGATATGGTGCAAAACACCAGTACCGATGCTCCTCAGGTTGCAGTCTACCAGGCCGCGGTGCCCAATCCATTGATGGGTAAAGCCGATAGCCAGGACCACGGGGCCGAAGCGGAAGCGGCTCATGATGACCACAGGGCCGAAGCAGAAGCGTCTCATGATGACCACGGTGGTGAGGCTGGCCCTACTCAAGAGGCAGCGGCTGAGCCAGTGCCAGACCCCCATGTTTGGCATAATGCGGCCAATAATGGGGCTATTGTTGCCGTAATTGCTGATAATCTTGCTGATATTAACCCTGACCAGGCTGAATTATATCAGCAAAATGTGGCGCGCTTGAGCGAACAATTTGCTCAGATCGACGAGTGGATTGTGGCCCAAGTCGCTACTGTTCCCGAAAATCAGCGCAAGTTGGTGACTACTCATGATTCGTTTCGATATTTTGCCGATGCCTACGGTCTGGAGGTAGCTGGTGCCTTGGGAGGGCTGAGTACCGATGAAAAGCCAACTTCTAGCGCTCTAACAGCCCTGGTAGAACAGGTTAAGGCAACTGGCGTGCCTGCTATCTTCGCTGAAACCACCACCAATCCCCAATTAATTGAGACGGTCGCTAAAGATGCAGGTGTGGCAGTGGCCCCCCAACTTCTGTTTGTGGAGGGGCCTGGTGGCCCTGGCACGGCGGCTGAAACTACCCAGGCTATGCTAGTCGTCAACACCTGTACGGTGGTAGATGCGCTAGGCGGCACCTGTAATCAAGCTGAAGCACCGCTTTAGGCGGTTTGAGCCTGGTCTTAATTAAGGCTTTCACCCGATTGACTTGACCCAACATAGGGTTGAGTCAGTCGGGTTAGCTTGCGTCACTCGGCCTGGTCTTCGGGGAAGAAAAAGTCGGTAGATTCTTCGTCTTCGTCGGCAGCGGTGTAACTACGGTAGTACTCTTCTAACTCAGCGGCACTGATGGAGCGCTCAGAGGGATTTTCAAAAAAGGCTTTGACTTTCAGGTAACGTCGCAGCCCTTCGGCCCCGGCGTCATGCTGAGTGGCCAGTTTGAAGTCATCCGGGAAAGTGTCACTAATTTGCAGCCAGGCTTCTTCGAGAATGTCTTCCACGTCTTCGTTGGGGGCGCTGTCAATCAGTGCTTCTAGCCCGTCAAGGATATCGATCAGCTTGAGAATTTCTGGAAGTTTTTCCGAATCAGACATTGAGCCGTGCATAGAGAAGGGCTAGACAACCGCGCATACTTAGGAAAATTTTAGTGGAGTATGAGTCCTAATGATCGGGTTTTGGGGTGAAATCAATAGCCAAGGGTAGTACCACAAAGGTCGGCAACCCTTGGTCAAAATAGCTAATTGGCACCGATCCTCTATCGGTGGCTAGCCTCTGCTGAAGGGTGATGGGAGCTAATGACTCGGCCGGCTCCAGGCGTACATCGAACTGTGCCCTAGCAGTCGCGATTGCTGATTTCGCCATCGGCCAAGCGGGTTTGGCAGAGGTGAGCTAGGCTCAGGTCGGTGCGGGCCAAGTTAGCTCCGCGCAGGTCGGCGTTCGTGAGGTTGGCATTGGCCAAATTAACGTCGCGGATGAGCGCTTCTCGCAGGTTAGCGCCAGTAAAGTCAACATCTTCTAGCTGAGCCTCAATCAAGTTAGCCCGGTAGAGTTGGCCATTGGTCAGGTTTGCACCCGTCAAGTTGGCTTGGCTGAGCCCGGACTCGGCCAGGTTAGCGTTATCCAGGTTAGCGCCTTGCAGGTTGCTGCCCGACCAGGTGCTACCCCGCGCTGCAATGCCAGATAGATTGGCCTGAGAAGCGTCTACGGCCACTACCCTAGCCCGGTTGAAGGCCGCCTGACTGAAATTGGCCGTTGAGAGGTTGGCCTCAGACAGGTCGGCATCGTTTAGAACGGCTTGCTGCCCATTGGCCCCCCCTAGATTAGCCAGGGCCAGAGTAGCGTTAGCGAGGTTAGTCTCCCTGAGATTAGCACCCGCCAAGTTTGCATTGGTGAGGTCGGCCTGATCCAGGTCTGCCCCGGCTAGAACGGCATTGCTTAGGTCGCAGGCAATGCAGGTGCGGCTAATTAGCAACTGCCGGAGTTGGCTGGAATCGACCGCCAAGGCTACTGGCCAACTCAAGGCCAGGGCCGCTAGAGGAAAGCCAGTAATCCCCTGAGTCAACCAATTATTAGCAACCCGCCTGCTCATATTCGTTGCCACCTGAAAAAAATCTGCGATCAACTCTGAGAATTGCTTCTAAAATGTGACATCGTCTTCTGTTGCATTAGAAGCTATGCCATTGTGCTCTTCTTTGATGTTGATGGTAGCTATAGCTTTTGTCTAGTGTCTTAGAGTCTCTCCTGGATGACTTTCAAAGAGGAGCGGCCTGTCGTTTTTGACTTCTGGTCTGGGTGGTTCGGTTGCATGGCGTCTACATCAGCACGGTCAACGTCTAGAACTGAGCAGCGGTCGCCCGATTTTGGGCGTCAACTCAAACCCTGGGCCTGGATTTGGCCTGGGCTATGGGTGGCGTTGCTGACCGGTTCGGGAGTCTTTTGCGGCTGGGCGCTCTTGTGGCTAACTCGCATTCCGCCCTTGCCCGACTGCGACCAAATCACGCCTTTTCATGCGACTCGCGATATGCTCTACTGTGCCAAGGCCCAGGCTCGCACTGGGGAGCCTAACAATTTGGTGCAGTCGGTTTTATTAACCGTCAACTGGCCCAAGGCCGATGCCAACTACCCCGAAGCCCAAGAAATTATGAAGGACTCTTCGGAGCAAATCTTGGTGCTGGCCAATCGCTGGGCTCAGGCCGGTAAGTTAGAAGCAGCCGTAAAGCTGGCTGGAGAGATTCCCCCTAGCTCGCCGCTGCGTAAGCCCGCCCAGGCCATGATCTATGAATGGCAGCAAGATTGGGCCAAGGGCGAAGCCATTGAAGCCGACATTCGCACAGCTCTGGCTGCTCAAGATTGGGCCGGTGCCCAGAACCAGCTACAAGCCCTTAAAACGCTGAAAGGTAACTACTGGCTCACAACCCGCTTTAACTTCTGGCATCACCAGATAAAGGTCGAGCAAGATGCCTGGCAGCAGCTTTTGGCGTCGCGCAATATAGCGGCTCCAGGACGGGCTGAGGGGTTGCAGCAGGCCATCATTTTGGCGCGAGGGATAGATTTGCGCAGTCAGGTGTGGGCCACGGCAGAGCAGGAAGTTAACCAGTGGAGTCAGACCCTTCTTCAGGTAGGGCTAGAGCAGTGGAACGCGGGCAACCGAGAAGCGGCTCTGGCGTTGGTCAGTGTTGTGCCACCCAGCCCCGAGCTGACTCCAGCGGCAGCGGATTTGCTACGGCTCAGTCAGGCTCAGCGGTTGGCGGCTCAAGTCAGTAGTGATGGGGAAGGCATTGTACCGCGCTATGGTCATTTACTGAACTTGATGGAGGCGATCGCGGCTGTCAACCAAATTCCGGCTGACAGTGCTTTTGCGACGGTTGGCCAGTCTTCCCTGACGGTCTGGCAGGCTCAGTTAGAAGACTTGCAGCGGCTGAAGTTTGGAACCATGGTGGCTAAACTGGGGCAAACCATCACCTACCGATGGGCCATGCATCAGGCTCAGCAGATCGAGCAGGGGCGACCCCGCCGTATTCAGGGGCAAACTCTGATAGCCGACTGGCGACTCAGCATCGAGCGCATTGAAGACCGACCCACGCTATTGCAGGCTCGTGCTCTGGCCCAGCCAGGTACAATTCCAGATATGCAAGCCGCTATTGCTAAGGCCAGCGAGGTGGAACTAGGGCGTGCTCTACGCATAGAAGCGCAGACCCTAATCGCCGATTGGCAACAGGAAATTCAGACTATTGAAGACCGCCCCATCCTGGATGCAGCGATAGTTCTGGCTAATCAGGGCAAGCTGCCCGAAGCCATTACCGAGGCCCAGAAGATCCAGCCGGATCGCGCTCTGTACGATCGCGCCCAAACCCTGATTCAAGATTGGACGACGACCATTCAAATTGCTGAAGATCAGCCTATTCTCGACAAGGCTAAGAACCTGGCCTACGTTGGCAGTCTCACAGCCGCTATTAACCTGGCTTCCCAGATTGCGCCAGGACGAGCGCTCTATGGAGAGGCTCGCAGTGCAATTGCCCTCTGGAAGGCAGAACGAGCTTACATTTGGTCAATTTGGGAGGCAGAGGGCCGCTCTACCCCCGCCAGCCCTGCTCCCGACGCGGCTGAATCAGAATGACCGGCTCTCCCCTGCGCTTAATGCTGGTCGATGAAGACCCAGTGTTTCGGCTGGGGTTACGGATCTGGCTAGAGCAAACAGCGGGCTACCGGGTGGTGGCCGAGGCTAATCAGGCCCAAGACACACTCGCAATTCTATCGGCTCGGTCTAGCTGGGCTAGGGCCGATGACTGGTCAGAACTAGATGATAGCCAGCCGCTACCGTCCGCTCGTGTGCCTGCCGAGGAGTCGCTGGATGTTGACCTGGTGATTCTCGACCTTGGCTTGGGAGCGGGTGATCCGGGCCAATTGCCGGGGCTACAGCTCTGTGCCGAAATTAAGACCCGCTATCCAACCCTGCCCGTGCTGGTACTTAGTGCCCAGAGCGAACCCGTGCTGGAAGCGGCAGCCCGCCAAATGAGGGCTGATGCCTTTGGGGCCAGAGGCATGCCCGTAGCCGACTTGGGACAGTTAATTGAACAGCTTGCTCGCCCCCAAGCCGCACCACTGCCAATGTCGCCTACCTCGCCGATTCGAGCTCAGTCGCGGCAGACGCAGGACGTACCTGACCTGCGGATTACCAACCCGCCACCAACTTCGCCAGATTCACGAACGGCTCCTGAGCAACGACTTTCTATGGGGCCGTGGACACGGCTTAAGGCCAACCTGCGACGCTCCTCGGAGCAGCAAATAGAAGCGGTTATGGCCGCCATTGAGGTTGAGCAGCGCCGAGGCCGGGCTGATCTGTGGTCTGAGGCGGTAATGGCCGGGCGCTATCGGGAGTTGCGGGCGGCTCGATGGCTGATGCGTAAGTTACTGGCTACCCCTGGATGGCCTGATGACGCCCCGCCCCTGGCACCTCCTGGCGCTAGCCAAGCTATCGCCAACCAGTCGGCAGAATCTCGCTCCCGCCTGCCTCCTCGCTCCCCAGTGCCTCCCGGCCGCTCAACGCCTGGTTCCCAGACGGCAATCCCTAATGATGCCCTGGCCGTCTCTGGCGAAACTGACTTAGCCCTGCCCCAGAACGAGCTAGCCACCCTGCTCTTTGAGCGCGTGTTTAGCAAACTTCAAGGCTGCCTTGACAATACCAGCAATATTCCTCTAGAAATCGATATTTTGCGTGACGACAAAAAACGAGAGCTACTGTATCTGACCCTGCGAAAATTTGAGGATGCTTTAGAAAATCTGCGTCAGGCCAGTGTACCGCCCGGTCAACTGCCCGAAAAAAGCCCGCTGGTGTTGAGGGATGTGTGGGCCGCCACCCTGGAGGACTTTTTTGGCCGCTACTATACCGTGCGTGTTGCCAACCTAGAGCAGCCCGTCGTCCCGACGCTGATGATGGAGGCAGAGGTGGTTCAGGGATCAATCTTGAATCGCATTCCCCAGGCAGCCCCGCTGCTGGACTATCTGCTCTTTCAGGAATCGATGGTAGTAGATGGCGGTCTCTATGAGGCTACCAGTTCAGCAGCTCTAGAACATAGCCAGACTCTGCTAGAACACTTGCTGATTCAAGTGGCCAACGGCGTAATTCAGCCCCTGCTCAACTGCTTTGCCGATGTGGAGCTGATGAAGAAATACCTCTACCATCGGCGGATGATGACCAGTCGTGACATTGAGCGCTTTCGCAATGACCTTTCCTGGCGCTATCGCTGGGAGAGCTTGGTAAGCGAACCAACGGCTATTTTTGAGAGTCAGTACCGGCTGTTTAACTTTACTGAACGAGGCATTCAGGTAAAGCCTATCTACGCGCCTCGCCGGGATGAACTAGCTCGGCTCTCTGGGCTTCAGCGAGCTATCACTCTTACTATTGAGGCTAGAGATGCCATTGCACCCCGCTTTCGCTCGGCAGTATCGTTAGTAGGTAGTGGTATTGTATACATCCTTACCGATGTGATTGGACGCGGCATTGGCCTAATTGGGCGTGGCATTCTGCGAGGGGTTGGTGGTGCCTGGCGTGATCCCCGCTATCGAGACTCACGCTACCGGCGAGATCCTACCGATGACCCAGCCGAGGAATAAGCTTCAGGTGCCGCCCAACTCTGTTGGAAATAGTTAAGGGAACCCATAGAAGCCCAGAAAGTACAGAGGTCTTTCCCTGCGGCAGTTTGCCATTAGGCAGCCGCTAGAGAGGACGATGAACCCGGTTTAATCAGTTCACTGGCCGTAGAGGAGGATGAAACTGATGCCGGATGTGGGGCATCTAGGTGGGCAGGTAGATGGATTTCTATCGATTGGGGTAAAAACTCCAGGGGGCTAATTTCAGGCAGCGGGGCCAGAAAAACTGGCATAGACAGCGAACAAGCATTCCATCGGCTTTGTACAGGTACGCCTAACTGGCTACAGTGCCCGCCGCGTCGCCCCTCTGGTGTGTAGTAACGGCACCGGCTGCAGCATAAAATTTGACCCCGTACGGAATTCATAGGTGTTTCCTAATATCGCATGAAACTTTCCATATTTTCCCTCTTGGGAATTTTGGGGATCACGCTATTAAAAAGGGCTAGCGACAAGCCTTTAGCCCAAAATTAAGAGCTGAAAATAGCCGTGCGATTTCAGGTTTTCTTTATTTTCACTTTAAGGACGATTACAGTCAGCAAGATTAACGATCGCAGCATGGTTTACATAAAGAAACAGGATGGGGATCAAGCTATTAAGGTGAATGATTGACTCTTTATGTGAGTAGGCTAGATTTCCCTAAAGGTTTGATTTGCTTAAATCCCTAAACGGCTGTCTTTGCACTAAGGCTTTTCTGCAACCCATAAAATGTGCCTAGAATCGCCAAGAGAACGCTAGGTATGGTTACTACTTCGGTGAGCCACATCAGCTGACGCTAATCTGAGCAGCGGGGTGTGGCCCTTAAGACTAGGTAGAATTGCCTGAGAAAAATGGCTAGTCACTGCGTAATAACCCATCAGCGATCGTCTATGCTTCGTAGTAAGGCTGTGTATCGTATTAATCCAGGGCTATGTTTAACTTTCTCAACCCTCAGGCATCAGGTTCTACGCCTGAACAAATTGCCCGTTGGTGTCGGCAGTTGGGCTGGCTGGGCTTGGTGCTGCAAGCCCTGCTAGGGTTTATTCCGCTGCTGGTGGTAGTAATGCGGGTGCTGAGTGTACCTCAGTGGCAGGGGCGCGGGTTTGGTCTGGGCCTTTGGCTCGCCATTCTCTGTTTGGCAATTTTGTTGTTTAGCATTTACTGGTGCTTTCGCTATACGCGGCTGGCTGCCCGGCTTGAGCAACCAGAGCGGCGGCCACTTAAGTCAACGGTTAAGCAAACGCTAAAGCTAGGGTTGCTCTCTAATTTGTTGATTTTAATTATTGGGACTGCGATAGCCCTCTGGCGGGTGAGTATGCTTACTCTGCAAATGCTGTCGGTTCCTCAAGGTGCCACAGTGATTGCGCCTAATCAGGTGGCCGGCCCCGGCGCGTTAGTCACGCCGTCTAATATGATCGCGATCCACGCTATGCTCAGCACCATCGCGGCTGGACTAGTGGGCGTAATTATCGCTCTTTTGCTAATTGTGCAGGTAGGGCGTCATCGTGTTGCGCAGGATTCTTTTAGCTAATCACCCACCTCCCCATTCCCTATCACCCCTCTGGCTCTGCGGCTGCATCAGGAGCAGGGACTTCTGGCAGGGTGTTGGTTTCACTATCAAGAGGTTGATCACTCAGTTCTCGTAAGATGGATGACTCTGGCTGAGGGTTCTCAGAGAAGACAGCCGCCAGTACGTCGGGCAGTGTAGGAGCCATCGCAATCTGGTTTTGGTAGACCAAAATTACCCGAACCAGGACTGGAAGCTGGTTTTGCTCGGCCACTAGATAAAGGGGTTCAACGTAGATTAGCGATCGCTCAATGGGAATGACCAACAAGTTCCCCTGCTGAGCACTTGAGCCTTGGGTATCCCATAAAGAGATGCGCTGGGAGATTTCGGGATCTTGGTTGATCCGAGCTTCAATTTGTTCTGGCCCAAAGACGAGCTGCTGTTTGGGAAAGCGGTAAAGCAAGCGCAGACCGTAGCGATCGCCGTCGGAACGAGCAGCTAGCCAGCCAATCAGGTTATTCCGCTGGGCTGGGGTAAACAGCCGCAGCAGGATGAATTCTTCAGTGGTTTCTTTAGGCAGCTTCATAATCAGGTAGTAGGGTTCTACCCGCTGAGCCTCGCTGGCATAAATTTCGTTGGGGGCACGCCACTGGTCTTCTCGGTTATAGAAAACCTGGGGATCGGTCATGTGGTAGGTCATCAGCGAGTCGGCCTGCACGGAAAATAAATCTTGGGGATAGCGAATGTGGGCCCGCAGAGTATCCGGCATGGTTTCTAGGGACTCAAACATATTGGGCAGTAAGCGGCTCCAGGTTTGAATAATGGGGTCATTGAGATCAGCCACAAAGAAGCCAACTGACCCGTTGTAGGCATCAACTACCACCTTGACGGAGTTGCGAATGTAGTTGAAGTCATTTTCGCCCGGGTCAGAGTAAGGGTAGCGGGCGCTCACCGTGTAGGCATCGATTACCCAATAGAGGTAGTTGCGGCCACTTTGATTGTTGAAGTTTTCGTCGGTTAGGTTAGGGTCGCGATCTCGAAAGTTCTCAATGCTCACCTCAGTTGGCGTCTGGCTCCCGTGGCGAGGGCCAGTTCCCCATTGGCTAGAGGCGTAGTTAATATCGGCCACTACCAGGTAAGGGTTAGTGTCAAACCGCAGGAAGGGAGCAATCGTCTGCACTCGCTCGGCAATGTTGCGTCGAAACAGCAGCCGGGTATTGGGGGTAAAATCTTCGGTAAACAGCATCCGCCAGTCCAGCAAATAGCAGGCGAACAGTAGCCGTCGCCAATCGCTGTCCAGGTTGATGCCACCCCGGCCCTTGTAGGTAGTGTAAATATTCTCATTGCCGCTGGGATAGTCCAGTTCCAGCACCTGGGTATTCGTCATGATGTAGGTATCAGTGAGTTCCCCAAAATAAAGGCGAGGCTCACCGATGGGAATGCTCTGACGCACCTCATCGCTGCTGGGAACATTGTTAATACCGCTGACAAAATAAGTCGGCAGCCCGTCAGGTCCGGCGATGTTAACTGGGCTCATCGTAAATCCATAGCCGTGGGTATAGACTAAGTGTTCGTTTACCCAAGTTTTAGCAATGTCAGGCACCCCGGCATAGTTGAGCTCGCGGGCCGATACCATGACCTGACGGCGCTCTGATCGCCGTTGCTGGTTGAGAATGGTATAGCGGTCAAAGTCAGCATCCTTAAACTCGTAATAAAGCCGAATCTGCTGAAGCTGACGGTTACTTTCTAGTAGCGGACGAGGATCCCACAGGCGGATGTTTTCTAGCGTCAGGTCGTTTTGCTGGAGATCTTCCAGGGTGAGGTCGCCGCTGGGGTCAAAGGGATCTGACTCGATGGCCTCCAGGTCAAAAGCGGAGCGGGTGAGGGCAATGGAGTTCACAATATAGGGCCGCTCTCGCTGAAGCTCGTTAGGTTGCACCACTAGCCGCTGTACTACCATTGGCGCTAGTACTAGCCCCATCACGGCCAAGCTTAAATAAAGGCAGATCCCTCTCACTAGCAGACTAGAACGGCTAAAGCTAATCAATCCACCTGGAGAGGTCGGCACAACCGCAGCTCCAACTACTGGACTTATAGGATTACTATATTTTGGCATCCACAACAGGCCGCGGCTGAGGAATACCAATCCCAAAACCAGGGTAAAAATGGCTAGCGCCCAGTTCACTGGCAGTAGCACATGGACGTGGGTATACCCGGCTCCATAGACCACTCCCTCACGGGAATACAGCACGCCATAGCGCCCCAGCCAGTGGGTAAAACTGGTGGCTAAGAAGAGCAGCCCCGCTAGGCTATAAAGGTGCTGCTTCTGGGCTGAGGAAAACCCGTAAAAGCGTCCCTGGCTGAGGCTATTGTTGGTAAGCAGATAGACCAAATACACACTCACCAGGGTAAAAAACAATGCGCCCATTACCCAAAATTCCAGCAGTTGCAGGGCCGGTAGCCGAAAGATGTAAAACGCTATATCTCGCTTAAATAGTGGGTCAACCTGGTTATAGGGTACTGGATTAAGGGCTAACAGCACGGTTGGCCATTGCTTAGCCAAAATAAGCCCAAAGCCCAGACTCATGAGGGTGGCCGCCAGCCGACCCAACTGCCGGGGATACAGCAAAAAGGCCAGCGTACTAAGGCCCAATGGGATTAACAACCAGGATTGTGTAACGAGAAGGCGGCCAATGTCGATAAAGGATTGCAATTTGGGCCACAGCGGCAGGGGTGTGCTGGCATCATAAAGTGTGGTACTGGGATGCCAGAAGTCGGCGACAATTTGTCCCTGATAAAGCAACTGCACGCCAATTAAACCAGCCAAGATGCTGCTTAGCAGCAGCAACCCGCTGAGTCCCACACTACGCTGGTAAAGCGGATGCTCTGTAGAGCGACTGATGGGCTTAGCTCGATCAGCTAGTGTCAGGTTTTTCCAGGTAAATAGCAGGGTGAGCAAAAAAGTGCCCACGCCTAGAAAAGTCTGAGATTGCAACCGCAACCAGAACACCTCTGGATAGTTGACTTCCTCAAACCAAAGGCACTCAGCCAGGAGATTGCCGCTCACGTTCAAGCAGAGTAGTGCCACCACGACCACCAGCAGGCCCCACCACCAGTGGCTTAAGGTGTGTAATTTAAAGTCTTTTAGCATGGCACGTAGCGGGTGAGGGGTAACGTCAGGAGGGTGGGCAACTGCACTGCGCTAGCCGATACGGCAAGCTGCCAATAATTTAGACACCCATCCTCAGACTGTCGCGATTGCAAGAAATTCCGCCCCTAGAATAGACATAAATTAACATCCGTCATGGCCATAGCTCTGGAGAAGTCCGTTCAATTTGATGTCTGTCACCCGCTCATCGTCATCCCTCAGCCGTCATTCTACGGCTTGGCCCTTTTGGCCTGTGGTACCTCTCTACCCCTATGGTCAGCGTCCGACCCTAAGAACCGAAGTCGTTGAGGATTCTGTTTGGACCTTTGACCAATTTCAAGGGATTTTCTACGTGGTGGTGCCAATTCGGATGACGGTGGTACGGTTAGAGCCTGACGGTCTGCTGATTTATTCCCCGGTTGCGCCAACCCCTCAATGCATTGAACTGGTGCGTGAACTGGAAGCCCGCTATGGCTCGGTTAGATACATCCTGCTTTCTACCGTAACGGGGATTGAACACAAGGTTTTTGTTGGCCCGTTTGCTCGCCAATTTCCCCAGGCGCAGGTGTATGTGACACCCAACCAGTGGAGCTTTCCGTTGAATCTGCCCTTGCCCTGGTTGGGATTACCGGGGGAGCGCACTCAGCTACTCCCTCAAAACAGTTCCCTGGCTCCCTTTGCCAACCAGGTGGACTATGCCCTGTTGTCTCCCATTCAGCTTGGCCTTGGGCCTTTTAGTGAGACGGCTTGTTTTCATCGTGCCAGTCGTACATTGATGGTTACTGATGCGGTTGTGTCGATTCCGGCTGAACCACCCGCCGTACTTCAGTTGGATCCCTTTCCGCTTCTGTTCCACGCCAAAGATCACCCCGCCGACCCGATTGTGGATACCCCAGCCAACCGACGCAAGGGGTGGCAGCGTATCGCTCTGTTTGCCTTTTATTTCCGTCCTAGTACGCTGGAAGTGGCCACCACCAGAGAAATGCTGCAAGAAGCCCAAGCCGCCAGCGATCGCTCCCGCAAAAACTACTTCGGACTGTATCCTTTTCGCTGGCAACCTGGCTGGCAAGATTCCTTTCAAGCCCTACACAACCAGGGCCAAATTGTCGTTGCGCCTATTCTCAAAACTTTAATTTTTAATCGTGGCCCAGCAGAGGTATTAACCTGGGCCAGGCAGGTAGCTACCTGGCAGTTCGAGCGCATCATTCCAGCCCATCTGGAGGCGCCAGTCGCGGCTACGCCTCAGCCGTTTCTGGCTGCCTTTGAGTTTTTGCAATCCCCTTCGTCGTCAGCTATTGCTTACAAGAATCTTGCTGACGAAGATGCTCAATTGCTCCGCGACATCGATGCTGCACTTCTAAAGCGAGGTATTGCTCGCCCTAGCCACCTTTAGGGAAAAGCAGGCAAGAATGAGGTTTGATCCTGGTATTACGGCTGAGGTAGTTGGTCAGGGTCCATGCCCTGCGATCTTAGAAAAGCCTCCAACCGCTCAGCCCGCTGCCGCTCTTGTTCAGCCCGCTGCCGCTCTTGCTCGGCTTTCTCATCACCAGTCGGGAGAACGGTGCCGTTAGCATCACACCAGCGTAGCCAGCTATCTACGCGACCTTCAAACTCGCCCTGCCAAAGGGTTAGCCCCAGTCTCACAGGTTCTAGCCAGGTCGTTTCCATTTCCAGATAATGTATGCCACGGAGTTCAAAAATCCGCAGAGGAGCGCCACTCAATTGCAGGGTGGGATCGTACACGGCGTAATAGCTCACCCGCATTTGCTCGTAGGCGTCTAACTTGCGGCCCAACTCATGACCGACTTTGTTAGAAACCACCTCGATAACGATTTCTGGTGGCTTGCCGAACATCCACGTTAGGTAACAGCGGTTTGGTTTCTCCCACCAGGCTTCAGCTATTTGCACGTTGAAGCTAACAAATACATCAGGAACAATAGCAGGCTCACTCACCGTGTGATAAATGCCGACATTAGCCGCTGCTAGAAATGGGTGATCTCTCAAATTGCTGTAGAGACAGCTAGTGAGAAGGCGCTGCTGCTTTTCAGAGGGAAGATTATCCACCGGTGTATCATCCTCAGTAATTAGCTGGCTAGCGTCTGGAATTGGAATTTCCTCGACTGAAATGGCCACTTCATCGTCTGAAATCGTAAGTTGGTTGACCATAGCAAGCTCCGCCTTAGCTGAGAGATGATGACTACCCTATCGCCATTGTAATTGCCCTAACCCAGTAACTACCGACCCTTAAGCCACTCGTCAATAACTGGCTTCTTCCTCCTCTTTCCTTTCTACTCATACTCCCGTGTACCGGCTGCAAACTGCAGCACCATCGGGAAACCGCCCTCTTGGTGATACTTGTCGGCCCAGGCTCGCAGCAGTGTATCTAGCTCTTGTAGGGCTTCCTGACGGCGCTCTAAATCGATATCAAAGACTTCAATGCCGCGCAGTACACCCTCTTCGTTGCGAACCCAAGACTGCAAAATGCTGAAGTAGCGGGCCACATCATCAATCATGGCAAATACACGTTCGCGCTCATCTTTTGGAGCATAGGATTCACTAGCTAGGGCAAACAGTGGAATATCTACTAAAGGAGAGTCAATTTGAATAACCGTGCCTGCATGTAAAAGGCGAAATTTAATGTGTAGCATCAGCGCATCACTGAAGGGCATGCGCTGACTTTCAGGCAGTTCAGCCTGGGAAAGATCGTGGAGCATTTCTATCAGTTCATTGAACTCCACTTGATCCAAAATACGGGCTTTGGGCGAACCGGGCGGTAGGCTATCTTCGATGGCTTTACGTTCACCTGGGGTAAGACCAGGTAAGGTTACTTGTGGTTCTTGATCCTGGCAAGGAAACCTTTCTTGCCACAGAAAAGGAACTGCAATTAGGTAGTAAGGTTCTTTGGAATTGAGGGATTTAAGGCTTTGCCCATCTGCGATTGCAGTCTGAATTTCCTTAACAATAGCCTTTACCCGTTTCGGTTCAACGTGGTACAGAAAACCGGTTTTACGGATATTTTCACCCTGCTCGATGAAAGTGCTGTAAATCGCTAATTTGGCCGCCGTAGTGGCCGCATCTAAAAAGGCACCGTAGCGATGCCCTCCCATTTTCATGGTGCCCATAGCCAGGTGAAGCAAAATCCAATCGGCAGGGCTGTTGTCTACAACCTTTGATAGTTCTTGTCTCAGTTTAAGAGCAATTTCAGACTGCTGGCTCACGATGCGGTAACTACCATCTACATAATCAATAAAAATGACTCAATTGAATGGATCACTTAGCTGACAACGTGCGGCTCTTCCCCAATGCAGCCCAGGAGTAAAAACAGCATCAGACGATACACTGCGGCCTAGTCAATACAGGAAACCTGGCTTCAACCTCAGCCCCGGCTCTACCTCAAGAGCCTAGCGCTACCTGAGTCCTAAAGAATAGCCCGACTTTTCAAAAAACGCTCAAATCATTGCAGATTTTCAGCAATTCTTATTTTAGATCTGAGTCCTCCTCTTCTCGATGGGTAGCTAGGGCGTGAGCTTTTGTATCCACTTGCACTTCAGCAAATGCTTTCAGCCGTGCCGTGGGTAAATCGCTAGCCCTAGCCTTGGTCGCTATGGGCTAGTCGGCTCGGTAGGGGGTTCCGCAGGTGGGTTGGCCGGGGCCTCGGGAGGAGACTCAGGGGCGGCTGTAGGCGGCACAGCGCCACAGTAGGTGTTGACCTCGTTGATCAGTTGTGCCTCTGTTTGAGACAAGTTCTCAATTGAAGCTACAGCGTTGACTGTCTGCTGCTGAGACTCCTCAATTTTGGCGGGCAAATCGGCTTCGGATTGAACCGTAACCACTAAATCCATGGCCTGACTTGCTTCCTGAAGGGCGGCGCTAAACCCCCTGACGACTTCTACATAACTCGCTCGAAACTGACTTAGGGTTTCGTCTTCTAAGGAAGTTCCTTCTAAATCAGCGATAAGGCTGTCCAGATTCGTGACGACTTTATCCACGGCAGCCGTGTATTGACTGGCAGCGGCTTTAATGTCATTCAGGTTTTTAACTTGGGCCGCATTTTCACTAAAAGCTTGAATTTCAGTTTCAAAATCCTGCATAAAGCCTTGAGTTTGATTGACAACCTCGGCTAGCTCGTTACACTGAGTCACCTTAGAGGAACCACACCCGGTCAAAAGAAGTATTGCCACGGCCCCCACGGCCCCCTGCCAATAGCGAGGACGGGCTCTAGGTACGGTTATCTGTTGAATTGCTGCTGTCGCCATAGCTGCCGCCATTTTGTATGGGTACGGCTTCAAGTTTTACCTTGTCTTGGGCGGCTTTACAACCAGTAAATACAGGGCTTTGATTTCGTCAAGATATCTCCATCCATCACTATACGATGAGCAAACACTGCTGATAGGATCGTGCTATTGGTATCGCTACTTACACTTGGATAAGTTTTGATCATCTGCTGGTTAGGAAGTAGGGTGATTAAAGGGGCTAGTGTAAGGGGCTATATCTGCGATATCGTGGTTAGTCTATTGGTTTCATAGGTCTATGCCAACGCCAGCGGAGTTTCTTGTTGCTACCCAGTGGGCCGGTATCGGCACTCTGGCCCTAGCTGCAATAGCAGCATTAGGATTTGTCTTCAAGTGGGGCCTCCGGTTTCGGCTGGTGGGTGCCGCTGGGTTTGCCGCCGTTGTAACCGTGGGGTTATTGGGTCTGAGTTTTGAGCCTTTCACTCGTGCTGTTGTGCCTGGAGCCGCCCCCTACGCCACGGTGTACGATTCTGGCGCTAGTCAAATTGTCATCGCTGTACCCTCTACCCTGACCCCAGAGGCGCTAGATGCTACCCTGCGGCAGGCGGCTAGCAACCTATTCAAGCCCTATCGTTTGGGTGTACCGGGTCAAACGCCTACCTTGCGTGCCCGTACCATTGTCCATGAGCCGGGCGGCGTATCCAGACTGCTCTACCTGGGGCAAATTCAGCCAGCGCCTAAGGGGTCTGCTCAGAACTATATTGTTCAACTGGCGTCGGATACCTGAGCCTGAAAAGGTTCCGGCTCATTACTGGTAGACTGCACCCTGGCCACTAGGGGATTTGTACACAACCTGTTGCTTCACTACAGCGCTTTACTGGTCTAAACCTCTCAATGCCTATGACTGCCCAGCCCTTGCCCACCCTTGCCATTGCTCCGGCTCAGGTCGTTCGTGGAGAAGGCATTTTAGCTACTCAGACGGCTACTATGGCTGCTTTAGGGCGGCGTCCCTTAGTAGTGGGTGGAACTCGCAGCCTGAAACAGATACAGCCCTGGATAGACAGTCTGGCCAACACTGACCTGACAGCCCGTACCGTTCTCTATGGAACAGACTGTAGCGAGGCCGCCCTGACCCACTTGCAAACAGTGGCGATCGCCCACGAAGCTGATGTCGTTCTTGGGGTAGGTGGCGGCAAAGCTCTGGATACCGCCAAGCTGCTGGCCTTTCGGTTGGGCTGTCCGGTAGTTACTATCCCCACCTCTGGGGCCACCTGCGCCGCTTGGACAGCGCTATCGAACGTCTATTCGGATCAGGGAGCCTTTCGCTACGACGTTGCCCTGCCTCACTGTCCCGACCTGCTCATCCTGGACTACGCCCTGATACGTACGGCTCCCCGTCGTACCCTGGTGGCCGGCATTGGAGATGGACTGGCCAAGTGGTACGAGGCGTCGGTGAGCAGCGGTGCTTCTGAGCAAACCCTGATTGTCTCCGCTGTGCAGCAAGCTAGAGTGCTACGAGACATTCTCTTCCAGAAAACTCCGGCTGCTCTACGCGATTGGGGTGGGTCAGACTGGCGCGAGGTGGTAGATGCCACGGTGCTGCTGGCCGGGGTTGTAGGCGGCATTGGTGGAGCCCAGTGCCGCACAGTGGCGGCTCATGCGGTACACAACGGGCTGACTCAACTTTCGGCCTGCCATAGTACCCTACATGGCGAAAAGGTGGCCTACGGCATTTTAGTGCAATTGCGGCTAGAAGAAATGGGCGGTAAGTCGGCCCTGGCTACCACAGCACGGCAGCAATTAATTCAGTTCTACCAGGTCGCGGGGCTGCCCAAGTCGCTGGCCGATTTGGGCCTGGCAGAGATGACTTTGGCCGACCTTCAGCGGGTCGCCGAGTTTGCCTGTCGGGAGGGGTCAGATATCCATCACCTGCCTTTTACCGTCAGCCCCGATGCGCTAATGGCGGCTATGGTATCACCCCTCAGTCTCGAACTACGGGAACGTCTCCGTCCAATGTCTTTGTCCACGGCTATGTCGGAGGTACAGCCATGACCCTCAATTGGCTTCAGCCCGCCCAGCGGTTGAGCGCCCTGCCCCCTTACGTGTTTGCTCGGTTAGACGAGCTTAAAGCCCGCGCCCGTGAGCAGGGGCTAGACTTGATTGACCTGGGTATGGGCAACCCCGATGGCCCTACCCCTGCGCCGGTAGTTGAGGCAGCTAAGCGGGCTATTTGCGATACGGCCACCCACGGCTATCCGCCCTTTGAGGGCACTGCCAGCTTTCGGACAGCCATTACCGATTGGTATGCCCGGCGCTATGGCGTACAGCTCGACCCCAGTGCTGAGGCTCTGCCGCTGCTGGGCTCTAAGGAGGGTATTACCCACCTGGCCATGGCCTTTATCAACCCTGGGGACTGGGTGCTGGTGCCAACGCCTGCTTACCCGGCTCACTTTCGCGGCCCAGCGATCGCCGGTGGCCAAATCTATCATCTCCACCTCAATGCGGCCAACCATTGGCTGATTGACTTTGATGCCATTCCCCAAGAGGTTGCACAGCGGGCCAAAGCTCTGTTTTTTAGCTATCCCAACAACCCCACGGCTGCTACGGCTCCGCGCGAGTTCTTTGAAGCTGCGGTGGAGTTTGCCCATCGGCACCAAATTCTGCTAGTACATGACCTCTGCTATGCCGAGCTAGCCTTTGATGGCTATCAACCTACCAGTCTGCTAGAAATTCCTGGTGGCAAGGAGGTGGGGGTCGAGTTCCATACCCTCTCTAAGACCTACAACATGGCAGGCTGGCGCGTCGGATTTGTGGTTGGCAACTCCCAGGTCATTCAGGGCCTACGCACCCTGAAGACGAACTTAGACTACGGTATTTTTGCGGCCCTCCAGCGCGCGGCCGAAACAGCCCTCTCATTGCCCGACCACTATCTGGAAGAGGTACAGCAGCGCTACTCTAGCCGACGCGACTTTTTGATTGATGAATTTGCTTCCCTGGGCTGGTCGGTAACGAAGCCCCAGGCCACCATGTACCTTTGGGTGCCTTGCCCGCCTGATACGACCTCTACAGATTTTGCTCTCTCGATACTTCAGGATACCGGCGTGGTCGTCACCCCTGGTAATGCCTTTGGCCCCGGTGGTGAGGGCTACATCCGCATTAGCTTAATTGCCGATTGCGATCGCTTGGGCGAAGCCATGAGCCGCCTCCGCCAAGCAGGGTTTTGGTATGCACCGGTTACGGCTGCGGGTAGAGCACAGCATTTGTCGGCTGAAGCGATTTCGGAGCTTTGCTGAACGCTACCGCAATCGACGACGACGATTTGGGTTAAGACTCCATCTGCTCACGGGCATTCTCAACTACGAGATGGGGCTATCAACTTGATTGATGCAATACGTTTCAAACGTCCTCTAAACCTGGTACAGCTAGCTGGTTAGCATCATTCCTCTGAGCAAGCGACTACCCGCTGCCTACCCTGGGCTTTGGCCTGGTATAGAGCCCGGTCTGCCAGCCGAATCAGGTCAGCGGGCTGATTTGAGGCCGTCGGTAACAGGGTGGCTACCCCAATGCTGAGGGAGACATAGGGGCTAATCTCAGACTGTTGGTGCTCAATTTTGAGCTGCTGCACAGCCGCCATGATCTGATCCGCCGTTTTTTTGGCCTCTGTTACATCAGCCTGGGGCAAAATGACGGCAAATTCTTCACCGCCATAGCGCGCGGCCAAATCGCAGGGGTTACGTAAACTGGCCTGAATGGCACCAGCAACCAGCCTCAGGCAACGATCGCCGATTTGATGACCATAGGCATCGTTATATTTCTTAAAGAAATCTACATCGCAGAGCAGCAACGATAGCGGTTTTGCTATGGTTTGCGCTGCTCGCCACTGATTTTCGAGGGTTTGGTCAAACTGGCGGCGATTGGAAATCTGAGTTAGTTCATCAATAGTGGCCAGTTGTTGCAAAGCGGCTGTTTTGATTTGCACCTCTTCGCGCAAAATTTGATTAACGCTGCGTGAGTAGCTGAATATGAGAACCGTACCCACGACGCCCAGCCCCCCAATAATCAAAAGTGAAGCGCTAATGGCTTTGACACCTATCTGGGCTGTATTCAGCAGTGGGTCGATAGATTGGCTAACCTCTAGCACGCCTCTAACATCGCCTACTTGCCAGTTGCGTTTAGGGCTGTAGAGCAGGTGATTATGGCAGGTAACACAGGTGGGTTCCATCGAGACTGCTTCGGCATAGCGAAATAGCCGATGATTGCCCTGTTTTTCCTGACGATAAAAGGCTTCGGTGGGATGCTGTTTGAGATAGGCCAGCGCATCTTTCTGAAATTGGTCATGGGGGCCGCCCGTTGCCTGCCGATTAGGAAAAGGATAATCGCTATACAGCCGGAATAGAGTACCCTTTTCCTGTGAACTGAGCTTTTCGCCAAGTTCGATGGCATAGGTGGCTGGGTTAGGAATGCCACCGAAGACAGCATGGTAGTCTGGCCCAACAGTTATCTCTGGTAAGTCGCTGATGCGGTTAACCACGGTTTTGCTGTAGAGCACCCGCGCCTCGTTCATGATCTTGACGGAGACTTGGGCACTCTGCAGAGCCTGATCATTGATGAGTTCAGAGGTTAGATGTGTTGTTCCTGCCAGAGCTACCCCGGCCCCAGCACACAGCAGCATAGCCAGTATTAAGACAATATGCTGGTAACAAAACCGGAGCAGTGTTCTAATTTGGGTATGCCCTAGCGAACCAGGCTTCTGCATAGTGGCAACAGTACACAACCAGTTAGCGCGTTGAACCTGATTAGAGGTATACAACGCATCCTAGTGTACCCGCCGATTTTTTGAGTTTTCTTCTGGTTGGGTTTGCCTCCAGAGGGCAAGCCGCTAAACCGCTATCCGGCCCCGGCTTACCTCTGAGATCGACAATACCTTCAATACCTCTCCCGTGAGGCTAAAGGGACGGACTTCAGTTATTCTGACCTGGGCAAACTGGCCCCTCATGGTGTCTAAATTGCCAGGGCAGAACGTGAGGCGGTTACCACGGGTGCGACCCATGACTTGAGTGGGGTCTTTGGGGTTGATGGCTTCTACCAAAACTTCTTCAACGCGGCCCTGGTAGCGCTGAGAACGCTCGGCAGCTTTAGTGGCCACCAGGTGATTCAGCCGTTGCAGGCGGTCGGCCTTGACCTCCTCTGGAAGCTGATTGTTCCAGAGCGCTGCTGGGGTACCAGGACGGGGGGAGTAGGCGGCGGTATTGAGCTGGTCGAAGGCCACATCGTTGACGAGATCCAGCGTATGCTGAAACTGCTCTTCTGTTTCGCCGGGGAAGCCCACAATGGCATCGGCACTAATGGCGGCATCCGGCACATAGCGGCGAATAGTGTCAATAATGCGGCGATACTTCTCGTGGGTGTAGCCCCGCGCCATGGCCTTCAGCACCTCATTATCTCCCGACTGAAAGGGAATGTGGAAGTGCTCGCAGACCTTGGGCAATTCAGCGCAGGCCCGAATCAGCCGCTCTGTGAAGTAGCGGGGATGGCTGGTGGCAAAGCGAATCCGCTCAAGGCCAGGTACATCGTGGACAAAGTACAGCAGGTCAGTAAAGGTATGTTGATGCCGTCCTGCGGGCGTGCTGCCAGGTAGGTCGCGCCCGTAGGCATCAATGTTTTGGCCCAATAGGGTGACTTCCCTATACCCCTGACGACCCAACTGCTCCATTTCAGCCCGAATCGCCTCTGGCGTGCGGGACTGCTCCACCCCGCGCACCCCCGGCACTACGCAATAGGTACAGCGCTCGTTGCAGCCGTAGATGACATTGACCCAGGCCGTTACCTCGCTGTCGCGGCGGGGCTTGGTGATGTCTTCCATGATGTCTACGGCTTCCGTTGCCACCACCTGGTTGCCGCTAAACACCTGCTCCAGAAGATCCTGCAAACGGTTAGCATGCTGTGGCCCCATCACCAGATCTAGCTCAGGCACCCGCCGCAGCAGGGCTGCTCCCTCTTGCTGGGCTACGCATCCGGCCACCACTAGCGTCAAGTCGGGCTTTTCGTGCTTGCGTTTGGCCTGCCGTCCCAGGTAAGAATAGACCTTTTGCTCGGCGTTGTCGCGAATGGTGCAGGTGTTGTAAAGTACCACATCGGCCTGGTAGGGGTCATCCGTCCAGGTCAGGCCCATGTTGTCTAAAATGCCCGCCATGCGTTCAGAGTCGGCCTTGTTCATCTGGCAGCCGAAGGTGGTGATATGGTACTGACGCGCAGATCTGGCCATAGATTCAGGATTTAAAGAGAGTTTAAATAACAACGCAGTCACTTATTTTAGCGCGTTACACCCAGAGTTCACTGGCGATGAGTTTGGGTCGATGGATTTCGTAGTAGAGTAGTGGCCGCTCGTTCACCATCGCTCTTCGATAAAGAGACATTCCTAAGTCCTCCAGCACTCGAATAGATGCTCGGTTAGGCTCATCCACATCGGCGATTACACGCACTAGGCCCAGTTCATTAAAGACGTAAGACAGCACAGCTTTAGCCGCTTCCCTGGCGTAGCCCTGTCCCCAGCGTTGAGGCCGGGTGCCAAAAATCAGGCTGGGGGCCTCCTCTGGGCTATGCAGCAAACCTGAAAATCCTGCTATGTCCGAACTCTGTTGGTCAAAAACCAGCCAAAGCCCGTAGCCGTGCTGGGTAAAACTCTCGGCACTGGCGTTAAGGACCGATTGGGTTTCCTCAAGGGAAATAATTCGGTCATCAAAGAGAAATCGCCTGATATCCGCCTCCACCCACAGCTGGTGTACAGCATCAAGATCCTTCATCTGGCAAGGCTCTAGGCGTAACCGATGAGTGCGGAGGAAAAATGACATGACCGAAAACAATTCACGGCCCTGAAAAAATGGCCTCTTCTAAATCCTGCCGACTGAGGGAGTACTTGAAGGCTCGCTGCACATCGTTACCATCCGCTCCAGCGTTGATGTAGCGCACCACCAGGGAGTCAATATCGAGGATGACGTCCGCTTCCCACAAAGAGCGACTAACGTGCCAGCGATGGGGAGCATCGGTGTCTTGTTCACAGCCCTGCCGTCGTAACCAGGTTTCGATGTCTGGCAGCGGGTGGTTGTAGAGGGGAGTATCAGCAGAAGGAAGAACCATAGTACAGCTTCAGGCGATAGGGAACAGCAGGGATGTATTAGGAAGCAATGCGGCTATAGCCAGGTAGGTTGCCTTTGGGGTAGTGACGGCGGCTTTGGCACGTCAGATGGCTCTGAGGGGGGTGTGAATTTTGAGGGGGATGGATTATCCAGGTCAGGGGCAGAAGGCACAACAGATTGGCTATCCAGAGCTACACCTCCAACATCGAGGGCATTTTGCAGCACTGGCTCTGGCGCGACAGGAGAAGTCTCTAACTCAGCCGTATAGTCTCCTCGCGCTAGCCCCACGGTAACAACTAGTGCTAAGCAGGCCACAAAGGTTAGGCCCAGAATAAACAGGGCAAAGATTTCCCCCGCCGATAGGGGTCGATCCGTCGGGTCGAGATACAAGTTAGAGGGTTCTTTGCGCTGCGGTAGATGACTGATCCTGGATAACGGCTCCAGTGGTTGCATCACCGAAATACGGGAGTAGCCCATCTGCTTGTCGTAGTTCCAGCGGCGGTCGGGACTGCTGAGAACGCCATAGGCTTCGTTCAGTTGTTGGAACTTGGCAGTGGCTTCGTTGGCAGGCAGTGTGGTTGTATCGGGATGATACAGCTTACTCAGTTCCCGAAACGCCTGTCGAATTTGCTGAGGGCTAGCGGTCGGCTTTACCCCCAGCAAGTCGTAATGAGTTTGAATTTTGGCGTTTGGTTCAGGCATTGATCCCACCGGCAACGGAGGCTGAGCAGCGAGTAAACAACAATCGGTACAACAAGAGGAATAAGTAAAACCCTAGCAGGCCAACGTTCCCCAAGCCTGAGAAGAACGACTCAGGCGGATTTGCGCCAGCGTAAACACCACAGGAATCACTCTTCCATAATTGGTAGCGATTGCCCGCCAGCCTAAATCGGCCAAAAACCACGTCCATAGGGCTGGCCCCAAAACTGACAGCACTGTGCGAGTAGCACCATACCGGGCCGCGTTGATAGCCATGCCGCGAGAGGCCATGCCCAGCGCCAATCGGTTCTGAATTTGGGCCAGAGCCGTTCCGCCGCCGCGCACTACGGCTTGCTTGGCCACTTCGTAGCGAGCGGCATTGAGGGCAATTTGGCGGGCAATGTGATGCAGTAGCCAGGGCCGCAGCAGGGAGCTAACCGCGATGGCACTACTGCCCTTTAGAAGCAGCCCCATCGGATTGGCCTGCAAGGGTAAAGGCAACTGACTGAACTGGGGCATCTGAGCTAGAGAATGCTTGATTTGCCCCTGGAGGCGCTTACGTTCCTGCTCAGACAAGCGATTCCAGGCCGTATTGACCAAATGCAGAAAAATCTCAGCTTCTAAATCCTCCGTAGGCCACGCTTCAGCGTAGGGCAGCTTGAGATGACGACACACTTGAATCAAAGCCTGGCGATAGGTAATATGCTGACTCTGACCATTAAGCACGGTCAGGCCATCAGCCGCCAGGAAGCGAAACCGCTGCTCTAACCTATCTAGCCACTGCTCACGAGTACCGCTTTGAACGCTTATAGGGTCAGGCGAGTGAAAATAGTCTAAGGGGTTAAAACCAGGGCGAAAGAGAATGTCGGTCAGCGCCTGGAGTTCATCCTCCGTCGCTAGCTCCAGGGCAGAACGCAGTTCATCCACCAGTAGTCACCGTCCTAAACACTGCCCACTATTTTTACACAATTCCTCAGAATAGGCGGTTATCTAAGCACCAGAGCGCTCCCAAAAGGTAGACAGAGCATCAACATAGAGCGGAACATACTTTTTATACGGAATATACGAGCCAGGAGCTAGAAGATATTGCCAGCAACACTTTTAGCTTCTAGCACTCCGGTATTCTAAGCGCTGGTACCATTCTGACCCAGGCAGCCCCCTGGCAAACATCACCCCAGTGGCGGCTGGAAGCTATGTTAAACTGAGATTCATGCCTGAATAGGCACGGTTTCGCGGGTGTAGTTTAGTGGTAAAACCTTAGCCTTCCAAGCTAATGATGGGGGTTCGATTCCCCCCACCCGCTTTAATCCTCGAAACCCCTGAAACTCATCGACTTCAGGGTTTCATCGTTTTTGAGGCCGCCGAAAAGGTAGTTCTAACGTTCTAATTTTGCTAAGGATTGGGCAGGGTTGGACAAGATTGACCAGTCTATTGGGGTAGGATTAGGGTAACTCGCTCCATCCCTTACCCCAATCTCTCCCATGTCGTTCAATACTCCTCACCAAGGCCTTCGAGCGACTCAAGGGTTATCAACCTCGTCGGCGCAAATCTTCCATTAGAGTTACTGAGTTTCCGCTTGCCATGCCAGTCTGCCCCGTATGCGCCTCCTCTCAACCCGTCAAGAATGGTCGCATCCACGGCGTTGCTGAAAGAGTAATAATAGATTTGGCATAATAGAAAGATGAAATGCCTTTGATGTACATTTTGAGGCATTCTCGTTTGACCTCATCTGAGGATCCTTGAGGTGGTTTTAGTGGTCAGTAAATTGACGACCACAGCTTACACAAATGTGATTTTGTTTGCCATTCCTTTTTCCATGCTTACGGATATAAGTTGAGTTGCATTCGGGGCATTGCATCAGAATTAGCCCTAATTCATCTTCCCATTATGCAACGCCGAAAAATAAGCCTGACGATGTTCAAAACCTGTTCAATTTGGCCCTTTACTATCTGGCTAATCACCAAAGTGACCTATCCAAGCGAATCTATCAGCAAGGCTTAAAGCATGGCGCTAAAGCATCCCAAATTCAGGAAGCCGTGCAAGATTTAGAAGAGTTTCTTAAGGTGTTTTCCTAGGCATGTTCAGGCCAGCGCGATTTACAAGGCGTTGCAATAGCAGCTTGAGCGCCAGACCTAGCTGCAACGGGGCCATCACACTATTGCTAAAAGCCCTCTAAGGTTGCTACTTCCTATCGCGACTCTGCCCCAACTACCCTAACGCTTTGACACGGCCTTAGAGTTGCTGACGTACCAGCGCCAGGGTAGCTCAGTGCCCTGGGTCAGGCCAATGCGGTTAGTTTGGGTGATGGCCGCTGGGTTGTTGAGGCGGGTTTGCCAGTCGGCAGAGCGATGCTCCAGCCATAACCCACTGGCCGGATGCAGAGGCTGCTCGGTAAGACGACGATCAATCTCCAACAGGCGGCAGAGCTTACCGGGGCCAGCCCCCCAGCGATGCGGTGGTTCAGGACGGT
>Ga0224723_1000176_pt1 | contig 43996 bp, 30 predicted proteins | sample Balambano_FR2_Me_FD_161647 | JGI IMG/M metagenome (GOLD analysis project Ga0224723, IMG submission 161647) | Freshwater sediment microbial communities from Lake Towuti, South Sulawesi, Indonesia - Balambano_FR2_MetaG | ecosystem: Environmental > Aquatic > Freshwater > Lake > Sediment | place... | reverse complement strand
TCTCTGGGGAAACGGTCAGATTCAGCAGTATTGCGACGGGCGAATCTGTGAGAGGCGACAACCGCTGGTTGTTCTTGCCAGCCGTCAATGGTTATGTGGCAGCTACCTTCACTACAATTGGCGGTGGCACGGGCGTAGGTGATCCCAGCACAGGTACGGCAACTGGAACTGCTAGCGCTCTCATTGTTCGTCCTGGTCCAAGTCAGGGTTCGGGTGATACAGGTGAAACCATCTTTGCTGGTGAAAGCTTCTTCTTTAATGGTGTTGCTCGGGGTCAATTCGTTGCAGGCGACGATCGCTGGTTATTTGTGCCTTCCAGAGGAGGCTATGTAGCAGCAGCCTTTACCACTATTGGTGGTGGTTCTGGCGGCGGTTCTGGTGGTGGTTCTGGCGGCGGTGGCGGCACAGGTGGCGTGAATGTCGTCGGGCCTGTAATCGAAGAAGGCATCTTCAGCGTTGTAGTTGAGGCAAGTGCTTTGACGATTCGTGCGGGTACGAATACGTCGTCCGATGCCATTGGCACTCTTTCTGGCGGTCAAAGAGTAACAGTTTCGGTGGTTCACCAGGGTGAGTTTGTGGGCGGTAGCGATCGCTGGCTGCGCCTTCAGGGTGTAGGTGGCGGCTATATTGCGGCTGGATTTACAGACTACAGTGGCTTCACAGGTGGCAGCAGTGTTGCTTTTGCTGACTAATGAGACTTAAGTATTGAAGGGTGTATGAGGCGCTAAGCGCCTCATACACCCTTCAACGCTCTTGGTTTATAAAATCCGACAGATGTTATCCTTCCTAACCTCCCCTTGGCAAGGGGAGGAGCCGAGAAATGGGATGATCCTTAGAAATTGCAATTTAAATTGGGATGACTCTGTGTCTCTGCGGTTTTCATCTCTTTTCCCTAACGGTTAGTTCAACCCTAGAGGCTTTATGGGCAATGCCCACCCTACTGAACCTGAATTAGTTGGGCATAGGTTTCGGAGGGGCGATCGCCCAGATGATCTTCAACCAGGCGATCCGTTCCGCTAGCAAAGTCGATCGTGAACAAGCCGAACCGGGGGGTATAAGAACCCCATTCATAGTTATCGGTTAGCGACCAATGTAAGTAACCCACTAAAGGCACGCCATTTTGTCTCAATTTGGTGACCTGTTCAACATGTGCTCTGAGAAATTCGCTGCGGCGCAGTTGATCGCGTCGATGAGAGGCAACACTGTTGTCAGGTTTACGTCTCAGCGCCATACCGTTTTCAGCAATCAGGAGGGGACGTTGCGGTAACGTTTGAGTATAGTATTGACAGAAAAAGTAGAGTCCTTCTGGCAAACTGCGCCAATCCCACCACTTACTCGTCAGCCCATTCATCAACCAGGCTCTCCAGGACTTGCTAGCAAACTCAAAGTCAGAGAAAGCGGGCAAGCGAAAGGCATGGGCGATAAAAGGATCATAGTAGTCGATCGCCAGAAAATCAAACACAGAAGAACGGGGCGATGTATTCAGGGTTTGAAAAAATAAATCGAAGGATTGCAGATCAAACGAACGATACCCTAAAAAATTGGTCATGAAATGGGCTAGTCGTCCGGCTTGATAAGGTAAATCTCGCTTAAAAGTTAATTGAGCCTGGCGTAAAGCTGTCTCTAGTTGTCTGGCGCGGTCACGCACATAGGCAGGCACCTGTGACGGTTTGATGTCTTGCTCCGGCAAACTCAGCAAATCCCAAATCACCTGTTCCGACCAGTAGAGATCGCTGCAATAGGTGTTGAGCGAGACTAAAGGAGTTGGCCAGCCTTTGGACTGGTAGAGGTCATGAATGCAGTTGTAAGCTCGGATATGAGCCGTCAATAAGTGGTTATATGCCTGTAACAGGGCTGCCACACTGCGTCCCGCACCTGCTGGAAATTGGCGACTGAGGTAAGTATTCGACACCAAAATATTGGGTTCATTAATCGTGATGTACCAGTGAATGGGAGGCAGTTGATAGTGTTGTACCAGCCGTTCATTGACATGGGCAACCGTTGTGTGGACGTACTCCACAAAGTAATCTATTGTGTCAGCCGATAACCAGGCATCCAGACCTAGCCAGGCAGGATGGGTGAAGTGATGGAGTGTGACAACAGGTGCCAATCCGTGTTGCAGACAGGCGGCCAGGCGATCGCCATAGGCATCTAATGCTGGTCGATCAAATGCAGGTGGCGAAGTGGGTTCGGTTCGGGTTGTGGGTTGTACCCTGGCCCATTCAATCCCTAAACGGAAAGCGTTTAGCCCCATCGTCTGACACGTCTGAAAGTCTTCCTCATACCGTTGCCAGAAACCAGAAGCTGTTCCCGTCTTCATCACGATGCCTTGCTGTTCCGACAGTGACCAATTGTTTTGGGGTTCTCCAATACCATTAAAGCCACCTTCGCTTTGATAACCCGAAGTAGCCACGCCCCAGAGAAAAATATTATTTTGATTTGTTGTCATGGATTATTAAACTACGGGTAGCTGACTCCTCACTTGTTCTAACACAATCTCAGCCACTCGCAGGGCGGCTTGCGGTTGACCGATTTTGAGAGACTGTTGCCGCATAAATGCTAACTGTTCTGGCTCGTTGAGCAGATGAATCACAGCAGGAGGCACCATTCCAGGCAAGCGCAGTTGAATGCCAGCCCCCATCGCCGCCACCACATCGGCATTCCATTCCTCCTGTCCAGGATAGGGATCGATGATAATCATGGGTGTGCCGCGTGCCAGGATTTCGCTGGTCATCAGTCCACCTGCCTTTGTGATAACCAGATCACTGGCGACAATGAGATCATCCACATAGTCAATCAGTTCTAACTTGCGAATGGCCATGCCGGGGCCATCTGCCAGATCGGATAATCTCTTCAGCAGGGTTTCGTTGCGTCCTGCCACAATCACCAGCAGACCCGAACAATCGCTCTGGAGCAGTTTTGACACCATTGAGTGAACTCGTTTGGGTTGTAACCCGCCACCAAACAGGGTGATGACAGGACGATCGCTCGGTAAACCATGTCGTTGCCGCATTGCTGCTTGAGTTTTGGGTTCCATCACCTCTAGCTTGACAGGAATGCCAGTGACATGCACCAGCGCAGGATCAATGCCGCGCTCAATCAACACTTCTGCTGTGAGGATATTGGGTAAGAAATACCCTTCTACCCCTGGATTTAACCAGCTACTATGAGCCATCACGTCTGTCACAACGACGAAGTGAGGTTGGGGTAACTCTCCTGCCTGATCCAACAATTGCAGTAATCGGCTAGGAATTTGTTGGACACAAATGACAGCATCAAATGGAGTTTGTTTAACTAACCGCTCTAAGTCCTTGAGAAACGGACGTTCAATCTTAGCGTAAAGCAAATTGTCATTCATTGATTCTTCCAGGTCCTCAACATCGCTGCCTTCATAAATGACGCGATAGAGTTGCGGAACTCGTTCACTCAACCGTTCATAAACCGTGGTTAAGCTTTCGCGCAACAGAGGACTGGCGTATTCTAAAGCATCTTCAATTTGCACTTCCGCGTTTGGAAAGCGGTGAAAGGCATTTTGTAGTGCTTTGGCAGCACTTTTATGACCAGACCCCAGTGAGGCATAAAGAATCAAAATGCGTGTCATGGGTGCTCCTGCAGATGCGATGTAAAACAGAGTGAATCGGATCAGGATTCCCAGCTAGAATCCTGGCTTCCCCTCTGATAATAAACCTTGAGGAGCGATCGCATCTTGATCTAGCAATCCTATTTGAAGTGCCAACAGGCAAGGGGCTTAAGCCCCTTGTTCCTCCAGATTGTCCTTTCATAAATGATTTAGATTTGCTACAAAGACAAGATTCTCCATACAGCAATTCAAATATATTGAGAATATTGAGAACCACGTTATAAAGGTAATGCTAATTGAGTGCGTCCCACTTTTGTATTTTTCTAAACCCAGTTTTGCGGGTGGCGGGGGCACAGCCCCCGCCACCCGCAAAACTGGGATGCACTCTGCCATTTGCTAGAGGGAAGAGTTGTGCCTAGAGCCACGATTATTCAGCCTAATCAGTCCTATACCTTTGCTGATTACTTCAAACTCAACTATGCCCCGCAGGATATTCTGGCGTACTTTAAGGTAGCCCTCCATCGTCGCTCGATCACATTCCCTCGCTATACTGGTCGCCTCGATCGCCTCAATGATCTTAAAATTCGCATTGAAGAGAGCCTGCCCCGTCTTAGTTTAACTAGCGAAATGGCGCGGCGAGAATTTCTCATTGCTCCCGTGTTGACGGATGTGTTGCACTACACTAAAGCTAATCTAAACGTTGAGTACCCCCTTGTCGTGAGCCATCAACTCAAGGGTTCTCTGGACTATTTGCTCCAGAATCACCAAACCTTTCTTGTGATTGAAGCCAAAAACGAAAATTTGGAACGAGGTTTTGTGCAACTGGCGATCGAACTGATTGCCCTTGATCAGTGGATCGAGTCAGTGCAGCCCATCCTGTTTGGAGCGATTTCAACAGGAAACATCTGGCAGTTTGGACAATTCGATTGCCACTCTCGTGAAGTGACTCAAGATCTCAATCTGTTCCGAGTTCCAGCTGATCTGGAGGATCTGTTAAGGATTTTAGTCAAGATTCTTGAACCTTGACCCCTTCGCTTTTAAGAAGCATGGCTCTAATCCAGCAATCTCATGATGAAAATTTGGGCGTTGCTGAATCCGGGTATGAATTTTGATTGAGAGCCGCGCGCCGCGCGGCTCTCAATCAAAATTCATACTTCAAATTTGAGGAGATTTGTGGATGTGAAGCCTGAGGTTTCACATCCACAAATCTCTCTTCCCACATTCCGCCCTTTAACTGTCACACCAAACTATTAAGCTTCAAATCTAGTCATAGCAGGAGTTTTAAGATATTTAGCTCAAATGCACTACTACCTTATTATTCGCAATAAGTCAATCTAGTTGAAAATGGATCAGGGCGCGATCGCCGTAAGCTTGATTGCTTCGTCGTTAATTCTCAATGTGCCAGTTGGAAGTGCGGAATGTGGGTCTCTTAATTAAGCAATACCCAAATCAAACGGGTTGGGATTGACAAAGGAGTAGGGCAAACCACTGGTTGGGATCAGTCCAGGCTTGAATGGGGGGGAGTCCTTTGTGCTGGAGCGTTTGACGCATCTGATTTAGGTCGAATTTGCGGGAAATTTCGCTCAGCAGGGTTTCGCCAGCGGCAAAATTCACGGTGAGTCCTAACGCTTTTAAGTCCACAGTCTGAGCCGTCAGGCTGCGTAAGTGCATTTCAATTTGGTGCTCGGTTTCGTTATAAAACGACCAGTGCTCAAATTGAGTCAGGTCAAAATTGCCGTCAAATTTTTGGTTTAAGTGTTGCAGCAAATTCAAATTAAACGCAGCAGTAACACCTTGGGCATCGTTGTAGGCAGCTTCCAGAATGGGTTTAGGCTTTTGTAAATCAATCCCCAGCAGAAAATATTCACCGGGTTGCAATGCTGTTTTAACTTGACTGAGAAAGCGATCGCACTCCACTGCATTAAAGTTACCTAAACTACTGCCAATAAAGCAGATCATGCGAGTTGGAAAAGCAGTTGGTGCCAGTCGTTCTAAAGCTAAATGATAGGTGCTAACCAGTCCATGAATGTGCAGAGTCGGATAGTCATTGAGTAGAGCTTGGGCACTGTGCTCTAAGATGGCTGGACTAATATCAATTGGGACATAGCCAAGGGGATAATCCTGCGCTTGATACGCATTCAGTAATAAACGAGTCTTGGTGGAACTGCCGCTACCAAGTTCCACTACTTCACAAACTCCTGTGGTTTGAGCGATCGCCACTGCACATTGTTGCAAAATGGCCGCCTCAGTGCGAGTCAAATAATATTCGGGTAGGTCGCAAATTTGTTCAAACAGTTGCGATCCATAATCATCGTAGAAATAGCGTGGGGGCACAGATTTAGGAGAATGACTCAGACCTGAAACGACTTCTTGAGCAGCATCCAACTCAGTCTGATCGAACTCATGTGGATTTAATAAATACTCAATTTGGAGGCGATGCTCTAAATTGGATGATGCAGGCGTGGACAACAAAGGAACAGGGCGATCGCCAGCCTTTTGAGGTCGGCTGCTTGAGCGAGAAGAATGAAATGATGTAAATGATGTCATTGAGCCTCGGAGAATTCATCAACAGATGACTATGGGGCGATCGGAGTCGGTTGGTTACTTCGTCCATTGATCACGCCTTCAGTCAAATCTGCTCTATTATTCTCTGACTCAAATCTAACATTTGGCTGAATTTCGACTAAGAATCAGTAGCTACCCTCACTCCAAAAGAGTGATTGACTAACCCAATCATAAGACCACAATTCAATCATAAGAGTGGAGTAAACCATGACGCAGTCCGTAGAACACCCGTTGAATCATTGCGCGTTGGTCTTCAGTCAGAGAAACTTGAGAAGACAACAGCAACATTAGTTGATTTACTTCTGTTGAAGTAATTTGACAAGAAACAAGGATTTGATTGATCCAATCCTCTAAAGAAACTTCCAGAAACTCGAAATGCATCATAACTGGGATGAGGGTTGACGAACAAATTAGCCTTATTCTCTCTAAATTATGGAACCCAATTACTCTGTCTCAGAGATGAGATGTGTGAAATCAGAGCAATCTTCAAAGAACGATGAATTTTGAATTTAGCCAGGGTAAGTCTGAGAACAATTGATTTTTGCTGCTTCGACTATGCTTACTTCAATGCATCTCAACTCACTGCTCACATCCTCCTTAAGGCTTACTTTCGTCTTAAAAACTTGCAAAACGCTAAGGCAGGATTAGCTCTGAGGATAGAGTTACATCCGAATTGGGATCTTAGATGATCGACGGAGATATAACTTTATTTCTATTTATATCTGCGATCGCACTTCCCCTTAAGGCTGAAGTCCACTATTATGCCAACTGAAACCGCTACCCCCGATACAGACCATCTCGATTTAAAGCAACTTCTGAGAACATTAGCTGAAGTCAAAAAAGGAAATTTTTCTGTTCGGATGCCCACTGAGCAAACGGGACTGGCCGGTAAGATAGCCGACACCTTAAATGACATCATTGAGATGAATGAACAGATGGCGACGGAACTAGAGCACGTCAGCACTGTGGTGGGCAAAGAGGGCAAGATAGATGAGCGGGCAGCATTGGTAGGTGCAAAAGGGGCATGGAGAGCCAGTGTCACCTCCGTCAACACCTTGATTACCGATCTGGTGCAACCTATGTCCGAAACGACACGGGTGATTCGAGCAGTAGCCAATGGGGACTTATCTCACACGATCGCCACGGAAATTGAAGGCAAACCGCTGCAAGGGGAGTTCCTGCAAACGGCCCAAATCGTCAACACAATGGTGGATCAGCTTAACTCGTTTGCCTCGGAAGTAACACGGGTGGCGCGGGATGTGGGAACAGAAGGAAAACTGGGTGTGCAGGCCCAAGTCCCAGGCGTGGCAGGCACCTGGAAAGACCTGACCGATAGTGTCAATTCTATGGCGGGCAATCTGACGGCTCAGGTGCGGAACATTGCCGAGGTGACCACTGCGGTAGCCAATGGGGATTTGTCGAAGAAAATTACTGTAGATGTGAAGGGCGAGATCCTGGAATTGAAAAACACCATTAATACGATGGTAGATCAACTCAACTCGTTTGCCTCAGAGGTGACACGGGTAGCACGGGAGGTCGGAACAGAAGGCAAGCTCGGTGTTCAAGCCGATGTCCGGGGGGTTGCTGGCACCTGGAAAGACCTGACGGATAGCGTCAATTCTATGGCGGGCAACCTGACGGCCCAGGTGCGGAACATTGCCGAAGTCACCACCGCCGTGGCTAATGGTGACCTCTCTAAAAAAATCACTGTGAATGTGAAGGGTGAAATTTTAGAATTGAAAAACACCGTCAATACAATGGTGGATCAGTTGAATTCCTTTGCCTCAGAGGTGACACGGGTAGCGCGGGAAGTGGGTGCAGAAGGGAAACTGGGTGGACAAGCCCAAGTCAAAGGGGTGGCGGGCACCTGGAAGGATCTGACCGATTCAGTTAATTTTATGGCGGGCAGTCTAACCGCTCAAGTGCGGAACATTGCCGAAGTCACCACCGCAGTCGCTAACGGCGATCTCTCCAAAAAAATCACTGTGGATGTCAAGGGCGAGATTCTGGAACTGAAAAACACCATCAATATCATGGTGGATCAGTTGAATTCCTTTGCTTCAGAGGTGACACGGGTAGCACGGGAAGTGGGAACAGAGGGCAAACTGGGAGTGCAGGCTGAAGTGGGAGGGGTGGCGGGCACCTGGAAGGACTTGACCGACAGTGTGAACTCAATGGCCGGTAACCTAACGGCCCAGGTGCGGAATATTGCTGAAGTGACTACCGCAGTCGCCAATGGGGATTTGTCTAAAACCATCACCGTGGATGTCAAAGGTGAGATTTTGGAACTGAAAAACACCATCAATACGATGGTGGATCAACTTAGTTCCTTTGCTTCAGAGGTGACGCGGGTGGCACGAGAGGTCGGTTCTGAAGGGAAACTGGGTGTGCAGGCAGACGTGCGGGGCGTGGCAGGCACCTGGAAAGACTTGACCGATTCGGTGAACTTCATGGCTGGGAGCTTGACCTCGCAAGTGCGAAACATTGCAGCGGTTACCACCGCCGTGGCGAATGGCGACCTGTCGAAGAAAATTACGGTCAGCGTCAAAGGCGAGATTTTGGAACTGAAAAACACCGTCAATACAATGGTGGATCAGTTAAATTCCTTTGCCTCGGAAGTGACGCGGGTGGCGCGGGAGGTCGGTTCCGAAGGGAAACTGGGAGTACAGGCCCAGGTTCCCGGAGTGGCAGGCACCTGGAAAGACCTGACGGATTCGGTAAACTTCATGGCAGGCAGTTTGACCGCGCAGGTACGGAACATTGCTGAGGTCACGACGGCTGTGGCCAATGGGGATTTGTCGAAGAAAATCACGGTGGATGTCAAAGGGGAAATTTTGGAACTAAAAAACACCATCAATACGATGGTGGACCAGTTGAATTCTTTTGCCTCAGAGGTGACACGGGTGGCACGGGAAGTGGGCACCGAAGGGAAATTGGGGGTGCAGGCCTATGTTCGTGGGGTAGGTGGCACCTGGAAGGATTTGACGGATAACGTAAACTTGATGGCGGGTAACTTAACGGCACAAGTCCGCAATATTGCTGAAGTGGCAACAGCGATCGCCAACGGCAATCTCTCGAAAAAAATTACCGTGGATGTCAAAGGGGAAATTCTAGATCTAAAAAACACCATTAATACAATGGTGGATCAACTCAGTTCGTTCGCTTCAGAGGTGACGCGGGTGGCACGGGAGGTGGGCACCGAGGGAAATTTGGGCGGACAGGCTCAAGTCGTGGGAGTGGCGGGCACCTGGAAAGACCTGACCGATAATGTCAACTCAATGGCGAGTAATCTGACTTCGCAGGTGCGGGGTATTGCCAGAGTGGTGACAGCCGTTGCCAACGGCGACTTGAAACGCAAATTAATGTTAGATGCCAAAGGGGAAATCGAAACCCTGGCAGACACAATTAATGAAATGATTGATACGCTGGCTACCTTTGCCGATCAGGTAACGACAGTGGCACGGGAAGTGGGCATCGAAGGGAAGTTAGGGGGACAGGCAAAAGTACCGGGCGCATCGGGCACATGGCGCGACTTGACCGATAACGTGAATGAATTGGCAGCCAACTTAACGACTCAGGTGAGAGCGATCGCCGAAGTCGCTACGGCAGTTACCAAAGGAGACTTGACCCGATCGATCGCTGTGGAAACCCAGGGTGAAGTTGCTGTTTTGAAGGACAACATTAACCAGATGATCGCCAATCTGCGCGAAACAACGCAGAAAAACACAGAGCAAGATTGGCTCAAGACCAACCTGGCTAAATTTACCCGCATGTTGCAGGGGCAGCGCAACCTGGAAGCTGTGGCCAAACTGATTCTCTCGGAACTGGCTCCGTTGGTGTCGGCGCAACAAGGTGTGTTTTACTTAATGGAAGTGAGCGAGAATCACCCACCCTATCTCAAACTGTTAAGTACCTATGCTTATCGGGAACGTAAGCATCTATCCAACCGCTTTCAATTGGGTGAGGGCTTGGTGGGACAGTGCGGACTGGAAAAAGAGCGCATTTTGATTACCGAAGTACCGCAAGATTACATTAAAATTAGCTCTGGGTTAGGAGAAGCCACGCCTCTCAATGTTGTAGTGTTACCTGTGCTGTTTGAAGGACAGGTCACTGCCGTAATTGAACTGGCTTCCCTGTGTCGCTTTAGCGAAATTCACTTGACTTTCCTGGATCAGTTAACAGAGAGTATTGCTATCGTTCTTAACACGATCGCTGCTAGTATGCGAACCGAGGAATTACTCAAACAATCGCAATCCCTGGCGGAAGAACTGCAAACGCAACAGAAAGAACTGACAGGCACCAATCAACGACTGGAACAACAGGCTCAATCCCTCAAAGCTTCGGAGGACTTGCTCAAAAATCAACAAGAGCAGTTGCAACAAACCAACGAGGAACTGCAAGAAAAAGCTGAACTCCTGGCACTGCAAAATCGCGAAGTAGAACGCAAAAATCAAGAAATCGAACAGGCCAGGCGATCGCTGGAAGAAAAAGCAGAACAGCTTGCTCTCAGTTCTAAATACAAATCTGAATTTCTGGCCAACATGTCGCACGAGTTGCGAACTCCGCTCAATAGTCTCCTTATCTTGTCACGGTTGCTGTCTGAAAATAGCGAAACCAATCTCACCACCAAACAAGTAGAATACGCCCATACGATCTATACCTCTGGTAATGATCTGTTAGAACTGATCAACGACATTCTCGACTTGGCCAAGATTGAATCGGGCACCATGTCAATCGAAGTGGATCTGACCTCCTTTGCTGACCTGCGGGATAATCTCAACCGCACCTTTCGGCAAGTCGCCCAAGATCGGCAACTTGATTTTCAGATTCACCTGGATGAATCGCTGCCTCGCACGTTTTACACCGATGCCAAACGGTTACAGCAAGTGCTGAAAAATCTGCTTTCCAATGCCTTTAAGTTCACTGAGCAGGGGCAAGTTCGTTTAGAGATCAAACCAGTAATGCAAGGCTGGAGTCCGAATCATCAGGGTTTGAACCAAGCCGATCGCGTGTTTGCTTTTTCGGTATTTGATACGGGCATTGGCATTGCTCCCGAAAAACAGCAAGTGATTTTTGAAGCCTTCCAGCAAGCCGATGGCACCACCTCCCGAAAATACGGCGGCACAGGATTAGGCTTGTCAATCAGTCGGGAAATAGCTCGCTTGTTAAGTGGTGAAATTCGGCTTTCCAGCGCCTTGGGCAGGGGAAGCACCTTCACGCTCTATGTCCCACAGTACTTGCCGCAGAACGAACTGCAACTGCCGCACCAGACAACTCCATCCTCCCTACCCCTGTTGACTTCAGTCCGTGCCAATCCACAACCCGTCGAAGTCAATAGTCCACCACCACCCGCCACTGCTTCACTCTCCCCTTCAGCACCCTCCCCACTCCTACCTACCTCTGATCTGCCCCTGCTACCCTCTTTACTGCCAATTGAGATCGAAGACGATCGCGAATTAATTCAACCGGGCGATCGCACTTTATTGATCATTGAAGATGATGTAAACTTTGCCCGGATTCTGCTCGATATTGCCCGACAGCAGGGCTTCAAAGGACTCGTGGCCACCCGTGGCAATGTCGGATTAGCAATGGCGCAACAGTTCAAACCGACTGCCATTATGTTGGACATTCGACTCCCGATTTTGGATGGATGGACCGTATTGGATCGGCTCAAGCATGATCCCAATACCCGACATATTCCCGTTCACATCATGTCTGTGGAAGAAGGGTTGCAGCGTTGTTTGCGTCAGGGCGCGATCGCCTATTTACAGAAACCCGTCACTCGCGACGTTCTGTTAAATGCACTAGCCAGAATTCGAGAGTTTGTCGATCGCCCTGTCAAAGCCTTACTGATTGTCGAAGACGATGAACATCAGCGGCAGAGTATTGTGGAATTGATCAGCCATGATGATGTCGAAAGCACAACGGTTGGAACGGGAGCAGAAGCGCTAGCAGCCCTGAGCACGAGTCATTTTGATTGTCTAGTGCTAGATCTGGGTCTGCCAGACATCAGTGGGTTTGAGTTGATTGAACAAATCAAGCGCGATCCCCGTTTGGACTATTTGCCAATCGTCATTTACACGGGTTTAGAACTGACTCCTGCTGAAGAACTGGCCCTACGCCGCATTTCTGATACGATTATCATTAAAGATGCCCGATCGCCCGAACGTCTTTTGGATGAAACGGCGCTATTCCTGCACCGCATTCAAGCTAATTTGCCACCTGCTCAACGCCAAATGTTAGAGTGCGTGCAACAAAATGACCCCGTTTTGGTGGGTAAGAAGGTTCTAATTGTAGACGACGATGTTCGCAACATTTTTGCCCTGACAAGTTTGCTGGAACGCTATCAAATCCAAGTGCTCTATGCAGAAAATGGTCGAGATGGTATTGCTAAACTCCAAAGCAATCCCGATATCAGCATTGTGTTAATGGATGTGATGATGCCAGAGATGGATGGTTACGAAACAACACGAGCCATCCGTCAAATTGAGCAATTTGCGTCCCTACCGATTGTGGCATTAACGGCAAAGGCTATGAAGGGCGATCGCGAAAAATGTCTCAATGCTGGAGCGTCTGACTACATTCCGAAGCCCATCGATACCGAACAATTGCTCTCGCTCCTGCGCGTCTGGTTGCACAAGTGAGGGAAATGCCAATCAAATCTTTGTTCTCTAGCACGCTGTATGTATGTCATCTGAAACCAAGGTCAATGTCCTCTTAGTAGACGACCACCCTGAAAATCTGGTTGCATTGGAAGCCATCATCCATCCCCTGGGGCAGAACTTGGTCAGCGCTGTTTCTGGAGAACACGCCTTGAGGTGCTTGCTGGATCAAGACTTTGCCGTGATCTTGCTGGATGTGCAAATGGTTGGTATGGATGGATTTGAAACCGCTGCTCTAATCCGCCAACGAGAACGATCGCGCTACACTCCGATTATTTTTCTGACTGCATTTAGTGACAATGAAGCCTTAATCTCTAAAGGCTATGCGTTGGGAGCGGTGGATTACCTGCTGAAACCTATTGACCCAATGATCTTAACCTCCAAAGTAAGTGTGTTTGTTGACCTGTATAAAAAAAATATTGAAGTGCGACGACAGGCGGAACAACTGGTGGCTAAAAATCTGGAAATCCTTCACGCCGAAGCAGCCCGGCAACAGGCAGAAACAGCCAACCGCATGAAAGACGAATTTTTAGCGATCGTTTCCCATGAATTGCGAACCCCGCTCAATTCTATTCTGGGTTGGTCACAGCTATTGTTAAACAGAAAATTGGATGAAGCAAAAACTACCCAGGCATTACAGATTATTGCACGGAATGCCAAATCCCAGGCGCAATTGGTAGAAGATATCCTGGATGTGTCTGGACTAATGCAGGGCAAAATTCGGCTCGACTTGCAAGCAGTCGATGCGATCGCTGTCATCGATTCGGTTGTCACATCAGTACAACCCCTGCTTGCAGGAAAGTCTCTGCAATTGGAGACACAATTGCATCCGTCAGCGCAAATGATTCAAGCTGACCCAGAGCGGCTGCGGCAAATTATCTGGAATTTGGTGACCAATGCCATTAAGTTCACTCCTGTAGGTGGACAAATTACCGTGACACTATCAGTCGAGCGATCGCAACCCTCCACTCACCCCAAATTTGCCCAACTCCAAGTCATTGATACAGGCATTGGCATCGCTGCTGATTTGTTACCTCACATCTTTGACTATTTCCGCCAAGCTGATAGTTCCTCAACGCGAGCGCAAGGAGGATTAGGACTGGGCTTGGCGATCGTCTCTCAACTGGTGGCACTCCACCACGGCAGAATCGTCGCGGAAAGTGCAGGCGCAGGTCAAGGCTCAACATTTACGGTTTACTTACCCCTGGCATTGACTCAGCAAGAGAACTGGGAAACAACCGCAACAGGGATGAAAACCGAAACGAATGGACAAACGATTCTCGACTGGGTGCAGGTATTGCTCGTTGAAGACCATGATGATAACCGCGCTTTAATCCAATTTGTGTTGGAACAAACTGGAGCTAAAGTAACTGCGGTTGCCTGCGCTGAAGCCGCTCTCTCTGTTTTAGAACAGACCACACCCGATATTTTGATCAGTGATATTGCTATGCCCGAAACCGATGGTTATCAATTAATTCGGCAAATTCGCGCCCAAGAGCAACACTCTGAGAAGACGGGTTACTCTAAGAGGGTGCACCTGCCTGCAATCGCCCTCACTGCTTATGCCAAGTCCGAGGATGCTGCCCAAGCTCTCGCCTCTGGGTTTCAAGCACATCTAGCCAAACCAGTAGACGCAACGGTACTGATTAATACAATTATGCAACTTTTGAACGATCGTCAAAATCTCAACAGTGGTCTTGTTGCTCAAGCTAACAATCCTAATTCGGTTAATCTATTGAGTCAAAATTCCCTAGAGAATAGCGGCGATCGTTTCTAATTCGGACTTACGCACGAAGTGCGTAAACCGGGATGATTGGGGGATTTGTGGGACGCGATGCGTCCCACAAATCCCCCAACTGCGTAAGTCCTATAGCTGTAGCCACTTTTCTTAGGACGTTTTTGTGGGGGGCTTCGCGCCCCCACAAAAACGTCCTTGTCCTAACCGCCGTGGCTACGGCTATAAATCTAAAAAATCAATCAGAAATTCCACCGACAGAACTACCTTACATTTTTGAGAAGTTTTATCGTGTACCCCAAAGCGAATCCTGGAAGCTACAAGGAATTGGGCCGGGCTTGTCCCTGGTGAAACGATGGATTGATTGCTTGCAAGGAGCAATCGATGTAGACAGTGCGGCGGGGTGGACAACATTCTCCGTCAGCTTGCCCCTACGCTTAGAGGTGCGATCGTGATTAATCCTTAACCAACAGAATAGAGTTGGTAAACTCCTCGATGACTCGAAAATATGCCTGTCCAGAGACATCTGCAACATTGTTATGCCCTGCTTCTGGCACCAACCAGAGCCGCTTGGGTGGGGGAGCCGCTGCATAAAGCGACTCACTCATGTCAGCAGGAATTTCTGAATCGGCCATGCCATGAATAAATAACACAGGCAATTGTAAGCGAGGGACTTTTTGAATTGACTGAAAACGCTGGGTTAACAGCAGGTCAACTGGGAACAGGGCATATTGACCAATGCGATCGATGACATCTTTCACAGAAGTGAAGGAACTTTGTACGATTAAACCCGCCGCATCGGGATGGCGCAATGCCAGATCGATCGCCACTGCTCCCCCCAACGAGTGACCGTAGATCATGATGCGCTCTGGAGAAATTTGGCGATCGCTGACCAAATGTTGCCAGGCCACCTCGGCATCCTGATACACCTTATCCTCACTGGGAAAACCACCCCCACTCAACCCATAGCCACGATAATCAATCAGTAAAACATTGAATCCCATCTGGTGAAACCGATGAGCATGAGCCGCATTCGCTCCGATATTTACCCCATTGCCGTGAAGATAGAGCAGCACTGGACTGGAGGCATTCTGGACAGGCATCCACCAACCGTGCAGGCGCGTCTCTGGCTCTGTTTGGGAAACAGGCAACCACACCTCCTCAAAAGCCACCCCGAAATTGGCTGGTGTTTTCTCGATCGCCTGTTGAGGGAAAAAAATGAATCGGGTCTGGCGAAAATACAGATACAAACAGATGGTCGTATACGCGATCGCCAACAGCCCCATCAATGGGAATAGCCATTTGCGTAACACAAGTGATGTCGCCTTCAACATAGATAGCTAATCAGTAAGATAAACGGTTAGATTTCCCTTTGTACCCTCTGTGCCTTTGTGGTTTTCTCTCTGGTTATCCCATCTAACCTTTTCCCTTTTTCCCTTTTCCCTTGTCTTTTTTACTGTCCTCCTTACTCTTAGCCTTACCCAACTTTTCATCCTTTCCCTGCTTAGAAGATTTCTCTGGCTCAGGTTCACTCACAATTGGTTCTGGAGTTGGTTCTAGAGCAGTAGCGATCGCTTCCACCTGTGCCGCTGCCTCAAACTTCACCTCTTCTGGAACCTGAACCTTTTCATCTACTACCATCCCTCCATCTGTTGCCAGAGGTAGTTGCTGATGCCAACTCGTTGCTTGCTCATAAAGATGAGCCACTCGTAGCAATAGACTCTCCTGAAGAACGTTACCAATCAGTTGCAGCCCAATCGGTAGTCCCTTGCTGTCAAAGCCACAGGGCAAACTCAATCCAGGCAATCCGGCTAAGTTGACAGGAATTGTCATGAGGTCAGACAGGTACATACTCAGCGGATCATCGGTCTTTTCACCAGCCTTAAATGCAGTCGTTGGAGACGTGGGACAAACCAGAATATCCACCTGCTCAAAGGCTTTTTCAAAATCCTGTTTGATCAGGGTACGAACTTTTTGCGCCTTCAGGTAATAGGCATCATAGTAACCTGCCGACAGGGTGTAGGTGCCAATCATGATGCGGCGCTTGACTTCTGCCCCAAAGCCCTGAGCACGGGTTTGCAAATACATATTCAGCAAGTTATCAGGGCGATCGCTGCGATAGCCGTATTTCACGCCGTCATAGCGAGCTAAATTAGCTGAAGCCTCCGAAGGCGCAATGATGTAATAGGTTGGCAAGCCATAGCGAAACTGGGGACAAGAGATCTCCTGTACCGTTGCCCCCAATTCCTCGAACTTGGCGATCGCCTGCTGCACCGCCTGTTCCACTTCTCTGTCTAATCCGTCCCCAAAGGTTTCCTGAATCACCCCAATCCGCACCTCTTTGGGATTCAATTCGGTTTGTAACTGAGCAGCATAGTCTGGAATCTCGACATTGAGGCTGGTCGAATCTTTGGCATCGTAACCTGCGATCGCCCCTAGCAAAATCGCGGCATCCTCCACCGTGCGACTAAAGGGGCCGATTTGATCCAAAGAGGAAGCATAGGCAACCAGTCCGAATCTGGAAACCAGTCCATACGTCGGTTTCATGCCAATGACCCCACAGAGGGACGCGGGTTGACGAATGGAACCGCCTGTATCAGAACCAAGGGCGATCGGTACTTCTCCTGCTGCTACGGCAGCGGCAGAGCCACCCGAAGACCCACCGGGAACACGATCCAAATCCCAGGGATTGGCTGTGACCTGAAAGGCAGAGTTTTCTGTGGAACTACCCATCGCAAATTCATCCAAATTGGTCTTGCCTACCATGACTGTTCCCAACTGCCGCAATTTTTGAGTGACCGTGGATTCGTAAGGCGGCACAAAATTTTGCAGGATCTTTGATCCGCAAGTTGTAGGAATCCCCTGGGTACACATATTATCCTTGATACCAATAGGAATCCCTGCCAATAAGCCAATCTTCTCACCCGCAGCGATCCTGGCATCTACTTGCTGGGCTTGCTGCAACGCATAATCCGCTGTGACGTGCAAAAAACTCCGGATACTGGGTTCTAATGCCTGGATGCGCTCCAGTGTCTCTTGTGCTATTTCGACAGCAGAGCGCTCTTTATTGACCAGTTGATGATGCAATTCGCGGATGGATGCCATGCAGCGACCTCATGATTTAGCAATTCAAGACCTCAATCAGTTTAGCAATTCCAATGTGAGTTCGATCATCACCGTTTGAGGGCTGTGGTACGTCGCGCCATAGCCCTCAAACGGCAGTTTATCGAACTCACGTTGGAATGATAGGACTGCCGCACTTCATGCAAAAAACCAAAATAGCTGGGGGATTCGTAGTGCTTCACGCCCCACAAATCCTCCAACTGCATAAGTCCCAGGTTAATCAGAACTGTCTATCTGCAAAAAAAATCGGGAAACTTGTTCAAGTTTAAATCAAGGTCTTTCCTTCGGTCCGTAACCGATGACAGCGACTTTGTGCCGATAGATTAATTCAGCCCCGTACCAACCTGTGACTGCCAGAAGGGTTGCTACAATCAATGACAAAATCATGCCAGTGGGAATGATGACCTTTGTTGGATCTCCCCATCTCAAACCCAAATTAATTAGTGAAATGCCAAGAGCAGTCACGTTACCAATCATGTGAATCCAGCCCGCGTTATGCTGTCGGACGCGATCGATTTTCAAAAAATCCATCATTCCTGTGACCGCAGCAACCAGCCCTGTAACAATTCCGGCTCCAATTAACCAAATAGAAGCTCTCGCCCAAAACAGGTCACGAGTTAGCCAATACCCTAGATCGGTGAATAAGACAGCCGACAAAAAAGCAATGGGGAAAGTAACGAGTAGCGGGTGGACTGGGTGTCCGGCGATCGCGACAGTGCTGGGTACACCCGAATCTCGATATTCCCGCTCATCGCTTTCAATCAGTGGTGGAATGTTTGGAGTTTGTGTCATGTTAAAAACCTCAGGCAAGTGCTGCTTCTACGTCTGCTTCTACTTTCGTTTTAGCGCTCAAAAACTCTTGCGCTAACACCACTAATTGCTCCTCTTCTATACATTCACGCACTGCATTAAAGATCTCGCTCTCCTCTTCCTCGACGTGATGCATTATCGCTTCTTGCAGGTGTTGCAGTTTTGTTTTGAACTCTACATCTGTTGAATCGAGAGATTTCATCTGCTCCAACAAGATTTTAGCAGCAGTATGTTCTTCTTCAGCTTCTTCGATGTACTGCTTGGTCTGTTCATATTCCTGCATCGCCGGATAGAATACTAGTTCTTCGGCAAGTGCGTGAAGGTTTAATTCCTTGTAAATCTGCTCAAAAATCTGCTGAGATTTCTTTGTACCCTTAGCCGTTTCAATTTGAGCAAACAGTTCTTCCACTTTGCGATGATCAGCTTCGATCAAAGTCAAAATATCATCCACTTTTGTCCTAGCCACAGTGCTCTCCTTCTCTTCCATACGTCGCGCATTGTTTCACTAACGCGACGTTAACCAATGGTGAATACTTTGCTGATTAATAGCCCGGAGTTTAAGTTTCCGGGCCTAATGCAATCAATTCAGTCAGATGTGAGGTTGATCGCTCCACGACTTCGCTAATCGCACTCAACTTATCGCATAGAAGCAGTCATCTGCTGTTGCAAACGATCTTTGGCTGCTTTGAATTCAGTCGCCAACCGCTCACTTTGTTCGCTGGTGCAATTGTCGCGAATCGCCGAGAACATCGTGCTTTCCTCTTGACGAACGTGGTCCATCACAATGTCCTTCAAGGAGTTAACTGCACGCTTAAATTCCGCAGAGGCAGGATTCATCGCCTTAATTTGTTGCATTAAGGTCTTCATTTGAGCTTGCTCATCATACAGTTCTTGGACATCGCCTTCACCGTAGAACGAGCGAACCGCAGGGTAGACAACCTGCTCTTCTGCCTCTGCATGAACCGTCAGATCCTTATAGATTTGACCAAAGTATTCCTGGATTTTTTGAGGATCGTTGCTCTTGTCAATCTCCATGAACAACACATTCACTTTCTGGTGATCCATACGAATGATGTCCTGAATGTTCATATCAGACTTGTCAGAAGTCTGAGTGACAACACTACCTGCTACACCAGACATGGCAGCGATCGCATCTTGCACTCTCGCCCACAAGCCCTGATCGGCATCCTGTCCAGTCAATTCACGGACACCCAGAATTTCTAACACACCTTTGAGTTGCTCCTGATGGGCACGGTTTTCAAAGTTGACTGTGTTTAAGGGAGTAATGGCTGCTTCTACATCTGCTCCAACTTTTTGAGCCGCCTTATGAATCAACAATCCAGTCATTACCTGCTGGTGCTTCAGCAACTCATGTTGAGCCATTTTTTCGTATGTAGAAAGCTGAGAGCCAGACATCATCTGGTCAATTTTTTTAACCATTTCAGTCATCGTGTTAGGCGTTTCTGCCCGTACACCATACTGAACGATGACCGTCTCCAAAACACCGAGATTTTTTCTGTCACTCTCTAGCATGTTTTGAAGAGTTTCACGCACCTTTTCATCTGAAGTTGCAGAGAGAAACTTTTGTTCATTAGAAATGAGTAACTCTTGAACTGCTTTCATCCCTGCTAGTTTTGCAGCGATCGCATTGCGCTTTGCATCATCAAGGGCGATAGCCATAATGTTCTCCTCAAATAACTGTCCTAAACATGTTATTGACATGTTTATGCACAAAGTCTCTCATTTCAAATGAAATAAGTTCATCGCTCTTCTGGTTGAACCTGTAGAAGAATTGTTAATTTATCTTTCAGAGGAAAAAAGTATTGTACGTTGCAAAATTGTGTAAAGTCAAGATGATTTTTCGGTTTCTCATCTTTGTATCATTGGCTAATCGTCGTCTACTGACCAAGCTGACTAAACTTTTGCTTGATTAGCAACGATTTCTATTTCACTACTGCTCATCAAACTTTTAGATAACAGGTCTACCCCATCTGGCAGAGGTAAAAATAGAATCTTTTTCTCTAGAATTGACCAAAATTGTATTTCCATGAAATTCAACGATTATGAGCACTGATTCAAGACACCAAGAGCATCAAGAGATTAAGCAACCTATGTCCCCTGAAGAGGTTGACCCTCAGCAAAAGCAAGCTCAAAAGGAAGAATTAGATCGGGCTGGTAAAAGCTTAACCATCAATCCAGGCGATCGCATTGATGAATCTATGTCGCTGGAAGAGAAAGCAAAGCAAGTTGCCGTTGATGCACCTGATATTACAGGAGATCATATCGTCGTACCTACTTACTTTGTCGTTGATATGCCCGATGGTGATCAGAAAGCTCTTCATCATGTTCGAGATGCGGAAGAAATTTCCGATATCATTCGCCAAGCAAGAGTAGACGAAAACGGTGAACGTACCTGGCGCTAGATATGGGTTTAAATACAGTGACAATAATGTTACTTATTTTGCCATAACTAATTATTTGGAAACATGCATTACAGGTTTACTCACTCATGTAATCTCGTCGCAAGAGCTGAATAGTTTCAGGAGAAAAGTTTATGGTTTACAACAGTGAACCCCAAGGACGAGTCATTGAGCGCCCGATTGCCATTGCGCCTGCTGAATACCACGATCGCGTTCGGTGGGGGCCAATCATCGCTGGCTTAGTTATCGCCATCAGCACTCAGTTAGTGTTAAGTGGAATCGGTGCTGCGATTGGTTTAACGGGTATTGCCAACTCAGGTGCCCCTCGCACTGACGCGGCCAATGCAGGGACAGCGATTGGTATTTGGTCAATCATCAGTTTATTACTTTCTCTGTTTCTCAGCGGATGGTTAATGGCTCGATCTTGCGGGCCGATGAATCGCAGTACAGCTCTGTTGAATGGAGCAATCCTCTGGGCAACTACGCTAGCCGTGAGTGCTTGGCTGCTATCAAGTGGGGTGTCGGGTGCATTTGGTGTGGTCGCATCTAACGCTGGAGAGATTCTCAATCAGGCTCAACAATCGGGTGTGGATATTCCAGCGACCCCAACACCGCCAGAGGTGACGGCAGAGCAAGCTCGTGATATTGCTGGTAATGCTGCCAGGGTAGGTTGGTCTTTTGCCTTTGGTTCATTGCTGGGATTAATCGCAACGTTGATTGGAGCATCGATCGGTGTACGTCGTCCACACGCTGTTACCGTGGCTCAACCAGGAGTAGACAGAACTGTAGTTCGCTAACCTGTTGCACTGAAATCAAAGCAAAGTCAACCTCCCAAACCTCTAGGGTAACCCTAGAGGTTTTTATTGCTGAGAAAAAGCACCACTACAGCAATTCTATTTGAGTGCATCCCACTTTTGTAATCTGCTAAACCCGATTTTGCGAGTGGCGCGAGCACAGCCCGCGCCACTCGCAAAATCGGGATGCACTCTTCTATTTGAATCATAAAAGGCAAGGGGCTTAAGCCCCTTGTTCTATCAAGTTGCCCCTTTACAAAGGATTCAGGATTGCTATATGCATAATATTTGCATATTTTCTCATTCTTTAGAATTCTTAAAACTAAAACTCCGGATGGACTGCGACTCTCAAGCCGATCGCTAAGATGAAAACAAGAAGATGATAAATATTGAATAAACCATTCTTTGAGCTTTTATTAATTTTCATCTTCAATTGTTTTTCATCAAACTTAAGGCGAAGTTTGTCGATTTTAACCCTGATTAAGAATTGGAAGAACGGCAATTTCTTCCAAAGGATAGCTATCGGTACTGAACTGGATTTAATTAGCTTTATTCTGTTTTCATCCATAAATGCTTTTAATTAAGGCTAATTCTAAGTTTTCCTGGCTCTTAATTGCTCGACAAAGTGAAAGTCTTCGCATTGCTGAGGAATCTAGCCATTGAGTTGTCGATATTCCGGTTGAATGCACTATGCAACAAGTTTTAGACCCCGTCGAAAGACCCAATTCACTCGATTTAGATCATTGCGATCGCCACATCACAGTAGATTTTGCCTCTGAAGAACCCTTTTCAAACAACACACTTCTGAACGGATTTTGGCTGCTGGGAACCTCATCTTGGGGTTTTGGTATTGTCAATAGAACTTTCATGGCATTGGCTGATAAATATCTCAGTGTTGTTGAAATTTCTCAATTGCTTGCAGCTTCTCTTATATTTTTTAGCTGGTTCTTTTTCAAACCATATTCAGAGGTGAGTAAAGCAAATTTCAACCGCAATTTTCTCACCCTTTATGAAGGGCAAGAAATCGCTAAGCTAAAGAATCAGCACTATTTCTATGCTACGCTCAAGCGAATGTTTGATTTGAGAAACTATCACATGATCAGGCAGGAATACGTTTTCCCCTTTCCCTATCTCTGCCAGATCTATCATCTGCTCAACCTTAAGCACTTAGAGGAAGTTCACAGCTTTAGCTTAAATAACTTGAGAATTGTTAAAGTGAGCGATTTTTGGACGACAGAAATTGGGGGGGCACTAAAGTTTCAAACCATGCTAGAGTCGCCCATCAATACGCTCAGAATTTGGAGGCAGCCGCTGGTTGAAGTAAATTTAACGTTACACACTCCGTATACCGTTGAACTCAATGTTCCTGTTTATAATGACAAGCGAATTATTGTAATTTTCAATGTTCTTCCGTTAAGCGAAACAGAGCACAAACTCTACATCGATATCTATAGTAATTTAGGTTGGCCCAAACCCATCCTACAGGCGGTATTACATCTAGCTGCTTGCCTCACGGTGTTTGAGGATTTACCGTACTTACAAAAATTGGCTGAACGGAATCTAGAGAAAATCATTCATTCACGACGAATATCAAATCATGAAACTATGTTGCTCTTTAAGCGCTTCGCTGAGTTATATAGCACAAATGCAGCATAACTTCAGGTTCTCCCCGTCAGATCTTGAGTTGCTAGGTTAACGTGAGTTCGACGAGCGGTTTTTCGTTGGGGCGGGCTGCGCCTACCCTAGCGAAAAACCTTGTTTGAGGGGTGTGGCACGTCGCGCCACACCCCTCAAACGGCATTATCGAACTTCGTCAGGTTAATAGGGAGCATGTCACCTTTGCCTATCACCCACCCTACGGGAAGAGCAAAGCTCTACATTCCCCAGCCCCTTCTCCCAGGTCGGGAGAAGGGGAGCCGGATTTAGGTTTGTAGCTTGCTTCCCGTAAGGTGGGCTGCAAAAGTGACATGCTTCCAGTTAATAAATGATTTTGGGGAGTGCAGGTTGTACCTACACTCCCCAAAATTATTACAAGTATCGACCTTTGCCCTGATAAAGGGATTACTAAAGCTTTAGCAACATGTGATTATTGGTATCGAAAGCAATCTTGCCCTCTTGCTGAAGTTTACCTAACAACCGCGTAATCGTCACGCGAGTGGTGCAGCAAGCGCTGGCGAAATCTTGATGCGTTAAACGAACACATAGTCTTGTGCCATCCTCTACTGCCTGTCCAATTTCTTGCTTTAACAGTTCTAATAAGTGGTACAAGCGATCTTCAACTCGGATCTGCCCATAGATAGATAAAAAACTTTCAGTCTGCCGAAGTCTTTGGCTAATGAGAGATAGCAAAATTTGGGCGATTTGAGGAGATTGAGAAACTTCAGTATGTGAAATGGAAACAAGTTGAACTTTAGACAGAGCGATCGCTTCATATGTCTGTAAAATCGTTAAGCTAGAGCCAAACACCATTGAATTTCGTGCTAACCCAATCAGCATTTCCTCGCCGCGATCGGACATCGTTGTGAGTTTAACCACACCTTGGGAAACCAGCCAGATCTTATTATGTTCAAGTGGAATAATTTCCCCCCGATTAAAAGAATGAATCAGGCGATCTTTATATAAGTCATCATCGGTTCGCTCTAGAGCCAATTCGGCTCGCTTCATTTCGGTTGCATCTCGCAACAGCCAACACAAATTTGATGAGGTATTCTGTCGGTTATGAGCCGCGTTAACCGTAACAGCAGCATTAAAGAAGCCTTCATGATATCTCTGGAATCGAATAGACATATCAATGCGAGACCGTTGGTTAATTTGAGACATTTTAGTTTCAAAGCTAGAGCAGTCTTCACTAAAAACTAAAGCAGTTAATGACTTACCAATTAGAAACTGCTGTTGAATATTGAAAAGTTGAGCAGCAGCGCAATTTGCTTCCTGAATAACATAAGCCATATCAGTTACTAAATAACCATCAGGTAAAAGTTCAAATAGTTCCTGATATCGTTGACGTTCTATATTCACCTTATCCTGTACAAAATTAAGTTTTTCGCTTTGCTCTAATAATTCGTTCATGGCGAGCTGAAGAGCTTCAGAGACGATTCCAAGCTCTAGAAGAGCAGTTGGAAGTAGTTCAGGAGCGGGGGAAGAAGAAGATGTGATATTCTGATATAACTGAGTTAAACGTTCATGAATCTTCTCAATCCTTTGGCTCAGCAAGCTAGTATTACTCATAAAATTCTTGAATTAGCATGGGGTAGATCGATACAGCAATCTTGTGGATTAAAGACTTGTGGATTAGAAAAATTATCCTGAGTTCAAGGAGAAAATTAGATAGAAGCGGTAGATTCTCTCAAAATTACTGCGATCAATGATTCAATATTTCTGAAGGGCGGGCACCTTAACCCATGCGGCTTAGCAACCTATTCTACAATCCCTATCACAAACACGACACAGAGGAGCCGAGTGCCAGTGCTTTACTAGAAATTGCTGAGATTTATCCTGAGAGAAGATCTATAGAGAAGCATTCGCAAAGAAAAATCCGCAGAATATTTACATTTATACAAATGCTTAATTACATTATTCTTCCTTCCATGAGGATTAAAACCTCCTAAAGGAATACAACTTTAGGAGGAGGTACAGACCAAGGCAAAATAAATTCCATCAGTTTTAACAAAGCAATGTTGCTATTAATACACTAATTCTCCATAAAAACTTAGTGTTAAAAACTGCTTATTTTCTGACTCTATACCTGATAGAAACTGTAAATGAAACCAAAGTTAGATAAAGAATTTAGGATATTGATGCAGACTGAACTATCAGGAAGTCTACTGTTTTTTCACTTCCATTCTTTCCAAATCCTACAAGCCAAATCCTACAAGGGGGAAACATCTATGAAGCCTTCTCTTTTGACGAAACTGTTGTGCGTGAGTGCGATCGCTGTTGGTGTTTCTGTATCTGTAAATCCGTCTGTCCTTGCTCAAACAACGCCAACAACTACTGATCCAACACTTACAGAGACAGAAGTAGATGACGATAATGACGGTTTTGACTGGGGCTGGTTAGGTTTATTAGGACTGATTGGGCTGGCAGGTCTGGCTCGTAAGCCCGAAGAGCGTACCGTTTATCCTGACCGGACTGTAGATCCTTCTACAACGACTCGCTCCGACTACAGGTAAGGCTGTTCCAATCCCAATGGAGTTTTTGAGGTGAGAGATAGATGTCAAGCGTAGAGGTATCATCTGATAACCACTATCTTAGCTGCTATCTCTCATCAATTTTTCCCGGTTCCAGCCCTGAAGCTTTCATATGAACGATTCTTCAAACCTTTTCTACGTTTCGAGAATTATATCGTTTAGCTCAAGGCTTTTGATGATTGGCTTACCCTTTAGTTAATCAGTCCAAAACAAGTAAATTGCAAGTTTAACGATGAATTCTCTCAAATTGAAACCAATCAATCAACAAGTCGTAGCTGTTGTTGGAGCCTCAAGTGGTATCGGGCGCATTACAGCATTGCAGTTTGCTCAGCGAGGTGCAAAGGTTGTTGTGTCAGCCCGTAGTCAATCTGGGCTTAATTCGTTGCTAGACGAAATCGCGCAAGCAGGTGGTGAAGCGATCGCCATTCCTGCTGATGTTGCTGTATTTGAGCAGGTGAAAGCGATCGCAGACAAAACGGTCGAACGGTTTGGTCGTTTGGATACCTGGGTGCATTCAGCTGCAACTGCTGTCATTGCACCGTTTGAGCGCACGACACCAGAGGAATTTAAGCGAGTTATTGATGTGAATTTGTTGGGGCAGGTGTATGGTGCAATGGTAGCCTTGCCTTATCTAAAGCAAGAGGGACGCGGAGCGCTGATTCATGTCACCTCTGTAGAAGCCAGACGTTCACTACCGTTGCAAAGCTCCTACTCTGCTTCCAAACATGGAGTTGAAGGATTTCTGGATTCTTTAAGAGTCGAATTACAACATGAAGGCATTCCCGTTAGTGTGACAAACATTCTACCTGCTACCATCAACACGCCATTCTACAACAAGGTTCGTACCAAATTAGGAGTTAAGCCGACTGGCATCCCGCCTTACTATCAGCCCGATCTGGTTGCCGATGCTATTTTGTACGCCGCAGAGCATCCTGTGCGAGAAACCATCGTGGGAGATGCCGGAGTTGCTTTAGATCTGTTACAAAAGGTTGCTCCCCAAGTGGTTGATACACTTCTACAAGCACTTGCCGTTGATGGACAATACACCTCCGAACCTAAACCAGTTGATGCTCCTGATAATCTTGAACAGGCGATCGAGGGCTACGACCATGTGGAAGGAGATTATGGGCACCTGACGATACCCAGTGCTACAGACGCGCTTCGAGGCAATTCCTTCCTGAAGTGGGGTGCGGCAGCGGGATTGGCAGTGCTTGCATTCCTGGCAATGAGAACGCTAACTGACCAAAAACCGCTTTAAGATGAAGTGCTAATGTTCGTCATAAAGCATTCATCGCAGTAAGTTGAGGAATTTTCACGATGGAATTAACGCCAACCGATCAAATTCATTCAAGTAATCAAGCCAGTCATCAAAACCCAGGGCAAATTGGTGATGCTGAGAAATGGGGTTCGCTGATTACAGGCGGTGCTCTCGTGCTCATGGGCTTAAGGCAGGGGTCTCTTCGTGGTGCTCTGCTAGCTCTGGCGGGTGGTGGACTGGCATTACATGGCGCAACAGGCAAGACAAGCTTACAGCAAACAGCAACTCAGGCAGCAGGCATGAACCAGTCGATTCAGGTAGAAAAATCAGTTACGATTTTCAATAAATCGCCAGCGGAGCTTTACAAATTCTGGCGCAACTTGGAGAATCTGCCTACGTTTATGAAGCATCTCAAGTCTGTTCAAGTCATTGACCAAACTCGTTCTCATTGGGTGGCCAACGCTCCTTTCGGAGAGAGTGTGGAATGGGATGCTGAAATTGTTCAGGATCAAGAAAATCAACTGATTGCTTGGGCTTCCGTGGCAGGGGCAGATATAGAAAACTCTGGTTTCGTGCGCTTTCAACCTGCTCCTGTGGGACGAGGTACAGAGGTCAAAGTGGTCATGGAATATGTCCCACCCGGTGGTGCTTTGGGAGTAGCGATCGCCAAACTCTTTGGTGAAGAACCGGAACAGCAAATTGGCGACGAATTGCGTCACTTCAAAATGTTAATGGAAGCAGGTGAAATTGCGACTACAGAAGGGCAACCTTCATGTCGCCAATAGGGAGATAATGAGTATGAAAGCAGTATGTTGGCATGGTGCGATGGATATGCGGGTAGAAACTGTACCCGATCCCAAGATTCTAAATCCCCAGGATGCAATTATTAAAATCACATCCACAGCAATATGTGGATCTGATTTACACATTTATAACGGTTTTATCCCTACGATGCAATCGGGAGATATTATTGGCCATGAATTTATGGGAGAGGTGGTTGAAACTGGCAGTGAGGTGAAGAAATTACGCAAAGGCGATCGCGTTGTTGTACCTTTCCCCATCTCCTGCGGCCAATGTTTTTTTTGTCAGCGGGATCTGTGGTCGCTGTGCGATAACTCTAATCCAAATCCCAATGCGGGCATGATTGAAAAGCTTTACGGTCATTCACCCGCTGCTTTGTATGGGTATTCCCACTTGTTCGGGGGTTACGCCGGCGGACAGGCAGAATATGCACGAGTACCATTTGCAGATGTCGGTCCTATCAAAATTCCAGAGGGCTTAAGAGATGATCAGGTGCTCTTCCTCAGCGATATTTTGCCAACGGGCTACATGGCTGCCGAAAATTGCAATATTCAACCTGGTGATATTGTTGCTGTTTGGGGATGTGGTCCCGTTGGACAATTCGCTATTCAAAGCGCTTTGCTGTTAGGGGCTGAACGAGTGATTGCGATCGATCGCATTCCTGAACGATTGAATCTGGCTCAACAACTCAGCGATAGAGTGCAGATTGTCAATTACGAAGAGATCGAAACAGGTGAAGCTCTAAAAGAGATGACAGGTGGACGCGGCCCAGATGCCTGTCTTGACGCAGTTGGTTTAGAAGCTCACGGTATGGGATTGGAAGGATTCTATGACAAAGTGAAGCAAACAGTACGATTAGAAACCGATCGCCCCAATGTGTTGCGGCAAGCGATCGTCGCCTGTCGTAAAGGTGGAACGGTCTCTCTAGCGGGTGTTTATGGTGGCTTTTTAGACAAAATTCCCATGGGAGCCGCCTTCAATAAAGGATTGACGCTGAAGATGGGGCAAACCCACGTTCACAAGTACCTGCAACCATTGCTCAATCGTATTCAAACGGGTGAGATTGATCCATCCTACATCATCACCCATCGCTTGCCCTTAGAAGAAGCGCCTCACGGCTACGACATCTTTAAACACAAGAAAGATAACTGTGTCAAAGTTGTTCTTAAACCTCATATGTCATAGGAGTGTTGACATGAATTACCATAAAACTCTGAAGCATGGATTGGTGCAGAAAACATCCACTCTTATCATCGGTTTGTGCCTAGTTTTCACCTTGCTGCTAGCTAACAGTGGCTTAGCTCAAGCTCTGCCTGACGTTCATGCAGTCAATTCCAACATCAAAGTTTCAACTGCTAAGCAGGATGAAAATGATGTGTCTCACTATCCTGAATGGTATCGCGATCGCCAGGGAATTGAAACACCTGGAAAAGCTGAAACTGGGGTGACAAAAGACTATAGCCGCAACCCTGTAATGGAAAGAACTCAGCAACAGATTAAGGAGAGAAACAGAGAAAAGGCCGAGCAGCCGAAATCTGGGTTCTACTCTGATCAGCGAGATAATAACGATGTGTCTCTGGAAGATGCGCCTGAAAGAATTGGTAATATCTTCGAGAAAGCAAAGGACACGTTTAGTACAGCAACCGAAGCCGTCAAGCAGGGTGAAACTCCTCTAATTACTGGAGAGCCATCGAGATAGATATGCCTAGAGTGACTGCACAATAGTCCCAGGCAACACCATTCTGAACCTGAGTATGGGACAATATGAATCTGCCGTGCTTCGACTACGCTCAGCACTCGGTGTCGTGTGGGTTGAGCGTAGTCTGGTGTCGTGTGGGTTGAGCGTAGTCTGGTGTCGTGTGGGTTGAGCGTAGTCTGGTGTCGTGTGGGTTGAGCGTAGTCGAAACCCATATCCACTGCCAAATCTTTAAGATCAAGGATTAAATGAAACCCGAAACTTTTTATGGGAAACGCGGTTGCGCCGCGTTTCCCATAAAAAGTTCAGTTTTATTCTCTGCCTTGCTCTTTCAGACGATTTTGATGATAATCCTGCATGGGTTTCATTCACTCTTCTACCCTTTTGAACACAATGAGCAGCACTCAAAACTATCCTCCTGCACCCTGGAATCTGCAAGGATATGGATTTCTAGCCATTCAATTGCTGGATATCGACAACGTATCTGCATTTGTTCCGATCGCGTTAGATATTATACCAATTCTTCCTGGCAAAACTCTGGGTGGTTTATATGTCGCTACCTATCCAGCAGAATCAACCCTGCTGTATAACGAATTGATTATTGTAAGTGCAATTGTTCGTTATAAAACGCAAATTGGCGCGTGGATTTCTCATATTTATGTCGATCATCCTGGTTCAGTTGCAGGCGGTCGAGAAATCTGGGGCTTGCCCAAAGAGATGGCTCAGTTTGATTGGCAGGGCGATCGCTCTGCTGTTCAGGTTTATCAGCATGGCAAACAGCTTTGTGGTTTGAAAAATCGATGGTTATTGCCAGGATGGACACAACCGATCGCAGGTTCAGTTTTTAGCGAATTAGATGGAAAGCTAGAAGTTTTTACAGCACAGAGTAAGTTGAAATGGCAGTTGGCCAGTTTAGAGGTCGAGGTATCCTCGGAAAGCCCCTTTGCTGCTTTGGGTTTTAGCCAAACTTGGGGTGGTTTTTATTTCAATCCATTGCAGGTGACTGTTCAGGCTCCTGTTGCGATAGACACACATTGAACAATGTATAGTTTCTTTTGACATATATGTTAGGAAAGATTTGCTGATTTTACGACTTGTTACTGAAATGGTCGTTTATTAACTATTTTGCTGCGGCTTGATCAAAAATGCTGAAATGCAGCGCGTTTAGTCATCGCTTTCTGCGTACTTCATTGCGTCTGTATGCATCACACTGTTATACATCCTTGTGTACGCTGATGATGTGCTGTCACCGTGTTTATAAGAGCATGTCTTAAAATCACCGGAGGAGTTTATGAAAGCTTTGCTACTCTATCCTCGGTTTCCCCAATCCTTCTGGTCTTACGATCGCTTCATGGAAATTGCCGGACTCAAAGCCGTGTTGCCCCCTTTAGGTATCATTACAGTTGCAGCCCTGTTGCCAGAAGATTGGGAAATTCGATTCTGCGATCGCAATGTTGCCAGTGAAACCGCAGCCGATTGGGAATGGTGCGATTTAGTCATTCTTTCAGCGATGATTGCACAGAAAACAGATTTTCATGCCCTGATTCGTCAGGGCGTTCAGTTAGGTAAACGGGTAGCAGTCGGTGGCCCCTATCCCACTTCCACGCCACAGGATGCCTTAGAGTCTGGAGCACATTTCCTGATTTTGGACGAAGGAGAGATGACCATTCCCCCATTTTTGACGGCTCTCAGTCAAGGGGCAACCCAGGGGATCTTCCGCTCTTCAGAAAAACCAGATGTTACCCAAAGTCCTCTGCCACGGTTTGATCTGCTGTCACGAGATGCCTATTTGATGATGGCGATGCAGTTTTCCCGGGGTTGCCCTTTTAATTGCGAATTCTGTGACATTATCTCGCTTTATGGTCGTAAATCTCGCACCAAAACCCCCAGTCAAGCCTCAGCAGAGTTGCAGGCTCTTTATGAGTTAGGCTGGCGCGGCTCTCTCTTCGTCGTTGACGATAACTTTATTGGCAATCAGCGCAACGTTAAATGCTTCCTACGGGAACTCATTCCCTGGATGCAACAACACAACTATCCATTCACGTTTATTACAGAGGCTTCGATCAATCTGGCAGAAGATCAGGAATTGCTGCAACTGATGGTTGAAGCGGGCTTCTATGCTGTCTTTTTGGGAATTGAAACCCCTGATCAAGACAGTTTGCAAGTGACTCGCAAACTGCAAAATACCCGTCATCCTTTGGTTGATGCCTGTCATCGCATCAATGAGGCGGGTTTATTGATCTATGCAGGATTTATTCTCGGTTTTGATGGGGAAAGAACTGGGGCGGGCGATCGCATTCAAGCCTTTGTGGAAGAAACCAGTATTCCTCAACCCATGCTGGGCATCCTTCAAGCTCTTCCAAATACAGACCTCTGGGAAAGGCTCAAACGGGAACAGCGGCTATTGGATGACATTGGTCATCCAACAGGAGACCAGAACACGTTAATGAATTTCATCCCAACTCGTCCCGTTGCCGAAATTGCCAGAGAATACGTTGAAAGCTTTTGGAGACTCTACGAACCTGAGCATTACTTAAGGCGATGTTTACAACAATGTCTCAAACTTCGTCCCGTGAAAGGTCGCCAGCAAGCCATGCGGTTCCCTCTGCAAAAGGCATTACTCCTATTGATGCAACTGATTTGGCACCAGGGAATTCGCCGTCCTGAAAGGCGCGGGCAGTTTTGGCGGCAACTCTGGCTGATTCTGATCCACAAGCCCCAGGTACTTACTACCTATTTGGGATTATGTGCCGCAGGTGAGCATTTTTGGCAGTATCGAGTTGCAGCCAGAGAGCGAATTTCTCAACAACTTGGCTACGATCCAATGGTATCCCCCCTGCCTTCTAGCGACATCCATTTGCCTGGTACAGCTTTCCAAGAGCAGATCACCGTTCATTAACATGACGTGAGTTCGACGAGCGGTTTTTCGTTGGGGCGGGCTGCGCCTGCCCCAATGAAAAACCTTGTTTGAGGGGTGTGGCGCAACGCACCACACCCCTCAAACGGCGATTATCGAACTCACGTTAACATGAGTCTTCATTGAAGACTCACGTTTAAGAATATTGTAAGATAGAGCACATTCAGCAAGTGGTGAGATGAATGTGTTTACACAAGAGATGTTGGAGAAGGTTGACAGCATTCTAGACAGCTTTGCTCATTTTGGCGTGGACTTGGGTTTGGAACGGATTGAACGGTTGCTAGCTGACTTGGGTCAACCCCAAAATCAAGTCTCTATCGTCCATGTAGCAGGTAGCAATGGCAAAGGTTCGGTGTGCGCTTATCTATCTTCTGTGTTAACAGAAGCCGGATACCGTGTGGGGCGTTACATTTCTCCCCATCTAATTGACTGGACAGAACGCATCACAATTAATCAACAGCCGATCGCCCCCGATGTCCTCTATGCTCTACTCCTGCAAGTCCTGGCTGCTATCTCACCTAATGCCCCGTCACCGACACAATTTGAAGTCATTACCGCTGCGGCATGGCTCTACTTTGCTCAACAACAAGTCGATATTGCTGTAATTGAAGTCGGTCTGGGGGGACGTTTGGATGCTACTAATGTTTGCGAGCACCCGCTGGTGAGCATCATTACTTCCCTTAGCCGCGAACACTGGCAACGATTAGGGCCCACCCTGGCAGACATCAGCCGTGAGAAAGCTGGTATCCTTAAGCCAGGTTGCCCCGCAGTGATTGCCCCCTTACCACCCGAAGCAATACCTGTGATCCACGAACGTCTAGCTGCCCTGGGCTGCCCTGCTGTCTTCCCGCAACCTGCACAGAATTTAGGAAACGGTTGGGCTGCCTGGCAGGAGCCAATCGCCACTCCAGCGCCTTCAACTCACTCCATCCTGCGCTATCGCTTGCCGCTGCCAGGTCAGCATCAGTTAATCAATTCATCTGTGGCGATCGCGGCTTTAGACTTGCTGCGAAAACAGGGATGGAATATTTGCGATCGCGATATTGTGAACGGTATCGCTAAAACCCAATGGATGGGGCGGTTACAGTGGCTTACCTGGAAAAATCAAACTCTTTTGATCGATGGAGCACATAATCCCGCTGGAGCCACAATGCTGCGTCGCTATGTTGACACCTCAAAGCAAGTGTCTCGTCCCATTCAATGGGTTATGGGATTGTTAGCTAATAAAGATCATGCTGATATTTTTCAGGCACTCCTGCGTCCGGGCGATCGCCTCTCCCTTGTGCCTGTGCCCGAACACCTCTCTGCCGATTTATCAGCTTTGGCAACCCTGTCCCAAACCATTTGTCCAGAACTATCTGACTGTTGCATATATGAAGATGTCTTCACGGCTTTACAATCTATCCCATCTCCAGCAACTGCTTCTAGCACCACAGTTCTTTGCGGTTCCCTATATTTGATTGGGCATTTTCTCAAACACGCTAAGGATTAAGATTGACCTCGTTTGACCTCGTTACCAAGCTCCAGCTTGGTCATGCATCCAGGGAAGCTCCAGCTTCTGACCTCGTTACCAAGCTCCAGCTTGGTCATGCATCCAGGGTAGCTCCAGCTTCCCTACACTCCCTTGGCAGCATGATCTGATTATTGCTACCATTGCTGAGCGGTGCTGAGATTATAAGTGTTTCTATGAAACTGCGACTCCTTCCCTTTCTTGTCTCGGTTATCAGTCTGGTCTGCAATGGCAGTTACACGGCTCTAGCGACACCAACCGGAGCAGACTACCGGCTGGAAGGGCTAGAGTATCAGCAACAGGGAAACTATGAAGCAGCGATCGCCGCTTTCCGCAAATCATTAGAACTAGAACCCAATAACGTTGCTGGGGGTGTATTACTGGGATGGACACTTCATCTCAACCAGCAGCGATCGGCAGCGATTCAGGTATTACAACAAACGTTAACCTGGAATCCATTGCATGTTCCCACTTCTAATGCGTTGGGAATTGCTCATTTGGTCGAAGGGCAACTGTCAGCAGCAGTGATGAGCCATACGTGGGCACTTTTGCTCAAACCCAATAATGAAATCGCCTACTACAATCTCAGCCTCGCTTTTCAGCGACTGGGGCTATCCGATTGGGCGATCGCCAACGCCGCCGCCGCAGTCCAATTAGAACCAAGTAATCCTCATCCCTTAGTCGCTCTGGCGATCGCTCAGTGGAGTCAGGGGGATAGATCTGCTGCTCTAGCAACCTATCGTCAAGCGCTCAGTTTGGATGGCCGTTATCGCGATCGAGATCATTTACAGCACCTCACTCAAGCAGGCTTCAGTCTTGAGCAAATTGCCTTGTCAGAACAAATTTACAACTCTTTGCCCTAATTAGCAGGGAAACGGGTCGCAAGCACTCTCGCCCTTCGCCCTGGGCCTTGCAGAACTCCTCAGCTTGATAAACCCTTTTGCTCACAGGTTGTTAAGAAGAGCGATCGCGACAGATTACCTTAAGAATCGCTATTCTATCAGCCGAACCCCTTGACAATAAATCTTAGATTAAGCGACAATTAGAAACGCATCACGGGGCTATAGCGCAGTTGGTAGCGCACTTCAATGGCATTGAAGGGGTCAGGAGTTCGAGTCTCCTTAGCTCCATTGCTAAGATTACTATAATCAGTGGAACAACATGTGACTGCACCTAGATTTTGGACAAATTGTCCAAGATTTGCTTCCGAGAATAATCATCCAAAATTTGCTTCCGTCAAGTTTTGTTAAGCTACCAAAGGAATATTTCAAGCAAGCCTTGTTGGAGTTGCTTCGTCTGTAGATCAGTCAAACGTGGTTGTGGTTGTACCTCCTTATGAAGGACTCGCTCTATCTGATTGCGAGTTTCTGATATCAGTGGATTGAATTCAAAGATTTCTACAACTCGTTCTGTAACCCAAAAATGCCAATCTATTTCTGATGCAATTGAGAGTTCTGTCTCCGAAGGATTCTCCCCCGTCATCCTGAACCCGATACATAGAAAAACTTCTGCCTAACTGCCCTCTACGGGAAATTAGATAATATAAGTTATGGATAAAAAGGCTGCAAAGCCTCATTGCTTCGTTGTTCACCCGCACAGAAATCAATTTCCGTCACAGTCAAAAGCCGTCTTGGAAGGACGGTGCTCTAAACCCAGTTCTTTGGTAACTTTAATCTACTGGTTCATCTTTGGCTGATGTACCATTGGTTCGCTCAGGGTTGTCTCTTATTTTTGTCGTGGAACCACGCGATATACCTATGACCACGATCGCTCATTGCGGAAAACCTCGTGTTCTGTCAAGGAAGTTTTGAAGGGTCTGTGACCCCTCAAAACTTCCTTTAATTTAATTTTGATTTGTGGGATACCCCGCAAATCAAAATTGACAGACCACTAGGAGAGTTGAAGGATCTGTGCGACGCAGCAGAGCGTCGCACAGATCCTTCAAGTAAGTCCTCGCTGAGATTAGCGCTTGTAGAAGGGTTTTTTCACCACTTCAGCAGGATAAGCTTTCCCCCGGATCTCGACTTCTAGAAACTGTCCGGGTTGAGATAGGGCGATCGGCACGTAGGCCAGTGCGATCGGATAGCCCAGAGTCGGGGACAGGGTGCCACTAGTGATTTTGCCAACGGGTTGACCCTCATACCATACAGGATAGTCGTGACGAGCGATATTGCGCCCCTGCATTTTTAGACCGACGAGCCGACGAGCCACACCTTCCTGCTTCTGGCGTTCTAGCACCTTGCGCCCGACAAAATAACCCTTGGTATCCGAATGCACTAACCAACCCAATCCCGCTTCTAAAGGTGTCGTCATCTCATCAATATCTTGTCCGTATAGAGCTAACGCTGCTTCCAGACGCAGGGTATCGCGTGCGCCCAAACCACAGGGAGTGATCCCAGCTTTGAGCAGCGTTTGCCACAGTTCAACCCCGATTCCCAGGTCTACCATGATTTCATAGCCGTCTTCACCCGTGTAACCCGTTCGGGCAAAGAAGGCGGGTTGGTCTAAAATTGTGCCTTGAAAGTGGCCGAATCGGGGAGTGTTGACTAAATTACCTTCGACTAAGGGTTCCAGGAGGGCGATCGCCTCTGGCCCCTGTACTGCCAGCAAGACCTGCTCCGCCGACAAATCCTGGAGATAAACCTCACAGTCTTCCAGGTTAACAGCAATCCAGTTGCGATCCTTGATCGTTGTGGCAGCATTGACAATCATCAGCACGCGCTGTTCGCCAGCGGCAGTATAGCCCTGATAGTAGATAATCACATCATCGATAATGCCTGCTTGAGCATTGAGCAGGGTGGTGTATTGGGATTGACCTGGTTGCAAGCGTCCCAGATCGGAGGGCACGAGTTTTTGCAGTTCACCGATGACATCCTGTCCACTTAAAGCGAATTTGCCCATGTGGGAAATGTCAAACATCCCTGCGGTTTGGCGCACGGCTTGATGTTCGTTGGTGATGCCGCTAAATTGCAACGGCATTTCCCAACCTGCAAAAGGCACCATACGGGCATTGTGTTCAATGTGCAGCGGATAGAGGGCAGTCCGCGCTGAGGAAATGGTTTCGTGCAACCCCACGGAGGTCGTTAGCTCAGTCACAGTGATTTCTTATCGAATGTAGGCACCTTACAATCCTACTGGAGTTTGAGCATCGCTAATCAATTCACTCTACCCAGGAATTGTGAGATGGAAATTGAGACTTCAGGGAAGGCTAAGGGGGGAAACTGTTCCTTGAAAGGTGATAATCTTCTACGCTCTATCGGGTGGCAACGGTTGTAGTAGACCTGGCATCCAAGATGGCTGGAGAGAGGTCGGTGACTGGTGATCATCATCCCCAACACACAAGGTCTACTCTTTCACTTATAGAGCAGTGCGGATAATGCGTTCTCCAGGAAAGCGATCGCCTGCCGACAGTCCCAAATCCCGCACCACAAAAGAACGCTGCAACCAGCGATCGCGACCATCATAGCGAGGGGTGAAACTGGAACGTCCGTGGACAGTACGGCGGTTATCGATACAGAGCAAATCGCCTGTGTCTAACTTGATGCCACGATAGACCAAGTTAATCGCTTCCTTCAGGGCCTCCAAGGCCTCGCTGGCGGCTGGGGTCAAGCCCGCCATCAAATCTTCGTCATAGTTGAAGAATGGATCTTGGGGATTGCCAAATAGGATCGGTAGAATGCGATCGCCCTGGGTTCGTTCCTGCCGATTGACCTGAAACGAATCATCAATGCCCGTGCGGTAAAGCGGTTGAAACAACAGTTCGCGATGCTGAACAGAGAGCATGGGCAAAGCATGGGAAATACTAGCATAGGTTGTTTCAGCAAGGCGATCGTGATCGGGACGCAAGCAGTAGAGCAAAAGGAACTCTGGTGGATAGGGATGGAACACTGTTTCTCGATGAAATTGCAGTCGCACCTGGGAACTGCTAGAAGTTTGCACCTGTTCTGCCCCTTTCACGGGTGCCAAATTCTGAAATAGATCGCCATTCTTCTCTTGAATATAGGACACCAGATGTCCTAGTCGGCTGCCAATCATGGCCAGGCAGCGTTCGCTGACATGGCTTGTTTTGTCTTGAGAACGTTCAGCATGAGGAGGAGTGGCGATCGCCTCCAATTCTGGATCGATTGGCAGTCCCCGCAGTAAGAGAATTCCCTCGGTATTGGAACGAATCTGAAATTCTAATAAGGCCCGGCGCACAAATCGGGGTAGTTCATCGGCTCGCATTTCGCAATCAAACAAAAACTCTTCGGTTTCTGTGTAGGGATTGGGTCCAGAAGCCAAAAATAGATCCAGAGTTGCTGGCTCAAACCACCGACAATCGATCACCTCGATCCCAACAGGGATGGATGGGGTTGTCGTCTCCAACATAATCAATTCCTCGTGACATGCAGTGGGTCAGATCGCTCTCATCTAAAAACCTATGTGGTCCACCCCTTATGGCAAATCGGGGATCTGGTTGGGATCGATCCCTTGCGATCGCATAAAGTCCTCTAGTTGTTCTAGTCGCTGCTGGGTTAGCTCTGCGCGTTGGCGTTCCTGGTCTGCGCGTTGGCGTTCCTGGTCTGCGCGTTGGCGTTCCTGGTCTGCGCGTTGACGTTCCATGTCCTGACCTTCTGCCCCTGTGAGGATGACCTGTCCCTGACGATCGCACCATCGCAGCCACAAACGGGTGACTGTTTCCTCGAACGGTCCTGACCACAGCGTTAGACCCAACCCGATGGTGTCAAACCAAACGGATTGCCCAATTTCGGTGATTCCCTCGGCGGCTGTCAGTTCCACATACTGTCCTGATACCACTGTCCACACCCGGAGTAGAGCCTGATTCATTTCAGTCTTGCTCTGAATCTGCCGCAGCGGATCAAACACGACATAGTAAGGTACACCAATCTGAGCATAAATGTCTTTTTTGCAGCGGGTTTTGCCCTTCTGTTGCGATCGTTGACTCAAGGTCAATTCATCGCCTTCTGAATTAGACACCACTTCGATACAAACATCTGGGACTTTACCAAATTCCCAGACAAAGTAAGAGCGATAACGACGCTGGGAAAAATCTTCAGCCCGCTGTACGCCCAGACTCAGCAGCATATCTGGAACAATCGGCTCTCCTTTCAGCCTGTAGAACAGTCCAACATTGGCTTCGGCAATGAACGGCAGCGGAATTGCTTGGGAACTGTAGAGAGGGTCGATCAACAACCGTTGTTGCTGAGCCGATTGGAAGTTGTCCACAGGAGTATCGTCCTCAATGACGAGGTGGCTGATGTCCAACTCAGTGATAATTTCTTCCACCTCTGATGCTTCTGCATCTACTTCAGTATTTAGAAGTTGTTGAGTCATGGGCAGCCTCAGCACTGAACAGCAAGTCAAGTTAGCTTCAGTATATCTCAGCAAAGTTATCAGCAAGGGCAGAAACATGCTTTAAGCTTTTAGTTGAGCGATCGCCGCTCTCCACCCGGCTGGGAGGAGGTTCAGGTAATTTGTTACCCAGGCTTTTGCCTGGAAATGTCCTTCAGAAAGCTCGCTTCCTTAAAAAAAGTCTGAGTTTTATTGAATTCACGTTCCTCAGGAGAAGACATGTCTGAAAGTTTAAGTCTATGGTTAGAGCCGATCGCCGCCTGGTTTCGCAGTTTGGGCACACCAGAACCAATTGTTCATTGGGGACATCCCTTGATGATGGGGATTGTTGTGCTGGTGATGGGCAGCTATGTGGGGCTAACGGGATGGCGAGGACGCGAATTGGTTGCGGTCGATCAAGCCGCCGCCTTAAAGAGCCGTTCTGATCACGCTAAATTAGCTCCCCTGATGTTTCTGTTCATTGCTCTGGGTTACACGGGTGGAGTCTTGTCGTTAGTTATGCAACAACAACCGATTTTGCAAAGTCCCCATTTTTGGACAGGTTCGCTGGCAATTGTGCTGCTCAGTGTCAATGGCGTGATAGCTGCCACTCGTTTTGGGAAGAATAAAGCAGTGCTGCGGACGGTTCACGCCTATTTGGGTAGCACGGCGCTTTGCCTTCTCTTTCTCCATGCACTGTTGGGGTTGAAGTTGGGACTTTCAATCTAACCAGATTGATGTAAACATTTCAGCACCCGATAGGAACATGGGCTAAGACACTTTGTTTTATATCGGGTGCATTTCTATGGTTGCTATTCATGGCGTTCTCATCTGTCTTACTTACATTCTAGGATTATTGCTAACGGGATTGCCGGGAGACATTCTGGGAATTCCCATAGGAGCGATCGCCCTACTGCTCTCAGGTATTGCTGCCTTTTATCTGACTCCACGACATTGGCGCATCTGGATTCACAAGTACACCTGGTTAATTGCAGGCGGAGTCGGCTTTTTGGCCAGTCTGTATTTCCAGTGGCGACTGCCTCAACCAACTGCCAATGATTTGAGTTTGCTGCTGGGTCAGGCGTTCGCCGATGCTCCCGTAGAGGTGCAGGGACAGGTGGCAACTTCACCACACGTTACCCGCAGCCACAAAATTCAGTTTGTTTTACAGGTGACAGGAGTTCGTCCAGCCGCCGAGCCTAAAGCAACAGGTGCTAACTTCCAGACCGCCAGTGGCCAAGTCTATGTCACCTTACCTGAAACCGAGGGCAGGTTGCGCTATCCCAGTGAACAGGTGACAGTCACAGGTCAGTTGTATGCAGCGAAACCAGCCGCTAATCCGGGTGGTTTTGATTTTCAAGCGTATCTAAAACAGCAGGGCATTTTCGTGGGATTGCACGGCAAACGAATTTTACCCCAAGGACAATCCCTGACGCTGATGTCTCAATTGCAATGGCATCTCTGGCATTTGCGCGAACGCATCGTGGATGCTCAAGTTGCGGTTTTGGGCAATTCCAACGGAGCATTCCTGGGAGCAATGGTCTTAGGCAAGAATGCCGTGGATGTGCCCTATGACCTGCGCGACCAATTTACGCTAGCGGGATTGGCTCATGCTTTAGCCGCTTCTGGATTTCAGGTGTCGCTCCTGGCAGGGATTGTTGTCGCTCTGACAAAACGGCTCCCGCCTGCCCTGCGACTCGTGTTAGGCATAAGTGTCATCACTGCCTATGTTGGACTGACCGGACTGCAACCCGCCGTTTTGAGAGCCGCCATTATGGGCTTTGCAGTCCTGTATGGATTAGCGTTGGAACGCAAAACTCGACCGTTGAATGCTCTGTTACTGGCGGCAACGCTGCTACTTTTATACAATCCCATCTGGATTTGGGATTTGGGCTTCCAATTCAGCTTCTTAGCGACATTGGGATTAATGGTAACCGTACCCGTTTTGGACAGGTGGTTAGATGGTTTGCCTGTGTTCCTCTCGTCAGCCATTACCGTGCCGCTAGCTGCCTATCTCTGGACGCTACCTTTACAACTTTATGTCTTCGGCACACTTTCTCCCTACAGTATTTTGATTAACATGTTAGCGGCTCCCCTGATTACGGTGATTAGTTTGGGTGGCATGGCCAGCGCGATCGCCACTCTCATCTACGAACCATTGGGCGGTGCTTTGGCCTGGTTGTTGGCTTTACCGATTGATGGATTGATTCATCTCGTTCGAGTTTCAGTGAAGTTACCAGGAACATCGATCGCAGTGGGTAAAATTCTCGTCTGGCAGGTGTTGACCCTATACACCCTGTTTGGCTTGGTTTGGTGGCAACCTCGCTGTCAAAGGTACTGGTGGATTGTTGGGCTGACTGGATTAAGTTTAACCCTCGTGCCGCTCTGGCATACCTCTACTCATATGGTGCAAGCAACCATTCTGACGACTAAACGAGAACCAATGATGGTCGTACAAAATCGTGGTAACGTTGGCGTAATTGGCATCGGAGAGGCGGCAGAAGTTCAGTTTGGGCTGCTGCCGTTTCTCAGACAACAGGGAGTCAATCGAGTCGATTGGGCGATCGCGCCGAACCTCTCCCAATCGAGCGCAGTTTGGCAAACCTTCGTGCAAACGTTACCAATTCAGCAGTTATTCGGCGAAGATACATCAAACACCCTGATTCAGCAAGCCCGCAATTTTCCCACTCAAAAGGCGTTGCTAGACACGCTCCAGCAGCAGCAAGGCCACTATTCCTCCCTGCCACTGAAGCAAACAGTTACCGATGGTATCCCTAACGTGAAATTAATCAATGCCCACCCCGCAGTGATGCAATTTCAATTAGGTGAACAACAGTGGATTTTATTGCATCACTTCACTCCAGAGGTGCAGCCGACTGTCTTGGTTCAATCCTTCTCTCCGGCTGATGTCTTGTGGTGGACTGGAGAAGAACTTGCTCCGGAAGTTCTCACGCAAATTCAGCCCCAAGTGGCGATCGCTTCCACCACTGCACTGCCTGAGAAAACTGCCGCATGGCTGCAACATCACCATGTCACTGTGTTCACTACCCAGCGAGATGGCGCGATTCAATGGACTCCTGAAGGCTTTACCCCCCTGTTGAACGCTGAAGTGTGATGTCAATCAGGCACTTTGTCAGACATCGCAGCCCGGAGTCTCATTAAACTTAATCGGAAATAAGGTTTCTGAGGTTTAAAACTGTTTTGTGGCGCGGCTCCGCCGCGCCACAAAACAATTTCCGATAAAGTCTATTAGATAAAGATTTGGGTGACATCTAGACGCGCTACGATGATTCCAGCGCTGAGACCTTTGTTCTTCAATTCCAGTCTCAGCTCTTGTGATTTTTTCTAGTCCATCGAATTCACGTTAAGAAGACATGAGTTCGATAAGCGCCGTTTGAGGGCTGTGGCGCGACGCGCCACAGCCCTCAAACAGGGATTTTTTGTTGGGGCGGATTGCGCCCGCCCCAACAAAAAATCCCTCGTCGAATTCACGTTAAGAAGAAGCCAGGGATCTTGATATCTTTCGTATCAGTCTTGTTCAAAATGTACAATGTCTATCAATTTCAGTAACACGAATTCGATCTGGGCTGCTGTTCTAGTTGAAACTCTGCATCGTTTGGGCTTGGCAACGGCGGTCATCTCTCCAGGTGCTCGTTCAACTCCGTTAACCCTGGCCTTTGCCGAACATTCTAGTATAGAAGCGATTCCTATTCTGGATGAACGCTCTGCGGCTTTTTTTGCCTTAGGTCAAGCCCGCCAAACAAAACAACCGATCGCCCTCGTCTGCACTTCTGGTACAGCGGGAGCCAATTATTATCCAGCAGTGATTGAATCCTATGAAAGCAACGTACCTCTACTGCTCCTTACTGCCGATCGCCCCCCCGAACTACGCCAATGTAATGCAGGTCAAACGATTGACCAACAGCGGCTTTATGGTGCTTATACCCGCTGGTATAGCGAATTGACCACACCCTGTCTTGATCTGAGACGCTTAGCCTATTTGCGGCAAACTGTAGTGCAAGGGTGGGAGCGATCGCTCTATCCTGTCCCTGGCCCTGTTCATTTCAACCTGCCGTTTCGCGACCCGACTCCCGCCCCTCAAACCGCAGCCCAACAGTTTGCCGCCCAGTTTCCCAGCGATTTTTTCTCGGCCTTGCATCCTGCACCCCTATCCATTTCCCCAGCCACAGCAGTGAGAGAGGTTTGCTCTGAGATCCTCCAGTCTGCCAGAGGGATTTTAATTGCTGGAATTGATCAACCCCGATCGCCAGAAGCTTATTGTCGAGCGATCGCCACCCTCTCCAAGCATCTTGGCTGGCCGGTGCTGGCAGAAGGACTGTCCCCCGTCCGCAACTATGCCGACCTCAATCCGTATTTGATTTCGACCTATGACCTGATGTTACGGAATCCCAATTTAGCCAGACAATTAGCTCCAGATGGCGTGATTCGCGTTGGCGAAACTCCGACCAGTAAAGAACTGCGGGCCTGGTTAGAACACACCCAACCTCGACAATGGATTGTTGATGCCAGCGATCGCAACCTCGATCCCCTACACGGCAAAACCACCCATCTTCGCCTCCCCATTGAACATCTCCCCCCCCTGC